>Ga0207428_10000061_pt1 | contig 155152 bp, 135 predicted proteins | sample RhiMethybrSRZTD1_FD_187600 | JGI IMG/M metagenome (GOLD analysis project Ga0207428, IMG submission 187600) | Populus rhizosphere microbial communities from Tennessee, USA - Rhizosphere MetaG P. TD hybrid SRZTD1 (SPAdes) (version 3) | ecosystem: Host-associated > Plants > Roots > Rhizosphere >... | reverse complement strand
TGCGCTCCAGGGGGCGTTCGGCATACATCTATATGTGGACACGTAGAGGTCGATTTTCTCTGTGGCGGCTACCAAGACCCCGCACCACAGGCTGACACGCACCGCTTATAGGTACTACCGATTGTCGCTCCGCGGTTTCCGCGGAAGCACGCGCAGCAGATTCTGATCTAACCTGCGGTGTACGCGTCCAGGCAGTTAGGTGACTCGTTGGTCTTTGCGTTCGATGCGCTTCACCAGCGCCAGCTTGACGTGTGTCTATCGGGTCGAAAACCGTCGAAAAACTGTTTCGCAGCAGAGACACAGAGACGCAGAGGGGGACGGAGGAAAGCTTCTCAAAGTGCCGCCAGCGGAGACGAGGCGTTTGTGCTAAAAGAGCGCCGCCATGTGGACCGCCCGACGCATTTTGAAAGAGCTCGCCGACGCTGACCGTCGCCGGGCCATCCTCACACATTTCTGGAAGCACGCCGATCAGCAGCATCGGATGGTCGTGCAGATGCACCTGGCCCGGGCCATGAACTTCCGCGAGGAGACGATCCGCAAGATGCCGCCGGAGAAGAAGGCCGATCTTCTGGCGCAGCGGATGGGAACGCCGGAATTCGAGCAGTTCCTGGAGATGGCGCTCATGGCGTACCACACCCACGAGAAGAACGGGATGATGGCCGCGTTCCTCGATCAGTGGAAGGTGCCGCACGAAAACGGCTCGATCGAGTCCGACGACTACACGCCGCCCACCGCCGAGCAGGTACGGGACGCGGTGAAGGCGCTGGAGACCGCCTACGACCGCACCGACGTGCGCATCTACTTGGCTACCGCCGGCCTGCTCATGGCCGACGCCTGGCGCGAGGCCACCTGGCCGGTGGTCGACGAGATGAGTCAGTAGGCGATCTGCCTACTTCTTCTCCACCGAGATCATCGCCCACTCCGTCCCGTTCCACATCAGGTTCGCGGTGGCATTCTGCGTTCCGGCGAAGCGGTCGTGGAGTGGGCCGGTCGTGAAGACGGATCCCACTTCGTTCGGGATCCAGTGCCAGTTGAAATCGGCGTTGACGGTGCCGTCGGGATTGTTGCGGACGGCGGTGACGTCGCCCAGTTCCTTCTTCGCCAGCGGCACGATGTCCATGAGGCCGTTCTCGCGGATGATGAAGCGTTTGTCGCTGCGCGACTTCTCGCCGAGCATGATCTCTCCCGCCGGGTCGACGGCCAGCCAGCCGGCGGCCGCCAGCTGCCGGACCGTCTCACGCGTGGCCGGGTTCGTGCTCGCTCCAGCCATCTGCAGCGAGATCGCGGCATTCGTGAATTCGTGCTGGCTGAACTCACTCGACTTTTCGATCGTGGCGCGGGCCTGCGCCGCGGTGGGAGGAGTGGCGCCGGACGACTGAGCCGCTGTCGTGGTAGTGGACGACTTTTCCGAGGAGCAGGCGGCGAGGAGGGCAAGAGCGAGGATCGTGCGCTTCATGACGCGCAGATTAGCCGCAAAGTCGCGAGGCTCAAAGGCTCAGAGGCGCAAAGGCTCAGAGGTCGTTGTTGCCACCGTCTTTGAGCCTCTGAGCCTATGAGCCTATGAGCCTCCCGTCGAGCGCCGCCAGCTCCTCCGCCGTCAACGCCCGCGTCTCCCCCTCGGGCAGCTCACCGATCACAACGGAGCCGATGGCGATGCGCGCCAGTTTGTGGACTTTGGCATCGAGCGCTTCCACCATCCTCCGCACCTGGCGGTTGCGTCCCTCGGTGATGGTGATCTCGAACGTGGTCTTGCCGCCCGATTCGCGGACGCGGGTCACGATGGCCGGACGCGTCGGGCCGTCTCTCAGTTCCAGGCCGTGGCGCAGCTGGTCCAGCTCGTCCTCGCGCAGGTGCCGCGTGGCCTGCACGCGATAGGTCTTCGGCACGTGATAGTCGGGGTTCGTGAGCCGCTCGGCGAAGGCGGTGTCGTTCGTGAGGATCAGGAGGCCGCTCGTGTCGAGATCGAGACGCCCCACGGGAAAGAGATAGCGCTCGCGGTCGGGGAGCAAGTCGTAGATCGTCTTGCGGCCCTCGGGGTCGCGGTACGTAGTGAGATACCCGGCCGGCTTGTGCAGCAGGAGGTACGTGGCGTCCGCTTTCTGCAGAGCCTTACCGTCGAACGTGATCCGGTCGCGCTCCAGATCCACCCAGCGATTCGGATCGCCCTCCACGCGCCCGTTCACCTGCACCCGCCCCTCGCCGACCCATCGCCGCGCCTCCGTCCGCGACCCGATCCCCGCCTTCGACAAAACGCGCTCCAGCGTCTTGAGCGGACGATCGCCGGGCGGCGGCGCTTTGGTGGGTTTGCGCATGAGAAGGCTCAGAGGCTCACGGGCTCAGAGGCGCAAAGGATATGTGAACCACGGTCTCCGCGGCTTTGAGCCTTTGCGCCTCTGAGCCTCTGCGCCTATTTCCCGCCGAGAGCGACCTTCATCTCAAACGAATCCCCAACCTTCATCCGCTCCACATGCCCATCCCCCGCATTCACCCACACGTCGTGCACCTCCCCGGTGTTGGCGTTGGTGAAGCGGTAGTGGTTCGCGGTTCCCTCGGCGGCGACGAACTGGGCGTTCCCTTCTTTCTTCTGCGGGTCGAAGGCGAGGGTGACGCGCTGGTAGATGCGGTTGCCGTAGGGCGGGGCGCCGGCGGCGGTCCAGGCGTTGCCCTTGCGCTGCTCCCAGGCCACGCCGCGTGCGCCGGCCGTGGCGCGCCACTCTTCGCCGTTGGCGCGGAGGCGGACGATCTCGCTGCCGACGGTGCGGCGGGTCAGATCGCCTTCCGCGTGGACGTTTCCTTCGTCGAGGACGAAGTGGAAGGCCGGTGCGGAGCGGAGCCAGAGCACCGCTTCGTCGTACGAGCCGGCTTTCGTGGACGCGGGAGCCGACGCGGGGGTGGTGGAGGTAGTGGCGACGGCCGGCGGCGCGGTTTTTGGCGGGGTCGTGGTCGTTGCCGGCGGCGGCAACGGGGCTTCGCGCGAGCAGGCCAGCGCTGTCAGAAAAATCGTAATGATGCAAAAACGTTCATATCGCATGAGAGGCGGCCAATGCTAACCTGACGTCGAGGCCAATATGCGATCCAATTCCTCGTGGCGGTGGGCGGCGCTGGGCGTCGCTTTGGGGTGTGTTGCATTCGGTGTGGCGCGTCTGCCGATCGGCGACGCGGAGATGGAACAGGCAAGCCGGCTCGCGCCGCCGCGGAAGCTGGCCCCGCCGCCGGTGGTCATCCCCGATCCGCCTCCGGCCGAGCCTTCGAGTGAAGTGCCTACGCTCGTGGAGGTCTCGCAGAAAAAGATCGATTCGCGCATCGACGCCCTGGCGCATGAGATGGCGGAGATGTGGACGCGCAATCCCGAGGAGCTGGTGGTGGTGATCGACGACGCGGCGCGCTCGATGCCGAGCGCTCCCTCGGTGACGCTGCTCCTGGCCATCGCGCACGCGGAGACGAACGGCAAGATCCTCGACGTCTCCGAGGCCGGCGCGGTCGGTCTGGCGCAGGCCACGCCGGTGGCGTACCTGCAGGAAGAGATGGACGGGAAGCTGTTCGTCACGAGGGACTACCTCATCGGCTCGCGCGCCTACATCATGAAGAAGCCCCTCGGCGACGCGGACACCATCGCCTCGATGCTCGTCGACAAGGACACCCCCGCGCGCCGCAAGAAGGCCAAGCGGCTCCTGGCCTCGGCGCGGCAGCTGCGCCGCGAAGGCATCGACGAGCTCGATCTGCTTGCGCCGCATGCGGCGAAGAAGTACTTCACGGCCATCAAGACGATGGACGCGCACAACAAGGCCGTGCTCAACCGCCTCGGGCGCTTGCTCGACAAAGGCTCGCGCGCGCAACTCCGCGCCTTCCGCAACGAGACGCGCAAGGAATACCGCGCCCTCAAGGAAACGCAGCTCACGTCGTGGACGCGCTACCAGAAAGAGCTCATCGCCGAGCGCGACCGGATGCTCGAAGAACACTTCGGCATGGACCACCAATCGGTGAAGCGCTCCATGGCCTACGAAGCGAGCGAGTATCTCGGCGAAAACCTCGATGACCGCTTCTCCGCCAAGAGCATGGCCCGCTTCCTCGTCCATCACCTCGACCGCAAGTCCGGAGAAGCGCGGAAACTGGCCCGCTCCGAGCGCGAAGTCGAAGCCATGACCGCCGCCCTCTACAACGGCGGTTCCCACAACGTGAAGCGCATGCTGGCAGGCCTCATCCGCACACTCCCCGAGACCGAAAAATACATGCGCAAAGTACCGGCCACGCGCAAACGGCTCGACAGCGTCATCGCTAGCGAGAATGGCGTGCGGACGTTGCGGTAGGTTTTCGCGAGAGCCGCCCCTCACCCTAGCCCTCTCCCCTCGGCGATGAAGCTGCCGTGGGGAGAGGGGACTTAAAAATCTCGCGAAACTCAGTCCCCTCTCCCCGCGGCAGCGGGGAGAGGGTTAGGGTGAGGGGCGGCTCTCGCGACGCGTCCCCGTAATCAACCTCGCTCCCCGTTGATAGGTGAGATACGCCCACGCCCATTGGGTGATGACGAGGAAGCGGTTGCGGAAGCCGATGAGGAAGAAGATGTGGATGACGAGCCAGGCCATCCAGGCCAGGAAGCCTCCGAACCTCAGGCGTCCGAGGTCGGCGACGGCGGCGGCGCGGCCGATGGTGGCCAGTGAGCCTTTGTCGCGGTACTTGAAGGAGCGCAACGGTTGCCCTTCCACGGCGCGCTCGAGGTTGAGCGCGGTGTGCTGCCCTTCCTGAATCGCGGCCGGGGCCACGCCGGGGACGAAGCTGCCGTCGTGCTGCTGCTTGGCGGCCAGGTCGCCGATGACGAAGACGTCGGGATGGCCGGGGATGGTCAGGTCGGGCTCGACGATGACGCGGCCGGCGCGATCGAGCGGCACGCCGAGGGAGCGGGCCAGGGGAGAAGCCTGCACGCCGGCACCCCAGAGCACCGTGCGCGTGGCCAGGACGCGGTCGCCGAAGCGCACTTCCCGATCGTTGATGTCGGTGACGACGGCGCCGGTGATGACCTCCACTCCGAGGTCGACGAGTTGCTTGCGGGCCTTCTCCGACAAATCAGGCGGATACGGCGGCAGCACGCGCTCGCGTCCTTCGAGCAGGATCACGCGCGCGCTTTCCGGTTGGATGCGGCGGAAGTCGCGCACCATGGTCTTGCGCGCGATCTCGGAGAGCGTTCCGGCGAGTTCGACGCCGGTCGGTCCGCCGCCGATGACGACGAACGTCAGCAGGGCGTTCTGCTCGGCGGGGTCTTCCTCGCGCTCGGCCGCTTCGAAGGCCAGGAGGACGCGGCGGCGGATCTCGAGCGCATCGTCGAGCGTCTTGAGGCCGGGCGCGTGTTGCTCCCATTCGGGATGGCCAAAGTACGAGTGCGTGGCGCCGGTGGCCACGACGAGCAGGTCGTAGGGGAGGGCGCTGCCGTCGGCCAGGGCCACCTGTTTCTGGGTGACGTCGATCGAAACCGCCTCGCCGAGGACCACGTTCACGTTGCGCTGCCTGCGCAGGACGGAGCGGATCGGCGCGGCGATGTCGCTCGGATTGAGGCCGGCCGTGGCCACCTGATAGAGCAGCGGCTGGAAGAGGTGGTAGTTGTGTTGATCGACGACGGTGACGTCCGCGTCGACGTGCTTCAGGCCGCGCGCGGTATACAGTCCGGCGAATCCGCCGCCGATGATGACGATGTGAGGCACGAGCGGGCGCAGTCTATCCGATCGATGTGCGGAGCCGATCGGAAGCGGCGCTCAGCCGGCCGGGAAGCGCGTGGCGAACTCACCCACGATGCGCCGCATGTCGTCGAGCAGCTCGGGCTCGGACCTCAGCCTGACCTTGATCTGCTGGAGGAACTCCCGGTCCTCCACGTCCTCGATTCCCTGCGAGATGGCTTCGAGATAGCGGTCGGGGTCGCAGCCATAGAAGGCCACGAGCATCTGCACGCGCGCGAAATTCGCGGCCAGACTTCCATAGGACCAGCGCGGTCCGGCATCCAGAACTTCCACGGGCACTTCGATCACGGCGGCGTTCGAAGAGAAGGACAAACGGCACTCCTTAGCCAAGGCACTCACCCAAGGAGTGACGGACGGAGGTAATTCCCTACCCTGGATTTCAGCCTTTGCCGATCTTGGCCAGCTCGGGCTTCCCCACCCAGCGGCCCCAGGAGAAGCAGCGGACGCAGGTGAAGGTGTAGTCGGTGATGCCGGTCTCGGCGTTTTCCCGGGCGTCGGTCTCGATCTTGGACTGGCAGCGGTAGCAGAGGATGGCGTCGCCGCGCTGCATGTTCTCGACGAAGCCTTCGACCTGCTGGTCGTAGAACTCCATCTGCTTGGGGCGCTGCGGGATCTGGATGGTCTCTTTGCCGCTGGTACAGGTGAGGAAGATATGATCGGCGAAGGTGGTCTGGACGAAGCTGCCCACCATCAGCGCGGCCGGATGTTTCGGACAGCGCACGTCCTGGCCGGCCCAGAACCGGCGTGCGAGCTCGCGGAGCGTTTCGACTTCGGATGGCATGTCGCCGGATTGTAGCCGAGCCCGCAATGACCTTCCGACTACAATCGCGTCGAGCCCTTTCCATGCACATTCCCCGACGGTTGCCGTTCGCGCTCGCGGTTCTGGTGACGTTTCCCCTTGCAGCCCAGCCGGAACCTCCCGAGTTTCCGGCCGGCGAGGACGGGTGCGCCGGCGCGCGTGTGCTCGAGCATCTCGAGCGGCACGGCGACTACGGCCGGATCGACCCCGAGGCGCTGCTGTACGTGACGCGCGTCGAGCATGAACGGAGAGCTCTGGAGCAACGCCAGGGAATCGGCGCCGAGGCGGTGGCCGGGAACGTCTGGTCGTCGATCGGACCGACGAACGGCGCCGGGCGGGCCATTGCCGTCGCACTCCACGCCAGTCTGCCGAATACGGCCATCATCGGCGCCGCCGGCGGAGGGGCCTGGAAGACGACCAACAGCGGCGTGACCTGGACGCCGCTCACCGAGACCCTTCCCAATCTCTCCGTCGGGGCCATCGCCTACGCGCCGTCGGACGCAAACCGTGTCTATCTCGGAACGGGCGAAGGCGGGTACGCCCAGGACTTCATCCCTGGCATCGGCCTGCTGACGTCGGACGACGGCGGGACGACATGGAACCTTCCATCCAGCGTGCTGGCGTCGATGTTCTATCGGATCGTGGTGCATCCCGCGAACGCGAACGAGCTGATCGTCGGGACGAACCGCGGGGCGTTGCGATCCACCGCGGGCGCGGGCGGATCGTGGTCGACGGTGATCCCTACCGCGCAAGGCGTGAGCGTGGGATACGGCGATGTCACCGACATCGTGCGCGATCCGTCGAATGCCGACGTGCTATATGCGGCCACCTGGGACCGCGACCGGTGGTGCGCAGGGAACTTCTGCCCTCCCTCGGCATACGTTGCTCCGCCGACCGTGCTCAAGTCGATCGACGGCGGCGTGACCTGGACGTCCGCGGCGGCCGGACTACCTGTTTCGACTGCTACGGTGCGCGTGGGACGGATCTCGATCGCCATCGCCCCGTCCAGCCCGGGCACGTTGTACGCGTTGACGGCGCTCTTCAACGCCGGCAGCGGGGCTACGTTCTCGCATGTCTACAAGACCACCGACGGCGGCGCGAGCTGGTCCGAGACCAGTCTCGTCTCCAGCAGCGATTCGCGCGTCTACAATCTCCTCGGCACGCAAGGCTGGTACGACAACACGATCGTGGTGGCCCCGGGCGACCCCAACACGGTCATCGCCGGCGGCGTTCAGTACGCTCGCACCACCGACGGCGGCGCCACGTGGAGTTATCCATGGAGCGGCGCGGCGCCGCACGTCGACGTGCACGACCTGCGCTACGACGCGTCCGGCATGCTCTGGATCGCCAACGACGGCGGCATCTGGACCTCGGCCGACAACGCCTCCACCGCGACCAACCGCAATGCCAACCTGGTGACGCGCCAGTACTACGCCATGGCCATGGACCGGGTGCACCGCAACCGCATCCTGGCCGGGACGCAGGACAACGGCACGAACTCCCGCGGCGACAGCGGCGGGACGGCCTGGTCGAGCTTCGCCGGAGGCGACGGGTTTCAGTGCGTCATCCATCCCGACGCGCCGAGCGTGGCCTTCTCCACGTTTCAGTTCGTGGACGTGCTGCGCACGAAGACCGCGTCGAGCGCCTTCCCACTCACGGCGCCCAGCGGCCCGGTGTTCCCTACGAACGAAAAGAAGCCGTTCTTCAGCGTGCTGACGCCCGATCCGTCGAACGCCGCGGTCCTCTACCTCGGGACCACGCGCCTCTGGAAAACGACCACGGCCGGGGAGTCGTGGGTCCCGCTCCCGACGGAGGTCCTCAACATCGGCGTATGGAGCGAGAACAACGTCCGCGCCGTGGCCGTCGCTCCCACCGATCCTTCCACGATCATGGTGGCCAAAGCCGGGCAGGTTTTCCGCTCCACCAACGGCGGCATCTCGTGGACCGTTCTTTTGGCCGGGTTGCCTGGCAGGAACGTCACCAGCATCGCCATTTCTCCGGTCAATCGCGAGCTGGCCTTCGCCACGTTCGCGGGGACGAGCGGTGCGTCTGTCTTCTACACGACCAACGGCCTGACCTGGAGCGAACGCGCATCCGGCCTTCCTCCGTTCTCGGCTCAGGTAGTCCGCTTCGACCCGACCGATTTTTCGACCTTATATGTGGGGACGGACGTGGGCGTCTATCGCTCGACCGACAGCGGTGCGACGTGGAGCCCGTTCGGGACCGGCATGCCCGCGGTGTCCGTGTACGACATCCGCATCCTGGCCGACGGATCGATCGTTCGCGCGGCCACGCATGGACGCGGGATCTGGGAGCTGGCCGTGACCGGTGTGACCAACCATCCGCCGGCCGCTTCGATCAACGCGCCGGCCACCAGCATCTCCGTCGCGCGCGGCGCAGAGGTGGCGTTCGGCGGCAGCGCCAGCGATGCTGATGGCGACCCGTTGGTGTTGCAATGGACTTTCCCTGACGACTGGTCGGCGAAGAGCGGCGTCACGACGACGACGCACACGTTCGATCGCGCCGGCACCTGGCCCGTTTCGCTCACGGCGACGGACACGCACGGCGCCGCGGGTGGTGCCGAGGTGACGGTCACGGTGACCGAGCCCAGCGACGACTGCGCCACGCCGCTCATCGTGCCGGCGACGGGACCGTTTCCCTGGTCGGTCACGCTCAACAGCGAAGTGGCCTCGCGGCAGAGCGGCTCCGATCCGGCCAGCGGCGGGAGCTGCTATCCGTTCCAGCCGCAGCGCACGATGTGGCTCTCGTTCACGCCGGCCGAGAGCGGCAGCTATGTGTTCTCGCTCTGCTCGTCGAGGGTGTGGGGCGTCATCTCCGCGCAGAGCGGCCCTGCCTGCGGTCCGTACACCGCACTGCCGATGTGCGTATCCACCCCGCAGCTGACCGGCAACTGCGCCACCGATCCATCCGCGTCCATGGCGCTCACGGCCGGCGTCGAATACCGCTTCGTCGTCAGCAGCTACTACTCGAACGCCTTCGGCCCGATCACCGTGTCCATCGATCGCAGCGATGCCGTTCCAGCGGCCATCCGTTCCGTATCGCCGGCCACGGGGACGATCGCCGGAGGAACGAAAGTCATCCTCACCGGCTCCGGCTTTGCGGAGGGCGCCGTCGTCCGCTTCGGAGGTGTGATCGCGACCGGCGTGACGTTCATCAGCCAGAACCTGCTCACGGCCATCGTGCCGGCGCATGAAGTTGGGAACGTGGACGTTTCCGTGACCGCCGGCAGCACGACGGTGACGTCAGCGAGCGCGTTCACCTACACGCAGCCGCCTCCGCAGGCCAGCCGCCGGCGTTCCACGCGCCACCCGTAATGGTGGACGTCAGTGGACGAAGTGGACTTTAGTGGACGTCCACCAAGTCCACTTCGTCCACCACGTCCACCTTACTTGCGGGAAGCTTCCACCGCCTCGAACACCCGCATGAAATTACCGCCCAGCACCTTCTCAACGTCCCCCGGCGGCATACCGCGCTCCAGCAAACGCGCAGTGAGCATCGGCAGACTGGCAGCCGTGCCGAGCCCGTCGGGCAAGGCCGGCACCCCGTCGAAATCGCTGCCGATGCCGACGTGGTCGATGCCGGCGATGCTGGCTACGTGGAAGATGTGATCGGCCACCTGGTCGAGTGTGGCGGTCGGGCAGCCGAGGGACTGGAACCAGACCAGGTAGGTATCCCAGTCCGTGCGGTCGTCCGGCATCTCCTCGGTGCCGCCGGTTGAATCGCCCGCGTTCTTCTTCGGCTTCTTGTTCGCGGCCATGATCACCTGCGCCACCTCGTCGCTGATGAAGGCGGAGAAGAAGTTGATCATGCACACGCCGCCGTTGCGGGCCAGGTCGCGCAGCATGTCGTCGGTCATGTTGCGCGGATGGCGGCAGAGAGCGCGCGCCGAGGAGTGGGTGGCCACGACCGGAACCCGCGTGGTCTCGAGAACATGACGGAAGGCATCGTCCGAGATATGCGAGACGTCTACGATCATGCCGAGGTCGTTCATCGTGCGCACCACGTCGCGTCCGAAATCGGTGAGCCCGCCGTGCCGCGGCGCATCGCCGGACGAATCGCACCAATTGTTCGTGTTCACGTGCGTCAGCGTCATGTAACGCGCGCCGCGCGAGTAGAGCTCGCGCAGGATGTCGAGCGAGTCCTCGATGGCGTGGCCGCCTTCGACCCCGATCATCACGGCAATTTTCCCATCGCGTTTCCCGGCGCGGATGCCGGCGCTGTCGGTGCAGAGCGAGACCGCATCGGAACGGCGCTCCGTCTCGGCCTCGATGAGGTCGATCAACTGCCGCGCGAACGCTGCCGCGCCGCGTCCGGCGTAGAACGGCGGCACGTAAGCGGCGAAGAACGACGCCGTGATCCCGCTCTCCTGCAGCGACCGCAGATCGGCCTGCGCTTCCGGGTCATGCTCGTCGAGATGCACGTTGTGGCGGAGGAGGCGGTAGGGCGTATCGCAGTGGCCGTCCACGATGATGGCCCGGCGATGCAGTGCTTCACTCTCGGAAATACTCATCGATGCGGTTCAGCTCCTTCACCATCGCGGGAACGTCGTCGAAGAGAAACTCCGCCTTCCTCAGCGACTCCCGTGGAAACCCGCCGCACAGCACCGCGGCGATCGGCACCGGCGTGCGGTGCGCGGCCAGGATGTCATACGGCGTGTCCCCGGCGGCAAGCGTTCGCGCCGGATCGCTCTTCACGCGCTCCAGCGCCGCCCGAAAGATTTCCGGAGAAGGCTTCGAAAACTCCGCGTCTTCCTTCGACGTCGTTCCCTCCAGGAGATCCCCGACGCCGAGAAGCTCGACATAGTACTCGACCTCCTCCGGATTCGAAGACGACGCCAAAGCCAGCTTGATCCCCCGCTCATGCAACGCGCGGATCGCGTCCTTCACGCCCGGAAACACCTCCACCGCGCGCATGTACTTCTTCGTCCACAACTCGCCCCGGAACTTCTTCAACTCCTCCCCGAACCCCCGCATCTCCCGCGCCTGGAGCAGATCCGGCACCACCAGATCGCCCCCCTTCCCGATCTGCTCGCGCATCACGTCCCACTCGATGCGCTTCCCGAACTGCGCAAACGCCTCCACCCAGCAATCCGTGTGCTTGTCGTTGGAGTCGATCAGAGTGCCGTCGATGTCGAGGAGGATGGCCTGAAGTTTCACGGAGCGGGGAGGGTGCAAGGGGAGGGCCGGGGGACGTCCGCAGGTGAATGTACTTGTAGGCAGATCAGTATGGTGAAATCGCACCGTGGCCACCTGCTGTACATTGCAACCTTCAAATGGTCATACATCGCGCGGCCTTCGGGGCAACGCCATGAATCAGTCCTTGATCGACAACCGAGGACCGAACACCCTCGCTCGGTACTGGCGCGAGCACGCGACACGTGCCCGCGACATCAGGATTGCCGTCGCTTATGCCACGGCAGCTGGTGTTCAACTGATCGAGAGAGGTCTACGAACATGCGCGCGTAACGGCTCGGCTCGCCTTCTCATTAGTCTCGATCAGTCGTTCACTCAGCCAGCGGCACTGGCAGCCCTACACTCGATGGCGAAAAACACAAGTGGACGATTGCAGATTCGGGTCACGTCCGCGCGCATGCATTCAAAGCTCTATTTGGCCGGGGCCCCTCGGAACAAGATCGCTGTCATTGGATCATCGAATCTCACGGTGGATGGCTTGAGCGGACGCGAAGAGTTGAATGTGGGAACGCGTGGAAGCAGTAACCCGATCTACGATGTCTCCGCGGGTTATTTCGACTCGCTTTGGCAGGACGCAGTAGATCTGACGCGCCGATTGTTAGCGGAGTACACCGATTGGTGTCGAGACCAGGCGCGCGACCACCGCCCCACGTTCCGCCTCAATATCGCACGTCGCAGACGCGAAGCCGAACCTCAGCATGCGAAGCGCTACTGGGCAGTGACTCTCACCGGGTGGATCAGTGACGAGGCTCAAACTCGCGTGGCCGAGCACACGGATTGGGACGAGAAGGGGTGGTACTGGTTCAGTCTCTACACCGGCAGAGTGCGTAAACGGGACGAGATCTTGGTGATCGACTTCACGATGGGTTCGCGACCGTTGCTTTATTCGTACCAAGTCATCGAGCGTGCTGACGTTGACACCAAGGACGGGCGCTATTTTTTCGCTGTAAGGGACATGATCTCAAGGCGGCGCCTTCTCACGAGCGAACGCCGGCGCGAATTGAAGTCGATCGGCATTCGCTCCGGACGTGATTCAGGTATTCAGTCCCTCTCGTCCGAAACGATGAAGAGGGTACGCGCGATCTTAAGGAAGACGAGATCACCGTCTCTTTCTGCTCGCGAGCGACTCTCCAGTTCTTCTAAGTACAGCTCCCCGGAACTAGGTGTCCGCTCCCCCGTCATCCTGAGCGCAGGGCGGGTGGGTGTGAGGGAGCGAAAGGATCTCTAAATACGCAAACCGTGGCACAGGCCGTGTGTTTCGTAGTTTGAGATCCTTACGCTCACACCCGCCCAGCCACCTCGCTAAGGATGACGGGGGGTGGTCACTAACTTCCGGGACGCTGTACTAAGTCCACAAAAGCGTGCTGAAACACCCTAAACTCAAGTTGTACAAGTCACCCCATCCACCCAGCACGTATGGCACGCGCCGTACTTCAGCGGGAATGGCCGCAGTGTTTCCGCGAGCGTGTCGCCCATGCGTGCCTCCTGCTCTTCGATGAGGATCGGGCAGACGTAGACGCCTTTGCTCGTGGCCATGCGGCAGGTGGAGCATTGGAGGGTGCGGGCGTCGTCTTCGGTCAGGGAGAGGCCGGTGAGGCGCTCCCAGTCTTCGTAGGCGCGCGTGCGCTGTTCCTCGGCGCCGATGCGGAAGAGCGACAGTACTTTCAGCCGCGGGCGGTCGAAGCCGAACGTGCGGATGAGCTCCAGAAAGCGCGTGCGGCCTTCCGCGCTGGCCACGCCTTCCGCGGCGGTGGTCACGGTGATGACGGGATTCAGCCCCACCTCGGCGAGATTCTTCAGCCCGATCATCACGCGATCCCACACGCCCTGGCCGCGGATGGCGTCGTGCGATTCGCGGTCGAAGCCGTCCAGACTGACACGCAGATCGAGCGAGTATTCGCTGGCGTCGAACAGCTCCCGCAGCCGGCGGCACACCTCGGGGCGGAGCAACATCCCATTCGTCAGCACCGTCGCGGGGCCCTGCTGAAGCGTGGCCGCCAGAATCGGCAGCATGTCGCGGTTCATGAACGGCTCGCCGCCGGTGAAGTAATACTCGCGCACGCCGAGCGTCCGCGCCTCGTCCAGCCGCACCTGCACATCCGCCAGCGACATCATCTCGTGCGAGTGATTGCGCGGCGAGCAGGAGATGAAGCAGTGCGTGCACTCGATGTTGCACACCGTCCCCGCCACCTGGAACCACAGCGTGTCGAGCGCGAGCATCGGCACGGCGGGGGGAGCGGTTTCGTCGAGTTGCATGGTCATCGCGGGATGAGTCGCAAAGTCTCAAAGTCGCAGAGTCTCAAAGGGCGTGGCAAGTACGTCCTTTGCGACTTTGAGACTTTGCGACTTTGCGACTCTCATAAGCTCCCAAGGATCGTCTCGAGTTGCATCAACCCCGTCCTCAGCAAAAACCCATTCGAACGCCCGTAGCTGCGCGAGCCGACGAAGTAGTAGCCGGGCTCGCCCGATTGCAGGTCTTCCGGCTTCACGGCGGGGACGGAGAGGCAGTCGGTGATGCAGGAGATGGCGCGGTAGAGGCGCGCTCCCCCTTCGGTCACGGGCGAGGTTTCGACGGTTAGTTCCGAGAGAAACGAGGCGTCGGGACGGTAGCCGGTGAATGCGGCGATGACGTCGGCGTCGACGGCGCGGCCGCCGGTGAGCGCGACCACGACGTGTCCATTGTTCTGCGACACGCTTTCGATCATGGCCCGCCGTTCCACGCGCAGGAAGTCAGGCGGATGCTCGGCCATGGCATTCGCGAAATCGACGACCGCGGCGCGCTCGGGCAGCGGATCGTTCGGGACCTCTTCGCAGGGACGGCGGTTTGCGGCGCGGGTGGCCCACACGATGCGCGTGGCAGGATGTTCCTCCGCCAGAGCGGCCAGGAAACCGATGGCGTTGGCCGCGGAGTGGCCGTCGCCGAGGACCAGCACGCGCTTGCCGCGCAGCTCGTCTTTTCTTGAGGTCAACTCGCCGAGCGTGCGGATCGGTCGCCGCGTCAGTCGCGATTCGCCAAACGGAGGAAGACCACCCACGCCCATCGGCCGCGGCAGCACGAGGCCGCCGCTGGCGTCGAGCACGACATCGGCTTCGAACGTCGTCTCCGTACCGTCTTGATCTTCGCAGAGGATCCGGAAGGGACGTTCGGCGCGCAGCGGATGTCCGGCGTAATCGGTCCGCGTCAGCCCACGGCGGCCGATGGCCACGACGGTCTTGCCGGCATGCACGCGTCCGCGAAGAGGCTCACGCTCGACGAGTGGAAGCAGTACGCGGTCGGCGTACTCGGCGCCGGTCAGGAGCGCCTCCGGATCGGGCATGGCCTCGCCGAGGAGCTCGCGCATGCGCGTGGAGACATTCATGTGCAGCGGCGAGAAGAACCGCGTCTCTCCCCACGTGCGCAGCGAGGTGCCCACCTCTCCCCGCTCGATCACCGTCACCTCGGCGCCGCGGTCCGCGGCTCCAATGGCGGCCGCGATCCCCATCGGCCCCGCGCCGATCACGAGCACCCGCATCACACTTCCTTGCGCGCCATGGCGTTGCACGACTGCGCCCAGTGCGCGATCGTCCCGCCGCCGCGGATCACCGCCGCCACTCCGACGGCTTCCGCCATCTCCTCGGGCGACAGGCCGGCATCGCTGCACGCCGAGGAGTAGGAGTCGATGCAGTACGGTTCCTGGATGGCATAGGCGACGGCGAGGGCGATCAGTTTCTTCGTCTTCTCATCCAGCGCGCCGGGAGCCATCGTGGCCGTGTACCAGTTCAGGAAGGCGTCCCACCCCTTCGGATTCGCTTTCGAGATTTCGCCGAAGCGCGCCAGATCCTCGGACATGTAATAACTGGGCATTCGTTTTCCTCCGTAGGGCATTGAGTTTACGCGAAGGGTTCAGGCAGACGTGTGCTAAAACGGCTGGCCAACCAACATGTCTGACACAGATCGTTATCGCATCCAGGTGCTGGAACGTCTGGCCCTGATGGGGCCGAACCTCTACGCCCATCGTCCGTGCATCAAGTGGAAGATCGACATCGGTGCCTACGAAGAGCGACCGACCAGCGTGATCCCGGGCTTCACTGACGCGCTCAAGGCGCTCGTGCCGAGCCTGATCGAGCATCGCTGCTCCGAGGGAGTGCGGGGCGGGTTCTTCACGCGCCTCGAAGAAGGCACGTGGCTCGGGCACGTCATGGAGCACGTTGCGCTCGAGCTCCAGGGCCTGGCGGGCATAGAGGTCGGCTTCGGCCGCGCGCGCGGCGCGGGCGCCACCGGTGTCTACAGCGTCGTCTACGAATGCGAAGAGCGCGAGACCGGCATCCTGGCCGGCGAGATGTCCATCGAGCTCATCGAATCGCTGATCGCCGGCCAGCCGTTCGCGGTCGAGGAAGGCATCGCCGAGCTGCGCCGGCTCTACGAGCGCAACTCGCTCGGACCGTCCACCCGCTCCATCGTCGACGCCGCGGTGAAACGCGGCATCCCGTACATCCGCCTCGACGATCTCAATCTCGTGCAGCTCGGCTACGGCGGGAACGCCAAGAAGATCCAGGCCACGATCGCTTCGACGACGAAGTACCTCGGCGTGGAGATCGCCGGCGACAAGGACATCACGAAAACGATTCTCGGCTTCCACGGGGTTCCCGTCCCGCGCGGCGATTCCACACGGCACCTCGATCAGGCCATACGGATCGCGAACCGCATCGGATGGCCCGTGGTGGTCAAGCCGCTCGACGCCTCGCACGGCCGCGGCATCGTCACCAACATCCACAACGAAGACGAGCTGCGCGTGGCGTTCGAGGACGCCAAGCAGTACCGCACCAGCGTGGTCGTGGAGCGATTCCTCCTCGGCCACGACTTCCGTCTGCTGGTCATCAATCACAAGTTCATCGCCGCGGCCGAGCGCGTCCCGGCGCACGTCGTCGGCGACGGCGAGCACACCATCGCCCAGCTCGCGGAGATCGAGAACCTCGATCCGCGACGCGGCGAGGGACACGAGAAAGTCCTGACCAAGATCAAGCTGGACGGCCCGACCGAGCGCCTCCTGGCGATGCGCGGCATGACCGTCGACAGCATCCCCGAGCGCGGCCAGGTCGTGGCGCTGAAGACGACCGCCAACCTCTCCACCGGCGGCACGTCGATCGACGTGACCGATCGCGTGCACCCCGCGAACATCGAGCTGGCCGAGCGGATCTCGCAGCTCGTGGCGCTCGACATCGCCGGCATCGACGTCGTCGCTCCCGACGTGGAGACGCCCATCGCCGAGAACGGCGGGGGCATCGTCGAAGTGAACGCCGCCCCTGGATTCCGGATGCATCTCGCGCCGACGGAAGGCAAGCCGCGCCCCGTGGGTGAGGCGGTCGTCGACATGCTGTTCCCGCCGGGAACCGAGTCGCGCATCCCCGTCATCACCATCACCGGCACGAACGGCAAGACGACCACGGCCCGCCTCTGCGCGCACATCGCACGGATGGCCGGCAAGACCGTCGGCCTGACCACGAGCGACGGGATCTACATCCGCAACCAGCTCGTGCAGAAAGGCGACACGACCGGGCCGAACAGCGCGCAGGTGGTGTTGCGCGATCCGGCCGTCGACTTTGCCGTGCTCGAGACAGCGCGCGGCGGCATCCTGCGCGCCGGCGTCGGGTACGACTGGTCGAACGCGGCCATCGTCACGAACATCGCCGCGGACCACCTCGGCATCCGCGACGTGAATACGCTCGAGGACCTGGCGCGCGTGAAGGCGGTCACGCTGGAGCGCGTGTCGCCGGAGGGCTACGCCATCCTCAATGCCGAGGACGGGATGATGCCGCTCATGCGCGAGTACGCGCAGTGCAAGCTCGCCTACTTCTCGCTCGATCCGGACAATCCCATCTTCCGCGAGCACGTGTCCGACAGCGGCCTCGGCGCCACGCTGGAGAACGGCTGGCTGATGCTCTACGAGAACGGCCTGCGCGTGCCGCTCTGTGAAGAGCGCTTCGTGCCGATCACCTTCGGCGGCAAGGCGCGCTTCAACATCGCCAACGCGCTGGCGGCCGTGCTGGCCGCGTTCGCGACCGAGATCCACATCACCGACATCGTCTCCGGCCTGCAGTCGTTCTTCCAGTCGGCCACGACCACGCCGGGCCGCCTCAACTTCGTCGACTTCGACGGCTTCCGCGTGATGATCGACTACGCGCACAACCCGCACGGCCTGGCGGCCATGAGCGAGCTGGCCGTTTCCCTGCGCCGCACGCGCCTTGTCTGCGTTCTCGGCCTGCCCGGTGACCGCCGCGACGAAGACATTCATGAGGCCGCGCGCATCGTCGGCACGAACTTCGACCGCGTGATCCTGCGCGACGACTTCGACCTGCGCGGACGCCAGCCGGGCGAAGTGGCCGGCGTGCTGCGCGAGGGACTGATGGCCGGCGGCCTGGCCGAGGAGAAGATCTCGCACCGGCACGCGGAGCTCGACGCCATCGGGCTTGCGGTGGCCGAGGCGGAGCCGGGCGATCTCATCGTCTACATCGCCGACAAGCCCGACATCGCCGCGCAGTACGTAGAGAAGCTGCGCCGGCAGAACGCCCATGCTGATCATTGAAAACGGCGAGATCTACACGCCGTCCCCCCGCGGAAAAGCCACGATCGTCGTGGCCGGCGGACGCATCGAACGGGTCGGCGAAGTCTCCGCGTCGGCCCTGCGATCGCTCGACCCCGAAGTCATCGACGCCAGCGGCTGCATCGTCGTACCGGGCCTCGTCGATTGCCACATCCACCTCATCGGTGGCAGCGGCGAGAAGGGATTCGCCTCGGCGACGCCGGGCATCACCGCCCAGGAATTGCTCGCCGCCGGAACGACGACGGTGGTCGGGCTCCTCGGCACCGACACGACCACGAAGACGCTGCCTGCTCTGCTCGCGAAAGTGAAGGCACTGCGCGAGGAAGGGATCAACGCGCACATGTGGACGGGCGGCTACGACGCGCGCTCGCTCACCGGCAGCGTGCGCGATGACATCGTGCTGATCGAAGAGATCCTCGGCGCCGGCGAGATCGCCATCGCCGACCGCCGTGGTGTCCACTTCGATGCCCGCGCGCTGGCGAGGCTGGCCAGCGACTGCCACGTCGCCGGGTCGCTGACCGGCAAGGCCGGAGTGCTCCACCTGCACACCGGTGAGCTCGAAGAGCGCCTGTCCATCGTCCGCGAGCTGCTCGACCTCGGCGTTCCCGCCGCAACGCTCCATCCCACGCACGTCACCCGCAACGAGGCATTGTTCGCCGAGGCCGTGGGCCTGACCCACCGCGGCGTGACGGTCGACCTCGACGTCGTCGACGAAGACCTCGTGCAGTGGCTGAAGCGGTACGACGGCGACCGGTCCATGCTCACGATCTCCACGGACGCACCGATCGGGCGGGTGGGTGCGCTGCTCTCCCAAATCGTGGCCGCCGTGCACGAGGGCGTGTGCTCCGCCGAAGAAGCCTTCGCCCTGGCCACCCGCAACCCCGCCCGCGTGCTCAAACTGCACGACGCCGGTGAGCTCGCCGAAGGAAAGCGCGCCGACCTGCTGCTGCTCGACGCGAAGACGTTCGAGCTGCGTGAAGTAATCGTGAGCGGAAGGCGCTCATAACGCGAGAGCCGCCACTCACCCCTGGCCCTCTCCCGGAGCGGAGCGGGGACTTAAAACCCTCTGGAAAGTCAGTCCCCTCTCCCCTTCCCGACCCTAACTTTGTTAGGTCCCTACCCTAACTTTCTTAGGTACCCACCTTAACTTTCTTAGGTACCTACCTTAACTTTCTTAGGTACCCACCCTGACTTTCTTAGGTACCCACCCTAACTTTGTAGGGTACCCACCCTTCCTTTGGAGGGTTCTTACGCATTGATTTCAGGGCACTTAGCCTTCCTGGCAGACCCAGAATCGTCCTTCTGGAGGGTCTTTGCGCAAGCCTCAAGTGCCTCTTCAACGTTGTTTCAGATGCTGGATTGCACCTCTCCACCGTCACCGTTTGGTCGCACTTGTCCAACGGCGAATGTTTTCTTCAACCGAACGACCTTTTGCGGGAATGTCTCGCGCCAAGAACGCGGCAGCTGAAGGAGATAGTGCGCCGCTCTCAGCCACGAAGGCATCGACCATATCCTGCGGGACCGCGGCAAAGGGGTCTCCATCCGTGCTGAGGAGGTCGCTCTCCGATCCGATGAGCCAGAGATATGTCTCATCATCAGGCAAGTGACCGAACTCAAGCCACGTTATCGCCATCTGGGAGCAGATGTGTTCGCGCTTCAAATCGTCACGATCATCAGCGTTGAAACCTTTATATATGACACCGAACGCATGTTGCCTTTGCGCACGCAAGGCCTCGGGGAATGCTCTCAAGTCGAAGATTTCGCAACACTCGTTCCCGAGCGCTCGGTCGACATCCAGAACGGCAATTCGTCCCATACGCGCTCGCTCCCGATGGTGACCACGGTTGGCGGCGAATGTAATTGCGACCCGTGGCGACGCCGTAAAATCCAGCACGTGCGTCGGAAGGCCGTAGTGCTGCGCGAACGCACCTGCGATTTTCGGAGGCAACCTACGCGTAGGTAGTGGATGCCGCATCGCGAATGCCGTTACGCTATCGAGCTCGTTCCAAACCTCCGGATTCGAGTGGTAGTGTCGATCGATCAGTGAGAACGTCTCCGGATACAGGTCACGCTCGCCTCGAAAGAGAAACGCTGGGAGTCGATTCATTGACTCGCGTTTTGCGAGTTCCTCGAGATGCTGGTGGAGAGCGTCGAGCGTCGGTACAGATATGCTGGCGTTCATAGTGGGCTCCTTCTTCATTGGAGTGTCACGCCGCACGCGTTTTCCTACCCCCGGTCCCTCCCGTGCGCCTAACGTCCTTGGTGTAAGCTGCACGGCCGGTCCCGCGTGCCGAAGCCAGAGCGGCGCGGCAGTTGCCGCGGATGACGTTCGTAGAACCGATTCGCGACCTGCAATTGCCGTGACGCCGTGACGCTGGCGACGAGGCAGGCAGCTCGGCTGCCGGGCCGAAGCCGGGCCGCATCAGCTTCACACCAAAGTTAGGCGGTTTTACGCCACGGGTAGGGTTTTAACCCTTTCCGTCACTCCTTATACATAACGAATAAGGAGACTGCGATGCGACCCCTTCGCACTACGATCGCAGCAGTAAGGAAGAGACTGGCGGCGATTCACGCCGTGGAGAGGAGTGTTGTTCGCGCGTGCCTGACAGCGGGCGGTACCGGTGTGTTCATTCTCGCAGCCGTCGCTCTACACAAGTCGCCTACGGATCGGCGCGAGATGTTATTCACGGTTGCGGAGCATGGGGCCAGTGCGTTGATTGTTGCTGCCTTCATGGGTATCACGTACGAGCTCTACATGCTGCGAGTGCGGGCGAAGCATCAGAAACTCCAAGATGATGCGCGATTTGACCGACTTGCGCCTCTCTTGCCTGAGACGGTGTTCGGTCTTCTCGGCGATGTTGCATCTCGCTCTATGGTGATGCCGACGCTGTTTAAGCCGTTTCGCTCCGACCAAGAGGCACTCTTTGTTAAGGATCCTGCCGTTTTCAAGAAGTTGCTCGGCGCAGCAGCCGACCGCGACAAAGATCACGCCCTCCTAAGGGGCTGGATCTGTGGAGATAACCTCAAGCTTCGATTCCTCGCGAGCGATATCGTAGGTTTCTGTGGTGTCGAGGCGCTTCGTGACGACTTGAACGTTATGGCTGAGAAGGGCTTAGCCGAATGGGATCGCCTGTCGGCGGAAGACCGCGACTGGGTACTAAATTACAAATGGGCTGCATCGAGCTTTGAACATCCGCGCTACTCTTCCCTAGCAAGCCTGCTGATCACCCGGCCTGAGGAAGAGATTCACAGGTGGATTCTGTTCGTGCCTCGCCAGATGGCCTGCGGAGAATTCTCCGAAATGATCCGGCAGTACCTTCGTAAACGGCGGGAAGCGATCACGATCCCCGCCAGGGAATCTGTTCTTCACGCGATGGTTGCCCTTCATGAGGTGCGGTCGCAAAGGCGAACGTTTCGCAAGTATTCTCGGCTTTTTGAACTTCCAGAGCTTGCTGAGACCTACGCGCAAGCCAAGGCCGTGATCGAGCGCCGAACGGGTGACGATCGGCGCAGAACATCAAGAGCCACTCCTGACCGGCGATCTTCGTGATCCGCCTAACGGCTCTCACGCTAAGCTGTGCGGCCAGTTCCGCGTGCCGAAGCCGAAGCGGCGCGCCGGTTGCCGCCAATGACGTTCGGAGAACCGAGTGGCGAACTGCAACCGGCGTGACGCCGTCACGCTGGCGACCACGGAGCCGGCTCGGCCGGCGGGCCGAAGCCGGGCCGCACCAGCTTCAGCGTGAAGTTGGGCGGCGCCCGCCGTTTACCGGGCTCTCCAATCGGCGAGATCCGAGGTGCTTCCCACAGGCCGCCTACGGGCACATTTAGAATGGATGTGTGCTGACCTACGACTATTTCCGGCAAGAGAGTATTCGCAAGTTCATCGCCGACAGCGGCCGCACCGGACGACCAAAGGCGATCGTTATCGACGGCTGCATCATGCTGCACGACCTCTTAGTCATTGGCCTGGCGACGAAAACTGGCAGCACGCCCGAGAAGGTAAAGAAGAAGCACGGAAAGCTAAAGCCGCTCGCTCGTGAAGTGCTCACCGACGAGTTCGTCCCACTCCGCGAGGTAATTCTCGCGATCGCTGATGTCCGAAACACCGCAGCACACGAGACGATTAGTGATGCTGATTTCGAGGAAAGGTTCGTTGGAGTTTGGTCAATGGTATCTGGAGAAGCCGCTTGGCCTGACTCGCTCGTAGTTCGATCGAACTACTGCCGCGCATTCTTCTCGCTCCTCGCGTTCGAGTTGGGACGATGGCAAGTCGGCCTCAGTCCCAGCGGCTACTTCTCGGGTGATCAACACGTCGACTGGCCACGGCTCGCTGGCAGCTAGGCGGCGGCTACTCGCCATTGATCTCGCTCAACCACTGCCACACCGCTTGACTGATGCCGGGGACTTCCCTCTCAAGATTTGCCACGTCGGCAATCGAAAGTTGTTCTGCAAGATGAAGTTCGATGAAGTGCTCGAGCGTCACACGATCTTCATCCGTGGCATCAACATTCGCTTCGGAGACCTGCTGCTCGAATGCCCGGATGAGGAACGCGGGCAACTCTATCGTGACGGCGTGGCGTGCTGTCAGATCACTTCTACCGCGAAAGCTGGTTAGTTTGCCCATGCAGGTACCACAACTTAAGATGGTGGCATCATGCCACAACTTTAGCGTGGAATGCAACGGTGCAGACCGTGGCCGAGCTGTTCGGGATTGCGTTGCGGCGCGTCCGTCACGAACGTGGTCTCTCGCAGGAGGCGCTCGCTGAGGCAACAGGGCTAAGTGCGAACTTCGTCGGCGAGATGGAAAGAGGACTGAAAGCTCCCGGCCTTGGGGTGATCGTTCGGCTCGCACGCGCACTCGACGTGGGCGTTCACGAGCTGCTCTCGGACTTTACGGATTCAGCGATTCGCCGTTTGAAGACATAGCGAACTTCGCGTCCGCCCAACGGCTCTATCGCTAACCTGCGCGGCCAGGGCCCACGTGCCGAAGCCCCCGTGGCGCGGCGGCTGCCCCGCATACTGCTGGATAGCAACGCGTGATCTGCAGCCGACGTGACACCGCGCTGGTACAGTTCGGCCCAGGCGCTTCAGCGCCGGACCGAAGCCGGGCCGCGACGGGTTCAGCGATGAGTTAGGCGGCGCTATAGCCAGCGTCTTATTAGCGCAGCTTCTATCCTTTGCCTTGAAACCAGTGAAGCTCGATCCGGCACATGTGATCAATCATATGCAGGCGGCGGCAGCAGACCAATCGTCTCCGCTATCAAAGGCGCCGAAATGACGACAGCCAAGGCAAGTTGGTGCTTCACCTTACGTGTTTCCGTTAAGGATCGAACTTCTTCCTCAAGCGTCTGCTCCTGACTTACAAGGCCCATGACAAACTGCAACGTCTGGCCTAGGTGCGTCGACTTCCCATACGTCCGACTTGTTTCGGCCAAGTACACAGGACCACCACTGTTGCCACCGAACACACGAAAATCGAAAAGGAAAGTCGGATAGATAGACGTTGGAGTCAAAGGGAAGCTTGCGATTCGGCCGCTGCGCAGAATCGGGAACCCGGCTTCGTTTGCCTCGGCACCGTACGGGTAACCTAAGCACGCGAGACGATCGCCGGGATGGATTTCATATAGCGACAGATCCTCGTCGGAGGCTAAAAGTTCGGTTGACACGATCCGACGAAGACTTGCTGCGTGGGGTAGTCGCACGTACATAGCGGCAACATCCGCATTCGCGTGCTTCACCCACAGCGGCTGGCCATCTAAACGAATCGGCAGTTGGTGGGGAAGCTTCTTGAATGAGCCATCGGGATTGGTGACCCGAAGGAACAGAACCGCCTCATCTTCCTGAATACCTTCTAAAACATGCGCAGCCGTGACCAAGACATATGCAGATCTCCCTGTTCCCGGAATCGGCCGACCCAAAATGAAAGAAGTGCCAAGTGCTTCACGTCCGGCAATCCTGAAGGTGGAGTGCATTAGCTCCGTGTTTATCTCGAACCACATAGGGTTGCTCGACATTGCCTGTCAGAATAGCACGCACCCGCATCTACGCTGGGCGGCAGATTGAGTAGCGGCGGATAAGCCTCCGTCCGCCTAACGCCATTGGTGTAAGCTGCACGGCCGGTCCCGCGTGCCTAAGCCCGAGCGGCGCGGCCGTTGCCGCCGATGACGTTCGAAGAACCGAGTGGCGACCCGCAACGGCCGTGACGCCGTCACGCTGGCCATGAAGCAGGCAGCTCGGCTGCCGGGCCGAAGGCGGGCCGTGACAGCTTCACACCAAAGTTAGCCCGCGACGGCAAACTGCGGATTTTGCAGGACGATCGAGGCGATGTCGGTAAAGAATGCAATCAAGTGAGGGTCATCAATAGGCGCTTCACCGGGATGAGCGCTGTGATTTCGATACTGGAAGCACGTTCGGAGGCGCTCCGCCTGATTTCCATCGAGGAGGCTCATGCCTTCGAGCACGACCAGGAGATCAGTATCAAACACGGTCTGCAGCTCGCTCAATGTGGTGACTTTGAATTCCTTGTTCCACTTCGCAAATTTTCCGGTGGTCTTGTTCTTTAGCGACGACGACGTGTCATTGAAGGTCTGCAGGCCAACGGCGAGAACTTTGCGCTGCATACGGTCTACCGCCGCGCACCAGCCCATGACGACGGCGGCCTTGCGGTACCCAGCATTAGCGCAATCGATTGCTTCGCGAAGATATTCTGACTCCGCGGGATTGGTGATCATCGGCACGAGTTTTTGCAGTTCAAAGACCGTATTCACGGCGCCGGGCGTTTGTTTGATCGGGAGCAAGAAGTGATCATCAAATCCCTTCAGCACGCTATCGATCGTCACCAAGTAGGACGACTTCAGGTTGCTCGGGCGGCTGAGCACGTGCAGGCGCTTCATCGCGCTGGACGTCTCCTCGATCAGAGCAGCGGGCAGCTTGAATTTGTGCTCCAACGGACTTCGCAGCCGTTCAACCCAGTCAGTTGCGATCGCGTCGGCTTCGTTGCGCAGCGCGGCAAGATTCACCGCCTTGGTGGACAGCTTTGCGACGCTCTTCCGCAGCGCACGGAGACGGTCCCGAAAAGCTGTAAGTTGCTCGAGGATCTCGTCTTTCAATGCTACGCCCCCGCGAGCGACTTGATCACGCGAGCGAGCGCAGCGTGGCCGTCGTTGCTCAGCGGTTGAGCTTCTCCCTGGGGTTCCAGTGCGGAACGAAACAGCTCCGCGTTCTTGGGGATCTTAAAGTTCTTAGCGAAGTTGGCTGCGTCGTAGAAACCCTTCTCTTGGCAGACAGACCGCACCGCCTCCGGATCGACGGTGAACTCGTTCTTTTCGAAGGCATTCTTTAGCGCAAGTAGAAGAGCCCACTCAATCTGGCCTTGGGCTACTTTTGACGGCGACGGCTCACGGATAAAGTGAATCTCGCTATCTTCGAACATGACGACTTTCTTGAGAAGGTCTTCGGCGACGCCGGTCTTGCTCATGAAGACGCGAATTTGACTTGGCTTCGGTAAGGATCCACCGTCTCCGGTCGAATCGGAGGGCAGCGGCGGCTGATCAACCTTACGTTTCTCTTCAGCGGTCCGCGGTTCGCCTCCAATGAGGTTCGTGAGAAGCAGCTCGAAACACTTCTGCCTGAACGGCTCAGGCACTTCGGCCGCGATGGCCGCGATCTCTTTGATCTCCTCTTTCAGCTTCTGGTAGTCCACGCTGTCTCCTCCGAAACATGCAATTATGCCATTACTCATTCACCTCAGTGATATCGCTATCGCCATTGACGCCGAACCGGGGCTGCCGTGTCTACGAGCACCGAACGAGAAGCCTCCCTTTCGTCGGGCTAACGTCGTGCGCTTCAGGTGCGTGGCGACGATCGCTGAGCGGTGGAAGTACGCGGAGCTTCATAGAAACGTGCCGCCGCGAGGATGTGGTTCGTCGGGCTAACGGATCACACGCTAAGCTGTGCGGCCGGTCACGCGTGCCGAAGCCGGAGCGGCGCGGCGGTTGCCGCCAATGACGTTCGCAGAACCGAGTCGCGATCTGCAACCGCCGTGACGCCGTCACGCTGGCGATGAGGTAGGCAGCTCGGCCGCCGGGCCGAAGCCGGGCCGCACCAGCTTCAGCGTGAAGTTAGGCCGGCAACTTAGCGAAAATTGGCCACAATGGGCACGGTGAGACGCAACGTACGCGCGTTATCGTGAGTCGCGTCGCCCGTCGGCGGTCCTGTGCCTGCAAAACGTGCGTTAGGGTCCGAGAAATATTTCACTCGTTCTCCCGGCAAATACGCCATTACCGTCCGATACGTCAGCCCGCGATGCACAAAACGATAACCCGAGGAGTATCTACAAAGACCTGGCCCGCCATTATCCGTGTCGTGGTCAGCGCCTTGGTTGTGACCCAGCTCATGCGCAAACGATAGGTTAGCGCTTGCATATCTGCGGCGGACGATGCTGAATGCCCTCGACGCAAAGCTCGGGGTTGGCGAACCCATTATCCACGCCACCCCGGCCGCGTCTCCACGTTCAACAATGAGAGACACCGCGTCTGCACGATAGGTATTACGAAGAGAGTGCGCTGTGTCCAAAAAGCCATCACGAGGAGCAGTTAAGCGGTTCAGGTCTGTTCCGACATCGCCGCTCTCCGTATAAACGACTTCGACCATACCGTTAAACCCAGCACCGGTCACAAGCCGTACTCGAGCATTAATGCGATTATTCGCATACGTCTGATTCGTCTTATCTATGGCCATCACGATGATGCCTTCTATTTTGCTTTTGCTGCCAGCCGTAGCTCTCGCCGCGGCGGTGTACAACACAAGGACGTCGATCGTGACGGGGGAGGCTGTTGGAGCACTACTACAAAAAGCCTGTAGGTCTACCATTGGTATTTGAACGCGAAATCTCCTTGCGGAATCCGCTGTCAGAGCACATTCCTGAAAGCGTGAAGTGTCAAGCTCGCGGATTAGAAGCCTATTAATACCGTCGGCAGGACGGATTTCATATAAACGATCACCGACGTGTATGTCGGCAAAGACGTCGCCTTCGTATATGACCAGCGTAAAGTCACCCTGCCGCTCTGTTAAATAACCGGACCATGACGGTACGTCAGGCATGGGCTCGTCGCGTCGATCTACGACGCCGGTAAACTGGGCATCGTCGAAAAGAGTAAACGCAATGCGATCCGATTCATCAAAAAGTAGGGACTGCATTGACTGCTCGTTTAGGCTCACAGTGCGTGATCGAAGGACCTCCGGCGCCTCGTCGAACTGCGGACTTGGTAGCAGCAGTTCAAGTGACTGCGGCCGCTGTTGGGCGAGCACAGATACAGGCAACGCGCAGGCAACGATGAAAGCTGCGAGACAGCTCCGACGTAGTCTCATGGGCCCTCCTTTTAATTGAAAGGAACTATATCATCAAGGCGCTCCTGCCGTTTGGTCGGCCTAACGTCGTTGGTGTAAGCTGCACGGCCGGTCCCGCGTGCCGACGCCGGAGCGGCGCGGCGGTTGCCGCGACTAACGTTCGGAAAAATGAGTCGCGATCTGCAACCGCCGTGACGCCGTCACGCTGGCGACGACGTAGGCAGCTCGGCTGCCGGGCCGTGCCAGCTTCACACCAAAGTTGGGCCGCGCCGGATTGTTCCCTCCTCGCGGCGTTGTAAATGAATTGCTGACGACAGGCGGCTGCGCGATCTAGTGCAACGTGACCTTGCCAAGTGCACGAGAGACGTAAAACGGTTCACGGCCGGGAATCTGCACCCGCTCAAGTTCGACAGAGACGATGTCTCCTCGTCGGATCGAGACGCGGTCCATCGGCACTATGAACGTGTAGCTCACGAGGTCACTGTCAACAATTGTGACCTGGCTTATCGCCGTTGAGCCGATCGCATTGTGATAAGAAATGTGGCCGATCGTTCCGGCAGCGGCAAAGCGGGAGATACTCCAATTTTGATGGACGTCGTGAATCCAACCCGTTGCGAAAAGGCGCTTCTTCGTGAACTTGTTAGGATCGCACCGGATTATCTCAAGTTCTTCTCGATCCGGAGTAGCGTACCGGGTCTTGTTTTGCGTCACGCGTGGTGGCACAACTCGCGGTTCAAGAACAGAACTACGCTTGTAGTCCGACGCTTTGAGGCGACCAAGAATCTCGACCAGCGTCGCCCGCACGCGGTCGTACACGTCCGCAGGTTTTGACCGAACACGTTCCTCGTAGCAGCCGTGTCGCGGCCACGGCGGCCCCAGCGGCGGATCGAAAAGTACCACGTCGCCATCACCGTTGGTGTGGAAGAAGATAGGGTCGCCGCAGTCACGGCACCGCGTCGGATAGGTAAGCGAGTAGCCGAGCGCTTCCATTGATGTGCGGTTGTCGTCGCGAATTCTACGGCGACAGCGAGATCATCGCCTAGTGTGTCTGTCGGTGATCGGAAGTTTCCGTCGGCCCAACTATAATTTAGGCAGCGCCTGCGAGAACTGGCGGCAGGTTTATGCGACTGAGATTTGCCGTGTAAGCAGGAGATCTTCTTTGTGCGCCGGCGTTATGCGACTGAAGTTGTCGCGTAGTGCGATATCAGGCAGCAGGGACCTCCTTGGCCAGAGCCTCGGCTGGCTTTCCTTGCGGAAAGCGGTTCCGCACTCACGTCGGTCTGGTAGATGACCAGGTCGCCGTCCTCGAACTTGAAGTTCGCGGCTGGGGGAGCCGGTGTAGGCGCGCAGGACGTCGGCCACGACGTTTTCCGACGCTGGGGATCGTCGGGCGCGGCAGCCGGCGGGACGCCCGCGCTCCGTCAGTCGGCGACGAACGTGGCGCCCTGTTTCAGCACCTGCAACCGGTATGAGCGGGTCTTGGCGTCCAGACGATGGTCGGGATCGACGATCGTGACCTCGCCCGCTCCCTCCACCGTCACCACGCCGTCGCGGCTCCAGACGATGGCCGTGTTCTCGTCGATGCCGATGCCGGTGAGGAGGTGGGCGTTGGCGGCGCTGATGAGGCGGGTCAGGCGGCGGCGCTGGCCGAAGTGCTGATCGATGATGGCGTTGGGGATGAGGCCGAGTCCTTCGTCGTACTCGACGACGTCGGCGCCTTTCTTCCGCGTGGAGCAGGCGATCATCTGCTGGCTCACGGCCGAGGCCCCTGCGCTGGTGCCGGCGTAGACGGCGCCCTTGCGGACGGCCGTACGGATGGGCTCGACGCAGTCCGCGGCGCGCAAGGCGTCCATCAGGCGGACCTGATCGCCACCCGTCACGAAGATGCCGGTGGCGTTCCGGATCGCGGCGATGTCTTCGGCGGTCACTCCCGTCTCGGGATGCACGGCGCGGATCTCTCCCGCATGCAAGCGGGTGAAGATCTTCGTATACCGCTGCGCCCGCTCGCGCGGGGCGATGGATGCCGAAGGCACGATGACGATGCGCGACTGCGCGCCGCCGGCACGCTCCACGAACGCGGCCAGGATCGACGTGCGCGCTGCACGCTTGTCCTCATTGCCGCCGATGGCCATGACACACCCGTTTCCGATCAATTCCAGTGGTTCACCCTTCCGATTCGACGCTGATTCTAAATAACATCGAACGTTCAGTGGTATTTCACGCTTACTTCACACGGTAACCCATCTTCTCCAGCTCGGTTTTCACGCGCACGACGTGATCGCCCTGAAGCTCGATCTCGGCGTCTTTGGCGGTCCCGCCGCTGCCGCATTTCTTCTTGAGGGTCTGGGCGACGGCGGCCAGCGTTTCGGGCGTGTGCTGGAAGCCGGAGGCGACGGTGACGGTCTTGCCGGCGCGGCGTTTCTTGTCGAGCGTCACGCGGATGGTCTGTTTGGCAGCCTCTACATCGACGGGCGTTTCAAGCTTGCCCGATTCGCGGAGGCGCCGTGCTTCTTCGGGGTCGGAGGTCCAGACGAGCTTGGAACTGGCCATGCGTCCCTTACTCTACGCGAATGGATGACCGAGATTCCTACCGCGGATGGCGAAGACCCGGCCCCGTGCCGCCAGGAGGCGTCTCTTTGGAGGCAGGCGAAACCCTCGATTTCATCTGCGGCCACTTCCGCATCTTCCAGTACGCGAAAGGGCACCGCTACTCGACCGACGACGTGCTGACGGCCTGGTACGGCACCGCGCACGCACCGCGCGTCGACCGCGCCGCGGATCTCGGCTCCGGCATCGGATCGGTGGCGCTCATCTCCGCCTGGCGTCTGCCCGGGGCGACGTTCTGCACCGTCGAGGCGCAGGAGATGTCGATCCGCCTGGCGCGTAAGACGATGGAGTACAACGGCCTCACCTCGCGCTTCACGCTCTACCACGGCGACCTGCGCGATGACTCGGTGCTCGCCGGCGAGGCGCCGTTCGATCTCGTCACCGGCTCACCGCCCTACTTTCCGCCCGGCACCGCAACGGCCGCCGATCACGCGCAGGCGGTGCCCGCACGCATCGAAGTACGCGGCTCGGTCGCCGACTACGCCAAAACGGCGGCGCGGATTCTCGCCCCCGGCGGGTTGTTCGCGTTCGTCTTTCCGGCCGCGCAAACCGATCGTGCACTCGGGGCGCTCGGCGAGGCTGGATTGAAACTCATCCGCCGCCGCGACATCGTGTTCAAGGAAGGCGACACGCCGCTCATCACGCTTTTCGCCGCCTCACGTGCCGCAGACATTCCGCCGACGTATGAAGCGTTCGTGGAACCGCCGCTGACCATTCGCACGAAAGACGGAGGCGTCGATCCCGAGTACTCCGCCATCCGGATGAGCTTTGGTTTTCCGCCGGGGAATGTGGCTTGACCGCACGATCAGCGCGAGAGCGCGGCGGCGGGACGCCACCGGGCCAGCCGGCGAGACGCCGGCGTTCCGCCTCCGGTGCATGAACGCTTTTACGCGAAACGCGCAACCAGCGAAGCGGAACGCTGGCGTCCCCGCCGGCTGGCCCGGCGGCGTCTCGCCGCCGCCACGTGCCCGTCGCGCTGCAGTGTCCGGTTATCCCGCCACCCGTTTCGTCATATCGGGTGGTGCGCCATGCTCCAACAGGTACTCTCGAAGAGCTTGATTGACGACCGCGTTGTTCATGATATCGAGGCAGATGTCAGCACCTTAGCCAACTCCATCGCCTGCTGCCGGATCTCCGGGATCGCCGTCGATTCCCACAACGCCGGACGGCGCAACGGGCCCAACGTGTAGAGATCGTCAACAGGTTGACCGTCGGCGCCGATGAGGCGGCCGTCGGGGGCGGTTTCGACGCCGAGGCGGAGGGGGTCGGGGACGAGCCAGCCGGCGCGGCGCATCTGGACGACGAGGGGGAGGTCGAGGCGTGCGTAGTCGGAGGCGGGGCCGGTGCAGTTGATGACGCGGGCGACGTCGAGGGTGCGGATCTCGTCCGCTCCGGCCGGACGCCAGTCGACGGAGACGCCGTCCGGACGGGCGCGCATCGACACGACCCGGCCGCGGAGCACGTCGACGCTCAATTCGCCGAGGACCTCAGGCGCGGCGCGATGGCGATGCACGTCCCACAGGTTCTTGAGATGCCGCAGGAAGGAGCCGCGTTGCGCCGGCGACCAGCCCTGCCAGAGGTCCACGGTGTACGGGCGCAGGCTGTCGACGATGGCGCGCCATTCGTCCCCTGCTTCCACGCGCCGGCGCGCCCACCGCAGCGCCCCTGCGGGCGACGCACATTCCGGCGGCACCGACTCCAGCGGACGCGGCGTGGACGGGGCGTGTGCCTGGGGCAGGCGCCCGTTGCGCGAGAGCGTGTAGATCGGTCCGCGATGCCCTTCGTGCCGCAGCGCCACCGCTACGTCGATCGACGTCAACCCGCTTCCGATGAGCAGCACCGGCGCGTCGGATGCCAGGCCGATGGCCGCGCCGGGAGCCCAGGGGTCGCGCACGTACTCGGCCGGCGGATCGCCCTCGAGCTGCAGCGGATCGGACGGCGGCAGGTTGCCGAGGGCGATCACGACCGCGCGCGCGGCGATCGTGCGTCCGTCGTGGAGATGCACCGTCCATGGATACGGGAGGGAATGCGCATCGCCGCGCGTGAGACCGATGGCCGTACCGCCGAGGCGTGTGACGCGCGTGTACGTCTCCTCGTCCGCCAGCAGCGAGGCCAGGTAGTCGCCATACTGCGCCCGCGGCGCGAACGTTCCGGCCTCGGCCGATGCGTCGCGGGCCCGCAACCAGCGCAGGAAATGTCCGGGATCGTCGGGGAACGCGCTCATCCGGCCGGCCGGGACGTTCAGCAAATGCGCGCCGTACGGCGTTCCGTACGCCAGGCCCCGTGCCGCGCGGGCGCCGGCGTCGATGAGCGCGCCGCGTGCACCCTCGCCGGCCAGACGTGCGAACTGGACCGCCGTCAGCGTGCCGCTGGCGCCCGCGCCGATGATGGCGACGTCGAATGTGTCGCTACGGCGAGTTTCCCTCACGCGCGCTTACCGCGCTCTTCCGGCAGCTCCGCGAGGTACTGATCCACGTTTGTTGCAGCGCTTCTGACCATGGCCAAAGTGTAGCGCCTACAATACCGGCCGCGCACTTCGCGCCTTTCGCAGTGTCGCCTTTCGCAGTACCCAGACACGACAAGGAGGAATTCGATGAGAGCAGTTCACAGCAGACTTGCGTCGCTGGCCGTCCTGCTGATCGTCGCTGGCGTCGTCTCCGCACAGGATCTCGCCTCGTTCGAGAAGCGGACGTCGATGCGGACGCTCGACAATGGGCTCACGGTGATCATCCTGGAGCGTCACGACGCGCCGGTGTTCTCGTACGCCACGATGATCAACACGGGATCCGCGCAGGAGGTCCCCGGCATCACGGGCCTGGCGCACATGTTCGAGCACATGGCCTTCAAGGGCTCGGACCGCATCGGCACGACGAACTGGGACGAGGAGCGGAAGGCTTTGGCGCGTGTCGAAGAGGCCTACGCCGCCTACGATTCGGCCCGCCGCGCCGAGACCGGCCGCGACGAGACGAAGATCAAAGACTCCGAGAAGGCCTGGAAAGACGCCATCGCCGAGGCCGACAAATTCGTGGTCAACAACGAGTTCTCCGAGATCGTCGACCGCGCCGGCGGCATCGGCATGAACGCCTTCACCTCGTCGGACATGACCGGCTACTTCTTCTCCCTCCCCTCGAACCGCTTCGAGCTCTGGGCGTTCCTGGAGTCGGAGCGCTTCCGCAATCCGGTCTTCCGCGAGTTCTACAAAGAGCGCGACGTCGTCACCGAAGAGCGGCGCATGCGCACGGAGAGCAGCCCGTTTGGCCGCTTGATCGAGCAGTATCTGGCCGCCGCGTTCACGGCACATCCGTATGGTTTCGCCGGCGTGGGCTGGCCCTCGGATCTGCAGTCGTTCTCGGCTACGGACGCAGCGGCGTTCGCCAAGATCCACTACGTGCCGTCGAACATGGTCATCGCTATCGTCGGCGACGTGAATCCGACTGAGGCCTGGCCGGTGATCGACAAGTATTTCGGACGCCTGCCGAAGGCGCCGCGGCCTCCTGCGCTGCGCACGGTTGAGCCGAAGCAGATGTCGGAGCGGACCGTCGTGTTGCGCGAGACCTCGCAGCCCCTCTACATGGAGGGCTACCACCGTCCCGCGGCGACGCATCCCGACAGCGCGATCTACGACGTCATCTCGCAGATCATGTCGAACGGCCGGACGTCGCGGTTGTACCGGTCGCTCGTCCGCGACAAGAAGATCGCCGCGGGCGCGGCCGGCTTCAACGGCTTCCCCGGCGAGAAGTACCCGAGCGTCTTCACGTTCTACGGCATCACCACACCCGGTCACACCCCCGATGAAGTGGCCGAGGCCATTCATGCGGAGATCGAACGGCTGAAGACCGAAGACGTGCCCGCCGACGAGCTGCAGTCGGTGAAGACCCGTGCCAAGGCCGATCTGGTGCGCGGGCTGGCCAGCAACAACGGCCTGGCGGTGAACCTGGCCAACTATCAGACGCTCTACGGCGACTGGCGCGACCTCTTCCGCGAAGTGGAGCGGCTGGACAAGGTCACGGCCGCCGATGTGAAGCGCGTGGCCAACGAGACGTTCGTGCAGACGAACCGTACGGTGGCGAAGATCGAATCGGCCCCCAAGAAGGACGCGCCGAAGGGAGGCGCAAAATGAAACGACTCACACTCAATGCGGCATTGATTCTGACGGCCCTATTCGCGTCGGCATTCGCGCCGCCATTCGCTTCAACGGCCACGGCGCAGGTCACCAGCGCCACCGAGATCAAGACGCCGCCGCTCCGCAAGTTCTCCACTCCCCAGCCGAAGCGCATCCAGTTGTCGAACGGCATGGTGATCTTCCTCCAGGAAGACCACGAGCTGCCGCTCGTCCGCGGCCGCGCCACCATCCGCGGCGGCGCGCGTGACGTGGCCGCCGACAAGGCCGGTCTCCTCGGCATCTACAGCCAGGCCTGGCGCACCGGCGGCACGGCTTCGAAGACGGGCGATCAGCTCGACGAGTTCCTCGAGGCCCGCGCCGCGCACGTGGAAACGCCCGGCGGCACGGATGTGACCTCGGTGACGCTCGACGTGCTCAAAGCCGACTTCGATGCGGTCTTCCCGATCTGGGTGGAGATCCTCCGCAAGCCCGAGTTCCGCCAGGAGAAGATCGACCTGGCCAAGACGCAAACCAACACCGCCATTTCGCGCCGCAATGACGAGCCGAACGGCATCGTCGGGCGCGAGAGCATGAAGCTCGGTTACGGCGCCGACTCGCCGTACGCGCGCCATTCCGAGTACGCCACCGTCGCCTCCATCACGCGCGACGATCTCCTGGCGTTTCACAAGCGGACCGTGCATCCGAACAACATCATCCTGGCGTTCATCGGCGACTTCGACAGCGTGAAGCTGGAGAAGCGTCTGCGCGACACGTTCGGCTCCTGGCCGCGCGGATCGCAGGTGACCAAGCCGGCCGTGGCCATGAACGGCTCCAAGCCGGGCCTCTACCTCGTCGCTAAGGACGACGTGACTCAGGCCAACATCGCCATGGTCCATCCCGGCATCGAGCGCAACAACCCCGACTACTTCGCGCTCAACGTGATGAACGAGATCTTCGGCGGCGGCTTCTCCGGCCGGCTGATGCAGAAGCTTCGCTCGGAGAAGGGCCTCACGTACAGCGTCGGCGGCGGCGTCGGCGCGAACTGGGACTATCCCGGTCTCTTCCGCGTGCAGATGGCCACCAAGAGCGGCACGACGCTGGAGTCGGTCGAGGCGATGAAGAGCGAAGTGGCCCGGCTCGTCAGCGCGCCGGTCACGGACGAGGAGCTGTCGCTGGCCAAGGAGGGCATCCTCAACGCCTTCGTCTTCACCATGGACACGCCCGACAAGGCGCTCAATCAGCAGGTGCAGCTCGAGCTCTACGGGTTCCCGAAGGACTACTTCACGAAGTATCCGTCGATGATCGAGAAGGTCACCGCCGCGGACGTGCAGCGCGTCGCCAAAACGTACGTCCACCCCGATCAGCTGGCGGTGCTGGTGGTCGGCAACGAGAAGGATTTCGAGAAGCCGCTCTCCACGCTCGGCGGTGTGACGCCGATCGACATCACCATCCCCGAGGTGGGAGGCGCGGCGAAGAAAGCCGTGGCCACGGGCAGCAATCCGGAAGGCCTGGCCCTGGTCAGCAAGATCACCGAGTTCGTCGGCGGCAAGGCCGCCATCGATTCGGTGCTGGCGATGCGCCGCACCGCGTCCATGACCATGCACACGCCGCAGGGCGCCATGGAGATGCAGCTCAACGCGCTCACGAACTACCCGAATGCATCGCAGCGCGCGGTCATGCAGCTGCCGATGGGTGAGATGACCCGCGTCGTCACGCCCGCGGCGGCGTTCATGATCTCGCCGATGGGAACGCAGGACATCCCCTCCTCGCAGCGCGACGCTATGCTCTCGGAGATGCGCGCCGACCTGATCAACGTGCTCCGGAACGCCGGCAACCCGAAGTACACCTTCACCATGGCCCCGGCCGAGAAAGTGAGCGGCGTCGACGCCCTCGTGCTCGACGTCAACGCGGACGGCTCCATGGCCCGGTGGTACGTCGAACCGAGCGGCCGTCTCCTGCGCAGCCTCACCCACTCCACCATGCCGCCCGGCGACGTCGTCACCGACTTCGCCGATTGGAAAGCCTTCAGCGGCATCAACCTCCCCACCGTGGCCACGGTCACCCGCAACGGCGAGAAAGCCGCGGAGCTGAAACTCAGCGCCGTGGAATTGAACCCGGTGGTGGATGAGAAGGCGTTTGTGAAACCGTAGGAAGCTAGTCGGCGGTCGGCAGTCGGCGGTCGGCAGTAGCGACTGCCGGCTGCCGGCTCACCCTTGATGCTGCGTTCCCCCGCCCCGGGCCAGCTGGATCTCTTTCACCAGGCGCATCATCGTGATCGTCATTTCGTGCATCGAGTGGATCACGCCCACCTGAAAGGCGGTGGGCAGCTCTCCGGCTGCACATGCGCACGAGTTGCAGGGGCCGCCGCGTCCGCCGTCGTGCTGGTCGATGATGTGGCCGCAGGCACAGGCGTCTTTTCCGAGTTGCATCGCTGATCTCCTATCCCGCTCAGGATAACGGTATGCGCTACGATGCGCGCGCAATGGCCAGCGCCTCCGACATCCGTTTGATCGTCTCCGACGTCGACGGCGTCTGGACGGACGGGCGGATCATCTATGCCGGCGACCGGATCGAGATCAAGGAGTTCAACGTGCGCGACGGGCTGGCGGTGAAGCTCGCGCAGCGCGTGGGGATCGCCATCGCGCTCTTGACCAGCCGGCGTTCGCAGGCGCTGGAAAAGCGCGCGGGCGAGCTCGGGATCGCTGAGGTGCACCAGGGCGCGGCGAACAAATTCGAGGAGTTGGAGAAGCTGTCGCAGAAGCTGGCGGTGCCGTTCACGCAGATCCTCTATGCCGGCGACGATCTCCCCGACCTGGCGGCGATGACGCGCGTGGCCATCTCCGCCGCACCCTCCGATGCGGCGGCGGAAGTGCGCGAGGCCGCGACCTGGAAGCTCGACGCCGCCGGTGGCCGCGGCGCGTTCCGCGAGATCGTGGAGCGCCTGCTCCGCGAGCGCGGCGAATGGGAGAATCTCGTCAGGGAGCTCACGATTGGCCAGTCCGAAGCTTCGAGCATTTAGGTCGCGCTTCCTCTACCGCGCCCTGATCCTCATCACAGCAATCGGCCGCAGGATCCCGCTGCCCGTGGGACGCGCCCTCGGCCGGCTCATCGGCCGGCTTGCATGGCATCTGGTGCCTCGCGAGCGTGAGAAAGCCCTCAACAACATCGGACTGGCCTTCCCGGAGTGGGACGAGCGGAAGAAGCGCCAAACGATCCGGGCCATGTTCCGGCACTTCGGCATGTCGCTCTTCGAGATCGCCTGGCTCTGGAACATGGACCTGGCCACGCGCGACCGCACCACGACGTTCGAAGGTGCGGGGCCCATGCTGAAGCTGATCGACGAGAAGCGCGGCGTGGTGCTCTTCACCGCGCACGTCGGCAACTGGGAGTGGCTCTCCATCGCCATGGGTCTCTTCTCCCGCCCCACCTCGGTATTGCAGCGCGAGCGGGACAGTCCGGAGATGGGCCGCTACATCACCGAGTTCCGCGCCCGCGTCGGCGTCCAGTCGATCGATCGCGGCTCACCGGCCGCCGCGCGCCAGATGATCAACGCCATCCGCAGCGGCGGCATCCTGGCCTTCCTCCTCGATCAGAACATGCGCACGGAAAGCGTCAAGGTTCCCTTCTTCGGACGTCCCGCGCCCACGCCGATCGGCCCGGTGAAATTCGCCATCCGCACCGAGGCCATGGTCGTCACGGCCCTGCAGGAGCGACGCCCGGACGGCACGCACCACATCCGCATCCTCGAACCGATCGCCTGCAAACGCACCGACGACCCCACCGAATTAGCCGCGCGCATCACCCGCGACATCGAGGAGCAGATCCGGCGCGTGCCAGAACAGTGGGTGTGGATGCACGATCGGTGGAGGGAGCGGCCGCAGTGGGATGTCGGGGTGGACTAGGTGGACGTCGTGGACTTCGGTGGACGTCCACTAAGTCCACTTCGTCCACAACGTCCACAAAAGCTCACCGCCGCACGAGATTCTTCAAAATGAAAATCGCATTCGCCGGCCGCTCCGCCAGCCTGCGCATCAGGTACGGGTACCACTCCGTCCCGAACGGGATGTAGACGCGCATGCCCCAGCCTTCGCGGACGAGTTGTTCCTGCAGGTCGCGGCGCACGCCGTAGAGCATTTGGAACTCGAACTTGCCCGGGGGGATGTTCTCGGCGCGCGCGAACGCGATCGTGGCCTCGATCATCTTGGGGTCGTGGGTGGCGATGCCGTGATAGACGCCGCTCTTGAGCAGGATCTTCATCAGCTTGACGAAGTTCGCGTCGACGTCGGCCTTGTCCTGGAAGGCGATCTCCGGCGCTTCTTTGTACGCTCCTTTGCAGAGCCGGATGCGGATGCCGGCGGCACAGAGCTCCTGGCAATCGCGCTCGCTGCGGTGCAGGTAGGCCTGGATCACGGCACCGACGTGGCCGGCGTTGCCGGGCGCGCGGTGCAGCTCGTAGACGAGGTCGAGCGTCTTCTGCGTGTACGGCGAGCCTTCCATGTCGATGCGCACGAAGTTGTCGAGCTTCGCCGCATGCGCCACGACCTCGCCTGCGATCCGCAACGCCAGCGCCTCGTCGACATCGAGGCCCATATGCGTCAGCTTGAGACTGACGTTCGCGTTGAGCTTGCGGTCCACGATGGCATCGAGCATCTCGTGGTAGAGCTGGGCGCTGTGGCGCGCCTCCTCGAGATTGGTGACGTTCTCGCCGAGGTTGTCGACGCTGACGCTCATGCCGAGCTTGTTGACGGCGGCGGTGGCCTCGAGCGCCTCCTCCACGGTCATGCCGGCCACGAAACGGTGGGAGAGACGCTGGCCGATGCGCGATTGCTCGGCGAAAGCGCGCAGGCGCTTGCTCTCAGAAAGGGCGATGAAGAACGATCGCATGAATTGATCTAACTCGCTTTCGCGACGGCGATGGCGCAGACGCGCGATGCTCCGGCTGCGCGCAGTGCGGAAGCGCAGGCCCGGATCGTTTCGCCCGTGGTGCTGATGTCGTCGACGAGAAGAATGGATGTCCCTTTCACGAGGGTGGATGCGGTGAAGGCGCCGCGGACATTACCCGCTCTTTGGCGTTTGGGCAACGTCGACTGCGTGCCGCCCTCGACTGGGCGAGCCAGCAGCGTCGCATCGCAACGGATGCCGAGGCGGCGGGAGAGCGCATCGGCGAGAAGCCCGGCCTGGTTGTAACCGCGGCGCCGCTCGCGGGCGCGCGGCATCGGCACGGGCACGATGGCGTCGAACGCCAGGTCATCCCGCGCGCGCAGCGTCTCTTCGAGCAGGGAGGACAACGCGCCGGCCAGAAAGTCGTGGCGCCGGAACTTGAGCGCGCGCAGCAGATGCTCGAGCGAGCCGCGGTATTCGCCCCAGGCCTCGCACCAATCGACCGGCAGCGGGTCGGTCAGGCAGTCCAGGCAGGTGAACCCCTCCAGGCCAGCGACCGGTGCCGGCTGCGCGCAGGAACGGCATTTGGCCGTGGTGATCCTGGGCAGGGAAGCCCAGCAGGAGGCGCAACACGAGGAGGTGCGCTCGCGCCAGGGCAGCTCCGATTCACAGGCCGCGCACCAGGACGGCAGAACGATTCGCAGCGCCTCGCGTCCTACTATCGACAACGCGCCGCGGAGCCTGCTCCGGGCGTTCGAGACGACGAGCGATTGGGCGAGCGACATCGCCGGACATTGTAAGGAGAGTCACTTTGAACAACCAGAACCCATCCCGTATAGTGCCGGCCATGAAACGGACCTCCCTTCTGCTCGCGCTGATCGTGCTCAGCGCGCTCCCCGCCCTTGCCCAGACCAGTGAATTCGGTGTCCTGGTCGGCGGCAGCCGACGCTTCGTCGACGGCGCCGACAAAGAGGACGGCGTCGAGTTCGACGACAGCACGTTCGCTCTCTCCAACAACACCTTCGAGCTCTACTGGGCCATGCAGCTGGAGCCCGAGACCTACATCAAGATCAAAGGCGGCCGCATCAAGAGCCCGGTGGCGGTCGGTTACCGCGTCGAGGGAAAGAACGAGCCGTGCTCCCCCGGCGGGACGGCTCCCACGAATCCGAAACCCTGCCTCTTCCGCAGGGACGTGGACGGCGAGGTCCAGCACATCGAGGCCAACGTCGAGTACCGGTTCTCCGAGCCGTTCGGGACGACCGGCCTCTTTGCCGGCGTCGGCTTCTATCGCCAGAGCGGAGACGACAGCGAGTCCACGTCGAACTACGGCGTCAACGGCGGCGTCAATGCCGACTTCCCCCTCTCCCGCCGCTACGGCATCGTGCTCGAAGGGACCTACCACTGGACGAATTCGGATTTCCAGTCGCGGTATATGACGGTGGCGGCCGGGGTCAGGGTGTCGTTCTGAGCTGTTGAGCTGTACAGCTGTATAGCTCCACAGCTGTACAGCTGCCACTCCGGGCGCGCACATTGCTCTCCTCCCTCTCAGGAGGACATGCATGGCCAACCAAGATTCGAAACAGATCCGCGATGTCATGACGGCGAACCCGGAGTGCGTCACCGAAACGGGGAGCCTTCGCGACGTCGCGCGCATCATGAAGGACAGGGATACGGGAGTGGTGCCGGTGGTGAACGGGCGGAAGATCGTCGGCCTGATCACCGACCGCGACATCGTCGTGCGCGGCCTGGCGGAAGGCAAGAACATGGAGAACGCCAGCGTCTCGGAGCTGATGACGAAGCAGGTGCGCACCGTCCGCGACGACGCCACGGTCAACGACGCGCTGGAGCTGATGAACAGCGCCGAAGTGCGCCGCGTGGCCGTGGTCAACAGCAATGACGAGCTCGTCGGCATCGTCTCCCTCGGCGACATCTCCGTCAAATCCGACAAGGACAACAAGGTCGGCAAGACGGTCGAGTCGATCAGCGGAGCGCCGCCGAACAACTAGTCGGCGGTCGGCAGTCGGCGGTCGGCAGTAGAAAAGACCGTCGATTGCCGGACCCCCTGCTGTTGACTCTTCTACTGCCGACCGCCGACTGCCAACTGCCGACTCGCCGGGCGGAATGTCCCGCCCGCTCCGGACCGTTCCTCAGTGGCGTGAAACCCCTCCTCACGCTCGCTCTCACGCTCTCTTTCTGTGCGCCGCTTTCTGCGCTCGACACCGTCGATCCGAAGCTCGACGGCGCGGTGCGCGAACTCATGCCGGTCTGCGCCGACGCCAAGATCAAGTACGACGACCTTTCCCTCAAGCTGCCCCCTCGGTTCACCGGCGCCCAGGTGACCGTGGAAAGCGAACGTTCCTGCGGCGGCGCCTACACGGCCGTGCTGGCCCCCTCGGGCGCGATTTACCTCGGCAATCCCTGGCCGATCGCCAATGAGGAAGGGAAGACGGTCGCGGAGAAGCTGAAGAACTTCACGTGGCGCAACCTGCACGAGAGCATGACCGCCACGGTCGATCCCACGCGCAACGCCGACGGGCTCTTCCCCGTGACCCTCAGTCAATCCAGCGAGAACGGGAAGATGCCGATGACCGGCTTCGTCGACGCCGACGGCCGGCTCTTCTTCTTCGGCAGCTTCCGCGCCACGGGATCGGACTTGCGCGCGGCCCGTGCCAAAACCTTCGCCCCCTTCATCGCCGATTCGCCGGCCAAGGGCGCCGCGAATCCGGCCGTGACGATCGTCGAGTTCTCCGACTTCCAGTGCCCCTCGTGCCAGCGTGCCGCGGGCTACGTCGACCCCATCGTCGCCAAACACGGCGACAAGGTCCGCTACGTCCGCTTCGACCTGCCGCTCAGCGGCCACGCCTGGGCCTTCCCCGCCGCGCTCGTCGGCCGGGCTATCCATCGCCAAAACCCCGAGCTCTTCTGGGAGTACAAGAAACAGGTCTACTCCAACCAGAGCAGCCTCAATCCCTTCATCTTCTGGGACTGGGCGCGCGACTTCGCCAAAGACCACGACCTCGACCTCACCCGCTACGACGCCGACCTCGCCTCCGCCGACATCAAAACCCAGATCCTCAACGGCGCCGGCACCGCCTTCTCCAACGACATCCGCGCCACCCCCAGCTACATGGTCAACGGCGCCGTCGTCGAAGCCGGCGAGGAGGGGAAAGCCCTGGCGGAGTACGTGGACAAGCTGGTCACGAAGTAGGACTTCGTCATGTTCGTTCGTCCGGCGCGATGACTTCTTCGGCGGTTACTTTGAAGTCGCTTGCCGAGAGATCGTGTCGGAAAATGACGAGGTTCGTCCCGCCTCGGCGACGTGCCGAAGGCACGAGCAACCCGTCATGGCCCAGCCAGTCGACTGCAGCACCAATCACTCTGCACAGCGAATGATCGATGCTGGAGAGAACTTCATCCGTGATGCCGAGTTGTGAAAGCAGACGCGGCCCCGAGAGGTCGATGATGTTTCCGAGCGAGACGCGGATCGTGTAGATCGTCCGCTTCGCCTTCGGCCGTAAGGGCTGCATGCCGATGTAGTACTCGGCCTCGGCCAATGCCGTTTCGCGTTCGCAGCTCGTGTAGATCGCTTCGAGCCCCGGCGGGTTCCATCGCGCACCGCCTGTGTTGCTGCGAGCAGGCCCATGCGAGCCGAACATGTGGCGATAGACCGTCCCCTCCCATGCGGACACCGCTGCGGCTTGCAGGATGTCCAGCATCTCGGGGGGATAAATCATGATCAGAGATAGGCACCTGACCGAAGCTGATCGAGAAGCGCAAAGACATCCTGAGTCTTGCCGGCCTGAATGCGCGCTGCTGCCGTCTCACCACCAAGCAGCTTGTGAGGACTGAACAGCCAGAGTTTTGCTTCGTCAGGCGAGTAGAACTCGGACAGCTCGGTGAGGAAAAACTCCAGTTCGAGAAGGCGCTGCAAGCGCTCGCGCTGGGGATCGATCCTGCCTGTGCTCCAACGCGACACCGTTTCAGGAGTCGTGTCCAGCAGTTGCGCGACGTCGCGCCCGGTGATTCCCCCGAGCTCTTTGATTTTTTCGAGACGCTCTGCAAGCGCTGAAGCCATGGGAACCGGCCTTTCCGTTCTTGACGTCCTCGTTGACGCAAGCATTGACATCTTGGTTGACGAATAACTTGATGTCAACACTATGATTGTCAATGAAAGGACCTCACAACGCCACCCAAACCAGATCGAGAAACGCCTTCAACATCCTGCCGGTGAGGCCCCAGATCTCGTGCAGGCCGTGGTGGTAGAAGTAAGCGGGGTACTCCTTGCCGCGGAACGGGACGTGGCGCACTTCTGGATTGCCGGGGTCCAGCAGCGCTTCGATCGGGACCTGGAAGACTTCCACGACTTCGGCTTCCTGGATGACGACGTCGAAGGGTTCGTGGATCACGCCGACGAAGGGGGCCACGAGGAATCCGCTGTGGGTGATGACGTCGTCGAGTCTGCCGATCAGCTCGACGTGTTGCGGGGGAATGCCGACTTCTTCCTCGGCTTCGCGGACGGCAGCGGCATGGAGCGTCTCCCCGGCCTCGACCGCACCGCCGGGAAAGGCGATCTGTCCGCTGTGCGCGGCCAGTTGTTCCGAGCGCTTGGTGAAGAGGATCGACCATCCCGCGCCGCTGCGGATCAGCGGGATGAGCACGCAGGCACGCCGGTGCTGCGGGGCGTCGATTTCGATGGCCGGACGCTGCGCCAGAATGCCGCGCAGACGCTGCAGCGCGGCGTCATTGAACAAGCGCCACCTCGGCAAACGGCTCCGGTTCGAGCATCGGCACATCCTGCAGCGCGTGATAGAGGCGAATGTGGAGTGCGGCAGCCGCAGCTGCCGCTTTTGTATGTTCACGGAGCGTCGCGGTTTCGCCGGGGCGCAGATCGCACGGCAACGAAAGCCATCGATCGTCCACCACTTTATCGCCGTCAAACAGCTTCGCGATCAGTCGATACTCGGGCTCACCGTACGTGCGCGTCTGCATCGTGAATGCGCCGATGTTCTTCAGCGCCAGAACAATCTCGGCGCCTTCGATGCGTGCATAGAGCAGCTCGAGCTCAGGAAAGAGCGGCAAGATAGCCATCGACTGTTCTCTCCAGAGTGGCGTGTTTTTCGAGCCATGCCCGTTGCGCGTGCGACGGATCCTCGAGATCGCGTGTGAAAAACTCCACGACGCGCTCGGTCTCTCCGTCGGCGAGGGGAACCTTGAATACGCAGTCGTCAGGCAGCTCGGCGAACTGCGCGTAGTTGCTCACGGCCACCGGCTTTCCGGCGTCGAAGGCGCGGATGAGCGTGCCGCTGGTCTCGCCTGCCGATGGATAACGGAGATTCACGAAGCGATCGGCGACGGCGTAATACGCGGGGAACTCGTTGTCCGCGACGTAGCCGGTGGTGACGATCCCTTCGCGCTGCAGCGCGTTGACGTCGATATCCGGCGCCGGCTCGCCGACGATCAGCAGCGCCAGGCGCGAGTCCTTCTCCCGCGCGATCCGGAACGCTTCCAGCACCACCTCGGCACGCTTCGCCGAGGTGAGGAAGCCGAAGAAACCGATCACGCGCATATCGGATTGGAAACCGAGACCCGCGCGCAGCGCGGCGCGGTCGAACGTGCGCGTCTCCGGAACGTACGGATGCGGCACGACGTGAATCGGAGTCTCGACGCCGAACGACTGCAGCCGCTCGCGCGCGTACTGGTTGTGCACGATGACCACCTTCGACCGGCGCGCCACCTCGATCGAGGCCGGCATCAGGAAGTTCGCCAGCTCCGTATGCAGCCCGACGGCGCGCCCACGCGCCCACGCCGCCCCGGCCGGACCATGATTCGCCTCCATCGCCGCCACGTAGCCCTCGACGTCGCCGCGCGCCAGCGTCATCTCTACGACGAGGTGATGCAGCACCAAGTCGTGCAGCACGACCACTCCCGGCGCCCGCATGGCCTCGGCATACATGACCTCGTGATGCGGATTGTTGCCGAGCTGATAGATGACCGCATCGAAGTCCTCGCGCCGATAGCCCTCGAGCGAATCAAACGCCCGCACCTCCGCGCTCTTGGCTAACGCCGGCAGCAGCATCGACGCGTAATGCGCCACGCCGCTGCGCGTGGGAGGCAACGGCGTCAGAACAGCGATCTTCATAGAGCGCAGAGGGCAGAGGGCAGAGGGCAGGAGACAAACCACGCGCCGCGTCTCTTCTGCCCTCTGCCCTCTGCGCTCTGCCCTCTCATCTAATCCGCCGTGGTCCGCGCCTGCGCCGAGAGGTAGGCCTCGATGAAGCCGTCGAGGTCGCCGTCGAGGACCCGGGACGGATCGCCGGTTTCGTATTGCGTGCGCAGGTCTTTGACGAGCTGGTACGGCTGCAGGACGTACGAACGGATCTGGCTGCCGAAGCCGATTTCTTTCTTTTCGCCTTCGACCTTGGCCTGTTCTTCCTTCCGCTTCTCCAGCTCGAGGTTGTAGAGGCGCGCGCGCAGGAGCTTCATGGCCGTGTCGCGGTTCTTGTGCTGGCTGCGCTCGTTCTGGCAGGTCACGACGGTATTGGTCGGGATGTGCGTGATGCGGATGGCGGAGTCGGTGACGTTGACGTGCTGCCCGCCGGCCCCGGACGAACGATACGTATCGACGCGCAGGTCCTTCTCGTTGATCTCGATGTGGATCGTGTCGTCGATGTCGGGGATCACGTACACCGAGGCGAACGACGTATGCCGGCGCTTGGCGGCGTCGAACGGCGAGATGCGCACGAGGCGGTGCACGCCGTTCTCGGCCTTGAGATAGCCGTACGCGTACTCCCCGCGGATCATGATCGTGGCGCTCTTGATCCCCGCCTCCTCCCCGGCCGAGACTTCCAGGAGGTCGGTCGACCAGCCCTTCTTCTCGCAATAGCGGAGGTACATGCGCAGCAGCATCTCCGCCCAGTCCTGCGACTCGGTGCCGCCGGCGCCGGCGTGGATGTTCATGATGCAGTCGCGGAGATCGTGCTCCCCGGAGAGCTTCATCGTCAGCTCGATGCCGTTGATGTCGGCCTCGAGCTGTTCGAGCAGCGTCTCGATCTCGTCGTCGACGCTCTCGCCCTCGCGCCGGAGCTCGAGCAGCACATCCAGCTCCTCGGCCTTGGACTCGATCGATTCACCGGAGGCGATGCGCTTCTCCACGCGGGCGCGCTTGCGCCCTACCTCCTGCGCCTGTTCCTGCTTGTCCCAGAACCCGGGGACGGACATCTCGCGCTCGATCTCGTCGAGCGCCCTTCGTGCGGAAGCGAGGTCAAAGATAGCTCCGGACGAGGGTCAAGCGGCCACGGAGCTCGTCGATTTTGTCAATGGTGCTGTCGTTCATGGTGTCTTAGTTCCTCGGAGTTGCTGGTTCCTCGGGGTTCCTCGGAGTGGTGCTGGCCCCCGAGGAACTCCGAGGAACTCCGAGGGACCGAGGAACTCGTCTTCTGACGATCCCGATCAGTACCACGCCGCACGCCATCCACGCAAACCAATCGCCGAAACGCACATACGGCGTCATGCCTTTGCGGGCCTGGAACTTCGCGTAGATGATGCCCTTGCGGCCCATGGGGATCGATTCGATGACGCGTCCGGAAGGGTCGACGAAGGCGGAAATGCCGGTCGTGGCGGCGCGCAGGAGATAGCGGTCGCCTTCGATGGCCCGGAGACGCGCCTGCCAGAGGTGCTGGGCGGGCGCGGACGTGCCGTCGTACCAGGCGTCGTTGGTGATGGTGACGATGACGCCGGCGCCGTTGCGGATCTGCGTGCGCGTGATTTGCGGATAGACGATCTCGTAGCAGATGGCCGGACCGTACAGAAGCTTGCCGGCGAGTGGCTGCTCGTTCGTGCCGAACTCGAACTCCCCCACCGCATGGACGAGCTTTTCGGCGAAGAACAGCATCCGCCGCAGCGGCACGTATTCGCCGAACGGCACGAGGCGGATCTTGTCGTAATGCCCGATGGTCTGGCCGCTGCTAACCAGGAACGCCGAGTTCCAGAGACGATTGGGACGGTTGGGATCCGTGGCCACCGACCCGAGGATGATGTCGATGCCGTGCTGGCGCGAGAGATCCTCGACCGAACGGCGGAAAAAGTCGGTCTCGGTATAGGAGAGCGGTACCGTCGACTCCGGCCAGATGACGACCTTCGCGCCATGTCTCGCCGCCTCGTCGGTCATGGCCATCATCTGTTGATAGATGGCGATGACGTTGGCCTCATCCCAGCGCATCTGCTGCGTGATGTCCGGCTGCAGCAGCGCGGCGGTCACCGGCTCGGATGCGTTCGGCCGCGGATTGAGCTTCGACGCCACGAGACCCGTGCCCCACCACACCAGCAGCAGGATACTCAGCGCGCCCACCACGAAGACGCGGGCGATGCCGGGCGGGCGCTGCGTGATCCACCACGCCGCCACCGTGGCCGGGAAGACCACCAGTGCGCCGACGAAATAGGGGCCGCCGAAGCGGTCGATTTGAATGAGGCTCGTGAAATCGATCATCGCCGTGGCGATGAGATTCCACGGAAAGCCGGAGAAGAGATACGTGCGCGCGTACTCCACCGCGGCCCACGCCAGCGGCACGAGCAGCCACGGCAGGAACGCCACGCCGAGCCGCAGACGCTGCACGATCGCCGCGAACACGCCGCCGTAGAGGCCGAGGTACAACGCCATGGCCACGAAGATGGCCACCCCCGCCACGTACGGCAGACCGCCGTAATGCGACATCACGCGCACCACCCACGGCACCATCACCAGCCATGACGTCGTATGGGCGATCCACCCGAGGAGGAACGCCTGCCGCGTGTTCTTCGCCCGGACGATGGCCACGAGAAGCGGCGCCAGCGCGAAAAACGCCAGCCATCCCTGGGCCACGCCCGGGAAGGACCATGCGAAGAGAAGGCCGGAGAGGACGGCCAGGAGGGAGGTAAGGATCATGTCTTTATGTCGTTGTCGCGAGAGCGCCCCTCATCCGCCTGCGGCACCTTCTCCCCACTGCGATGAGGCTGCAGTGGGGAGAAGGCTACCTATTGTCGTTTCTCGCGAGATGCGTGATTAGGTAGCCTTCTCCCCTCGGCGAGGGGAGAAGGTGCCGAAGGCGGATGAGGGGTCGGCTCTCGCGCAACACTCACTTCTTAAACAACGCGTCGAACGCTTTACGCGCGTCGTTCTCGCTCATCGGCTGCTTGCCTTTGTCGGCGGCGAGGTCTTTGACGATCTTCGGCTGGAAGAAAGTGCACTCGTTTCTCTTCTGTTTGCCGATGACGCGCACCGGGATGTTCTCGCGGCACTCCCACAGGGTCGTGGCGTCGAAGAAGCGGCAGTTGCCGCAGGTGTGGAGGTCGGCGCCGCAGGCGTGGCACGTCTCTTCGGTGGTCAGCTCGCCCAGGTTGTGGCGGATCTGGCTGCACTGGTTGCATTTGAAAGCGTCGGGGCCGAAGCCGCCGGCGGTGCGGCCGCGCGGTGCGTCTTCTAAGCGCTGGCGCTGCGGTTCGTAGCTCGGACGCGGCCCCTGGGGCCGCTGCGTGGAGCCGCCGCCGGACTGGCCATAGCCTCCGCCGTCCTGATATCCACGATGCTTGTACTTACGGTCACTCACGTTCACCTCAGGAAGAAATGCCAGACCACACCGATGACGATCGCTAACGTGATGAGAAAGAGAATCACGCGGATCGCAAGCTTCGCCACCTTCAGCACAAACCAGAGAACGAAGATGGCAACGATGAGAACGAGGAGCTCTTGAGTGCTCGGCATTCAGGGATTGCGGTTAGTGTAACAACGTTTTCTCGTGTTTCATGCGCGGGACGGCAAAAATAGTCTCAGAGTCTCAAAGTCGCAAAGTCGCAAAGTCTCAAAGGAGAAGCCGCGGGCGGGCGGGTCTTTGCGACTCTGAGACTTTGAGACTCTGCGACTCCCCCAGTCCTCACACCACCAACCGCAGCGGCTGCTCCACGTATTGCCGCAGGGTCTTCAGGAAATCCGCGCCGAGGGCGCCGTCGACGATGCGGTGGTCACAGGAGAGGGTCACTTTCATCCGGTCGCGCACGATGATCTGACGATTGGCGTCGACGACAGGTCTCGGTTCGGCGGCGCCGACGGCCAGGATGGCGGCATTGGGCGGGTTGATGATGGCGGTGAAGTCTTCGATGCCCCAGGCGCCGAGGTTGGAGATCGTGAAGGTGCTGCCCTGGTATTCGTCGGGCTTGAGGCGGCGGTTCTTGGCTTTGTCGGCGAGAGCACGCACCTCGGTGGCGATGTCGGCCACGGACTTCTGGTCGGCATTGCGGATGACGGGCGTGATGAGGCCGTCGGCCGTGGCTACGGCCACGCCGACGTGCACCTCGCCGTGCTGCGTGATGGCGTCGTCGCCCCAGCTGGCGTTGACCGCCGGGTGGTGACGCAGCGCCAGGGCGATGCCGCGGATGATGAAGTCGTTCAGGCTCACCTTCACGCCGGTGATCTCGATCATCTGCTGGCGCACGGAGACCAGGTTCGTGACGTCGTAGTCGGCGGTCAGGTAGAAATGCGGGATCGGTCCCGTCGATTCGGCCAGGCGTTTGGCGATCGTGCGGCGCATCGCCGAGAGCGGGATGATCTTCGTTTCGAGTTGTGGAGCGCCGGCGTCCCCGCCGGCTGGCCGGGCGGCGTCCCGCCGCCCCTCCGTGGCAGGCTTCGCGTTCTTGACATCCGCCGCCACGATGCGTCCACGCGGCCCGCTCCCCTGCACACTCTCCAGGCTCACGCCGAGGTCGCGCGCCATGCGCCGAGCCAGCGGTGAGGAGCGAAGCCGGTCCGTCGATTCCTTCGCCGGCTGCGCGTCCCCCTCGGGTGCACTGCGGTCGCGACGCGGTCCACGCTGCTCGATGGCCTCGTGATACTCGCCGGTCGTGTGCTTGACGCTTTCCTTCTTATCGGTAGCGCGCCGTTGCGGTTCTTCCTCTTTTGTCGCAGGCGCTTCGTCTTTCTCGCCTTCCGCCAGAATCCGCGCCAGCACTCCGCCGACCGGGACCATGTCCCCTTCCTTGGCGGCGTGTGCGCCGAGGGTCCCGTCGGTTTCGGCCTCGAGATCGAGATTCACCTTGTCGGTCTCGATCTCCGCGACCGGCTCGCCTTTCTTCACGGCGTCTCCCGGCTGTTTGTACCACTTGACGACCTTCCCCTCGGTCATCGCATCGCCCGCTTTGGGCATGATCAATTCAGCCATTGGCGTACATCACTTTCTTCACGGCGTGAATGATCTCCGGCTCGTGCGGCGTGGCCAGCAGCTCCAGGTTGCGCGCATACGGCATCGGCACGTCTTCTCCGGTCACGCGCGCCACCGGCGCATCGAGCTCGTCGAACATCGCTTCCATGATGCTGGCCGAGATCTCGGCGGCGGCACCGTACGGCTTCCACTGCTCCTGCACCACCACGGCGCGGTGCGTCTTCGACACCGACGCGAACACCGGATCCATGTCCAGCGGCCGGAGTGAGCGCAGGTCGATGACCTCGCACTCGATGCCTTCTTCTTTCGAGAGCTTGTCCGCCACCGCCAGCGAGAGCTGCAGCATCCGGCTGTACGAAACCACTGTGACGTCTTTCCCCTCGCGGGCCACGCGCGATTTGCCGAACGGCACCGTGAATTCGGGATCGTCCGGCACTTCGCCCTTCATCCCGTACAGGGCTGCGCTTTCGAGAAACAGCACCGGGTCCTTGCCGCGGATGGCAGTCTTCAGCAGACCTTTCGCATCAGCCGGCGTAGCCGGAGCGACGACATGCATGCCCGGGAAGTGGCCGTAGAACGACTCCAGCGACTGCGAGTGCTGCGCCGAAAGCTGCACGCCCGCGCCCTGCGGGCCGCGCACGATCACCGGCACGTCCACCTGGCCGCCGGAGAAGTAGCGCACCTTGGCGGCGTGGTTGACGATCTGGTCGGCGGCCACGATCGAGAAGTTGATGGTCATCATCTCCACGATCGGCCGCAGTCCCAGCATGGCCATGCCCACCGCCGTCCCGACCATCCCCGCCTCGGCGATTGGCGTGTCGATGATCCGCTTCGGGCCGTACTTCTTCAGCATGCCGGCCGTGATGCGGAACGTTCCTTCGTAGACCCCGATGTCCTCCCCCATGATGAGGACGTTGGGGTCGCGGTCCATCTCTTCCATCATCGCGTCGCGGATGGCGTCGCGGTAGCTCTTCTCAGTCATTCCGTTTCACTCTCGCGTACCGGACGCGGGCCGTGCTCGGCCACCACGTCGGTGAACAGCTCCTCGGGATCGGGCAGCGGGCTCTCTTCGGCAAACTTCACCGCGTTCGCCGCGATGGTCGTGGCCCGCTCGTCCATCGCTTTCACGTCGTCGTCGGTGAGACCGCAGATCTCGCCGAGACGGTTGCGCAGGATCGTGATCGGATCGCGCTGCCGGTGCCGCTCCACTTCATCCTTGGGGCGATACGGCTGCAGCACGTCCGCCGCACCGTGACCGCTGAAACGATACGTGATGGCCTCGATGCAGTACGGCTTGCCGGTCTCACGCACCTGGGCCACCACGCGATCAGCCACGCCGCGCACCGCGAAGATGTCCTGCCCGTCGACCTTCTCGGTGGGGATGTCATAGGCATGGACGCGCGCCGAAAGATCGGTCAGCGCGGAGTGACGGTCCAGCTTCGTCCCCATCGCGTACCCGTTGTTCTCGATCACGAAAATGATCGGGCACATCCCCTGATGCCCCCACAACCCGGCCATGTTCATGGCCTCGTGGAACGAGCCGATGTTCATCGCCCCGTCGCCGAAGTAGCAGACCGTGATGCGGTCGGTGCCCTGATACCGCTGCGCGTACGCGGCGCCGACCGCCAGCGGCAGATGCCCGCCCACGATGCCGTAGCCGCCGTACAGACCGTGCCCGACGTCGAAGAGATGCATCGACCCGCCCTTGCCCCTGGAGAGGCCGGTGCCCTTGCCGAACAGCTCGGCCATGACCGCATTCGGCTCCGAGCCGAGCGACAGCGCCTGGGCATGATCGCGATAGCCGCAGAACACCGCGTCGCCCTCGTTGAGCGCGCTCACGATGCCCGAGGCAATCGCCTCCTGCCCGATATAGACGTGAAGATACCCGCCGATCTTGCCCTTGCGGAACTCGCGCTCCGTCGCCTCTTCGAAGCGCCGGATCGTGAGCATCTGCTCGAGAAGCTCGGTCCACTCCGGCGCGCAGGCCGGATCAGCCACCGCGGAACTGCTTTCTTTCTTTGCTTTAGCCATCGTTTCCGTACGGCGAAATGCACAAGGTGCGCCGTGAGCGGCGGATGCTACCAGATGCAGAGGGCAGAGCGCAGAGGGCAGAGCGCAGAGGAAAAGCACCTCTTCTCCGGTCGGGGGTTTCTTCTGCCCTCTGCGCTCTGCCCTCTGCCCTCTAATCCAGCTTCGTCCTGCGGGCGATGAAGAACAGCGCCACCGAGGCCAGCACGGTGCCGTTCACGGCCAGGGCGACGGTGATCGACCAGCGCTGGGCGACGTAGCCGGCCAGGAGGTTGCCGAGGGGCATGCCTCCGCGGAAGGCGAGCATGAAGATCGACATCACGCGGCCGCGCATGTCGTCGCTGGCCGTGAGCTGCACCAGCGAGCTGTAGAGGGCGATCACGCCGACGATGCAGATGCCGGCGAAGAAGGCGATCACGAGGGAGATCGGGAGCGAGCGGGAAAACGCGAAGCCGATCAGCAGGCAGGCGAAGGCCAGCTGCAGCTCGAGCGCCATCTTCCCCTTCTTGGCCGCATGGGCCGTGGCGGCGATGACGAGAGCGCCGGTGACCGAGCCGATGCCGTAGGTGGTCATCATCCAGGCGTAGCCGTTTGCCTTGAGGCCGAAGATCGACTTGGCCACCACCGGCAGGAAGGTGATGATCGGCATGCCCAGGAACGTCCCGGCGAAGGCCAGGAACGTGAGCTTGAGCAGCTTCGGCCGGCTGGTGACGAAACGGAACCCTTCCCGCATGTCCTGGACCCAGCCCGCCTTACCGTCGGACGGTTTCATCGCCGGCGAGCGGATGAGCAGCAGGGCCACGATCACGGCGAAGAACGACAGCCCGTTGACCGTGAAGCAGATGGCCGGACCCCAGGCCAGGAGTGCGGCGCCTGCGAAGATCGGACCGATCACGCGCGCCAGGTTGAACTGCATCGAGTTCATGGCGATGGCGTTCGGGACGTCCTCGCGCTTGACCAGCAGAGGCAGCAGCGAGATGTAGGCCGGCCCGCTGAACGACTGCGCGCTGCCGGTGAGGAACGACAACAGGAAGATGTGCCACACCTGCACGTTGCCGCCCCAGATCAGCGCCGCCAGGATGAGGGCGAAGCTCATCTGCAGGTACTGCGAGTAGAGCATGATCTTGCGCCGCTCGATGCGGTCGGCGATGACGCCGCCGAAGAGCGAGAAGACGATCATCGGACCGGTGGCCAGAAAGCCGTCCACGCCGAGGAGAAACGGCGAGTTCGTCATCTCCAGCACCAGCCAGCCCTGGGCGATGGTCTGCATCCACGTGCCGGTGGTGGAGAGGAACGCGCCGATCCAGAGCAGCCGGAAATCGCGATACCGCAGCGCGCTGAACGTGCGGGACAGCCGCCCGCGCTGCGGCAGCGGGATCGGCCCCGTTGCTTCGGATTCGATGGCTTCTTCTTCGGGGAGTGACGTGCTCATGCCTGGATGCGCAAGCGCGCGTTCGTGCCTGCCGTATGAGCATGACAGATGGCGATGGCCAGCGCGTCGGAGGCGTCGGGCGACATCTTCAGCGAGGCGCAGCCGGGCAAGAGCATGCGCACGAGCTTCGCCACCTGTTCCTTCTCCGCCGCGCCGTAGCCGACGACGGCGCTCTTGACCGAGCGCGGCGAGTATTCGAAGAGCTCGACGCCCGCGATTTGCGCGGCCAGCAGCACCACGCCACGTGCATGCGCGAGCTGGATGAGGCTCTTGACGTTGTTGCCCGCGAACGGCGTCTCCACGGCGATGGCCTGCGGCTTCACGCGCGCGATGACCTCGGCGACTCCGTCATGGATCACCACCAGCCGCTCCGAGAGCTCCGCGCCGCGCCGCGTGTGAATGGCCCCCTGCTCCACGAGCGCGAGCCGGCCCCGCTCGTAGTCGACGACTCCGAAGCCGGTGGTCACGGAGCCAGGATCCACACCCAGGATGCGCACCGGGGGATTATGCGGCGACCCGGGGGAGTCGCAAAGTCTCAAAGTCGCAAAGTCTCAAAGGACGTTCGTTACCGACCCTCTGAGACTCTGCGACTTTGCGACTCCCCACGCGTCACTTCCAGAACCGAATCTCAAAGATCGCCCTCCCCTCCTCCCGGTACTTCGCCTCGTAATTCGTGCGGGGCGGGTCGTCGGGGCCGGGGATGCGGCGTTCGGTGCGCGGGAACGCTGCTTCGACGAGCGGAGCGGCGCTTTCGAAATACTCCTCGTGGTCCGTCACATAGATCCCGGAACCACCTTCGGTCAGGACGCGCCGGATCTCGGTCAGCACTTCCGGCCGGATGATGCGGCGTTTCCGCTCGCGCTTTTTCGGCCAGGGGTCGGGAAAGTAGATGTGCACCTCGGCGATGGAGGCGTCGGGAAGCATCTTCTGCAGCACGACGAAGGCGTCGTGGTTGATCAGCCGGATGTTGCGCAGGTCGCGTTTGAGAAAACGGTCGCGGATGAAGCGGTGATAGTGCAGCGACTTCTCGATGCCCAGCACATTCACGTCCGGCCGCTCCATCGCCGTGGCCAGGAGGAACCGCCCCTTCCCCGATCCGATCTCCAGCACCACCGGATTCGCGTTGCCGAAGAGCGCAACCATATTCAGCGGAGCCAGCCCCGTTTCGCGCGGATTGATGGCCAGCTCCGATTCCATGAGTCGATTCATGCGGCGCGGAAAATAGCACTGATCGCCAGAGCCGAGCTCACGCCCCCGCCGCCCGCCAGAACGGCGTGGCGTCCACCATTCTGCGGATCTCGCTGATGAGCGCGGGGTCCTGGCGCAGGCGCGAGCGGATCCAGCGGGCGAAGCGGACATCGGCGCCCTCGTCGTCGTGCTCGCGCAGCTTGGCCAGCCAGGCATCGGGATCGCCGTTGAACACGCGCACCAGCACGTGGAAGCGGAGGAACTCCGCGATCACCGAGCGATCGCCGGCCGGCATCTTCACGACATTGGAGAACGTGCGCACGCGCTTGCGTGAAGCCGCGCGCGTGAAGATCTCGGTGATGTGCTCGAGCAGTTGCTCGCGTTCGTCGACGCGATGCGCGATGGCCCGAACGCACACGCTCCTCCGCGCCACGCACAGCTCGTCGCCGACGCTCATCGCCGCGAAAGGACGACGCGATACGCGACGCCTGGCGATCGCTTTCCGGCGGCCGGGAAAATAGACCACCTGAACGTATAAGTTCCTCTTTTTCAGCGTTTTGGCACTTAAGCGAGTCAATTGCGGCTCCTCATCAGAGGAGTGTGCGGAAATCCATGTTTACCTACCTTCTGTGCATGCTAAGGTGCCAAGAAACCCATTCATCGCATGACTTCGCTCGCCAGTCCCCGCGTCGACGATCTGCAGTTCGAAGCTGTCTATGAGCAGTACTTCGGCCTCCTCGTGCAGATCGCCGTTTTCAAGTTCCGCGTCCCCGAAACGGAGGCGGAGGGACTGACGCACGATGTGCTGATCAGCTATCTGAGAAAGTCGGCGACTGTGCTCGATCTGCGGTCGTGGCTCATCGGCGCGATCTGCTACGCCAGCCGGCACTACTGGCGGCTGAACGGCAGGACCGTACCTGCCGAGGACGACCCCGAGATCGAACGCGCCGATCCCGCATCGCTGCGCATCCTCGACAGCCTCACCGATCAACTGGCCGCGCGCGAGGCGCTGGAGTGTCTGACGCCGCGTTGCCAGCAGATCCTGCTGATGCGTTACTTCGAAGGATGCACGATCGCCGAAGTAGCCAGCCGCCTCGGCGTGAAGACCAAGTCGGCCCAGAAGCTGATCTCCAAGTGTCTCCGCCGCGCCGAACGGCTCTACAACGAGAAGGGACGCGCCAAGTAAACGAGCGCAGGAACCCTTCCAATCGAGGGCAAGGCCGATCCTTTCCAATGCGAGGCTCACCTTCCACTTGTTGGGTGCGACCTTCGCCGTGCAAGGCACACCTTGCGTTTGCAAGGAATCATCGCCCGGCTGCAAGCCCGTGAGACCTGCTCAAACCTTCACGCCAGGTCTTCCCACAACCTCACATACGTCTCATACCGCGCGCCGTTCAGCTCCCCCGCTTCCACGAGCGCCTTCACTTCGCAGTCGGGCTCGTGGACGTGGGTGCAGTTGGTGAAGCGGCATGACTCGTTCGGTTCGTCGAATTCGGGGAAGTAGTCGCGCAGCGATTCGCGGTCGAGGTCCCATAGGCCGAATTCGCGGATGCCGGGGGTGTCGATGAGGTACGTTCCGCCGCCGAAATCGTAGAGGGTGGAAGCGGTGGTGGTGTGGCGGCCGGTGCCACGCTTGCGGTTGAGGGTGTTCGTGGCCAGCTGCAGACGCTCGTCGATGGCGTTCAGGATCGACGACTTGCCGACGCCGCTGTGTCCCACGAGCGCGGCCATCTTCCCGTCGACGGCGGCGCGCAGCGCTTCCAGCCCTTCGCCTGTCTTCGTGGAACAGCCGATCACGGGCATGCCGAGGTCGAGGTACGGCGCGAGCTTGGGCAGCTCGCGATCGCGCTCCTCAGCGGTCAGCAGGTCCACTTTGTTCACGCAGATCACCGGCGACGCGCCGCCGCGCTGGATGGCGATGAGGAACCGGTCGATGAGGCGCGGGCGCAGGGGCGGCGACTTCAGCGAGACGACGTGGATGACCACGTCGACGTTCGCGGCGATGAGGCGCTGCATGTGTTTGTGCAACGGATCGGGCCGCGCCAGCACCGTGCGCCTCGGCAGGACGTGCTGAAGACGCCAGACGCCGCTCTCCTCCGCCACGCGCACGCGGTCGCCGACGGCCAGGGCGCTTTTCTGCCGCACGGCCAGCTCCGGAGGAATCACGCAGTCGAGCTCCTCGCCGTCACGCAGCACACGGCAACGTCCGCTGCTGACGCTGAAGACGACGCCGGTGCCTTCGAGATCTCCGTCGTCGGCGAGACTCGCTTCTTCGTCGTTCCGCACGAGTTGCTGGAGGACGTCGCCGATGGAAGGACGCTTGACGGAGTGCCCATGCTGGTCGAGCAGCGCCTCCCAGTTGTCCTCGGTGACGCGCTGCTTGCGCACCACACCCTTGTCCTTGCGGAATGTCTGGCGGATCTTGCCCGCTCGTTTTCTGGCTTTCATCTCGTCGTACGCGAGGTGCTTCTCGAAATGCTTCTTCAACTTCCTGGATTCACGATCCATGCGCGTTACCGGTCGCCTTCACTCCACCGTCAACCGTAACCGGTTGAACGGGGACGCCGAGAGTTCCGTGTGCGGGCCGGCGCGCAGGGCGCTTTCGAATTCGGCGCTGGTGAGCGGTTCGCTGTAGAGGAAGCCCTGCATTTCGGAGCACTGTTCGCGGCGCAGGAAGGCCAGTTGCTCCTCGGTCTCCACTCCCTCGGCGATGACACGGAGGTTGAGGGCGCGGGCCATGGAGATGACGGCGGAGATGATGGCCGCGTCGTCGGAGGTGAGGTCGCGCACGAAGTCCTGGTCGATCTTGACGGTGTCGATGGGAAAGCGTTTCAGGTAGCTGAGCGAGGAGTAGCCGGTGCCGAAGTCGTCGATGGAGATGCGGATGCCCATTTCCTTGAGCCGGTTCAGGATGGAGAGCGAGAGCTCCGCGTTCTGCATGGCCGTCGATTCGGTGATCTCCAGATCGAGCAGCGTGGGCGGGAAGTGGGTCTCGGCCAGGACCTGCTCGACCATGCTCACCAGCTCGCGGTCCTGAAACTGCCGCGGCGAGAGGTTCACGGCCACGCGCAGCCACGGATGTCCGGAGTCGTGCCAGGCCTTCATCTGCTTGCAGGCGGTGCGCAGGACCCAGGCCCCGATCGGCACGATGAGCTGCGTCTCCTCGGCGATGGGGATGAAGTCTTCGGGCTGGATCATGCCGCTGTCGGGATGGTTCCAGCGCACGAGCGCCTCGGCGCCGGCGAGACGTCCGGTGGCGATCTCCACCATCGGCTGGTAGTGCAGCACGAATTCTTCGCGCTCCAGCGCGCGGCGGAGCCGGCGCTCCATGGCCAGCCGTCCGTCGGCGATCTCGAACGCGGCCGGCGTGGAGTACTGGAAGTTGTCGCGGCCGAGCTCCTTGGCGCGGTACATGGCCCGGTCGGCGTTCTTGAGCAGCGTCTCCGCGTCCTCGCCGTCGTCGGGAAACATGGCGATGCCGACGGAGGTGGTCACGTACAGCTCGTGCTCGTCGACGATGGCCGGATGGCGCACGGCTTCGAGGACTTTCTGCGCCACCGAGGCCGCGCCGCGGCGGTCGTGCAGATCGGCCAGGAGGATCGTGAACTCGTCGCCGCCCATGCGGGCCACCGTGTCGTCGGCGCGCACGCAGGTCACGAGGCGCGCGGCCATCACCTGCAGCAGCCGGTCTCCGACCGTGTGTCCGAGGGTGTCGTTGACGAGCTTGAACTGATCGAGGTCGAGGAACATCACCGCGCTCACCCGCGTGGCGCGCCGCGCATGCGCGAGGGCGATGGTGATGCGGTCGCGGAACAGCAAGCGATTGGGCAGCAGCGTCAGGGAGTCGTGGTAGGCCTGATACTCCATCTGCTCCTGGGCGTGCTTGCGGTCGGTGATGTCGATGATCGTCCCCTCGAGGATGTCGCCCTCGAGCAGTGAGACGTTCTCCAGCACCCAGACGGTGGAGCCGTCGCGGCGGCGCAGGCGGAGCTCGTAGTTGCTGATCTGGCGCTGGTCGCGCAGCATCTGCACGACGCGTTGGCGCTCGGTCTCGTCGAAGTAGAGATCGTTGGCGTCGGCGGTCAGGAACTCGTCGCGCGACGCGAAGCCGAAGATGCGTGCACAGGCGTCGTTGCACTCCAGGATGCGTCCGTCGGCGCCGGTGCGGAAGACTCCGGCCAGGTTGCGCTCGAAGAGCAGCCGGTAGCGCGCCTCGCTGGTCTTGCGCTCGCTGACGTCGCGGCCCATCCCCTGGATGCCCGCCGGCTGGCCGTCGCGGTAGATGAGGCGCGTGCTGATCTCCAGCGGGACGTGCCGGCCGTCTTTGGCCAGGAGATCCACCTCGTAGAACGTGAACGCCACTTCGCCGCGCAGCTTCCGGTCCAGCGCTTCGCGCACGCGTTCGAGATGCTCGGGAGCCACGAGATCGCGGATGTTCGTGCCCAGGAGCTCGTCGCGCGAGTAGCCGCTGACGCGCTCCCCCGAGACGTTCATCGAGGTGATGCTCCCGTCGAGGTCGTGCGTCCAGACCAGGTCGTTGGCGTTCTCGAAGAGCTCCCGGTAGCGCTCTTCGCTGCGGCGCAGCGCTTCGTCGGCGCGCTTGCGCTCGGTGATGTCCTGGGCGATGACCAGGCGCGTGCGGCGTCCGGCGGAGAGAAATTCGAACGACGTCACCTCCACGTCGATCACGGCTCCGCCCTTGGTGCGATGCCGGAACTGGCGCGCGGCCTGACGGTCGTCGAGCCCGTGCAGCGCGGCCATCATGGCCGGGATCTCCTCCGGCGGCCGGATGTCGGCGATGGTGAGGGTCAGGAACTCCTCGCGGCTGTAGCCGTAGTGCGCGACGGCTGCCTCGTTGACCGCGGTGAAGCGCAGCGTGTCGATGTCGTACACCCACATCGGCAGCGGGTTCAATTCGAAGAGCGTGCGATAGCGCTGCTCGCTCTCGCGCAACGCCTGCTCGGCGCGTTTGCGCTCGGTGAAATCGTTGGCCACGTAGACCACGCCGACGGGCGTGCCTTCGTCGTCGCGCAGAAACGACGACGCCGCCAGCACGTCCACCCGTGTGCCGTCCGCTCCGCGCCACACCATCGGGTGCTCGAGCACGCCCATGCTGTTGAGGAGCTGGCCGGTGGTGAGATTGCCCTCGCGCTCCAGGATGTCGCGCAGGTGCGCGTCGCGCAGACCGTCGGCCTTGTATCCGAGCAATCGCTCCGCGCCGCGATTGACGACGCGGATGCGGCCGTGCATGTCGCTGACCACGACCGCGTTCTTCATCGTCTCCAGGATCTGGCCGGCCGCGTACTGTGGGGTGATGTCCTCGAGCTCGAAACGCCAGACCGCCGTGGCGGCCACGATGACGAACGTGAGCGTGGCGATGTAGCCGATCGGTTGCAGGTCGATCCCGACGGACGGCATGTAGTCGAGCATGCCGATCGAGCCGAGGACGAACGCCAGCAGCAACGCGCCCGCGCGCTCCCGGGCCGGACCTTCCGCGCGGCGATGCATCCGCCAGAAGATGTGGATGCTGGAGATGATGATGCCGGCGAAGCAGAGAACGATCAGTCCGCCGGCCGGGCGTCCGAGCGGGTAGTAGCCCCAGGCGAAGAGACGCACCGCCGGAATGAGGCTATCGGTGAAGAACCCGAGCACGCCCGCCACACCGCAGGCCACCCAGAAGAGCGCGGCCGGCAGACGGTACGGCTTGCGCCGCACCACGAGCGTCGTAGCGAAGTGAAAGACGGCCGCCGGCACAAGAGCGGCGAAGAGATATCCGGTACGCGCCCACTGCAGCGCCAGACCGGCGTCGCGCGCCGCGTACATCGCCGCGAACGCCCCCAGCCACCCCGCCGCGCAGACGGTGACGATGAAGAACATGCGGCTGGGCCCGAGACTGCGCCCCCGCCAACGCACGCCCACGCCGAGGGAAAGGATGGCCAGCGACGCGAGCGCCGTCGCCGCCGACAGCGCATTCGCGGAGTAGAGAGTGACTTCGAAGAAAGGTTGCAGTTCGGGCACGATCGGGCGCTTTGCCGTGATGGTACCGCAGAGGGCAGGGCGCAGAGGGCAGAGGGCAGAAGCTAAGCCCCCGAGGGTTGACTTCTGCTCTCTGCGCTCTGCCGTCTGCCCTCTAAGACGTCAGCGCAACGGCACAGGCGCGGCAACGGCGGGCCGCCTGCGGAACCGTCTCCAGACACTCCGGGCACTGCTTCGTGGCCGCGGGAGGAGGAGGCGGCAAGGCCCGCATCAGGACGCGCAGCAGCAGGAACACCACGAGCATGATGATGACGAAGTCGACCAGCGTGCCGAGGAAATGGCCGTAGAGAATGGCGTTCTCGGTGACTTTCCCTGTCGCGTCGGTCTGAGTCTCGAGCACAATCTTCGCTTCGCGCCAGTCTCCACCAGGCAGCAACCGTCCGACCACAGGCATGATCAGGTCGCTCACCACCGATGTGACCACGCTGCCGACGGCCGCGCCGATGATGACGCCGATGGCCAGCGCCAACGCCGTGGTCTTCGTCAGGAACTCTTTAAATTCGCCGATCATGATTTAAATGATACGCCTGTAGCGGGCTCTGGCGCGACGCGCGGAGTTATGGCTTCGCCAGCAGGTCCAACACCATGCTCACCGCTCCGCGCACGCCCGTGCGCAGGACCAATGAAGGATCAACCGGCGCGAATTTGCTCGAATGCAGGCCGGGCTGCGTTCCGGCGGCGAGTTTCGCGGGATCGCCAGCACCGACGGCCAGGAGCACGGTGGGGATCTTGCCGCCGTCGCCGAAGCGGCCGAAGTCTTCGCTGACCATGGCCGGATCGATCTGCACGACGTTGTCCGCTCCGAGCTCGCGTCCGATCGCTTTGGCAACACGTTCGGTCAGCGCAGGGTCGTTGAAGGTCGAACCGACCGACTCTCCGGGCAGCGGCTCGAAGATCGGACTGCGGTCCTCGGGGACGCCGGCCACCAGAGCGATTCCTTTCGGGATGCGCTCGATCGATTCGAGCACGCGCTTGCGCACCTCGGGGCTGAAGGTGCGGACCGTCAGATAGAGCCGCACTTCGTCGGGGATGATGTTGCGCTTCGTGCCGCCGTCGATCTTGCCGACCGTGACCACGACCGGATCGAGCGGCGAGCGCTCGCGGCTGGAGATCGTTTGCAGCGCCAGAATCGTCTCCGCGGCCATGACCACCGGGTCCTTCGTCGAATGCGGCGCCGCGCCGTGGCCGCCGACGCCGCGGATGGTGAGGTTCAGTGAATCGGTGGCGGCCATGAACTGGCCCGGCCGATAGCCGATCTTCCCCGCTTCGAGCGTGGCCCAGTCATGCAACGCCACCGCGAAGTCGGGCCGCGCAAATCGTTCGTACAACCCATCGGCGAGCATCCCCTCGGCGCCGCGGACGACTTCTTCCGCCGGTTGTCCGATGAGCATCACCGTGCCGCGCCATTGCGACTTCAGATCGGCCAGCAGCTTCGCCGTGCCGAGGAGCGTGGTCATGTGGACGTCGTGCCCGCAGGCGTGCATCACGCCGGCGTTCTGGCTCGCATAGGCGAGACCGGTCTGCTCCGGAACAGGCAATCCGTCCATGTCGCTGCGCACCAGCACGACAGGACCGTCCCCGTTCCGGAGGATGGCCACGACGCCGTAGCACGTCGTGCCCGGCTCCTTGTAGCGCCCCACCTTTTCCGTTACTTCATAGCCGAGCTCCCGCAGCCGCCTGGCCACGTAAGCGGAGGTCTTCACCTCCTGCGTGGAAAGCTCCGGCGTGGCGTGGAGCGTCTTGTACGTATCGAGCAGCGCCGGGATCTCGCGCTGCACACGCTCGTCGAGCGATTGCGCGGCCAGCGGGAGGGCGGAAAGGAAGAGCAGCGATAGTGCGATCTTCATGCGTGAAGGGTCTCATAGTCTCAGAGTCTCAGAGATGTCGTTGGCGCGTCGTCTAAGACTCTGCGACTTTGAGACTCTGCGACTCCTCTCCCGTTACGACGCCACCGTATCCCCATTGCTCTCCACCTCGGCGGCCATGGCCACCTGGTTCTTGCCGTGCTTTTTCGCCCAGTAGAGGGCGGTGTCGGCGCGGGAGATGAGGTCGGCGGCGGTGAGGCCGTCGTGGGGGTAGAGCGCGACGCCGATGCTGACGGTGATGAAGAGTGTGCGGTCGACCAGGGGGAGCGGGAACTCGCGGCGCTCGACGATCTCGCGCAGACGGTTGGCGGCGTCGCGCGCGGAATGCGAGGGCGTGTCGGGAAAGATGATGGCGAACTCCTCGCCGCCGTAACGGGCCACGACGTCGCTGTCGCGCGCGTTGGTCATGAGCTCCTCGACCAGACCCTTGAGGATGTCGTCGCCCACGGGGTGTCCGAAGGAGTCGTTGATCTTCTTGAAGTTGTCGATGTCGAGCATGGCCAGCGCCATCTCGTGTCCGGTGCGGGAGTGGCGGTGGATCTCCTTCGAGAGCGCTTCCTGGAAGAAGCGATGGTTGTATGCGGGCGTCAGCGCGTCGATGAAGGTGAGGCGCTTGATCTCCTCATACTGCCGCGAGGACTGCAGCGCCGTCACGGCCTGCGTGGCGAAGATCTCCAGCGTCTGCACTTTTTCGAGCGTGGGGATGCGGCGGTCGTGAGGCTCGCGCACGGAGAGGAAGCCGAGCATTTCCTCGCCTCGCATGAGAGGGACGAGCAGCAAGTCGTTCTCGTGCCATTCATCGGGTTTGAGGAACCCGAGGTCGGCGTCCTCGGGGCGCACGAAGAAATCGTGCTCGCTCTTGCGCAGAGCGGTGTGCGAGACGAAGTAGGAGTTCGAAGCGCGGAACTCGGGATTGAAGAACGCCTTGATCTCGCCCGGCGAGACAGCGCGCTTGCGCACGTCCTCCCAGACGTCGTCCATGCCGGCGTGCGCGCGGCGGACGTATTCGTTGCGACGCGGGTCGTGCAGCGCGAAAACGACGTTCTCGAACCCCAGGGCCTTACGGATCGCCTGCGCGATCCGGGTCAGCGCCGCGTCGATCTCGAACTGTCCGATGAGACTGTTCGAGACTTCCAGAATCGTGGTCATCGTGGCGGCGTGACTCTCCAACTGCATCGTCTTCTCGCGCATCTCGCGGCGCAGCAACTGGTCCTGCAGCGAGAGCCCGGTCTGATTCACCAGCAGGGTGAGGAGATTGAGACTGCCTGCCTTGAGGATCGACAGGTCTTCGGTCTCGAACAGCAGTATCCCGTAGATGACCTCGGGGGTCTGGATGCCGATGAGCACCTGGATGGCGCTGCCGCCCGACAGCGGGAACTTGCGCATGTCGCTCTGAAAGACGAACGCCCGGCTCGGCGCCGACTGTGCGAAGCCCGCCGAGTCCACCCAGCGCATGATCTCCTGATCGGTAGGCATGCACTCGCCGAAGCGGTAGACCGTGCCGGGGACATCGGGATTCGATTCCCACGTCACCACCGCGCAGGCCTTCATGCGGGCCAGTTTCGAGAGCAGCGACATGAGCCGCCGCAGCGTTTCGTGATCGGTCTCCGCGGAGAGGATCTGCGTCGAGCTCTCGGTGAGGATGGCCAGCTCGCGGTTCCGCCGCAGCAGCTCCACGTTCTGCTGCGACGACTCCGCGTTGTTGCGCATCACGTACGCCAGGATCAGCACCGGCACGAAGGCGATGGCGAAACCGGCGATGCCCCACGACGCGTACAGCATCGCCTCGATGGCCACGACCGGCGTGACGAAGAGCAGCGTCTTCCCTTCCAGCAGAAGGATGCGCCGGACATCGATCGGCGCAGCGTCCTCCTCGAAGTAGCGGCGCACCGAGACGAACAGCAGATGCACGCCGACGTAGCCGACCAGGAGCAGCGTGAACCCGGCCATCTTCGCGGCCGGTTTGGCGTCGTGGGCCACGGCCAGCGAATAGAGCAGCCCTACGACCGAATAAGACAGCGCCAGCTGCGCGGCGTTGTAGAACGGCTCCAGGCGTGAGCTCCGGTCGCCCGCCGCTAAGTTGCCTACCGAGCGTCCCACGAAGAAACGATACGCCGCGTACGCTCCCGCCCCGATCAGGACCGACACCAGCGCCACGGCCGGACTGTGGAAGATGACGATGGCCCCGAACACCACCGCCGCCTCGAACCCGATCGACGCATCCCCCATCTCGATGCGCAGGAACGCCGCCACCAGCACCAGCGCCGCGAACACCAGCGCCGTCCGCGTCTCCTCCGCCGGCCGCGTCACCACCGCCACGCCAAGCAACAGCACGGTCAGCGCGATGACGCTGACCTTCCACCAGTGAAAGATCGAGGAGCGGGGCATGGGGGTTGGGGGCATTCTAGCTTGTGGGGCGGGGGGAGGCGCAGAGGCTCAAAGGCGCAAAGGCTCAGAGAGCGCCCAAACAACATCTCTGAGCCTCTGAGCCTTTGCGCCTCTGAGCCCCGCCCATGCTCTAATCCGCTCCAATGTTTCAAACCGTCATCGGTCTCGAAGTACACGCCCGCTTGTTGACGCGGACCAAGATCTTCTGCTCCTGCTCCACCGCGTTCGGCGCGGCTCCCAATACGCAGGTCTGTCCGGTCTGTCTCGGGTATCCCGGTGCACTGCCAGTGCTGAACCGGCAGGCGGTGGAGCTGGCCATCCGGATGGCGCTGGCCACCGGCTGCGAGGTGCACGAGCGCTCCGTGTTCGCGCGCAAGAACTACTTCTATCCCGACCTCCCCAAGGGCTATCAGATCTCGCAGTTCGACAAGCCGCTGGCCACGCATGGCTCACTGCTCGGCGTGCGCATCGCCCGCATTCACATGGAGGAAGATGCCGGGAAGCTGATACACGAGGCCGATGCGTCGCTGGTGGATCTCAACCGCGCCGGCGTGCCGCTCATCGAGATCGTCAGCGAGCCGGACATCACGAGCTCCGAGCAGGCTTCGGTGTACCTCACCCGCCTGCGCCAGATCCTGATGTACGCGGGCGTGTGCGACGGCAACATGGAAGAAGGCTCGATGCGCTGCGATGCGAACGTTTCCGTGCGCCGGCCCGGTGAGCCGCTCGGCACGCGTACGGAGATCAAGAACCTCAACTCGTTCCGCTATCTGCGCAGCGCCATCGACTACGAAGTGCGGCGCCAGATCGAAGTCCTCGAAGGCGGCGGAAAAATCGATCAGCAGACGCGTCTCTATGATCCGGCGGCGGGAGAGACGCGCGTCATGCGCTCCAAGGAAGAAGCGCACGACTACCGCTACTTCCCCGATCCCGATCTCTTCACGCTGGCCGTCCAGGAAGAATGGATCGAGGAGGTGCGCTCCTCGCTGCCCGCGCTTCCGGACGCGCGCATCGAGCGTTACCAGCGCGAGCACGGCATGAGCGTCGTCGACGCCGAAGTGATCGTGGCCACCCGCGCGGTCGCGGATTTCTACGAAGCGACCGCAGAAGCTTCCGGCAACGCCCGCGCGGCCGGCAACTGGGTGCGCAACGAAGTGCTGCGCGTGCTGAACGAACAGAAGGTCGACGTCGACACCTATCGCGTGACGCCACAGATGCTGGGGCGGCTCATCGGACTCATCGACAGCGGAGCGATCGGCGGCAAGGCCGCCAAGGAAGTATTCGAAGAGATGTCGTCGACCGGCGACGAAGCCGAGCGCATCGTCGAGCGCCGCGGCCTCGGGCAGGTCAGCGACCCCGCGGTCATCCGCGAAGCCGCGCTGCGCGTATTGCAGAACAACGCCGCCAGCGTGGAGCAGTTTCACGCCGGCAGCGAGAAGGTTTTCGGCTTCCTGGTCGGGCAGTTGATGAAGGAAATGCGCGGCAAGGCCAAGGCCGATCTGGCCAATGACATTCTTCGTGAATTGCTGTCGAAATCCGCGGCGCGGTCCTGATGTATGATCCGCCCGTTCTTCGGCTGCGTAATCCTTTGCAGAACAAAAGACTTAGGAGGTCTTCCTTGCGATCCCTCAGATTGACCCTCACCATTTCCCTGACGTGCCTGCTGGCCACGTCGGCGTTCGGCTCCGGTTTCCTCATCCCCGAGCAGGGCGCGAAGGCCAGCGCGATGGCCGGCGCATTCGCCGCCACCGCCGATGATCCGAGCGCCATTTTCTATAACCCCGCCGGCATCGCGCAGCAGCGCCGGATCGCCGCCTACGCGGGTACGACGCTCATCAACTTCACCAACGAGTTCACCGGCGACATCAACTCGCCGATCACCTCCGGTGAAGAGGCGAAGTACAACCGCCACACCTTCAACATCCCCAACATGTACGCCATCGTTCCCCTCGGCAGCAACATCACGGTCGGCGTCGGCGTCTTCGCCGCGTTCGGCCTGCGCACCGATTGGGCCGACCCGTTCGCGGGACGCTACATCTCCAAGGACGCCGACCTGAAGACCACCTCGGTCAATCCGGTCATCGCCTGGCAGACCTCGGACGGCCGCTTCGCCATCGGCGGCGGCGTCGAATACCGCCGCGCGCGCGTCATCCTCAACGCCAACCGCCTGGCACTGAATCCGTTCGTCGGCCGCATCCAGGACGTCGCCAACACGCGCCTGGTCAGCGAATACGGAAGTGACATCGGCTTCAACGCCGGCATCCTCTTCAAGGCCTCCGACCGTTTCCGCATCGGCGCCTCGTATCGCTCGGACATGGACATCGACCTCGACGGCGACGCCGAGATCACGCAGATCCCGAGCGGCAATGCGCAGTTCGACGCCATCGTCCGCGCCGGGCTCCCGCCGAATCAGCCGATCAACACCTCGCTCCCTTTCCCGTCGGTGGCCACCATCGGCGCCGCGTTCAGCCCGAACGAAAACTGGGATCTCGAGGTCGACATCATCCGCACGGGCTGGGACCGGTTCAAGGCGCTGTCGGTCAACTTCGAGACCACTCCCGCCGCCAGCTTCGTCCGCCCGCAGAACTGGGAGAACTCGAACTCCTACCGCTTCGGCGTGAACCACAACGCCACCGAGAAGTGGGACGTCCGCTTCGGCTTCGTCTATGACGAGAACCCGCAGCCGGTGGAGTCGGTGAGCCCGCTGCTGCCGGACTCCGACCGCCTCGGCGGAAGCTTCGGCACCGGTTACCACTCCGGACCGTTCACGGTCGACTGGTCGCTGCTCGTGCTGCACTTCAAAGACCGCGACACGCAGGGACTCAACCCTGAAGGCTTCAACGGCTTGTACGAGACCGACGCGCTCCTCTGGAGCGTGAACCTCGGTTACCGGTTCTAAAGGAGACCCCACCATGAAAAGACACTTGCATTCCGCAGCCGCACTTCTTCTTGCAGCAGTGGTCGCAGTACCCGTCTTCGCCGCGCGCGGCTCGGCAAACTTCTCCCACTTCGTCGCGCTCGGCGACAGCTACGGCGCCGGATTCGAAAGCGGCTCGCTCAATGTGAATCACCAGCAGTTCAGCTGGCCCGCCATCGTCGCCAAACAGCTCGGCTATCGCCTCTGCACGCCGGCGGATAACGCCCTGGCCGACTGCTTCGCGCAGCCGCTCGTCTCGTTCCCCGGCATTGCCAACGAGCTGATCCTCCAGAGCGTCGTGCCGAGCGCGGTCATCACCCCCGCGCCCGGACAGGGCCAGCCGCTCATGCTGTCGTTCGCCCGCCCGTACAACAACCTGAGCGTCCCGGGCGCCACGGTCGGCGCGCTCCTCACCATCAAGGGCAACGAGCCGCCGAGCGTCGGGGAACCGACAGCCGTCTCGTTCGGCCGCTTCATCCTGCGCGGCCTGGGAACCGAAGTGGAACAGGCCGTCGCGCAGCATCCGACCTTCATCGCGCTCTGGATCGGCGGCAACGACTACCTGAACACCATCTTCAGCGGCGACCCTGCCACGCTCACGCCGACCGCCGACTTCAAGACGCGCTATGAGGCCGTGCTCGACTCCCTCATCGTCGGCGCGCCGAATGCCGGCATGGTCGTCGGCAATCTGCCGACCGGCGTCGTCCCCTACCTGAAACTCATCCCGCCGGTGGTGATCAATCCGGCCACCGGCCAGCCGCTGCTCGTCGATCCGGCCACCGGCCTCCCGGCTGCCACCGGCGTGCCGCTCTTCTACCGGGCCAAGACCGGACAAAAGGACGCACAGGGCAACGACATCGTCGCGCCCGTCGCACCGACCACGCTGATTCCGTTCGGCACCCGCGAGAAACTGACGCAGGGTTACGGCCTCCCGCCGCTCTTCAAGAACTTCCCGCCCTTCAGCCTGCTCCCGCACACGGGCGAGCCGCTCTCGGCGAGCGACGTCATCACCGCCGAAGAATATGCCGCCGTCGTGGCCCGCGTGGGCGAGTACAACGCCGTCATCAACGCCGCCGCCAGCGCGCGTCAGATCCCCGTGGCCGACGTGGCCGGCCTGTTCAATCGCGTGTTCTCCTCGACCGGCGAGCACCTCGGGCCGATCACCGTCACCAGCGCTGCGGTCAGCGGCGGCTTCTTCAATCTCGACTTCTTCCACCTCACCGACCTCGGCTACCTCTTGATGGGCAACGAGTTCATCAAAGCCATCAACTCCGGCTACGACACCGAGATCCCGCTGGCGTCGATCACGCAGCTCTACTCGAATAACGGCGCCTTCTTCGGCGACGGCGTTCCGGGCGCCACCGACAGCCTCACCTTCATCGGCTCCAACAACGGCATGACCGACGAAGCGCTCCGGCAGATCGTCACCATGTGGGCGCAGCCGGCCGTACGCAAGATCAAGCTCCGGGCGATCACCCACTAAGAACTTCGCATCGAAATGAAAAAGGCGGCCGAAAGGCCGCCTTTTTTCTTTACGTCCCCGCCGGTCGTCCGCGCGGAGAAGGTTTCGAGATGTCGATCATGGCCATCCGCTCCTTCTCGTCGTACCAGCAGTGAAAGCGCTTGATGCCCGGGACGTCGATGTCGTACGAGCGAAAGAAGCTCGGCACGTGCAGCGAGGTCGACTTGTCGGACTGGCGGATCTTGGCCGCGCCTTCCTCTTTCTTGTCGAGCGGCTTGATGCCGATGATCTTCCGCTTCTTGTCGTAGTACAGATTCGCGCTGCTCTTACCGCGCAGGCGGAGCATGTTGGCCACGGGAGATGGAAGACGGATGAGGCGGGATTGGACGATCGTCGCCGAAGCGGGAAAGCGTTCGAACTCGGGCTGCGGTTCCCACTTTTCAAAAGGCATAAACCGACTCCTCACCCACACAGACCACTTCGGCGTACGGACACGATCATAAAAACTCGGATTTTTTTGTCAACAATTAATCGCATCTGTTTCGCGAGCGGAAAACGTGAGCCGCGAAACGGATATTCTGAAAATGCGCAATCGATTCCAGAAACCGTACACTGCCGGGCGCACAATTGGATCGCATGAAAACGGCTAAGTCATTGTCCAATCAGCGCTTGCGCTGAGCCATCGGCGCCGGCCTGCTGATCCGCACCCTCCTCGCCACCGCCGCCTGGGCGCAGCGCGGATCGGTCGCCTCTCTCGTTCCGGATTCCTTTAGTTATCTGAAACTAGCGGATCGGCTCGCCTCCGGAAAGGGATTCGTCAACCAATGGAACCTGCTCGAAATGTTCCGCACCGAGAGCACATAGAGCCAGTTCAGCGACGGCTGCGCCACGCGCAGCCTCGTGCGAGTGTCTTATCGACATCTGGCCGCACTACCGCCTTGACAGACTTCCATCCCAACACTAGTTTTGATCGAGCAGAGGTGTCGCATGAGAGCGCTCGTGACGATGTTGTTCGTTTCCTTCCTCTCCCCGATCGCGGTCTCGCAGACCGGGGCGCTCGAAAAGCCTGCCGTCGCCGCCAAACCTGCGTGGGAATGGACACTCGACGAACGGATCGCCAAGCGGCTCGATCCGGCGTTGATCCGCGAGCGAACCCAGGCGAGTGAGCGGGATCGCGTGGAAAAAGATGGTTTCACGCCCGAGGTGCGCGCCTCCGTCGGACTGCTCGCCACGCCCGTGCGGTTCGTCGTCGAAGGGAGGCGTGATCCCGAACTGCTCATGCCGTTCGAGCTGTTCGGCAGCATCATCGAAGGAGTTGGCGAGCCGGACAACCGTGGCCTGCGGAGGGTTTACCGCGACGAGATCCGCGAGTCCGGATGGCAAGAGGAGTTCTTTTGGCAAACGCTTCAGGAAGCCACCGCCGAATATTGGACGACAACGGACGAGCGGCTCGCAATGGAACGCACAGCCCGGACGCTTCCTCTTGCTGAGCGACGCGCTCTCACCATCAAGGCCGAAGCTCTCAGCGTTTCTGGTTGTCGCCTTCGGGCAGACGCACTGCAACAGGTCCGGCAGAAGCTCGGCGCCGAAAAGTTCGACCGCTTCCTATACGAGAAGGTCGCTCCGAACGTCGGGATCAGTTCGGACTTTCCTTTTGGCAATGAGGAATGGCGGCTACGGTACGTTGAAGGGGGCTGCCGATGACTCGGGCTCTGGTCTTCGCGCTCCTCCTCTCGCCCCTCACTGTCTCCATTGCAGCCGGAACGATCCGTTACGACTCTCTCGTAACGTATGACACCGGATTTCGCCTCGCAAACGGACGATGGAAGATCGGCGCCGAAGTCCGCATGACCTATCTGAACGCTCAGGGAGACGTAGCCGAGGGCGACTGGGAAGCCGCTCTCTGGATCAACAACATTCATAGTGGCAGCCTGCTCGCAGGTACAGGAACGCAGTTCTTCACGAGCACCCGCTGGAGAGCCAGCATCGAAGCGTACGCAAACTTCGACGCCTGCTATCAGGGTAAGTCCTACGCGAAGGCTGGAGGTGACGTACTGGAGGTCGGCGGGAATCACGTCTGTACCGCTCCTCGCCCTCTTCCCGATCCTCCGGCGTGTCCTCCAGGCACTACTGCGCCGGACTGTTCCACGCCGATCGTGCTGAGCCTTCACGGCGGATATCACATGACCTCTCCCGCCGATGGCGTCCTGTTCGACATCGATGCGGACGGCAGTGCAGAGGAAGTCGCGTGGACGAACCCAGCCGGTAACGTCGGATTTCTCGCGCTGGACCGAAACGGCAACGGGACGATCGACTCCGGCGCGGAGCTCTTTGGCGGCAGCACCCTGCTCACGGACGGTACTCGCGCGCGCAATGGGTTCGAGGCCCTTGCTGACCTGGACTTGAATCACGACGCCAGGATCGATGCCAACGACCCCGCCTGGCCACAGCTGCTCTTGTGGCTCGACACAAACCACGACGGGGCATCAGATGCAACCGAGTTGGTCTCGATCTCGACAAGCGGCGTGAGTGCCATCAGCACCGACTACAAACGTTCGGGCAAGAAGGACCGTTTCGGAAATGAGTTCCGCTACAAAGGCGAGTTCCAGCTCGGCGAAGCTTGGCGCACCTGCTACGACGTATTTCTCGTAACCGCTCATTGAGCCCACGGTCCATATCACCCCGCCTTGGGCCCCGCGCTTTTGCCCGAACCCGACAACGGAATCGCGGCGCCGACGTAGCAGAGCGGAAGTGCCGCCTGCCGTTCGCGGAGCCGTGCCGAACCGCCGGCATCGTCGGGACGCAGGACGGCACGCACGAGTTACAGAGAAGGTTGAGTTGGCCTCATTGCATCAATGCGCGAACTCCGCGTGACATTACTGGTAACAGGCCTTCTTTCCTCCCCGATCCCTCGTAACATTCACCTTAGTTCCACCTATCTCAATAAGCAGAACGACGGAAAGGAAGAAGACACGTATGAGGTCCCACCTGTCGCTTGTGTTCGTAGCTTTGCTCTCTGCCTCCCCGGCCATCGCGCAGGATTGGCCGCAGTGGGGTTTCCATCCGCAACACGGCAGCAATGTCCCGTACATCGGCCAGTCGCTGAACCAGAATCTCGTCAACGTCCTCTACGACCCGCTGGTCGAGGAGGAGATGGAGCAGGCGCTGGCGTTGGGTGATGAGCCGCTCCTTCTGGCGCACTTCCAGACGCCGCTCATTGACGGCGACGACGTCTACATGCTGTTCAAGGCTGGCCATTTCGACATCGAAAAATATAAGACGCAGAGGTGGGGCGAGACCAAGTACACCTGGAACGCCACGCACACCGCGCTCAACGTGGCCTGGCAGTTCGAGAGCGACTGGAACGCAGTGGGCGGTATTTTCTTCAACTGGGAAGGGGTGTTTCACCCCGCGCTGGCGAACGGCTCGCTGTACGTTCCCGGCAAAGGGGGCTCGGTGTGGCGCGTGAACAAGACCACCGGAGTGGGCACGCGGCTCAGCCCCTTTCCCGCTCCGGGAGATCACGTGCCGTCGAAGACCCACGTGATCTCGCCGATCACCGTCGATAGCGCGGGCAACCTCTACTACTCCGTGGTGCAGTTCAAAGACGACGTGTTCATCCCCGAATACGACATCGAGGGCGCGTGGCTGGTCAAGATCACGCCGTCGAACGCGATCACGGTCGCCGACTGGGCCACGCTCACGGCCGGAGCGCCGGCAGGAACGGAGCAGTGCTCGAATCAGTTCCGCAATGTAGACCTCCCCTGGCCGCCCTCCCCCGACGCGGTCGCGCCGACGAGGGTCTGCGGCACGCAGCGCTCCGGCTTCAACGCGGCGCCCGCCGTGGCCCCAGACGGCACGATCTACCTGATCTCGCGCGCGCACTTCACCGCCCGCGAAGGCTACCTCGTGGCCGTCAATCCGAACCTGACGCAGAAGTGGATGGCGTCCTTCCGTGATCGCTTCAAGGATGGTTGCGACGTTCCGTACGCGCTCGGCGGCACGTTGCCTCCCAACGGAGCGCCGGGCGGATGCAAAGCAGGCGCGGCCTACGGCGTCGACCCGGCCACGAACCGCCCGGGCGGCGGGGTCGTGGAGGACAACAGCACAGCTTCGCCGGTCGTGGCACCGGACGGCACGATCTGGTACGGCGCGTTCACGCGCTACAACTATGCGCAGGGGCACATGATGCACTTCGGAGCCGACGGTTCGTATCTCGGCGCGTACCAGGCCGGCTGGGACGTCACTCCCGGCATCTGGCCGCACGGCGGAACATACTCGGTCGTCATCAAAGAGAACCGCTACGGCGATCTCGGCTCCTACTGCAACAATCCGGCGTACTGTCCGACTGACGCCAGCGGGCGCATTTATAACGCGGCGTTCTACGTGACGCAGATCAACACGACGTTGCGCGCCGACGCGCTGGCGGACCGCGGCGACAAGCTGGTGATGAGGGATTGGTGGTACAAGAACACGAACACCCTGGCCTGCTCGCGCGACGCCAGCGGCAACACCTCGTGCGTCAACGATCCCGATCATCCGAACAGCTTCGAGTTCTGCGTCAACGGCTTCACGGTCGACGCGAACGGCACCGTCTACGGGACCGCGGAAGATGGGTGGTTATACAAGATCCAGCAGGGGGGCATCGTGACCAGCACTCCCGGCTGCGGCACGACCGTCTTCGGTTGCGGCGGCAGGATCTTCCAGCAGCTCACGCTCGGCGCGGCATACACGTCGACGGCGATGGACGCCGCCGGCCGGGTCTACTCGCAGAACGCCGGACATCTCTTCGTGTCCGGCAACTGAGACGTTGATTTAGGCTTCAACCTCGCGAACGCTCAGTCCCCTCTCCCCGCTTGGCGGGGAGAGGGCTAGGGTGAGGGGCGGCTCTCGCGATGCGATAAGTTAACGCCATGCGGATACTCCTGCTCGGGTTCGATGCCGCCGATACGACGCGACTTGCGGAGTTGCTCGGGAGCGGCGTCGAGGTCTCTGTCACGAGCGGAGACTCCGCGAATCTGGTCTGCCTCGGACCGGGGTTGAGCGGTCGCGACGCGGTGACCGTTCTCGAGCAGCATCCGCAGGCCCGTTCCGTCGTGCTGGCCGCCGGCCGCGAGCCGGAGCTCTTTCAGGACTTCATCGACAGCGACACCATCTTCTTCCTCAGCCGCCGTCCTCCGCCGCTCGCCGAAGTGGCGGCGCTGCTGCGGAGCGCGCTCGGACACGACGATCGCCGGAAGCGGCTGGGTGACGCCGTGACCGGCGCGGAGCGTGGCGCGGCGGTGGTGGCCAAGGCCGTCGCGCGCATGGTCGATCGCATTGCCACCGAGACGGACCTGGAGCGCATCTCGGCACTGCTCGGAAGCGCGGCCGCCGGTCTGACGGACGCCGACGAAGGGCGCTTCGCCATCGCCGATGTGCTGCACGAGACGCTTTGGTCCCACAATCTCGAAGCCTCCGAGACGGTTCGCAACAGCGCCGCGTCAGGGTTGGTGGGCTTCGTGGCCCGGACCGGCCAAGCGGTCATCATGGAACGCGCGGGAGACGACCCGCGATACGACGCTGAAGCCGATAACGGCGGCCGCTCGCCGCAGGAGCGTTTGCTGGCGGTGCCGGTCCTGTCACCTGTTGATGCACGAAGCGGCGGCGCACTCGTCGATCCCCTCGGCGTACTGGTAGCGACGCGCGAGGCCGGGCGCGAACCGTTCGACGAGGCGGAGCGGCGCCGGCTCGAAGATCTGGCGCTGCAGATCGCGCCGATCGTGCGCCACCGGATCTTCGAGAAACAGTTGGAAGAGGCGCTTGCCGCGGCGGACGATCCTCTGGCGCTGGACGGCAAGCCGCTCTACCGCAGCGAAGCGCTGCGCTGGCACCGGAAGGGAGCGGGAGAGCCGGGCCGCGTGCTCGAGCTCAACCAAAGCCATCGCTCGCGCAAGGGTCCGCGGCCTCCGCGAATGCGCGGCGGCAAGGAGTCGATTCCGTTCTTCCAGCAGACCACGAACGCCGACTGCGGCGCGGCCTGCATGACGATGGTCCTAGCGTCGTACGGCAAAGAGATCCCGATGCGGGAGGTGCGCGACGTCATGGGCGTCGGCCGCGACGGCGCGGACGCCAGCCAGATCCTCGCCGCGGCGGACTGGTACGGCCTGCGTACGCGCGCAGTGCGGGTGACGGAGATCGAGAACCTCGATTGCATCCCGTCGCGATCGATCCTCCACTGGCAGTTCCATCACTTCGTGGTCCTCGAACGAACGACCGCTGATGGAGCGTGGGTGATCGATCCCGCCTCCGGCCGGCGGCTGGTCACCTGGAGCGAGCTGCGCACCGCCTTCACCGGCATCGCCATCACGCTCGAGCCGGCGGCAGGTTTCATGGCAGAGGAGCGCCGCCGCAGTGGAGTGGGCCGTTACCTCAAGCAGCTTCTGCGCGAGTCCTCGACGCTGGGCCGTGTGCTCGGAGCGTCGGTCCTCTTGCAGGCGCTGGCGCTGGCGCTGCCGTTTCTCACCGGGATGATCGTCGACCGCGTGGTGCCGCGCTCCGACGTCGGCCTGCTGGGGATGCTCGCGCTGGGCCTCGGCGGCATCGTGGCGTTCCACTTTCTGGCCACACTGGCCCGCGCGCGGCTGCTGGTGCGCCTGCGCGTGCAACTCGACTCGCGGATGACGCTCGACTTTCTCGATCACCTCGTCGATCTGCCGTACTCCTTCTTCCAGCAGCGGTCGGCCGGCGATCTGATGGAGCGGATGAACAGCAATGCCACGGTGCGCGAGATCCTCACATCCAGCGCGCTGTCGGGCGCGCTCGACGGCATGCTGGTCAGCCTCTACCTGATCATCGTGCTGGTCGTCCACCCGATCCTCGGAGTGATCGTGCTGACCCTGGGCGCACTGCGCGTGCTGCTGTTCCTGGCCCTGCGCCGGCGGCACCAGGAGCTCACCTCACGAGCGTTGCAGGTCGAGGCAGCCTCGCGCAGCTACCAGGTGGAACTGCTTGCGGGAATCGAGAGCCTCAAATCGCTGGGAGCGGAGCGGCGGGCGGTGGAGCACTGGTCGAACCTCTTTGCCGACGAGCTGAACGTCGCACTGCAGCGCGGCCGCCTGAACGCGATCTTCGAATCGGTGCTGGGAGCGCTGGCCACCGCATCGCCGTTCGTGATCCTCGTCTACGGCGCGCTGGAAGTGGTCCGAGGGGATCTGACTCTCGGCACGATGCTCGCCGTCAGCGCGCTGGCGGCCGGCTTCTTCGCGCCGCTCTCCACGCTCGTCTCCACCGCACTGCAGATGCAAATGCTGGGGAGCTACTTCGAGCGCATCGACGACGTCCTGGACACTCCGCCCGAGCAGCCGCGCGGCGCGCCGCTGGCGAGGCCGCGGCTGGGAGGACGGATCACGCTGGAGAGTGTCAGTTTTCGCTACAACGCCGCCGCGCCGCTGGTGGTCAATGACGTCTCGCTCGACATCCCGGCCGGCAGCTTCGTCGCCATCGTCGGACCATCAGGCGCCGGCAAAAGCACGCTGGCGCATCTGCTGGTCGGACTGTACCGGCCGGTGACGGGGCGGATTCTCTATGACGGGCTCGATCTGGCCGGACTCGATCTGCGCGCCGTGCGCAGTCAGCTGGGCATCGTCAATCAGCAGCCGTATCTCTTTGGCGGCTCGATCGCCGGAAACCTTTCGCTGGCCGACCCGACGCTGTCGCGCAGCCGCCTCATCGAAGCGGCGCGGCTGGCCGAGATTCACGACGCCATCATGGAGATGCCCCTCGGCTACGACACGCTGCTGGGCGACGGAGGCTTTTCCGTGTCCGGCGGCCAATACCAGCGGCTGGCGCTGGCGCGCGCGCTGGTGCACCGGCCGGCCATCCTGCTCCTCGACGAGGCCACGTCGAGTCTCGACACCGCCACCGAGCGGCGCATTCAGGATCACCTGGCCGCCCTTCGCTGCACCCGCATCGTCATCGCCCATCGCCTCAGCACCGTGCGCGCCGCGGACCTGATTCTGGTGATGGATCAGGGAGCGGTGGTGGAACGAGGCAGCCACGACGAGTTGATGCGGCGGCAAGGCCGGTACGAAGAGCTCGTGGCTGTGCAGATTCGGTGATTTTGCAGTTTATCCCGAGCGCAGCGAGGGATCTCCGGTAACACCGGCAGCGCACATGCCACAAGCATCGCGGATGCACCGGAGATCCCTCGCTTCGCTCGGGATGAACTGAACAAGCTGCAAAAACGAGTGCGCCGGCCTTGCGGCCGGCGCAACAGTAAGCCGAGAAGTCGAAGGTCTACGGGCAGATTGTTTCTCGGCAGCTGTTACAGATGGAGATGGGCTTCGTCACGACCGTGCCGCCGGCGATTTTCTTGAGATCGTCGGTCGTCAGGTTGCGCACGGTTTCCTTGTTGAGCTCAAGCTTTTTGACCTTCTTCTTCATGGGGACCTACCTCCAAAAAACATTGTTGAAAACTGCTGCCGCATTAGCCCGGCAGTGAGCCGCCGGCCACGATGGCCGGCCTTCTTTTTGTCATACTGCATGGTAAGCATTTACTATGGAAATCCCTGTAACCGTACAGAAACCTATTCGTTACGAGCGGTCTCGTAAACGCCTCGATGGAGCGGACTTCGAGCCTCAGGGTTTTGTCCTGTTACGGACACCGCTCCTTGCAGTGGACGAGTTGGAAGAATGGACTACCGGCTTGCATGCGGCCGACGATCCGGTAGCTCTCGAAGCAGCCATCGAGGCGGACCGGAAGGCGCAGCGCCGGTGGCTGCGCGACCTCCTGGCGCGCCCGGCCGTGATCGAAGCGCTTCACCTGGCCACGCCGGCGCTATTGGAGGCACTCGAAGAGTGGCGTCGCAATCCTGACGGCAAGAAAGGCCGGCGTGCCGAGGAAGCGCTGGTGCGGTATGCGTTCCGGATGGCCGCGCGGGCCACGCCGTTCGGAATGTTCGCCGCCTGCACGGTAGGACACGTCGGTGAACAGAACCGGCTGATGCTGGCGCCGCAGCGCTCCTATCGGCGCCACTCGCGGCTGGACATGGGCTACCTCTTCGCGCTCGCCGAGGAGCTAAATCAGGATCGCGAGTTGCGCCGGTCGTTGCTCTATCGTCCCAATACCAGCATCTACCGCGCAGCCGGCAGGTTGCGGTACGCCGAGGCGCGGTTCAACGGGCCCGCGATCAACTACCACCTCGTGGCCGTGGAGCCCGACGAATTTCTCAATGCAGCTCTGGCCCGTGCGGCAGGCGGAGCCACGCCGGCCGAGATCGCCGAAGTGATCGTTGCAACCGATCCCGAGGGAGAGATCTCTGCGGACGACGCCGCCGGCTACGTCGCTGAACTGATCGACAGTCAACTCCTCGTCTCTGAGCTGTGGCCGGCGCTCACCGGTCCCGAGGCCGTGCACGGCTTGATCGAGACTTTGGAGCGTGTGACATCACCACCGGCGATGGCCGCCGCCGCGGCACTGCGCAGTGCGCGCGAGGCCCTGGAAGAGCTCGACCGGGAAGGGCTGGGCAACGATCCGAACCGGTACAGCGAGATTGTCCGTCGACTAGGGGCCCTGCCGCAGCGCGCCGAGCGCGACCACCTCTTCCAGGTCGATCTCTTCAAGCCCGGCCAGGTCTCTCTCTCTCCGGCGGTGCTCGACGAGGTTGCCCGCGGGCTCGAAGCATTGAACCGTCTCGCGCCACCGACCCTCGGCGACTCGCTCGACGGATTCCGGGAGCGCTTCATCGACCGCTACGGAACGGACCGCCTCGTGCCGCTGCTGGAAGCGCTCGACGTGGAGGTGGGAGCGGGCCAGCCGTTGTCGGGGAGCGGAGGGGACACCGCGCCGCTCCTCGACGGTCTCGATTTCTCGTCCGAAGAGGACGCGGAGAAGGTCCGTTGGGGGAAGCGCGAGCAGCTCCTCCTGCGTAAGCTGATGGATGCGACGGCCGCGGGCGCATTCGAGATCGTGATCGACGACGATGACCTCGCCGGCCTGGAAACACCGAAGCGCCCTCCCCTGCCGGACTCGTTTCAGGCGATGGCCATGCTCGGCGCAGCGAGCGAGGAAGCGATCGCCGCAGGTGAGTTTCTGGTCTGGGTGAGGACCGCCTTCGGCCCGTCGGGCGCACGTCTGGCCGGACGCTTCTGCCACGCGGACGCGGAGATCGCGCGTCTGGTCTCCGAGCAACTGCGCGCGGAAGAGGCGCTCGATCCCGACGCGGTGTTCGCCGAGGTGGTGCACGTCGCTCCGGGACGGGTTGGCAACGTCTCCTCACGTCCCGTGCTTCGCGATTGGGAGATTCCGTACCTCGGCGTCAGCGGCGCGCCGCGCGAGCGGCAGATTCCACTCGACGATCTGCTGGTCACGGTCGAAGGGCCGGAAGTCGTCTTGTACTCCGCGAGCTTACGCCGGCGCGTTTTACCGCGCCTCACCAGCGCGCACAATTTCCTCCTCGGCAATCTGGCCGCGTATCGCATTCTCTGCAGCTTGCAGCCGCAAGGCATGCGCAGCGGGCTGCAGTGGACATGGCATCCGTTCCAGAAGCTGGCGTTCCTGCCGCGCGTGCGCTGCGGCCGGGCCATCCTGTCGCGCGCGCGTTGGCGCGTGACTCCCGAGGAGATCAAGGACCTCGCGGCGCTGCGCGACGCGGACCGCTATGCAGCCGTTCAGCGATGGCGCGAGCGACGCGGCGTCCCGCGCCGCGTGCTGCTCTCCGAGCTCGAATCCGAACTACTGATCGACTTCGACCACGTGCTCTCGGTCGATGCGTTCGTGGCCGCCGCCCGGCAGATGGAGGCGTTCGAGCTCACTGAATTCTGGCCCTCCTTCGACGAGCTGCCGGTCCGCGGGCCGGAAGGACGATTCGTCCACGAGCTGACGATTCCGTTCGTGCGGCACCGCGTGCCGGCGAAGCGCGCTGCCGCGCCGCCGGTCCACCGCGAGGCGGAGCGCATCTTCCCGCCGGCCTCGCGCTGGCTGTACCTCAACCTCTACACCGGTTCCGCGACCGCCGACCTCGTACTTCGCGATGCCATCGCTCCGCTGGCCGCGCGGGCCATGGAGAGCGGCGCCGCCGACCGATGGTTCTTCATCCGTTACAACGATCCGCAGAACCACTTGCGCGTCCGCTTCGGCGGAGCGCCGGCGCGGCTGCGGGAGATCATCGACTGGCTTCCCGAGCTCCTCGATCCGTTGCTGAGTGAAGGCCGCATCTCGCGCTGGCAGCTCGACACCTACGAGCGCGAGGTGGAGCGCTACGGCGGCCCGGAGGGCATGGAGATCGCCGAACGGATCTTCCACGCCGACAGCGAAGCCGTCCTGTCCATCCTGGAGACCCTCGCCGGCGACCGCGGTGCCGACTGGCGATGGCGCGCTGCCCTGGTGGGCATCGACCGCCTGCTTGCCGACTTCGGCTTCGATCTCGCCGGCCGGCGCGATGTGCTGGCCCGGCTGCGCCGCTCGTTCGGGAACGAATTCGCGGCCGGCCCGCAGCTCACCCAGCAGCTCGCGCAACGCCTGCGCGAAACCGGCAACGATCTGTACGACCTGCTCACCGCGCCTCTTTCTCCCGACCATCCGCTCGCAGGCAGTCTTATCGCGCTGGACCGGCGGTCGGCGAAGCTGGTGCCGCTCATCGCGGAGCTTCGTGCGCTCGAGTCGCGCGGCCAGCTCACGGTGCCGCTCGAAGGTCTGGTGACCAGCTACATCCACATGTTCGTGAACCGGCTGATCCGCTCCGATGCGCGACGGCACGAGCTGGTCCTCTACGACCTCTTGCACCGGCTCACGGTGTCGCGGCTGGCGCGGCTTCCTGTTCAAGGACAAGCGGCACCGACACCGCGAGAAACTGATCCCACCGCGGCTCCCGCGAGCTGACGCCGCCGAGCAGCCCGAGCCCGACACCGGCCAGTCCGGAGATGAATCCGGTCAGTGGCAGCCAGCCCGGCGCCGCGAAGAACTCGTATCCGGCGATGCCGGCGCTGGGCCGCTGCATGTCGACGGTGTACCGGTACCACGCGCGCGCCGCCTCGGCCAGGAGGGGATCGCCGCTGGCCTGGTGCATGCGATTGAAGAGATGGGCCAGGCCGGCCGACCCGTGACAGAGAGCGGCATCGACGATCTCGGAAGTTTCCATGCTGCGCCTGGCCGCGGTCTGTGCAACCTCGAGCGCCACCGCTTCCCATCCGGCATGCCCGCGGTGCCGCGCAGCGGTGAACAAGGCCGCGGCGATTCCCGGATCTCCGTAGCACCAGGCCAGACGGTCTCGCCCGGCGGGCCTGCCTTTGACGACGGAATTGGCGAAGCACCAGCTCTTTCCGTTCTGCTTCTGCGCGAGGAGCCAGTCGACGGCGCGATCGAGGATGTCCCGCTGTCCCTCGGACATGACGCCGGCAGCGGCACACATGGCCAGGACCGAGATGACCGCCGCGACACCGTGTGACACGCCGAGGTTGTATCGGCCTTCGGGCTCCTGTTCGCGCAGCCAATCGGGGAGCATTTCCGGCGGCGTGAACCAGGAGAACCCGCCGTCGACCGGCTCGCCGATCTCGATGAGCCGCTCGACCAGCAACTCGAGCGAGCGCCGTGCGGCCGGCCGCGGGAGGGCATCGAACGCATAGATGCCGAAGCCGGAAAGGCCGCCGATCAGATCGAAGTCTCCGCGCGCCCGAGGCTGCGCCAGCACCTGCACCAGCGACTCGCCAATCGGATCGGCATCCGGATCGTCCCCGTCGTCATCCGGCTCGAAGAGGATCCCCTGCAAGTGATCCATCGCCCATCCGATGCCGGTAAAGCCGTCGTACAAGTCGGGGAGCAGCGGACGCGCGGACAACGCGTCGATGGAGTGATCCATGAACCGCGAGGCCAGCTCCGTCCACTCCTCGCTGCCCGTTTCGGCGCCAAGATACGCATAGAAAAGCGCCATTCCAGCGGTGCCGTTGACGACCGACGGATCGGCCTCGGGGTCGAGGTTCTCCGCATGCGGCCGGAGCGCCTGGGCGATGTCGCCGATCACTTTCCACGCGCGCTCGGCGTCACGATCCTCCAACAATTGCCGCCAGGTGGCCATGGCCGGATTGTATGACGAGCAGGATTTACGGCATTGCGGTTATGCTCGGTTGAACATGAATTGGGACGATTCGTACACCGTTTCGCGCTCGATCGTCCTTCAGATCGGTGACGGTGGGGAGCTGCTGGCCGGCAACTCCGTTTCCCGCATGCCGCAGGCACTCTCGCAGGACGGGCTTCCCATATTGCTCGCGTTTGCAGGCGGCCGCACACCGGCCGAAGCGCTCCAGCAACTGAGGAACGACTGGGAGATCGACGACTCGGCCTTCACCGGAGTCGTCGGTGCGCTCGTAGCGCAGAATCTCCTCACACCGACGGACGGGAGCGACGCCGTGCTCGCGGACGCCGGCTTCGCCTCACCGGCCGAGCACTTCGGCATGGTCCGTGACACCGTGCGCGTGTCGGCGTACCGCCGCGCCATCTTTCGCCACTGCAAAGACAAGACGGTCGTGGAGATCGGCTGCGGCTCGGGCATCCTCTCCATCTTCGCCGCCAAGGCCGGAGCACGCCGCGTGATCGCCATCGAGGAGAGCCGGATCGCCGATCTGGCCGCGGCGATGTTCGAGGCCAACGGCGTCGCCGGCCGCATCGAGCTCCGGCGCGCCAACAGCCGCGACGTGTCGCTGGACGAGCGTGCCGACGTCATCATCCACGAGGTCCTCGGCGTCGACCCGTTCGCCGAGAACATCCTCCCCTTCATCGAAGACGCCCGGGAGCGCCTGCTCGCGCCGGGCGGCATTCTGATCCCATCGTCAATGGAGGTCTGCTGCCTCGGGTTCGAAGTCGAGGACCGTCCCTATCTGGATCGCCATCGCGCCTCGTCGGTCCTGGAGGAGCTCGAAGGACTCTACGGCATCGACTTCGGCGCCTTCCGGCAAGCCGTGAACGCCGCGCAGCCCGATCCCTTTCCCCGTCCGCTCGGTGATCTCGGTCAGACGCAATTCGCGCCTCGCATTCTCACCGCCGAGACGCAGCTGTACCGGATCGACTTCGCGTCCGGCTCATCGGCGGCCGTCGAGCCTCGCAACGATCTCCGGCTCCGCGTCACCCAGCCCGGAACGCTCGGGGGCGTGGTGATCTACTTCCGCGCCCATCTCGATGACGAGACGGTCCTCAGCACCTCTCCCTACGCGCCGCGAACGTCGTGGGGCTGGAACGCGCGCGCGCTGAGCAAACTCGTGGCGGTGGAAGCGGGTCAGGAGATCCCCATCGTCAGCGAGCTGCGCACCCTCGCCGGATCGCAGAATCTTCGTGTGGATCTGGCATGAACTGGGATACGCCATACGTCGTTTCCGATGCGCTCCTGCTGCGCATCTCCCCGTCCGGCGCGTTCGTGGCAACGGCGTCCGTCGCGCAGGAGCATGCCCTCGCCGAGGACGCGCTGCCGGTGCTCGCGGCCTTCGCCGCACGATCGACTCCGCGCGTCGCCCTCCAGAAACTGCAGGAAAGCTGGGAGCTCGACGACGCCGGCTTCGAGGCACTGGTGGACGTGCTGCTGCGGGAAAAACTCCTGACGACGGCTCCCGCGCCGCAACGGGATCTCTTCCTCGTCATCGGCCTCAATCGCAGCGGCACCTCGGCGCTCACCAAGGTGCTGGCGGCGTGTGGCGTTGCCCTCGATTTCGAGCAGCCCGCGCTGCACCTCGGCCTCTGGAAACCGGACGCCAACCGGGCGGACGGCGGCTACGAGAGCTACGAGATTCCGGCCGTTCTCGATCTCGTCCGGCAGATCGCCGCGCGCGCCGGCGGCGACCAGAACAAACCGGCCCTCACCGATGAAACCGCCCTGACCGTCGCCGACACCCTGGCCATCCGCGGTCTGCTGGAGTTGATCCCTCGGTTCCCTTTCGCGATCAAGGATCCGCTGCTGACGTTCCAGTTCCCCCAGTGGAAGCAGATCGCGCGCGACTGCCGCCCGCCCATAGCGGCGCGGCCGATCGTGACGCTGCGTCATCCGGTGGCCAGCGGACACGCACTGGTCCGGCGCGGCTTCTGCCAGACGCTGCGGAGCGGCATGGATCAGTGGCTCCGCTACTACAGTGAAGTCCGGTTCCTCATCGACGCCGGCGAGGATCCGCTGATCGTGGTCTACGACGGACACAAAGACCGCTACGTGGCACAGATCGAAGCGCTCTGCGCAACGTTGTCTCTCCCCTTCGACGGCGACCGCGTGCGCGCGGAGTTCGTTCCCGCGAAGGTCGATCGCGCCGATGGCGCGGAGGTGCTGCAACACCCGCTCGGCCGCACGCTACAGGAGCTCTTCGACGACCTCGCGGCACGCGCGGTCAGCTGACAAACAGCGGTGCGAGCATCCGATGCTCGCGCAACTTCCGGTCGATGGCATTGGCCACGGCCCAGTCGCCGCGCTTCGTAACCTCGAACGACTCCCGCACCTCGCGCCGCCACGAGCCGCGGTTCCCGTCGCTCTTGAGGATGCAGGAGAGCATGGCCTGCCCTTCCGGTCCGAGCTGCAGCGGAATCATTCCTTCGTCGCCGAGTCTCCCCAGTGATTCCACGAAGCGGTCCTCCGGCGCCTCGCCGGGCAGGAGGCGCTCCAGCCACTCGCGCATCGGACGCCATCCCTGGAAGGTCATGAGAAGCGCCAGCGCGATGCGATCCTGAGCCGAGTCCACGCCCGGCCACTGGATCGAGTTGAAGAGATCGACCTCGCTCCCCGCCTCGGACAGGCCGGCGAACCACGCGCCCTGGTGCCGCGCACCCAGGCGGATCAGTTCCTCGAGCGCGCCGTGCACGCGGAGATAGCGCCAGTTCTCGAGCAGATGCCAGGCCGCATCCCACGGCTGTTCGTGCTGCAGCAGCTTCTTCAGATAGTCGACTCCCCCGTCCGACGCGGTGCGCAGACACTCGGCCATCTTCCGCGTGTAGCGAAAACGCTCCGGTGCATCGAGCGACATGGCGTCGTTGCGAAAGACCTCGGTGGCGAAGCCGGCGCGGAGGTATTGAAACTGCCGGCGCATCGCGGACTGCGGGCCGGTGCGGATGACCAGCACGACCGTCGGCTGATCGACGTGCCACACCTGATGGATGAACCGGCGCCCCGGATCGATCCGCCGCACATCGCCCGGGCGAACCACCTCCACGTCGTGGACCGCCACCTCTCCCACGTGCACCGACGGGACGATGCGCTCCGCGTCCGCAAACGCGTACGTCGCATGAATGGTCGTTCCCGACAGATTGATGAACGCGCCGGCAAAGTCGTGGTCGTGGATGACCACCTCCGGCGTCGCATACGCATAGATGTTGGCGAAAAAACGCCCGTCCGACCAGATCGTGAACGCCGGCGGCCCCTGCTGCCCGAACGGATTGCAGGCCTGCGGGAATGTGCGCTGCGACAGCGTCCACTCGGCGAGAGAGGCCAGGTCGTATTCACGATGCGGCTGCGCGTCCGAGAGCACGCGCGCGGCAATGGCAGGGAACGCAGAGACCCTCGATCCGGCCCCCTTCCACTCGCTGTCGATGCGCGCTGCGAGTCTTCGGAGGGAGTCGATCATGAGCGCGCGTTTCGATTAGTCTCGCCCGCCTTCCGTCCTTCCGTCAAGTGCGCTTCGTTCGCCGGCGTAAGTTGTTGCCGAGAGGTAACTTGTGCAGTTTGATCGGCAGCGCTCGCCTCAAAAAAGGGTAGGGAAATGTCATCTTCGAGACCCTCCTCGATTGGAAACCCTGAGGGATGGCCTCCGTCCGCATCTTCATCTGCTACAGCCACCGCGACTCCGAATACCTCGCTCCGGACTCGCTGCTGGGGTTTCTGCGCGGACTGGAAGGCGAAGAAGACGTCGAGCTGTGGTGCGATCAGCGCATCGAGACCGGCGCGCTTTGGGACGATCAGATCAAGCGCCGGTTGGTCGAGTCCGACATCGCCCTGGTGCTGGTCAGCCAGAGCTTCCTCGATTCAGCGTACTGCACGAACATCGAGATGCAGACGTTCCTCGCCCGCCGCCGCGAAGACGGCATGATCCTCTTCCCCATCCTGCTCTCGCCCTGCGAGTGGGAACGGCGCGACTGGCTGGCCGCCACGCAATGCCTGCCCGGCGGCGACGAGACGATCGAGGAGCACTATTCGGAGCCGGCGAAACAGAAGCGGCTCTTCCTGCGCATCCGCAAGGAGCTGCGCGACGCGGTGACCCGCGTGCGGAGCAAAGCGGCGCCCATCGCCGCGCCGGCGCCGGAGGCGAACCAGGCCGGGGCGATCTCCGAGTGGCGGCCGCTCACCGCCATCCGCTGCGACGTCGTGCCGCTGGAGCGCGACGGACGGCCGACGACCGGCGACGAGCTTTCCGAGATTCTGCACGACCTCATGCCCGAGTTCGTGCAGGTCTGCACCGAGGTCTTCGACTCGTTCAAGGGCCGCGTGGGCGATACCGCCGGCAACGGCGTCCTCGGGCTATTCGGCTATCCGGCCGCGCACGAGGATGACAACCGCTGCGCCGTGCGCGCCGGGCTGGCGGTGGTGGAGCGCGGCGCCAAGCTGAGCGCGCGCGTGGAGAGCGAGCTCGGGATCCGCGTGGCCGTCCGCGTGGGCATCCATTCCGGCCGCGTGATCGCCGACACCAGCGGCCAGACGCCGCTGGCACAGCTGGCCAACCGGGAGACGGCGCAGGTCGCCGCCCGCCTGCAGGAGATCGCCCCGCTCAATGCCGTCGTGGTCAGCGACGTGCTCTTTCCGCTCATCGAAGGCTTCTTCGAGACCGCGGCCGGGGGCACGCTGCGGCTGCCGTCGTCGGGACAGGAGATCCGCGCGCACCGCATCATCCGCGACACCGGCTTCAACACGCGGATGCAGACCCTGGCCGGCCAGATGACCCGCTTCGTGGGCCGGGAAAAAGAGCTCGATCTGCTGGTCCGGCGATGGAACGACGCGCGCGCGGGACAAGGACAGATGGTGGTGATCCGCGCCGATGCCGGCATCGGCAAATCACGGCTCGTGGCGGAGACCAGGAAGCGCGTGGCGGACGAGTCGAGCCACTGGTTCAGCTGCCGCTGCTCGTCGCGTTATCAGAACAGCGCGTTCTTCCCCCTCGTCGGATGGCTGGAGAGTTGGATGGGCATCGAGCCGTCCGATTCCGAGGCGGTGAAGCTGCAGAAAATCGAGAAGACGCTGGCGCCGTTCGCCGCCGCCATCGACGACCCCATCCCTCCCGTCGCCGCGCTGCTCTCCATCACCAACCGCCCGAGGTCGCGCTACTCGTCGCGCATCAGCAAAGTGCGCGAAAAAAGCGAGACCACGCAGCAGGCCGTGGCCCAGCTGATCGTGGAAGTGGCCGCGCGCAAGCCGGTCGTCTTCGCCATCGAGGACCTGCAGTGGGTCGACCCCTCGACGATGGAGCTCCTCGACCTGCTCATCGAGCAGGCGCCGTCGGTCCCGCTGCTCATCCTGGCCACGCTCCGGCCCGAACAGACACCGGCCGAATGGATGCGCCGCGAGTACGTCGACCAGGTCACGCTCGACCGGCTGGACCGGAAAGAGACCATCGAGATGGTGCTGGCCGTCACCGGCGGGAAGCCGCTGCCGGCGGTGCTGCTCGAAGAGATCGTGACCCGCACGGACGGCGTCCCGCTGTTCGTCGAGGACATGACCCGGATGGTCATCGAATCGGACATGGTGGTCGAGCGCGAGGACTACTACGACCTCACCGGCCCCTTCCAGTCGCTCACCATCCCGGCCACGATGCACGACACCATCCTGGCCCGCTTCGCCAAGCTGACCACGGCCAAGCCGATCGCCCAGGTGGCGGCCACGATCGGGCGCGAGTTCTCCATCGAGATGCTGCGCGTCGTCAGCGGTGTCGACACGCCGGTGCTCCTCCAAGAGCTGAACCGCCTCATCGCCAGCGGCCTCCTCTACCGGCGCGGCTTCGCCAACAAGACCAGGTACGTCTTCAAGCACGCGCTGGTGCAGGAGGCGCTGCAGGAATCGCTGCTCAAGCGCCAGCGGAAGCGCTATCACGAGAAGATCGCCGAGCTGCTGGAGAAAGATGACGAAGCCAAGCAGACGCAGCCCGAGCTGATCGCCTATCACTACGGCGAGGCGGGAGCGAGCATGACCGCGGCGCGCTGGTGGGGACGCGCAGCGTGGCGCGCGCTCGAATGCTGCGCCAATCGCGAGGCGTTGCAGCACGTCCGGCGCGGCCTCGAGGCACTGGCTGCGGCCCCCGACGACCCCTCCCGCGCCGAGATCGAGATGCGCCTGCGTCTCCTCGAAGGCGCGCCGCTCGTCGCGCTGCACGGCTGGGCCTTTCCGGAAGTGGGCCGCTGCTACGCCAAGGCACTCGACCTGGCGCGCAAAGCGCCGCCGTCGCCGCACCTCTTCGCCGCGCTCCGCGGCGCCGCCACGTACCGCACCATGTCCGGCCGGCTCGCCGAAGCCAGCGCCGTCGCCGACGAACTGCACGAGATCGCTCACGCCTCGAAGCAACTGCACCTGGTGCTCGAGAGCCACGCCGCGCGTTGCGCGACCTTCTTCTGGGTCGGCAGCTGCTGGCGCGCCGCGCACGAAGCCCACCAGGCGCTGGCCGTCTACGAACCCGAGCGCCATCACGTAGCCCACTGGCTCCGCTACGGCGAAGACCCGGCCGCCGCCGCGTATGCATACGGCATCCTCGCCGAGGCCGCCGCGGGCCGGAAACGAGAATCGGCGGCGCTCATCACCCAGGCCCTGGAAGTCGTCGAGCAATGGTCGCAGCCGCACAGCCGCGCCTTCCTCCTGGCCGGCGTGGCCTGGGGCTCGATCGAACAGAACGACGTCGACGGCGCCCGGCGCCACGCCCAGGCGCTCATCGAGATCGCCGCCGAGAGCCGTCTCTCCGCCTGGGAAGCCCTCGGCAGCGTCTTCAAAGGATGGACCCTGGCCATGCAGGGCCGCCTGAACGACGGCATCGCCCTCATGATCGAAGGCCGCCGCCACTGGCACGAGACCGGCGCCCGCGTCGCCGCCTGCTGGATCCCGGCCCGCATAGCCCAGCTCTACGCCAACACCGGCCGCACCAGCGAAGCCCTGCAATGGATCGACGTCGGCCTCACCGGCGCCAGCACCTTCGGCGACGGCTACTACCTCCCCGAGCTCCACCGCCTGCGTGGCGACCTCCTCGTGGCCACCGCCGGCGCCGACTGCGACGTCATCGACGCCTACCGCCAGGCCCTGCGCATCGCCGCCGACCAGCACGCCGGCGTCCTCCAGATCCGCGCCGGCGAACGCCTGGCCAGCCTCTACGCCACCCGCAACCGCCGCGACGAAGCCGTGGCCCTCCTCAACAACATCTGCACCCTCCGCACGGTCGATGGGGACATCGGGGAGCTGAATTCGGCGCGGGCGCTGTTGTCGGCGGTCTCGCCGGGGTGAGCGCTCCAGCCTACTGTTTCAGGTTGAGCTCTTCCAGCTCCTGGCGCTGTTCCTCCAGGGACGGGACGCGCCACCGGGCCCGCTCTGCGTCAGTCACGGCTTTGGGATCGTAAGGATCACGCGACCACTGACCGTTCACCTGTTTCATCTGCGTGCCATAAATCTGTGGCCGTCCGGACTGATGAAGATAGCGGTCTGTGGTCGCCGCATAAAGCCACAGGGCGTTCCCATTCGTCGGATCCAGCTCGGTCGAACGCTTGGCCAGTTTACGAGCCTGGGCAATGTCGCCGGCGGAATCGCCGTGCTGCATGATCATCGCGGCGTGATAGTAGTCTTCCGCGGTCCGAACCGTCTTTCCCTCGACCGCGAGCGAAACCAGCCGCCGTCGCTGAGCGTCACGATCCAGCACCCTGGCGACATCGAGATCGTCCGCCATCCGGTCGCTCTGGTCTGACAGGAAGGCCACGAACAATTCAGCATTGAGCGACGCATAGAACCGCTCCTCGTTGGCGCGGCATTTTTCCAGCAATTCAGCCCAACCCTCCCCATCGCGCAAACCCTGGAAGACAGCGTCTCCCTCAAGAAGCTTGCAATTTCGATAGCCGCGGTCGAGCGCGAGCTGAAGATAGCGCTGCGCATTGACCGTGTCGCCCGCACCGGCATGACACCGCGCTGCGCCGATGGGAGGTGCCAGCGCCTGCCTGGGCTCGGTGCCCACTGCATCGACAAAGATGGCCGCGCACTTCGCGAATTGCTTCTCGCGGTAGGCCGCCATGGCTTCCTTCTGATACCGGGGAGGAACCTGCGCCTGGGCGAAGACCGAACCGAGGAGGAGGATGACTGTCGCGACAACGCGATGAGAGAACGACATCGGATCGCAAAATACCGCAAGAGCTGAACTAATGATCGTTTCGCAGAGGAGAGATGGGCGCGATCGGCGCGATCGGGGCGATGGGGGCCAACAGTGGGTCCAATTCCGAAAGCGGCTTATCGGCATCCGCTCGCGTTCCTTTGGCAAAAGCTCCGCCGTTGCGGACGGTTCGTTGGACGCGCGGATCTCCCCAGTACGTGATTCCTCCGCCGGACACGATGGTGGCCGCTAACGTATCCCGAGCAGTGGTGAAGATCCGGCCTCCCGAATCGACGGAGGCATCGACGGCGTCCGCGGGGATCGAGCGAATGTCGATCGTCCCGCCCTGATTGACGGCGGCCGTGATCGCGGCCTGCGCGGGAAACGCGCCGACGCTCTGCACGGTCCCGCCATTCGAGACGGACACGGCCGAGATCTCCGGAGTGATGACCTCAATGCGATGTTGATAGTCGCTGGGACAGTCTGGCTGGCACTTCTCGATCACCAGCCGCTGACCGCCGGCGATCCGGACCCGCGTGTAACGCGAATCGCCCATAAGGATCATCACACGCTGGGTCGGTCCGTGGCGGACGATTACATTGCCGCCGTCATGCAACTCGACCGAGCGGAACTGCCCTACGGGAATGACGGTTGGGGCGGCGCCCGATGACGCGAGGGCAATCGCCGATAGAACCGCGATCGACAGCAATCTCGACATGCGCATATTCCGATAGACGTGCGTGCCGGGATTTCGTTAGGAGCGCTCCTTCCACAATCGTCTGAGGGGCTCTCATCCCGGAGCGTCTGCCGGTCTGAGACCCTCTTCGCGCAAGCGGTTGATGTCTTTTGTCGGCGCACTTCCGAAGAAGCGGCCGTACTCGCGGCTGAAGTGGGATGGGCTCACGTAGCCGACGCGCCGGCCCGCGCTCCCCGCATCCATCATTGCCGTCAGCATCAGCCGTCGCGCTTCCTGGAGCCGGAGCGTTTTCTGGTATTGCAGAGGGCTCATGCCGGTGACGGCCTTGAATTGGCGGTGAAACGACGTGACGCTCATGTTGACCAGTTTCGCCAGTTCTTCGATGTTCACTGGCTGGTCGAAATTGGCTCGTAGCCACGACACGGCGCTCGCAATTCGCTGCACGCTCGAACCGCGCTGGCCGATCCGCGCGACCCGGCTCCCCATCGGACCGCGGAGCAGCCGGATCAGGATCTCGTCGCGCACGAGCGGCGCCAGGAGCTCGGCATCGACCGGCTGCGCCATCAGCGCGAGCAGCCTCGTTGCCGCATCGATGATGTGCGCGCCGGCGTCGCCGACATAGAGCGACCGGGTGTCTCGCGGTTGCGGCAGGCCGTGCGGAAACACTTTCAGAGCCAGCTCGGCGATCTTCTCGGCATCGAGATCGACCATCAGCAGAAGGTACGGTTCCGTGGGACTGGCCCGTGTGACTCGACCGGCCATCGGGACGTCGATCGAGTACACCGCCATCTGCCCAGCTTCATAACCGTAGGTGTCGTCGCCGATCATCACGATCTTCGCGCCCTGCGCAGCAATGCACAACGACGATCGCTGCAAGTAATGCATCGGCTCCTGATTCGCACGCGACACCCTGGCGACGCGGACACCAGGTACGCGGAGCTCGACGGTTCCATCGTATGGGGCTAGCGCGCCGATCAACTTCGCCAGCGTGGCAACGTCGGGATCCGTCGGTTTCACACGCATCATTCACTCCGCAACCATCACCAGGGCCGCGGCATTCAATTCTGAACGCAACAGAAGTGCACGTCGCCGGGTCTCGATCCCGCAAAAGAGCCATTTGGATGGATCGGGCAAAAGGTTGGAAGGATCGGTCAACCGTTGCATCGCACCGAGCCTTATATCTGATGCCGGCGAATGAACCCTGTCATCCAGAGAAGGAGCTCCATGAAACACATTTCGATCGGCGGACTCGACGTCTCACGTATCGGACTCGGCGCGATGTCGATGTCCGGCTATTACAACATCGGCGCGGGCAGCGACGCCGAATCCATCCGCACCATCCATCGCGCGCTCGACCTGGGCGTCACTCACATCGACACGGCCGAGATCTACGGCCCCTACCACAACGAGGAACTGGTCGGCCGGGCCATCAAGGACCGCCGCGAGCAGGTCGTGCTGGCGACGAAGTTCGGTCTCGTCTCTCATTCCGGCGGCGGCCCCGGCGTGATCGACAGCAGCCCGGCGAACATCCGCGCCGCGGTGGAAGGCTCTCTCCGGCGACTCGGCACCGACCACATCGACCTCTATTACCAGCATCGCGTCGACCCGAAGACCCCCATTGAAGACACCGTTGGCGCCCTGGCCGAGTTGGTCGCCGAGGGCAAGGTCCGCTACCTCGGCCTGTCCGAGGCCGGTGCCGCCACGATCCGCCGCGCCCACGCCGTCTTCCCGGTGGCCGCGCTGCAGACCGAGTACTCCCTGTGGACTCGTGACCCGGAAACCGAACTGCTGCCGCTGCTGCGCCAGCTGGGCATCGGCTTCGTTCCCTACTCGCCGCTCGGCCACGGCTTCCTCACCGGCGAGATCCGCTCGCCGGAACAGCTGTCCGACGACGACTGGCGCAAGACCAACCCGCGCTTCACCGGAGAGAACTTCCAGCGCAACCTGCGCATCGTCGGCGAGGTCCAGGCCGTGGCCGCCGAGGCCGGTGCCACTCCGGCACAGGTGGCGCTGGCCTGGTTATTCGCGCAAGGCAACGACATCGCCCCGATCCCGGGCACCAAGCGCGTCTCCCGCGTCGAGGAGAACACCGCCGCCGATCAACTCGAGCTGAGCGCCGCGCAGATCGAGCGGCTGAACAACCTCACCCCGGCCGCCGGCGAGCGCCACGACCCGGGAAACATGGCCGTCATCGAGAGCTGACCATGCTCACGTCCGCGGCCACTGCCCCAGAGTTTGCAGTGACATCAATCAAGGAGACGCAGCATGCGAATCGGGATCCTGGGATCGGGCTTGATGGGCGGGAAGCTCGGAACGATCTTCGCCCGCGCGGGACACGACGTGGTCTTCAGCTACTCGCACAGCAAGCGGAAGCTCCAGCGGCTGGCGCGCGAGGCGGGTGAAAGTGCGCGCGCGGGCACGCCGCGCCAGGCGGCGGAGGACGCCGACGTGGTCCTCCTGGCCGTGCACTGGAACCGCGTGGACGATGTGCTGCGCCGGGCGGGCGATCTCTCGGGCAAGGTGCTCGTAACTTGCTCGCTGCCGATGAACGACGACGACACCGCGCTCGTCGTCGGCCGCAGTTCCTCCGGCGCCGAGAAGATCGCCAGGAAGGCACGCGGCGCGCGCGTCGTCTCCGCCTTCGGCACCGTGCCGAGCGAAGTGCTCTTCGCCGTGTTCGAGGCGCGAAAAAAACGGACGCGTCCGAGCCTGCTCTACTGCGGAGATGACGACGCCGCGAAAGAGGTCACGGCCAAGCTGATCCGGGACGTAGGCTTCGAGCCGCTCGATGCCGGTCCCCTGGCGATGGCGCGAAACGCGGAGCCGTTCACGCTGCTGGTCGCACAGCTCGCGTACGAGGGGGAGGAAGGGCCGGCGCTTGCGTATCGGTTCGTGCGGTTTGAAGAGCGGACGTGACCACGGTTCCTCAGAACAGATCCGGCAGATGCTCGAAGTTCTGCATCGCGTTGACCGTGCGTGGCGAGATCTCACTCAGAAAGTAGCTGAGCGCCTCGACGGTGGCGTCCGGAATGGCATAGCGCGTCACGAACCTCACGTCGGCATCGCGGTGCGCTCCTTCGGTCTGCGGACCGAAAAGATCGTCGACTGCGCTCTCGTTCGGGTTCACGACCGTCGCGGCGATGCCGGCCTCCTCGAACGCCGCGGCAAAGAGGTCTTTTCGATACCCGTAATGCGTGCAAGCGAGGCAGGCGACTACGGGCGCGCTGATGTGCTGCATCTTGCTCAGCGCTGCGCTCACCCATCCGCGGATCTCCGCGCGGGTCTTCGTCCCTTCGCGGTCTTCGGAGATCGTGTCGGCCAGTCCGGGACAGGCCTGACTGACGATGCGCGACGGCTCCACTCCCCGCTCCGCCAACAGCCTCGGGTACGTCCCGGCGTCGATGGTGGTCTGCGTGCCGAAGATCATGGCCACGCTGCGCGGGTCCGCTTCGAGCGCGCGGAGCAGAAGGCCGGCGCCGGTTTCGACGATTCCCTGGATCGGGATGGCTGCGTACGCGAAAAACGGCGTATCCGGCAACAGCACCGACAAGGTGTTGCACGCGACATAGATCGAGTCCGGCGCGAACCGCTCCGTCACGTTGCGCAGGAAGCGGTCGAACGTGGCCAGCTTCTCCTGGCGCGACGGCATCGAGTTGTAGCCATAGTCATTCGCCGGAGCGGCATTGGCGAACGTGAGCCGCACCGGTTCCTTGAATCCGTGAGTGCGAATGAAGCGCTCGGCATACGCGACCACGGACAGCCCGCCGACGCCCGAGTCTGTAATAAGGATGTGCATTCAGAGCTCGAACCGTCCGGTCATCAGGTCGAGCAGGACCGGCACGTGTCGGTCCTTCAGCGTGTACAGCGATGCGTCTTCCAGCTCCAGCGTGACGAGATTCAGTGCTTGCTCGCCCGCCCACGTCCCCATCGACCCCGGCGTCGGATAGCCGATCTCGGTCAGGAACGGGAGCGCGCAGCGGTCGGCGAGCTGCCGCCCGAGGTGCGAGGCGCCGGAGTCGTCGACGCAGGCCAGTGCCGAATGGAGGCTGACGACGGCGCGCGGCTTCAGGCGTTCGAGGAGAGCGAGCAACGCACGCGTCTCCGGCTCCGAGGCCGGCTCCGAGCCGGGACTCAGCGCGATGTCGCGCGCATCGTCCGCGCGGCTCTTGTAGAAGACAGGATCGGGACGCCAGTTCGACGTCGGAAAGTTCCGGTTGAGATCGACGCCCCGCGCGTTGCCGCGCGTCCCCCGCACCATCCCATCCGGGTTCCCGCACAGGATCACAGCGGACTGCAGATCGCCGGTGGGCAGGCATCGGAGCGCTTCCGAAACCGCGACTGTCGTCTCCGGTTCGTCGCCATGAATAGCGGCGAGCACGACGAGCTCGGCGCGGCCGGAATCAGGCAGATACACCGTCAGCGGAATCCCATCGACAGAAGCGCCGTACACGGAGCTGGTGTGGCGGATTACTCCTCGATCGTGGCGCTGCACCAACTCCTGTTCCATCGCAGGGTTCAACCGAGCCTCCCGTTCAACGGTCACGATCGTAACGCACGAGAGTAGGCAGTAGGCAGTGCGCTTCGCTGCAGTAGGCAGCGGGCGTCTGCTTCTGCTCCCGCCTACTGCTTACTGCAAACTGCCTACGGCCCCACTCCTGTGATAAGGAAAGCCGCATGCGCACCGCCCGCTTCCTCGTCACGCTTCTCGTCCTTCACCTCGCGTACGCATCGCTCGCACAGCAGCCGGCGAAACGCCTCATCACCGAGACGGACCTCTTCCGCTTCGTCTGGGTGGCCGATCCGCGGCCGTCGCCGGACGGCACGCGCGTGGCGTTCACCCGCGTCACCGTGAACGAGAAGGGTGAGGGCTACGACACCGCCCTCTGGATCGTGCCGGCCGACGGCAGCGCGCCGCCCGCGCGCCTGACCGTGGGCACGCGCGATTCGCAACCGCGCTGGTCGCCGGACGGGCGACGCATCGCGTTCCTCCGCGCGCCGCTGCGCCCTGCGGTCGGGGACGGCAAGCCGGAGCCGCCGCAGATTCACATCCTCTCCCTCTCCGGCGGCGAGGCCTGGCGGCTCACCGACGTGCCGCGCGGCGCCTCGGCTGCCGTATGGTCGCCGGACGGGAAGCGGATCGCCTTCACCAGCGGCGCGAACCCGAAGGATCTCGCGAAGCAGCGCCGCGAGAAGGCCGCGCGGAAGACGGCGCAGGACGTCGACCTCCCCCGTCCCGCGGAACCGACGCCAAAACCGCCGGCGGCAATTCCCGACGAGAACGACCGGGAGAGCGACGTCCGCACCATCACCCGCGCCGTCTACCGCGTCGACAATCAGGGCTATGCCGATCCCGAGCACCGCTCGCACATCTGGATCGCGGAGGTGCCGGAGCTTGCCGAAGAACCTGTGACCGCGCGGCAGCTCACCGACGGCAAGCACGAGGAGGACGATCCGCTCTGGTCGCGCGACGGCGCGCGGATCTACTACACCTCCACCCGCATCGACGAGCCGTACTACGAGCTGCCGCAGAGCGACATCTACGCCGTCGCCACAAAAGGCGGCGAGCCGGAGAAGATCGCCGCACTCGAGTTCGAGATCGGGCAGACCTCGCTCTCACCCGACGGGCGCACCCTCGCCTTCGTCGCCGAGGTCTCGCGGCCGGTGCGCTCGTACATCCAGCCCGACCTGTGGGTGCTCGAGCTCACGCGCGGCGCGACGCCGAAGAACCTCACCACCGACTTCGATTTCGACGTCGGCGCCGGCATCGGCGGCGACCAGCGCGCACCGCGCGGCAACGCCGGCGCGCGCGTCCTCTGGAGCGAGGATGGCAAGTCGCTCGTCGCGTTGGTCGCGCGCGAGGGACGCGCGAATCTGATGCGTTTCTCCACCACCGTCGGTTCCTCGGGCAACGCCGGTTCCTCGGGGGGTTCCTCGGAGTCCCTCGGCACGCCACCCCGAGGAACTCCAGGAACTCCGAGGAACCCCGAGGAACTCACATCGGGCGATCAGTCCGTCCTGTCGTACAGCGCCGCACGCGGCGACGCTCCGATCGCGCTGATCATCTCCACGCCGACCGTGATCGGCGATTTATGGATGCTCGATGCGAAGAACGTGAAGCCGAGGCGCCTCACCTCGTTCAATGACGCCCTATTCGCGCAACTCCGCCTCACGCCGCCGGAGGAGATCTGGTACACGAGCTTCGACGGCAAGCGCGTGCACGCCTGGGCGCAGCGTCCGCCGGACTTCGATCCGTCGAAGAAATACCCGATGATCCTCAACATCCACGGCGGCCCGCACTCGGCGTGGGGATTCATCTTCACGCACGAGTTCCAGTGGATGGCCGCGCGCGGCTACATCGTGCTCTACCCGAACCCGCGCGGCTCGTCGACGTACGGGCAGGACTTCGGCAACATCATCCAGTACCGCTACCCCGGCGACGATCACCGCGATCTCATGACCGGCGTCGACGAGTTGATCCGGCGGGGCTGGGCCGACCCGCAACGCCTGGGCGTGACTGGCGGCTCCGGCGGCGGCCTGCTCACCAACTGGGCGGTCACGCAGACCACCCGCTTCCGCGCCGCCGTCTCCCAGCGCGACATCGCCGACTGGAGCGCCTGGTGGTACACCGCCGACTTCACCCTCTTCCAGCCCAACTGGTTCCGCAAGGCCCCGTTCGAAGACCCCGCCGATTTCGCCCAGCGATCGCCCCTGACTCATGTCGAGAAGATCAAGACCCCGCTCATGTTCATCCTCGGCGAGTCCGACTACCGCACGCCCCCGGCGGCAGGCGGCGAATCCCTCTTCCGCGCCCTCAAATACCTCCGCCGCCCCACCGCCATGGTCCGCTTCCCCAACGAATCCCACGAGCTCTCCCGCAGCGGCCAGCCCTGGCATCGCGTCGAGCGGCTCCGCTCCATCATCGGATGGATGGACAAATACATTCTCGGCAAGGACGTGGCACAGTTCAGGGATGTGACAGGGCAGGATGTGGGGGTGGCGAAGGAGTAGTGATGGTGCTTCCACGCTTCGCTTGGCCCCGGAGCGATGAATCTCTGAATGCTTAGATAACGGTAACGAGTCGTCGTCACGAACAGCTCGATCGAGCGACGGATATCTGAGCGTCAGATATCGATGGCCAGATTGCGGGCATGGATAGCTCGATCAGAGCAGCGAATATCTGAGCCGTCAGATATCGATGGCCAGATTGTGGTCACGGACAGCTCGATCGGAGCGGCGAATATCTGAACCGTCAGATATCGGCGGCAAGATTGTGGTCACCGATGGCTCGATCGGAACGACGATTATCTGGCCGTCAGATATCGGTAGCGAGATGCGTCACCGATGGCTCGATCGGAGCGACGATTATCTGACTGTCAGATATCGGTAGCCAGATTGCGGGCACGGACGGCTCGATCGAGTGACGAATATCTAAGCGTCAGAAATCGGTGGCGAGATTGCGGTTCGGATAGCTCGGTCGGACCGACGAATATCTGATCTGTGGAGCGGCGGGCTTTCACCCGCCGCTCCCATGCGGACGAGATTAGTCGAGCGCCCAACTGACCGAGCAAGTGATTGAGCCGCCCGAGCCCGATGTCTTCTGGATCTGCACGCGGATGTTGCTCCCGAAGCGGAGGTTGAACGGTACCCAGCCGGTATACCCGGTGATCGTGCCCGCACCATCGTCGAATTGCGCCTGGACGTCGTTGAGGTCGACCTGTTGAACCGTGCCGCTGTCGATTGTGATCTTCACGCGCGCGCCGGGGTAGTTTCCGGAGCTCTGGTTCAATGCGCACGCCACGCCCTTGACGTTCCCGCTGCCGTTCGTCGTGGAAATGACGTCCACCGGCGTTACGGATGAGTTGGTGGCATTGACGTTCACCTTGGGCTGCGTCTGACCGTCATCTACGGCCAGGGCGACATGCGCCATGCACACATAACCGACAACCAGAGCTGCCAATGCATTTCTCAATTTATGTTCCATGGGTGTTACTCCTTGCTGGTCAAATTACGTTCATATGCGGCTCAAAACTAGGGACATAATGTGACGGCGATCCATCAAGACGTGTATGAGGATGGGCGGCGCTGGCAGGCCCGACGGTGCTTCTATGACCGATGACCGGCATTACGCGGGCGAAAATGCAGCCTGCCCGGCCGCCCACCGAACCGGACCGTGCTCAGAATGACGGGATTCGAACGTTATGACCCTCAGAGCCCAATCCGTGATCGCGTTCATGTGAACCTCCACAACCCGTCGCGGCGCGGCTTCGCTCCTTGCGCAGACGGATACGCGCGGTACACTGCGATCCACATGCACTCCCGATCCGCGTTTGTTGGTCTCGTTCTCGCCGGCTTCGTCGCCGTCGGCGCCCGCGCCGCGTGTCCGGTGACGGCGCCGGGACTGCTGCAGATTGCGGCTTTCCCCTTCCGCTGCAGCGAAAGCGCGGCCTGTCCACAGGGGGAGATCAGTCTCACGCTGCAGGGCATGGTTCCTCCCGGCGGATTGCCCAATCCGGGCTCATACTCGTTCTATCGGATCCAGCCGTGCGATGTCGTCGAGTGGAGCTTCGGCGATGGCGAGACGACGACCATGACGGGTCTCGAACAGGTGCGGCACGAGTACGCGGCTCCCGGAAATTACGCCATCCAGGCGAAAGTGAGCAACTCACTGGGGAGCACCACCGTCCTGTATGAGGGCGGTAAGCCCGTCGTGATCGCCACTTCGCCGTCGCAGCTCAGCTTCGCCACGACCACCCATCGATTCACCTTGCCCGGCGGGATAGACACCGAGTGCTCCGACTGCGTGCTGGTGCGCGAAGACGTTGGCGAGGCCACGATTCCCGTGCTGCGCAGTCTCGACCTCTCTCGCACGGTCTCCGCGAAGGTGATGGTATTGTTCGGCAACACGTGGACTCCCCTCCCGGTGACGTTCCTGCCGGGGGAAACGCAGAAAAACGTGACGGTGCAGATCCCGAACGACGAGATCTACAGCGGATATCGGGTCGCCGGCCTTCGCTTCGAGCACGCGAGCGGAGGAACGCTGACGAACGTGACTCGCGCCGAGGTGGCCATCATCGACGACGACCCGGCGCCGGTGATGTCCCTCGAACCGCACTTTGAAGTCAAAGAGGGCCATACCGGGATCACCGTGGCGGACGCTCCGGTGCATCTCTCCTCGCCGATGGAAGCGGGCGCCGCAGCGAATGTATTCTGCGAGGACCGCTCCGCGAAGTGGGGCGAGGACTTTTATTGTTACCACGCCCTGTACATCCAACCGGGAGCAACGGCGGGCGGCGCCAACCTGCAGATTCTCGGTGACAGGATCCCCGAACCGGACAAGACGTTCCGCGTCCGCATCGCATCGCGGGCCACGCCCAGTCCGGAGTTCGCGCCGGCCACCTGCCTGGTCACGATCCTCAATGATGACGCGGCCCTTTCCCCCACTCGTACGAATGCCCGCGCGGGATCACCGTTCCGGCTGACGCTCGATATGGGCTCGCCGTACGCGGTACCGACGAAGGCAAAGTTCATCTCGAACGCGCCCGGTGTCGTGCCCGCACCGCAGACGGTCGTGATTCCCGCCGGCGCAACGACCGTCGAGGTCACCGGCACGGCGCGCGCGGCCGGAAGCGCACGGATCACCGCCGTGCTGCCGGGCCGCTCGGCAAACGCGGTCACGATCACGGCCACCGCTGCCCCCCGCCGGCGCGCTGCCGGGCACTGATTTGCCGCTGAGTCGGGAAGTTCTTCACTGAGCCTTTCTGCCGGACGTGTTATTTTCCTTCCATGCTCCGTGCTGGTTCGGCATTGATGGCGGTTCTTCTGCTCGGTCCGCAGTTGACGGCTGAGAATGGCGTCTGGCTGGAAAACTGGAAAGAGGCCTTTCGCACCGCCAGGCAGGAGCGGAAGCTTGTATTCGTCGACTTCTATGCCGATTGGTGCGCACCGTGCCGGATGATGGAGCGAGAGGTATTCCCCACACCTGCCGTTCAGGCTCGGCTGCGCGAATTTGTCTTACTCCGTGTCGATGTGGATCACGCTCCTCCTGGCGTAAAGCTGCGCACACGAACGCTGCCCACTTACGTCATCTACGACTCCGGCGAACGTGACTGCTTCAGTTTCTCCGATGGCATGCCGGCGGCCGCGTTTCTGAGGCAGCTCGCTTCGATCCGCGACGGCGAGCCATTCATGCTTCAGGCTGCTGATCTGTTCGAACAGAAGAAGGATGTCGAGGCATGGACGGCAGTGGCGAAGGGATATATGAAGGTGGGCGCCGCTGAGCCGGCACGCAAGGCATGGCAACGGGTACAGCGCGGTGCAGCCACCAAACGCGACCCCGCTGCCGCGCAAGTAGCCGAAATCAATGGTGCTTTCACATGGGTCCTCGAGGGGCAGGGCAAGAAGGCCGTTGAACTGTTGAAGACGATCGCTCGAGCACCGGCAAATCGTGAAACAGAAGGGTTGTGCTGGTTCGTACTCGGCCAGGCTTACGTGCGGATGAAAGAGGTGCCTCCTGCACGCGAGGCTTTTGAGAAGGCGAAAACGTCCGTGCCAGCCGATCATCCTGTGGCACGGCAAGCCGGTGTAGCCATCGCAGAGCTGAACCAATAGGTCCACGTCACGCCGGCCGCAGAGAGCTATGCCACGCTGATGCTCGCACTGACGGACGAGCGGTGAGAGTGCAAAGGCCGTCCAAAACAACTCCCGCTATCGTGCAGAGTCTCTCTCGCCAGGGCCATCGCATCCGCGTAATCGTCGTAAGTGACGATCTTCGCCGATTGGACGATGTCGCGGGCAGCCGCGACAGCGCCGGCGTTCTCGCTGGAGAGACAGGACCGAAGACGGTCGAACAGGGACAAGAGGCGCGCCTTCATCACCCCGCCCTGAAGGACCTGTGCCGATAACCCCTGCTCGTGGATCCGCCAGTCCGCCACCGTATCCGGGATGCACCAGATGTTTGCGTCGCCGTCGGCCATACGAAGCCACGCTGACCAGTCGTCGAAGTGGTGCGCTCCGACGTCGAACCCGCCCACGGCGCGGAGCCTCTCCGTTCGCGCCAGTACGGCGTTGACATGCGGCGCGCAGGCGAGGAGATCGCAGAAGCCGACAGCTCCGGGCGACAGGAGATGCGTCGGGACCGTTCCGAGCACTTCGTTCGTGCCATCCATCACTCTGCGTGTCATGCCGAAGCAGAGCGCTGCGTGCTGATCTCTGGCCACGCGTACAAGACGAGCGATCCGCTGAGGCATGGCCACATCGTCGTCGTCCAGGAAGATGACATATTGGCCTCGCGCGGAGGCAAGTCCGAGGTTGCGCGCCGCGCCGACTCCCAATCCGGTCCCGTAGAGAACGCGGACGTCGGCATCAGGCGCAACGTAGGCGCCGCCATCGTCGACGACGATCACTTCGATGCTCGGATGCGTCTCCAGACGCACCGATGCCAGTGCTTCGCAGACACGCGCAGGGCGTGCGTGCGTGGTGATCACGGCAGTTACGTCAGGCATGGACCGCGGGGAAGAGTACCAAATCGTCCCGCCCGCCCTGAAACAGCTAGTTCCCGAAGATCACTTGCACCGGCTGCTTCAGCGACGCGGTGCGGGCGATCTCTTTCGCCGTTTTCGCGTCGATCACGACGAGGTTTTTCTTTCCGAACACGACCAGGCGACTGTTGTCGCCGGTCAGGACGGCGTCGGTGACTCCGCCTTCGAGCTTGATCGTCGACTTCACTTCATTCGTGTTCACGTCGACCAGGGTGATGGCGCTGTCGGCGATGCCGGCGATGACTCCGGCATCGTGCAGCGGCAGGATTTCCTGCAGGCCGGATCCGGCGTCGAGCGTGCGCAGGCGCTCTCCGGTCTCGACGTCGGCGACGGTGACGTCGCTGGTCTGGGTGTCGACGAAGTAGACCTTCTTCTCTCCCGGCCCGAACGTCAGTGGACCGCGCGCGGCGCCGTGCGATTGCGGCGTGTAGATCGAGTAGTAGAAGGTGTTCGAGCCGGTGGCCCCCGCCAGCGACGCGCCGGCCTGGTACGACACGACGGAGAGGGCCACGGCGGCCATGATCTGGCCGAAGCGCTCCCCTTTGCTGCCGCCGAGGAATGTCGTCAGGCGCTTCATGCCGCCGAGGTCGAAGGCGGTCATGCGGCAGCATTGGTCGCCGTCCATGTTGATGACGAAGGCGCGCTTGCCGTCCGCGGTGCCGAGCACGGCGAAGGGATTGCGGGCTTGCTCGACTGCCGCTCTGGTCGCGCCGGTGGCGAGGTCGACGACGGAGAATTCCTTCCAACCGAGGACGAACGCGCGCTGGCCGTCGTCGGACAAACGCGCCATTCGCGGAGCGGCCGCGGTCTTGTATTCCGCTTCGACCTTCGTCCCTTTCACGATGCGCAGAGCGCCGCTGTCCTTGTTCGCTCCCTGGCTGAGCACGAACAGGCGATCGTCCTTGTCGCTGCCGCTGATCAGCGCTTCGGGTCCGACGTCGATCTTGTCGATGACGGCACGCTGCTTCGGATCGACCACGGTGATTCTGCCGCGGAGGGTCTTCGTTCCCGCGTCGGCGATGTACAGCAGTCCGCCGGCCGCGACAGGACGCTTCACGTCCTGGCCGGGGATCTCGATCCGTTCCTTTGCTTCAAAGCTGGCCAGATCGACGAACGTCAGCCGCGCCGGAAGCGGCTTCGGCTTCTTCTTCGGATAGGGCGGTGAATAGATGATGCCGGTCGTCGAGGCGTCGTCGGTGGCGAAGGCTTCCGCCGCGGCGTCGAGCGGGATGCGGCCGGTGACCTTGCCGTCGGCGAGACTGATGCGAACGAGCTCCGAGGCTTTGCGCTCGGGCTCTTTGTTCGATTCGTAGCCGGTGGTGAGCACGTACGCCGACTGGCCGTCGCTGGAGAAGGACGATTCGGCGAGACCCCATCCCAGCTCGGTCGAGGCGATCATCTTCCCGTCGCGGACGATGGCCGCGTTGGCTTTCGTCTTCGGCCGGAACTCGTTCACCCAGAACCCCCTGGTGCCTTCGCCCTGATCGAGGACGAGCAGCGTCTTGCCGTCCGGCGCGAAACGGGCCCGGTCCGGCTCGAAGGGAAGCGGGATCTTGGCTGTGACGGAGCCGTCATCGAGGTTGACCGTGGCGATGGCTTTGCCGTCGGCGTCCACGACGAATGCTGTCTGCTGCGCCGCGAGCGCGGCAGTCATGAAGAACAGAACGAGTACGACAACAACGCTTACACGGTGAAGCATCGCAGTCTCCTTGCCGTTCGAATGGGCGCTGCGAATTATCTCCGAACTTCGCGTGAACAGGGATGACTCCGATGCGCGACCGGCTCATATTGCCCGCATGCACAGGCTATGGATCCTCACCCTGATCGTGCTGTCGATCGCACTGTCGATCGCACCTAGGACCCTCGCCTGCACGACGTTCTGCATGGCCCGAAACGGAGAGGCCCTCTTCGGCCGCAACTACGATTTCGAGATCGGTCAGGGGTATGTGATGACCAACCGGCGCGGTCTGGTGAAGACGTCGATGGCGGGCTCGCTCGGTTGGACGTCGCGGTACGCCAGCGTCACGTTCAACCAGTGGGGACGCGAGTTCCCAATGGACGGGATGAACGAGGCCGGGCTGGTGGTGGCGCTCATGTGGCTGGAAGGGAGCGTCTATCCGCGGGACGAGCGGCCGCCGCTGCGCGTGCTGGAGTGGATCCAGTACCACCTCGACAACTACGCCACCGTGTCCGAGCTGTTGGCGCACGCCGGTGAGACCAGGATCGCCGGGAGCACGCCGCTGCACTATCTCGTGGCCGACGCCGGCGGAGATGCGGCCACGATCGAATTCTTGCAAGGCGAACTGGTGGTTCACCGCGGCGCGTCATTGCCATCCGCGGTCCTGACCAACGACACCTATGCCAGCTCGCTCTCCCATCTGCATCAGTTCTCCGGTTTCGGCGGAACGCGGCCGGCGCCACTCAGCGCGGGCTCGCTGGACCGCTTCGCACGCGCGTCGATGATGATCCGCGCCGGCGGCCCCTCGGTGGACCGCGCGTTCGAGATCCTCAGCAGCGTGGCCCAGCGCGGCTCCACCCGCTGGAGCGTGGTCTACGACGCCGCGCGCAAAGAGATCTCCTGGACCAGCGACCGCAACCCGCGCAGACGCAGCCTGCGCATGGCCGCCCTCGAGCTCGACTGCGCGAGCGAAGCGAAAATGCTGGACGTCCACGCCGATGTCGAAGGCGACGTCACCTCACGCCTCGACCCCTACTCGCCGCAACGCAATCGCGACCTGGTCGTCACCTCCTACACCTCGACGTCGTTCACCAGGAACACCCCTCTGCACTACGCCGAAGCGGAAGCCGCCCACGCCGAGGGGTTCGGCTGTCCGGGGCCTCGACGGCGGGCGACGCGGAAGTGAGCCAGTGAGGTCACCGAAATCTAGCGACCTTCGTGGACATCCGCCAGCAACCGCACACGTCCATCGGTGCTGAGGCGGCGGGCGAGGCGCTGGTCCGCCGTGATCAGGGTACAGTCCAACGTCTCGGCCAGTGCAACGTAGGACGCGTCGTAGTACGAAAGTCCGTGATTGGAAGCAAGCCGCAACGCCGCATCCGCGGTGTCCGGCGCCGGGGCGGCGACCGCCAGCGGGATGGAGTAAAGGTCGCGAAGCGCCTCCGCAGCTTCATCGATCGGAGGCTTCGACCGGCCGAAGAGGAGGATGTTCGCGACTTCGTAGTAGAGCAGAGACGGAACAGCAATCGCCACCCTTCCCTCCATGTGATCGACAAGAAGGGCCTTGGCCGCGGAAACATCCTCTTCGGCAGCATCGGGAATGAGCCACTTGAATGCAACGGAGGCGTCGACCACCAAGTCGCTCAGCGACGCCCCCGGTCGCGAGCTGCCAGCGCCTCGGAGGTGGAGATCGACCCGCGGCGCTCCGCCCTGCGGACCAGTCCCAAAAAGGATCTGCGCGTCTTTGGATCGTCGATGGGCCGAGTCATTCGGCGGGCCTCGGCCAGCGCAGCCCGGCGTACAAACGAGCTTCGTGACTCGCCGGCCTTTTGGGCGGCCGCGTCGATCACCTGGAGATCCGTCTCCGGCAGAGAAACAAGCACCTTGGGCACCATGACAGTATATCCGCGGTATATCCGCGCCGGCAACATCGTCTGCGCGATACGGGTCAGCACATCGCTCCTCCGTGTGTCTAGAAAAGCCCCCCGTCACGCCTCTGCCGATCCGTGCGCCTGCGGCAGCAGACGATCCCGGTCGAACGGAAGCGGTTCTTTCGGCGGGACGGTGACTCCGTCTTCGGCCCAGCGTTTCCGGTCCTCCTCGTCGGCGTAGTAGCGGAGATAGATCTCGTTGTCTTCTTCGCTCCCACTCCCAATGGGACTGAGGTGCCAGGCGGAGTTGGGATCGTCGCTGAGGATCGTTTCTTCCTGCAGCGCCTCGCCGAGGTAGCGGTAGAGCTCACGGTCGCTGAGATGATCGGTCGATTCGATCACGAGCCCGATCGCCTTCATCGCCACGATGACCTCCCATAGCCGGCGATGCACCTCCTCATCGTCGAGTGTGGCCTCGCCGGGCATTTCGATGCCACGCTCGCGGAGCACCGCCAAGGGAATGTCGCCGGGCTCCGTTCCGTCGTAAAACGAGTCCAGCCGCTCGAGGTCCGCCATGAAATCGCGTTCTGTTTGCATGATTCCTCCACCCCGAGGCTCCCTCGGTCGGGCAAGGAATGCAAACTTTCTATTCGGCGTAGAGGTCGGGTAGTTCGCGTGGATCAATCGATCCGTGCGAACGTCCGGTAATGGTCGCGCGTGTAGTACGTCTCGCCGCCGTTCCCGCGAACGACGCGCCGCGCGCCGCGATCCTGCGAGCCCGGAGTGACCACGGTGTATTCGCGGTAATAGCCGCGCTCCTGCTCAGGCAGGCGCCGCTCGCGATTGGAGAACACGCCGCCGTCGTTCCGGTAGGGAAACGGTCCGCCGCGGGCAATGAGATCGAGCGTCTTCTGCAGCTCCGCCCGCTCGCCGGCATCGCGAACGACGTCGTCGAGCTTTTGCGATTGCGCCGGCTGGCCGGTCTTCTGCGCTTGCGCCGGCTTCTCGACCTTCGACGGTTCCACCGGATTCCCGGTACGGTCGCGCTGTTGCCAATATGAACCGATGGCGATGGCCAGCAGCGCGGCGATCCAGATCAGCGGATGTTGCCGGCGGGTCATGACCATACGAAGACCAGCTCCATCTTCGCGGGATGATCTTCGGCCGCCGCGAGCCACAGCTCCACCAGCGCCAGCGCCACGTCCGGAGCCTCGCGCCACAGCGTTTCCGCATCGTGCACCAGCACCAGTGTGTCGCCGGCCACCTCGCGCAGACACTCGTCGAGCGCGTCCCAGTTGTGACCAAAGTAGTCCGGCAACTCCAGAGCCTGGGCCAGCTTCGAGAACAGCACGTCAGCCGAAGTGATCGGACCGCGGGTCACCCCCGTCGGAGCCAGCTTGGCGGCATCCGCCGCACTGGCGAAATGGATCGGCAGCATCGCGCCGAAAGTATCACGGGCGCTGCGTTATGCGTGCTTCACCTGTACGACCATCTTCCCCACAGCCGCGTTCTTTTCCATCGTTCGGTGTGCTTCGACGATTTGCTCCATCGCGAACACTCGATGAATGGGGACGGTCACTCGTCCGGCCGCGACGTCGACCAGGTATCGCTGCAGAACTTCGCGGGGCAGATCGGATGCCTCGCCGCCGTACGCGGTCAGGCGAACGCCGGCTGGGATGTACTCGATCGGATAGAAGTCGCGGATGGTCCATTCGTTGGAGACCATCCCGGTGAAGCACACGGTGCCGTGCACCCGTGTCGCCCTGAGCGAGTCGCGCAGCGTGTTCGTGCCGACGAGCTCGAGAGCGGCGTCGACACCGCCCGGTACCAGCTCGTGAACGGCATGGGCGATCGCTCCGTCATCCAGCAGCGGATGGTCGACGCCGTGCCTGGCCAGCATGTCGAGCCGTTCCCGCTGCCGGGTCGTGGCAATGACTCTTGCACCGATCTGGCGCGCGACGGTTGCCGCGGCGAGTCCGACCGACGATGTGCCGCCGCGGATCAGCAGCGTCTGGCCCGGTTTCAGGTCGAGTCCTGTCGTGAGCGAGCCGTATGCCGTCTGCAGCATCTCCGGAACCGCGCCGACGGTTTCCCACGGCAAGTCCGTGTCGATCGGGATCACCTGCGATGCCGGCACGGTGACGAATTGCGCGTAGCCGCCGTCGAACGTGCGCCCCATCCCGCCCATCATGGCCACGACCTTCTGGCCCACGGCGAAACGTGTCGTCCCAGGGTCGTCGATCGTGCCGGCGCATTCGATCCCCGGCACGCGCGGGAAGGTGGCGTTGGTCGCGAAGCCCTGGCGGAGGTGCAGCTCGGACCGGTTCAGACCAAACGCTTCGACCCGGATCCTCACCCAACCTTCCGCCGGGACCGGCATCGGCACGTCCCGGATCTGCAGCGCCTCGGGGGGACCAGGCCCGTCCAGCTGAATTGCTTTCATCGCGCAATCCTTCCTTACTCAGGTGCCTCAGACCCCGATCACTTTGCGTTCGTTCATGCTTCGCCATGCACCGTTCTCCGATGCGAGACGACAGGCGCATTCTACGGTTTGCAGAGAAAGGGAGGTCCAAAGCTCTAACCCTGAATCCTGACGAACCGTTAAGTGCTGTGAATCAAACGAGAAGCGCTTCCAGCGCATCATTGACCGCACACGTTCCCGGCACTACCGAGGTAGACTTTCCGCCGAAGGAGATTGAGTATCAATCAACGATACATAGTCCGACTGGCTGGCGAGCAGGCGCGGGGCGCGCGGATCGCCGGCAGTGTTCTCGGTGAGATTACCGATGTGCTGGTCGACGCTACCCGCGGTGCGTTGCGTCAGCGCGTCGAAGGGCGGAGCACCGCCCCCGGCACGGTCCCGGCGTGGCTCGAGACGGCGGCCGAGTTCGACGTGATCGGTCTCGAAGCCGGTAGTACCGTCCTCGTGATCGAGGCCAAGCGGCTGTTGGATGTCGCACCCGCGCTCTTCTCGCAAGAGGCGTTGTTCGAACCGGTCGATTCCTCCGAGACGGCCTTCGACCTGATGGAACAGACCTTCGCATTGGCCGCAGCCGGGCGCTCCGATTCCGATCTCTTCGATCAGGCGCTGCTCAGTATCTTTCGCAGGTTCGAACGCATCCTCTCATCGGGCTTCACCTCCATTGAGGTCACGAACGGAGACCATCCACCGGTCGTCATCGACGCGGATTCGATGGCCGCTGTCGACCGCATGATCCTCAGTACTCCGTCATCCCAGCGCGTCCGTGTCTCGGGCACGCTCGAGACGATCCGCCACAGCGATCGGATGTTCACGTTGCTCGTCGAGAGCGGCAAGTCGGTCAAGGGAATCGCCGACGGGTTGGCGGCGAAGCAACTTGTGGAACTGTTCGGGCAGAGTGTCGTCGTATCGGGCATCGCGGTGTTTCGCGCATCCGGCGCCCTGTTACGCATCGATGCCGATTCGATCGAGCCGGCCGGAAGTGATGCCGCGGTATGGGCGCGAGTCCCTACGCCTCTCTTCCGCATCATGGACACCGTCAGCCTGCGTCAACCGCAGGGCCCCCGCTCCGGAGTCAATGCCGTGATCGGACAGTGGCCCGGCGACGAGAGTGACGAGGAGATCGCCATCGCGCTGCGGGAGCTGTCGTGACCGGCCGCAACGAGCTTCTCTTTCTCGATACCAGCATCGTCATCCATCTCATCCGTGGCAACGACATCGCGGATCGAGTGAATGCGCAGTTTCACATCCGCCGTCGTGCCGACCGGCCGCTCATCTCTACCGTCACGATCGGCGAGTGCCTGTCGATTGTCCACCAGTTCCGTTGGGGTACCGCGAAGAGTCTGGCCCTGGAGTCACTGCTTCAGGAGTTCGTCGTGGTCGGTATCGATTCGCGGCCGGTCCTCGAGCGTTACGGCGAGTTTCACTCCTGGACGAGATCGATCGGAAGAACGCTGGGACACAACGACCTGTGGATCGCCGCAACCGCGGCGGCGACCGGTGCCCATTTGGTCACGACAGACAACGACTTCGATCCCCTTCATCCGGACCACATCCACCGCACCGTCATCACCGAATCATGATTGAGTTTCCTCGTCGTTGACAGCGGCCCCACCCATCGCGTTCTACACTCGAACGCATCATGAGGAAGGCACATGATCAGATCGGGAATCTCCGGATTGCCGTGCCGTGTCAGGCCTCCTGGGAGGGAATGGCCGGCGATGAGCGGGTACGCCACTGCACGCTCTGCAGCCTCAACGTCTACAACTTCGCGGAGATGGCGCGCGACGAGGTGCGTGACCTCCTCGTGCGGACGGAAGGACGAGTCTGTGCCCGGCTGTACCGGCGCGCCGACGGGACGGTGCTGACCCGCGACTGCCCCACGGGACTCCGAGCGCTGCGGCGGCGGGCGTCGCGCGCGGCGGCTGCTGTGATCACCGCGCTGCTCACTCTCCCGTCCCTTGCGTTCGGTGGCACGATCTGGAAGAAGCCGCGGCTCAGGACACGTGGCTCCAGGGTCGAGCTCAAGATCGAGCGGGTGGCCGCTTCGCAACCGGCGGTGTTCGACGGTGTGGTTCGCGACCAGGATGGTATGCCGTTTCCCGGAGTCACTGTTGCGGTGCGAGACGAGACATCAAATCGTGAGCTGACGATCGTCACAGACGTGAATGGAGCCTTCCACTTCGCTTCGTTGAACGATGGCCTTTATCACGTGGAGATGATCCTCGAGGGCTTCAAACCGGCGAGAGTGGACCATCTGCAGCTGAAAGCTGGCGAAGTGGTGCACGCGAGCGTCGCCATGCGGTTCGACCCTACGGAAACGGTCACGGTGGGAGCGATCGCGCCGGATTTGACGATGATGAACATTGGCGTCTCGACCACGTTTACCCAGGACTTCATCAACAAGCTGCCGCGCTGAACGAACTCACCGATCGATCATCTTCTGCGCGCCTTCGGAGTACCGCGCGCCCTGGACGGTGATGTGCGCGGCGGCGCTCTCGATCTCGCGCAGATCGTCTGGTGTGAGCTCGACGGCAGCGGCGCCGAGGTTCTCTTCGAGGCGGTGCAGCTTCGTGGTGCCGGGGATGGGCACGATCCACGGCTTCTGCGCGAGCAGCCAGGCCAGCGCGATCTGCGCCGGTGTCGCTTGCTTCCTCGCCGCGATCCTGCTCAGCAGCTCGACGAGGGCCTGATTTGCTTTCCGGTTCTCCGGTTGGAAGCGCGGAACAGTGTTGCGGAAGTCGGTTTTGTCGAAGGTCGTGGTCTCGTCGATCTTCCCCGTGAGGAAGCCTTTGCCCAGCGGGCTGAAGGGAACGAAGCCGATGCCGAGCTCCTCGAGCGCGGGCAGGATCTCTTCTTCGGGCTCTCTCCAGAACAGTGAGTACTCGCTCTGGAGAGCGGTCACCGGCTGCACCGCATGCGCGCGCCGGATCGTCCGCACCCCCGCCTCGGACAACCCGAAGTGCTTGACCTTCCCCTCCCCGATCAGCTCCTTGATGGTTCCGGCGACGTCCTCGATCGGCACGTTGGGATCAACACGGTGCTGGTAGTAGAGGTCGATGGCCTCGACGCGCAGCCGTTTGAGTGAACCTTCGGTCATCTGCCGGATGTACTCGGGCCGGCTGCTGAGGCCAACCTGTTTCCCCTCGGCATCGAGCTCGAACCCGAACTTCGTGGCGATGACGACCTGGTCGCGGAATGGCTCGAGCGCTTCGCCGACGACCTCCTCGTTCGTGAACGGGCCGTAGACCTGGGCAGTGTCGAAGAACGTCACACCACGCTCGACCGCCGCACGGATGAGGGCGACGGCCTCCTGCTGATCAACCGCCGGACCGAGACCGAAGCTCAAGCCCATGCAGCCGAGGCCGAGGGAGGACACTTCGAGGTTGCTGTTTCCGAGAGTGCGTTTCTGCATCGGTTTCTCCTCCGCCGGCTACAGGATCTCCCGCACCGTCTCCGGCGGCCGCCCCACCACCGCCCGCTCGCCACGGACCATGATCGGGCGCTCGATCAGGATCGGATGCTCGGCCATGGCCCACAGCACTTCGTCGTCCGGCGTGGCGTCGCCGAGACCGAGCGCGGCGTACTGCGGTTCCCCGCGGCGCACGATGTCGATCGGGCGCACGCCGAGCAGCTGCACGATCCGGCGCAGCTCGTCGATGGAGAGCGGCTCGCGGAGATACTCGCGGACCGGCACTTCGACGCTGGCATCGCGGACGAGTTCCAGCGCAGCGCGGCTCTTACTGCAGCGGGGGTTGTGGAGGAAGACGTCAGTCATGCGGGAAAGGATATACGCCAGGGGAATGCCAGCGTTCCCCTCGCCGGCGTCACCTCCGTATGATGAGCGAACCATGAAGGTCCGCCGCTGATGGAAGTGTTCGAGATCGTCGTCGCGCTGCTCCTCGGCGGCGCAATCCTGGCGGCCATCGCCCGCCGCATCGCTACTCCCTATCCGGCGCTCGTAGCCATTGCCGGGGCGGCGCTGGCGCTTCTTCCCAACATGCCGTCGCTCGTGCTCGACCCTCAGCTCGTCCTGGCGCTGTTCGTGGCGCCCGTGCTGCTCGACGCCGCGTTCGACACCTCGCAGCGCGACTTGCGGAAGAACTGGCGCGCGGTCGCGGGACTCGCCGTCGGCGCGGTCGTATTGACCGTGCTCATGGTGGCCGTCGTGGCGCACGCTCTCGTCCCCGGGCTTCCGTGGGCTGCCGCGATTGCCCTCGGCGCGATCGTCGCGCCGCCGGATGCCGCGGCCGCGACGGCGGTCCTCAAGCAACTGCGTCCGCCGAACCGGCTGCTCGTCCTCCTGGAAGGCGAGAGCCTCTTCAACGATGCCAGCGCTCTCCTGATCTACCGGTTCGCCGTCGGTGCCGCCGCGACCGGCCTTGTCTCCGGCTGGTCCTTCGCGGGGATGCTGATCGGAGTGAGTGCCGGCAGCGTCGTGCTGGCTCTCGTGCTGGCGCGCCTCCTCGCGCTCATCATCCCGCGCATCCACGACGTCGCCACTTCGGTCATCTTTCAGTTCTGCAGCACCTTCGCCGTCTGGATGCTGGCCGAGCGTCTCCATCTCTCGGGCATCCTGACCATGGTCGTCTTCGCCATGGCAGCCTCCCGGACCTCGGCGCAAACGATCCCGGCACGCGTGCGCGTTCCGTCGTACGCGGTGTGGGAAGTAGCGGTCTTCGTCCTGAACATCCTGGCCTTCGTCCTCGTCGGCTTTCAGCTCCGGCAGATCGTCGAGCGCACCGCCTGGACGCAGTACGTGGGCGTCGCGGCCGCGGTCTGCCTCGCCGTCATCGTGGCCCGCCTGCTCTGGGTGGCCGGTGCCGCGGCGCTCAGCCGTTGGCGCTGCCGGTCGCGAAGCGGCGATGGAGAGACGCCGGACGATCTCGTGGCGCTCTCCGGCCGTGCAGCGCACGTCGTCGGCTGGTGCGGCATGCGCGGAATCGTCACGCTCGCTGCGGCACTGGCGTTGCCCGTCAACTTCCCGCACCGCGATCTCATCTTCTTCACCTCCTTCGCCGTCGTGCTGGTCACGCTGGTCGTCCAGGGCATGACACTCCGCCCCCTCATCGCCTGGCTCGGCGTACGGGACGACGGCACCGTCCGGCGCGAAGTACAACTCGCCCGCGTCGAGACCCTTCGCGCCGCGCTCGATGCCGCGGGGCAGCTCAGCGAAGGCGAAAACGCCGAGCTCCTTCGCCGCCGCTACGAATTGCGTTTGAGGCGCGCACAAAACACGGAACCCGGCGACGGCGACGCCCAACATGCCGAGGGACTGCGCGCCGTGACGGTAGCCGAACGCCGCCGCCTCATCGAGCTACGCGACGACGGAACGATCGGCGACACCGCTTTTCAGCAGGTCGAGCAGGAACTGGACATGAGAGAGCTGGAGACGATGGAGATCTCGCACGGGTAATGTGCGCCGCTTCAATGAATTTCCCACACATAGCCAATATCTGAGCCAATCGCAAAGCCGATCTTGGTATGTAAGCGATTACAGATCTGGCAGGCTCAGTTTTTTCGCCTATCTATGGAAAGTTCGGGAATTAAGCAGAGGTGCGCTGCCCTAGAAGGGCTCGAATTCCAACGGAGACTCTATGAGTGTCAATTTCCGGCCGGCCGGCGATCCGGCGGCCACGTTTCGATTCGGTGAGTTCACATTCGATTGCGGATCGCGTCTGCTGACGTGCAGCGGAGAGAAGCGGCATCTTTCGCTCAAGGCGCAGCAGTTGCTCCAGCTACTGCTCGTGGCACGCCCGCGCGCACTGTCGCGGGAGGAGCTCTACGACGCTCTCTGGCCGTCGACATTCGTCTGCGAGACCAATCTGGCCAGCATCGTCAACGAGGTGCGACGCGCCCTCGGCGATGACGCTCGCGCATCGAACTACATCCGCACCGTTCACGGCTTCGGCTATGCGTTCTGCGGCGAGGTAGTGTCGGTGGCCGGCATGAATTTCGTGGCCGCCACGCTGCACTGTGAAGGACAAAACTATCCACTGTACGAGGGAGAGAATTTAGTCGGCCGGGCGCCCGACTGCCGCGTCATGATCATGGCCAACACAATCTCCCGGCGCCATGCCCTGATCACGATCTGTGACGGTTTACTCTCGATCAGGGATCTCGACAGTAAGAACGGCACATTTGTCGACGGACAGTTAATCAGCCGCGTGCCGGTGATCGTGACACGCCACACGCAGATCGCGTTCGGCTCCATTCCTGCGTCGTTCAACCTTCGAACCATTTCGACGACCAACTCGCTGATGCTGAACATGCCCGAATTGAAACGCCAGGTGGCCGAGAGATTGTCGAATGCGTGAGCGCGACCGCGGCTAAAGGACAGCGCAACGGCCGCCCCCCATTCTGCTCCTCCTCATCGAAAATACGCCCGATCCAACGCCCTGTATTGCACCGCTTCCGCGACATGCGACGCATCCACCCTCTCCTCCCCCGCCAGATCCGCAATCGTTCGCGCGACCTTGAGGATGCGGTCGTGTGCTCTCGCCGATAGTCCGAGCCGCTCAATGGCCGAGACGAGCAGCCGCCGCGACGCGGGGTCGAGCTCGCAGTACTTGCGCATGTGGCGCGTGGTCATTTCGGCGTTGCAGAGGATGGTGGCGCGATGGAAGCGGTCGCGCTGGATCTGGCGGGCGGCTTCGACACGTTCGCGAATCGAAGCGCTGGATTCGGCGGCTTCGACGGAGGTGATTTCGTCGGTGGTGAGGGCCGCCACTTCGACTTGGAGGTCGATGCGGTCGAGTAACGGCCCGGAGATTTTGGCGAGGTAGCGGGCGATCTGGTGCTGGGTGCAGATGCATTGGTGGCGGGGGTGATTGAAGAAGCCGCAGGGGCAGGGGTTGAGCGCGGCGGCGAGGGTGAAGCGGGCCGGATAAGCGATCGTGCGGGTAGCGCGGGCGATGGTGACCATGCCGTCTTCGATCGGCTGGCGCATGGCTTCGAGGGTGGCGCGGCGGAACTCGGGAAGCTCGTCGAGGAAGAGGACGCCGTGGTGGGCGAGGCTGACTTCGCCGGGGCGCTGAGGGGTGCCTCCTCCGGCCATGCCGGCGGTGGAGATGGTGTGGTGCGGCGCACGGAAGGGGCGGCGCGCGAGGAGGCCGCTGCCGATGGGGAGGACGCCGGCGACGGAATGGATTTTCGTGGTGACGATGGCTTCGTCTTCGGTCATGCGCGGGAGGATGGAGGCCAGGCGCTTGGCGAGCATGGTCTTTCCCGATCCCGGCGGGCCGATCATCATGACGTTGTGGCCGCCCGAGGCAGCAACTTCGAGGGCGCGTTTGGCCTGGACCTGTCCGCGCACGTCGGCGAAATCGGCGGGCTCGGAGATCGTCTCGCCGCTCGGCGTGGAGACCGCCGCCGGCAGGATGCGCTCCCCGCGCAGGTGTTGGAGCAGCGCGGGCAGATTGGGGACGCCGATGACGCGCAGCCGCTCGACGGCGGCGGCTTCGTTGGCGTTCGGGGCGGGGACGATGAGCTCGCGGATGGAGCGGTCGTTGGCCAGGGCGGCGGAGACGGCCAGCGTGCCGCGGATGGCGGTCAAGGTGCCGTCGAGGGAGAGCTCGCCGACGAAGACGCGGCCGGCGAACTCCTTGCCGCTCACGCACTCGAGCGATTCGAGGATGCCGAGGGCGATGGGCAGGTCGAAGCCGGAGCCTTCCTTGCGCACGTCACCCGGCGCGAGGTTGACGGTGATGTGGCGGACGGGAAACGAGAATCCGCAGTTGACGATGGCCGAGCGCACACGCGCATACGACTCGCGCACGGCGATGTCCGGTAATCCGACGAGCGAAAAGCCCGGCTGCTGCGCGTGCCGGGCGTCGACTTCGACGACGATGCGAACTGCTTCAATTCCGAGGGTAGCGGCGCTCCATACTTTGGAAAGCATGGTGGGTACGACCCGCGGAAGTCCCTACCCGAGTGTCCCTCGGAGATGTGAGATAGTCAACTGCCTAGGCTCGAGGGAGGATTTGATGCGCATCGCGGTTCCCCATCACACGACGAAGGGCAATGCACGGAGCAGGATCGAGCAGAAACTGTCGGCGCTTCTGAATCAGTTCGGCGGTCAGGCGGACGAGGTGGAGCACAGCTGGGCCGGCGACACACTGACGTTCAGGGGGAAGGCGCGGGGCTTCAAGCTGGAGGGGACGGTGGAGGTCACCGAGAGCGAGATCATCATCGACGGGAAGCTGCCGTTCATGGCCAGGCCGTTCGAGCCGAAGATCCGTGAGGCGGTGAAGCGGGAAGCGGACGCGATGTTCCGGACCGCGTAAAAAAGGCCGGGCTTTCGCGCCCGGCCTTCGTTGTTTTTAGTCCACGTGCAGGATCTTTTTCAGTGCGTCGACGTTCGGGTCGACGAACAGGCGGCCATCCACTTCGACGGCGGGATCCGATCCCAGGTGGTGCGTGTATTTGTATTCCTCGGGCCGGACCATTTCGTGGGCCACGCGGAACTGCTTGAGAAAGCCTGCGATCAGGCTCGTCTTGTGTTTCTGACTTCCGGGGAAGAACCTTACGGTCATTCGCCTCCCCTCCCTTCACGGTGTAACGGTGTTACTCGATTGGACGATGCCTGCGAACCTTAGGCCCACTTTCCGCGGATGTCAAATAAGGTGAGTCACGACACGGTAAAGAGGGCGTAAACGCTCAGCGGGCGCTTCCCACGGCCTCGAGCATCTCCCGGTATTGGATCTCGTACAGCTTCCGGTAGAGACCGCCGTGGTCCATCAGCTCTTCGTGGGTGCCGCGCTCCCGGATCTCGCCGTGGTGGAAGACGAGGATCGTGTCGGCGGAGCGGATGGTGGAGAGGCGGTGGGCGATGACGATGGAGGTGCGGCCGCGGAGCAGGGTCTGGATGGCGTCCTGGATGAGGAGCTCGGTCTCGGTGTCGATCGAGGAGGTGGCTTCGTCGAGGATGAGCACAGGCGGGTCGAAGGCCAGGGCGCGGGCGAAGGAGAGGAGTTGCTTCTCCCCCACGGAGAGTCCGGCGCCGCGCTCGCGTACCTCGGATTCGTAGCCACCCGGCAGACGGGAAATGAAGCGGTCGGCCTGGACGCGCATGGCGGCGGTGCGGATCGTGTCGTGGCTGATCCCGGGATCGCCGAGGGAGATGTTGTCGGCCACGTTGCCGGTGAAGAGAAAGATGTCCTGCTGCACGATGGCGAAGAGGTGCCGCAGCGACTGGAGCGAGTAGCGACGGATATCGATGCCGTTGACCAGGATCTCGCCGCGCTGCGGCTCGTAGAACCGCAAGAGCAGTGAGGTGACGGTAGTCTTGCCCGCTCCGGTGTGGCCGACCAGCGCCACACGCTCGCCGCGTCCGACGCGGAAGGAGACGTTCTTCAGCACCCACTCGGGCGCGTGCGATTCGCCTTCCTTCGTTACGCTATCAACGTAGGCAAACCAGACGTTGCGCAGCTCGAGCGATTCGAACTCCCCTACTTCGAGCGATCCGGCGTCTTCGATCTTCACTGGCGTATCGAGCAGCCGGAAGATGCGCTCGCTGGCGGCCATGGCCGACTGGAGGATGTTGTATTTCTCGGAGAGGTCCGAGATCGGCTGATAGAAACGCTGCGAGTACTGGAAGAACGCCACCAGCGCGCCGAGGGAGAGCGTGCCCTGGATGACCTTCCCGCCTCCGTACCAGACGATCAGCGCCACGCCGATGGTCTCGATCAGCTCGATCGCCGGATAGAAGATTGAGTAGTAGAAGACCGAGTCGATGTTGGCATTGCGGTGTTTCTGGTTGAGAGCGTCGAACTTCTCCGCCTCTTTCTCTTCCCGATTGAAGAGCTGCACGGTGGACATCCCGGAGATGTGCTCCTGCAGGAAGGCGTTGATGGCGGCGATGCGCGCCCGCACCTGGCGGTACGTGAGCCGCGCGCCGCGGCGGAACCAGATCGACACTAGCACGATGAACGGCGTGATGGAGAAGAGCACCAGGGCCAGGCGCCAGTTGAGCCAGAACACCACGCCGACGATGCCGGCCAGCACGAAAATGTCGCCGAAGATGGCCACGAAACCGGCGGTGAAGAGCTCGTTGAGGGCATCGACGTCGGTGGTGACGCGCGTCATGAGGCGGCCCACCGGGTTGCGGTCGAAGAACTGGATGTGCAGCCGCTGCAGGTGTCCGAAGATCTGCTTGCGCAGGTCGTACATGATGTACTGGCCCATGATGTTCATGAGCACCAGCTGGGTGTAGAGCGATGCGAATCCGCCGGCCAGGGTGAAGAGATAGAGACCGGCGGCGATCTGAATGCCGGTGAGCGGCGCCAGGACGATGCCGTTCGCGGACAGCCACTCGGCCAGGCGGCGGCTGACGCCCAGCGTCTCCGCGCCATGCAGCGGCTTGACGAAGAGGTCGATGGCCACGCCGATGATGGCCGGCCCGGCGATCTCGAACACCGACGAGAGGATGACCAGGAATACCGAAAGCGCGGCGCGCCCGCGGTACGGCCGCAGGTACGCGAACAGGCGCCGCGTCAGATGCGCGTCGAACGGCCTGGCGCCTTCGTCTTCGTGTTTTTCGATCTCAGACATGGGATTGCGGGAGGCTCATAGGCTCAGAGGCGCATAGGCTCAAAGGTGGTGGAAGGCACAGTCTCTGAGCCTCTGCGCCTTTGAGCCTCTGAGCCTGCTTCACGCCGTTTCCTCCAACTCGGCTTCGATGGTCTGCCGGCGATAGAGGTCGGCGTAGTAGCCGCCTTTCTCGATCAGCATTTCGTGCGTGCCGCGCTCGACAATGGCGCCGTCGTCCAAGACGACGATGTGATCGGCGTCCTTCACAGAGGAGACGCGGTGGGAGACGATCAGCACCGTCCTCCCCTTGCGGATGGTCCGCAGCGCGTTGAGGATGCGCTCTTCCGTGTGCGTGTCGACGGCGCTGAGCGAGTCATCGAGGATGAGCATCATGGGGTCGCGCACGAGCGCGCGGGCGATGGCGGTGCGCTGCTTCTGGCCGCCTGAGAGGGTGATGCCGCGCTCGCCGATGATCGTGCGCAAACCATCCGAGAAGGTGGCCACGTCGCTGGTGAGGCCGGCCTGATCGGCGGCTTCGTCGACCTCGGCATCGGTGGCGTCCGCACGGCCGAAGCGGATGTTCTCGGCGATCGATTCCGAGAAGAGGAATGTCTCCTGCGGCACCATGCCGATCCATTCGCGCAGCTCGCGCATGGGGATCGTTTCGATGGGCCGGCCGGCGATGAAGATCGTTCCCGGCGGCGGCTCAAATGCGCGTGTGAGGAGCAGAAGCAGCGTCGACTTGCCGCTGCCGGTACGGCCGACGATGCCGATGGTCTGGCCATGCTCGACCGTGAGATCGATATCGCGCAGCACGGGTCGGTGCCCGTAGGAGAACGTGAGATCGCGGATCTCCAGATCGGCACTGGAGAGAGGCTCTTCGGTGGTCACGCCGGGCTGCGAATCGGTGACCGGCGGAACGGACCAGATCTCATGCAGCCGTTTCATCGAGGCCATGCCGCGCTGGAAAAGGTTGATGACCCAGCCGATGGCGATCAGCGGCCAGATCATCCGTCCGAGATAGAACTGGAAGGCCACGAACGAGCCGATGGTCATCGTGCCGCCCATGATCTTCAGGCTGCCGGCGTAGAAAATGTAGACGAACACGACGCCGACGAGCGTGTGCAGTGTCGGATGGAAGGCGGCATTGAGCCGGATCAGCGAGCGGTTGAGCTCGACGAACTCATGGTTCATCTGCTTGAACCGGTCGATCTCGCTCTCCTCGCGCGTGAAGGCGCGCACGACGCGCACGCCGGCCAGGTTCTCCTGCACGCGCGAGGAGATGTCGCCGAAGTACTTCTGCACGGCCATGGAGCGCTGGTGGATGCGCTCGCCGAAGAACTTGGCCATGCCGCCCACCACCGGGAGAGCCAGCAGCGTCACCAGCGCCATCGTCAGATCGATGCGGGCCATCATCGCGAACGAGCCGGTGACCACGATGGCCGCGGAAATCATGTGCATCACGCCGGGACCCATCAGCATGCGCACCGAGGAGAGATCGTTCGTGGCCCGAGACATCAGGTCGCCGGTCTGCTGGCCCTGGTAATAGTGGAGCGGCAGGCGCTGCAGATGCTGGTAGAAATCGTTGCGCATCTCGTACTCCATGCGCCGCGACGTGCCGATCAGGATCCAGCGCAGCAGAAAGAGGAACAGCCCTTCCACCGCCGCGGCCCCGATGAGCAACAGCCCATAGCGCACGAGCTGCTCCCGCGTGAACCCGCCGCTCAGCGTATCGACCGCGCTGCCGATGATGAGAGGCTTGAGGAGCGAGAAGACGGACGACCCGACCACGCACAGCGCCCCGAGAACGAGGCTGCGTTTGAAGCGTGCGAAGTAATTGAGAAGCCGGCGGAAGGGGGTCATGGGGATTTAAGTTCTAGTCACGAATTGGCGGGGGCTTTTGTGGACTTGGTGGACGTTGTGGACTTGGTGGACTTTAGTGGACAACCACGAGTCCACCGCGTCCACCCAGTCCACAACGTCCACAAAAGCTTTCACAACGGCTCCCGCAACGGCAGTTTCTTCAACTCCTGCAGGGTAATGCGCAACACCGACCCCAGTGTGAAACCGGTGGGAAAACAATGGGGGATGCGGACGCCGGCGCCGGAGAGCTCGAGGAAGTCGAGTGGCGGCCTCCGCCGGGCCAGCACATGCACGAGCTTGCGTGGGAGGTCTTCGCGGTCGTCGACGTTGAGGTGCAGCGGCTGGAGGTAGTAGCCGAAGTGCATCTCCCGGAGTGCGGGCACGCCGCCGGCGAACTCGGGCAGAGTGACGCTCAGCGTCAGCGAGCCGAAGATCCAGTTCTCCTGCGCCAGCTCCCCTCGCCAGAAATCCTCTTCTTCTTCGGTCAGGTGCTCGAGACGCATCAGCGGATGGTTTCCATCACACGACGGAACTGTTCGCGCCCGCCATAACCTTCCATCCGCCCGCGCTCCGAACCGTCGGGGGCGGCGAAGATGACGGTCGGGAACGATTTCACGCCATACTCCTGCTGCAGCGCTTGCACGCTCTGGGAGTTGCGCCCTTCCTCCCGCTGGCGGTCGGTGAGGCGCACGGGAACGAAGCGCGAGTTGATCTCATTGGCCAGCGTGGGATCGCCAAACACTTGCGCGTCGAGGAGATGGCAGGGCGCGCACCACTCCGCGGTGAAGTCGATGAGGATGATCCGGTTCGTCGAGGCGGCCATGGCGCCGGCTTCTTCGAGCGGCACCCACTGCACGAGCTGGTCCTTCGGCGTTTCCGGCGCGAAAAAGTGCGCGGCCACGCGCGCCGCGACGAGCAGGGCCGCGACTACGATGAGCAGCACCGGCACGGTTCGCTGATTTCTAGTCCGCTCCATACGGCACCTCCCTGCTCCGGAACACGAAGCACGCCAGCGTGAGGGCCACGCCCGCGTTGGAGATCACGAGGAGCAGCCACCGCCAATCGAGGCCGGGCATCGCCTCCGGATAGAGGTTCTGGTCAATGACGCCAATCACCCGTGAGATCGCCGCGAAGCGCTCCCGGTTGAGGCTCAGCATCATCGGAATCACGCTCAGGGCGACCTGCAGGACCATGTAGACTGCCACGTTCAGGTAGGCGCGCGTGAGACTGCCGAACAGCGTCAGTAGCGAGACCGTGAGGATGGCCAGCACGGCGGTGTTCAGCAGCGTGGTCCCCATCGCCTGCCACGGTACTTCGCCCTTCACCACGCGGCAGATCACTTCACACGCAAACGGCACGAGCGCGGCCAGCCAGATCACGCACAGGACACCGGCCACGCGCGACAGCAAATACGTGGCGCGGTTGACCGGCTTCACGAGGATCAACTGCAGCGTCCCCGAGGAGAACTCCGGACCGATCGGATCGCAGCCGGTGATGATCGCCAGCAGCCCCACGAGCGTCGGCCACATCGCACCCGGCGGGCCGAACTGCGAAACGCCTACGGCGACGATGGCCATGAAGGCGACGTAGGTGACGTATCCGATATGGGTGAGATGACGGCGGATCGTCTCCTGGATGACGACCTTGCTTAGCAGACGAACGCTGAACAGATTCATGCCTCACCTCGGAAGATGCCTTCGAGGTCGGCCGTGTGACGCCGGACGTCGATGATGCCCACGCCGCTCTCGGCCAGCGCACGCACCAGCGCGGCGATGTCCGCATCGGCCGCCACATCGGCGATCAGCACGTTCTGCCGAGGAGCGACGTGGGCGATTCGCTCCACCGCGACCGGATCGAACGAGCCCGGCAGCATCGTGATGGCCACCACGATGTGATCGGTGTGGCGGAGCGTCTCGTGCCGTGCGATCACGCCGCCGCTGAGGAAGAGCACGCGGTCGCACACCTTCTCGATCTCGGCGAGCTGGTGGGAGTTGAGGAGCACAGCCGCCCCGCGGCTCTTCTGCTCCTGGATGAGATCACGCACGAGCAGCACGCCGTTCGGATCGAGTCCGGAGGTGGGCTCGTCGAGAAAGAGATACGCCGGCTCGTGGATCAGCGCCTGGCACATGCCGATACGCTGCAGCATGCCGCGCGAGTATTGCGAGAGGCGTTTCTCCGCGGCATCGCGGATGTCGAGCCGCACGAGCATGGCCTCGGCGCGGGCGTCGACCTCGCTCCGCGGCACGCCCGCCAGGAGCGCCATGTAGCGGAGGAACGCCCGTCCGGTCTCGGCGCGCGAGAAGTTCATCCGCTCGGGAACGAACCCCGTGCGGCGGCGGACGTCGAGATCGTCGTTGGAACGGCCGTCGATGGTGATGCTGCCGGCGCCTGGGTGCAGGAAGCCGAGGAGACACGACATGAGCGTCGTCTTCCCGGCGCCGTTCGGACCGATCAGCCCGACCACCTCTCCTGGCGCGACGTCGAGGTCGATGCCCTTGAGGACTTCCTGTTCGCGGCGCAGCGTCGTCCGAAACGACTTGCGAAGATCTCGCGCGCGGATCATTGCGACTGGCGCGCCTGCAGGCCCTTCACGATCTCATCCATCTTCGCCTGATGAAACTCGTTCACGAGCCTCTGCAACTCCGCCTCCCGCGACTCGTCGAACTCCGCGGAATAGACCTTCTTCAATGCTCCGCCGAGGTAAACCTTCGTCTCCACACGCCAGGTGGGCCGCGAGAAGAACTCCGTCTGGATGGTCAGCTTCTTCGACGCCACATCCAAGGCATCGAGACGGCCCATGGGAGGTGTGTCGGGTTCGCGCATCGTGGGGAGTTTATCGCGAGTGCGCTCCCCTCATCTCACTTGGCGAGGACCTCGACCGTGCCGAAGCCGGTGAGCTTTGTGGTCTCGTCGATCAATCCGATGGCGATCTTCGATGCTCCTTCCGACACATTGATCCCCGTCTTGTAGCGATAGTTGACGCCTGCGAGCTGTTCGTATTGGTCCGGCGTGATCTCAACGATCTGGTTCTGCTTGCCGCCGGTCATGAAGTCGCGCTCGCGGCCGGCGGAGGCGAAATGTACGTCGAACGAGGCCATGTACTTCGTTCCGTCATCGCTGGGCAGGAACGTCAGCTTGCTCATCGGCAGGACGATGTCGATCGGAATGGTGAAGTAGCCGCGCGCCTTGACAGGAGCTCCGGCCGTCACTTGGACGCCGAGCTCGTTGACCTCACGCGGATAGATCAGGCTGGCCACGACGAGATCGTCCATCTCGCGGCCGGTCGATTTCTGCAGGACCTCGGTGCGCGTGCGCACCTTCAGCTCCGGGCGATTGCGCACCTGCACATCCACCTTGCGCGTCTCGCCCGCCGCACCGGTGGCGCGATAAGCCAGCGAGTAGTAGACGCTCAGGTCGCTGGTCATTTGTTTAAAGGTGTTGTCGATGCCGGCATCTCCGCGAAACCAGCGGCCGCCGGTCTTCTCGCTGAGGGAGGTCAGCGTGGCGGCACTGTTCTGGAGCAGATCCACGTTCATGCTGGTCGAAAGGTCTTTCCGGAGATCTGGTCCGCCGCCGCCTTCCTTGACCGGCACCGATGCGGCGCCCCGCGACAGGAGCTCGAGATGAACTTCGGGCTCCAGCGCGTAGATGGTGACGCCGTTCGTGGCGGCGGAGCGCGCGATGTCGTCGATGGCATTCAGCGAGCTGCGCGTGATCACCTCGGGTTTGACCATTCGGGAGAAATCGTCCCCGTCACTGCTCGACAACTCGTCGAGGCCCAACTCCTGCTCCAGGCTTCGGGCTTCACTGCCCGGGACCGAGCCCAGCCCCATCGTCACCATGACCAGAATCTTCCGGCCTTCGATGCTGCCGAGGGATGAGGTCAGCGCGCGGAGCTGTCCCAGCCGATGCTCGACGCGGCGCCGGGTCGCGAATGCGTAATCGCGCTGGGCCGTGGCCCTGTTGTTCGACAGGAACACGTTCGATTCCTTACAGCCATTACGCCCACCTACGCAGTTGGGCGGCTGGTTTTCGACACCGAGCGCATTGCGCAGCCGCGCGATGTCCGCGCTGAGACCGGTCATCTTCAGATCGCTCTGATCGATCGCTGTCTTCAGGGCGCTCTCGATGGCGGCGCGGTCGCCGGTGAATTCCTGCACCACCTTGTTCGCGGCCGTCGGACGAACCACCGAGGCCACGTCGCCGTCGCGCATGGCCTCCACGAACTCCTGCACGCGCTGGTAGAGGCGGTTCCGCGCGTTGCGCTGCACTTCGATCTCGTCGATGAAGAACACGAAGTGACGGGGCGGCGGTGGCACCGCCTCGAACGTCTCCGTTCCCACGGCCGCGGTATTGACGCTGGACGCAGTCGAGGCGCTGGTGTCGTACAGCGAGAAGTTCGTGACCGGCTGGGGTTTGCCGTTCTCAAGGACGATGAAGTCGCTCTTCGTCAGACCGCGCACGGGATTGCCATTGGCGTCCGTGACGACGACGTCGAGGTTGTGCAGATGGACTTCGAAGGTCTCGATATAGGGGACTTGCGCGCTGACGGTGAATGCGAGGAGTAGTGCGACGATCGACAGCGCGATGGCGTTCTTCACTTGGCGACGACCTCCACCGTGCCGAAGCCGGTGAGTTTCGTGGTCTCGTCGATCAAGCCGATGGCGATCTTCGACGCGCCCTCCGAGACGGTGATGCCGGTCTTGTAGCGATAGTTGACGCCGTTCAGGCGCGCATGCTGTTCGGGTGTGAGCTCGACGATCTGCTGTTGCTTGCCTCCGGAGATGAAATCGCGCTCGCGGCCGGCCGAGGCGAAATGCACGTTGAACGAGGCCACGTACTTGGCTCCGTCGTCACTGCGCAGGAAGGTCAGCTTGTTCATCGGCAGCACGACGTCGAGCGGGATCGTGTAGTACCCGCGGTTCTTCACCGGCGCGCCGGCAATCACGTTGACGCCGAGCTCGTTGACCGGGCGCGGGTAGATCAGGCTGGCCACGACGAGATCGTCCATCTCGCGGCCGGTCGACTTCTGCAACACCTCGCTGCGCGTGCGCACTTTGAGCTCGGGCCGGTTGCGGACCTGCACCTGCACTTTGCGCGGCTTGTTGGCCTCGCCCGTGGCGCGGTAGGCCAGCGAGTAGTAGACGCTGAGGTCCGTGGACAGCTGCTTGAAGGTGTCGTCGATCCCGGACGTGCCGCGGAACCACTTTCCGCCGGTTTTCTCGCTCAGGGAGGTGAGCGTGGCGGCGCTGTTCTGCAGCAGGTCGATGTGCATGCTGCCGGAGAGGTCCCTGGTGGGATCGGGTCCGAAGTGCGAGCCGCCGCTCCTGGTGCCGGCCCTGTCCGGCACGGACGCGGCACCGCGGCTCATCAGCTCGAGATGCACCTCGGGCTCCAGCGCATAGATCGTCACGCCGTTGGCGGCCGCGGAACGGCCGATGTCATCGATCGTCCGCAGGTAATTGCGCGTGATCGAATCGGGCCGGTCCAGCCGCTGGTAATCGTCCGCCCCGGTTTCCTCCTCGTCGAACCCTTTCTCGATCGGCAGGTTCATCTCCTGCTCGAGGCTTCTGGCTTCACTGCCGGCTTCGGCGCCCAGACCCATGGTCACCATGATCACGATCTTGCGGCCTTCGATGCTTCCCAGCGACGACGTCAGCGCGCGGAGCTGCCCCAGCCGATGCTCGACGCGGCGGCGTGCCGCGAACGCATACTCCCGCTGCGCCATGGCCCGGTTGTCCCCTCGATTCAGCTTCGTCCGCAGCTGCGCGATGTCGCCGCTGAGGCCGGTGAGCTTCAGATCGCTCTGGTCGATGGCCGTCTTCAAGGCGCGCTCGATGGCGGCGCGGTCGCCGGTGAACTCCTGGACGACTTTCTCAGGCGCCGTCGGTCGGACGACCGACGCCACATCGCCATCGCGCATCGCACCGACGAACTCCTGCACGCGGCGATAGAGCTTCTGGCGCGCATTGCGCTGCACCTCGATCTCGTCGATGAAGAAGACGAAGTGGCGCGGCGGAGGCGGAACGACCTCGGCCGTTTCTGCTCCCGCGGCCGCGGCATTGACGCTGGACGCGGTCGAGGCGCTGGTGTCGTAGAGCGAGAAGTTCGTGACCGGCTGCGGCACGCCGTTCTCCAGCACCACGAAGTCGCCTTTCGTCAGCCCGCGCACCGGGTTCCCCTTTGCGTCGGTGACCACGACGTCGAGATTGTGCAGGTGGACTTCGAAGGTTTCGATGTAGGGGACCTGTGCGGCGAGGGTGGGTGCGAGAACGAGAAGCGCAACGGCCAACAGCACATTTGATTTCAAGCGAAATCCCCTTCCGTGACTGCTCTCTGGTGCGTGATCGCGATCACACTTGCGGTCGCCATGCCCGGCTTTTCGGCACATTTTGACGCCAACCTGTCGCCATCCGGCGACAGCGCGTCCTGTTTGGGCGGCACAGTTTCCGCGGAACTGTCCTCCAGCCGAGACTCATGGCTTCCGAAAGGTCATTGGATGATCTTTCGAACGTCATTGAAGGATCTCCGGAGACTCGTGAACGATCTCCAAACCGCAACTCGAGGATCGCAGGCCGGTCGTTGCACTGTCTACAAACTGCCACTCGGCCAGCTCCAAAACGAAATCCAGGGCTCTCCGGAGATCATCGAATGATGTTCAAAACATCATCCAATGATGTTTCGAAGATCATCGAATGATGTTTTGAGTGTCACCCCAAGATCTCCGGAAACTCGTGAACGATCTCCAAACCGCGACTCGAGGATCTCCGGGCGATCGTTGAAGTATCTTCAAAACGCCATTCGACCAGCTCCAAAACAACATCCAGGGCCCACCGGAGATCATCGAATGATCTTCAAACGTCATCCAATGATGCTTCGAAGATCCTCGAATGACTTTTTGAGTGTCGTCCAAAGATCTCCGGAAACTCGTGAACGATCTCCAAACCGCGACTCCAGGGCCGGCCGGAGATCATCGAATGATTTTCAAAACGTCATCCAATGATGTTCGTGCCCACCCCCGTCATCCTGAGCGAGGTGGCCGGGCGGGTGTGAGCGAAAGGATCTCAAACTACAAAAAACATGGCCTGTGCCACGCTTGACGCATTTAGAGATCCTTTCGCTCCCTCACACCCACCCGCCCTACGCTCACAGGCTGTGAAGGAATCGAGTTTTGGCGCCAGAACACAGCGAGATGACGGCGTGCGCGATCTGTCGAGCGGCGAAGAACTCAAGCGGAGGGCGAGGGCCAAGACTAGAGATTGCCTTGAAGAGCGGTCGAGAGAGCGCACCGAGGTCGGAGCGGTCGCTTTTCGCGGTTCAAGTTAGGCCAACGCCCACCCGCGACGCATGTTATTTGCGATTGCGTGCAGCAGAGCGACCGAACGCACCTTCTTCGTTCCACGCACCAGGAAGTGCAACAGACCTTGGGCACGACACTGAGCGTTAACCAACTCCGCCGTCGCTCCTCGTTCCTTGTAGATCTGCTTCCCGTCGTCGGTGGTCATCCTTTGGCGCCAGTCTTTGACCGCTTCGCTGTCGGTTGGTCGGATCTCCTCCGGGTTGCGGCCTGAGCGGCGTTGCCGCAGTGGCGCAAAGATCTTGCAGCCACGCTCGGCCATCTTGTCCACGTTGCCCAGCGAGTTGCATCCTCCATCGGCGAGCCACTCTTCGGGACGGACTTGGTAACGGTCTTCGATCTGCTCTGCCAGCGGCACCATCGCGTGCGTGTCGGTTCCGATGTTGTCGACGTCCGCCGCGATGATCACCTTCGACACCGTGTCACTCACGAAATGCACGTTGTACGCAGGACGGAAGCCGCCGTCGGCCATCTTCATGACTCGCGCACTCGGATCGGTTGTTGACGTGCGCGCTTCCTTCTTCTTTTTGCCGTTGTTCGAGCGCTTGCGCCGTTCCGCCTCGGCCATCTCTGCAAGAGCGCGCTCAATCCGTTTCGCGCGATCATCAGCAGCCTTCTTCTTGGCCGCTTGGTCACGCTTGGCCGCAGCACCTGGATCGTCTTCGATCTCTTTGGCCAGCCTCTCCACCTGTTCGCGTGCGATCTTCTCCAGCTTGTTCAAACCAGCACGCGTCCGGAACGACGATGCGCCCGCTGAGGCACGCACTTTCATCCCGTCCTGCGCTACCCGCCGCAACTCCACCAAGCCTTCCGACACCAGGATCGTCACGCTCTGAGTGAGCAGCCCGTTGAGCAGATCCGTGGCTTCGTTGCGGAAGTCCGACAACGAATGATGGTTGATGTTTACCCCGCCGCAGATCCACTGGTATGCCAGGTGGTATTGGCACAGACGCTCGATCTCTCGCGCTGATCCAACGCCATCAAGCGTTGCGTAGATCCACAACGCTAGAAAGATCTGCGGATCCGTCGCCGGCCGGCCAGCCTTCCCTTCCCGCGACAGGATGCGCACGTAGAACTCGCCCAGATCCAACCGATCGACGAACGTCCACACCGCTCGGGCCTGATGATCCGCCGGCAGCAACGATTCCAAATCCATCGGTACCAGCCGCATCTGAGCCCGATTCACTTCCACCACACGCGCTTTCGGCTCTCGGTTCTCGCTCATCAACCGATGGTACGGTCATCCTCACTTTTCCACAGCACGCGCGATTTCTTCACAGGCTCTCAGGATGACGGGGGAGTGGAGCTGTACTCGGTGAGTGGCGTTTTCGCACTAAAAGAATCCCAGCACTGCGTCGATCCCGTACCCGATCTCTTCCTCGGATACGTCCGAGACGACGACGCATTCGCCGACGCGGCGGGGGAAGACCATGACGCGGGCGGTGCCGGTGTTTTTCTTGTCGTGCTCGGTGGCGGCGAGGATCTCGGCACGATCGAGGGGCGGCGGCACGGCAGGGTGGTGGCGAAGAATCGTGCTCTCGATCCGGGCGGCTTCTTCGGCCGGCAGGAGGCCGCGGCGGATGGCGATGGCGTTCGCGCCGATCATGCCCCAGGCCACCGCTTCGCCGTGCGTGATCCCTTCGTAATGCAGCGCGGCTTCGATGCCGTGGGCGATGGTGTGGCCGTAGTTGAGCAGGCGGCGCAGGTCGGCTTCCTTTTCGTCCGCGGACACGATCTCCGCTTTCACGCGGATGGCCTTGCGCACCAGCTCGTCGAGGTCGAAGGTGTCCTCTTCGAACATCTCGAAGAGCGACGGGTCGGCGATGACCCCACCCTTGAGCGCCTCGTACATCCCGCTGAGGCGCTCTCGCGGCGGAAGCGTGTCGAGCACCGATGTATCGGCGATCACGGCCCGCGGCGGAAAGAAACTGCCGATGAGGTTCTTCCCCTTCGGATGATTGACCGCCAGCTTCCCGCCGATGGAGCTGTCCACCTGCGCCAGGAGCGTCGTCGGCACATGCACGAGATCGATCCCGCGCAGAAAGATCGACGCCGCAAACCCGGCCGTATCGCCGATCATCCCGCCACCGACCACGACCGCCATCGAATCGCGCTTCGCGCCGCGCTCGAGGAGCTGCGTGACCACGTCATTCGCGGTGTCGAGCGTCTTGTGCGCCTCCCCTTCCTCGATCAGCACCAGCTCCGCACCGGCGACGATGTTGCCGAATCGCTCGTGCAACGCGGCCGAGGTGATGACGAACACCTTCCCGCGCGGCCGCACCAGTTCGCCGACGCGCGGGAGCAGGTCACGGCCGACGTAGACCGGGTACGTCGCGCTGGCCTGGGAGATGGTGAGGAAGGGGGTCACTTGCGCAGCGCAATCCCGAGCTCGACCAACTGCTTCTCATCCACCTCCGACGGCGCTTCGCACATGAGGTCCTGGGCGCGGGCGGTCTTGGGGAAGGCGATGACGTCGCGCAGGGACTCGGAGCGGGACATGAGCATGGCCATGCGGTCGACGCCGAGGGCGATGCCGCCGTGGGGAGGGGCACCGTAGCGGAAGGCTTCGATGAGGAAGCCGAAACGCGCGCGTGCCTCCTCGTCCGTGATGCCGAGGGCGCGGAACATGCGGCGCTGCAGCTCGGGCTGATTGATGCGGATCGAGCCGCCGCCCAGCTCGAGGCCGTTCAGCACGACGTCGTAGGCGCGCGCCAGCACGACGCCGGGATCGGATTCCAGCTGGTCCACCTGATCCAGTGCCGGCGAGGTGAAGGGGTGATGACGCGCGAAGTACCGCTGCGATTCGTCATCCCACTCGAACAGCGGAAAATCCGTGACCCACAGAAAGTTCCAGCGCTCCTCGGGGATGAGCTTCTCTTCTTTGGCGATCTTCAGGCGCAACGTCGAGAGCACGTCCCAGACGACCGTGTTCTTGCCGGCCACAACCAGGGCCAGATCGTTCTCGTTCGCGCCGAGCTTCGCGCGCAGCGCGTCGTGCGCTCCCTCGTCGAGGAACTTCTTGATCGACGACCCGCGCGCCGCGTCGAATTTGATCCAGACCAGGCCGCTGGCCTTCATCTTCTTCGCGTCCTCGGCGAGGTCGTCGAGCCGCTTGCGTGAGAACGACGCGCCGCCCGGGACGACGATGGCGCGCACCGTTTGAGCCGCACGGAAAGGCTCAAAAGCCAGTTGCTGCGCGGCCTCGGTGATGTCATTGAGCTCCATCCCGAAGCGCGTGTCCGGCCGGTCGATGCCGAAGCGGTCCATCGCCTCCTGCCACGTCATGCGCGGGAACGGCGTCGTCACCGGGATGTTGGCCACCGGGAAGATCTCGGCGAACAGTCCCTCGATCATCGAGTAGATGAACTCCTCGTCGATGAAGGAGGCTTCGACGTCGATCTGCGTGAACTCCGGCTGGCGGTCGCGGCGCAGGTCTTCGTCGCGGAAGCAGCGCGCGATCTGGAAGTAGCGCTCCAGGCCCGCCACCATGCAGAGCTGCTTGAAGATCTGCGGCGACTGCGGAAGCGCGTAGAACTGTCCTTTGTGCACGCGGCTGGGCACGAGATAGTCGCGCGCTCCCTCGGGAGTCGATTTCGTGAGGATCGGCGTCTCCACTTCGAGGAAGCCGAGGCGGTCGAAGTAGTTGCGCGTGGCAAAGATCATCTTGTGCCGCAGCATCAGGTTGCGCGTCAGCGTGGGGCGGCGCAGGTCGAGATAGCGATACTGCAGCCGCAGCTCTTCCGCGGCGTCGACGTCGTCGTCGATCGGGAACGGCGGCGTGTCCGCGCGATTGAGGATCTCGATGGCCGTCGGCACGACCTCGATGTCGCCGGTCGGCAGCTTGGCGTTCTTCTGCGCGTCGGCGCGCTCGACCACGTTGCCGGTAATGCGCACCACGAACTCGCCGCGCAGCTCCTTGGCCGCGGCGACCAGCTCCGGCGACGCACCGCGCTCCCGGTCGATCACCACCTGGCAGATGCCGGTGCGGTCGCGCAGGTCGATGAAGACCAGCTCTCCGAAGTCGCGCTGTTTCTGCACCCAGCCGTTGAGGGTGACGGTTTGGCCGACGTGATCTTTTCGCAGTGTTCCGTTCATGTAGAGAGGTACTTCTCCTTGTAGTCCACGTAATTGCGCCACGACTGGTCGAGCTTCGCGAGCTCTTCCTCGGTCAGCGGGCGTTTGATGCGCGCCGGGACGCCGATGACGAGGACCCGCGGCGGGACGCGCATGCCCTCGGGGACGAGTGCTCCGGCTCCCACGAGGGCGCTTTCGCCGACGACCGCGCCGTCGAGGACGCGCGAGCCCATGCCGATGAGGGCGCCACGGTGAATCGTGCAGCCGTGCACGATGGCTCCGTGGCCGATCGTGACTTCCTCGGCGATGACGGTCGACCATTTCTCGTGCTCGACGTGGATCGTGCAGTTGTCCTGCACGTTCGTCCGCGAGCCGATGCGGATGAAATTCACGTCTCCTCGTACTGTCGTGCCGTACCAGATCGAGCAATCGTTGCCGATCTCCACGTCGCCGATGATGGCGGCGTTCTCAGCCACGAAGACGCGTGCGCCGAGGCGGGGGCTCTTGCCGTCGTAAGGCCGGAGGATCATCGGGCGGGACTCTAACATGGCGCTCGGCAGGCGTGGATGGTGACAAACGTCAGATGACAAGCGGCCCGTCCGTGGCTAAATTGCGGATATGCACGGCAGAATCAAGTTCCGCCTGCGGGGCCGCGAGGTCTCGCGCGTCGAGGCGTTCAGCGACGTGGTCTTCGGCTTCGCGCTGACGCTCATCGTCGTCTCGCTCGAAGTCCCGACCAGCTACGACGAGCTGATCCACACCATGCGCGGGCTCCCGGCGTTCGCCATCTGCTTCGCGCTCCTGACGTGGGTCTGGCACGTCCACCACACGTTCTTTCGCCGGTACGCGCTCACCGACGAGATCACGGTCGCGCTCAATACTGCGCTGTTGTTCATCGTCCTCTTCTACATTTACCCGATGAAGTACCTGTTCTCAGTCATCACCGGAGGGCACCGAGGACAGCCGGGTGGCCCGGATCTGATGATCATCTACGGCCTCGGCTTCATCGGCATCTTCACGCTCTACCTGTTGATGTACTGGCACGCCTGGCGAAAGCGCGACGAGCTCGAACTGAACCAGGTCGAGCGCCACGACACCATCACCAACATGTGGATGTACACGAGCTACATCGTCATCGGCCTCATCTCCTGCGCCATGGCCGCTCTCAACTCGCGAAGCATGATTGCCTGGGCAGGCCTGATCTACTTCCTCATCGGTCCCGTCTCCGGCATCATCGGCTGGAAGCGCGGCTCCGCGCGCCTGCGCGTGGAGCAGATGGAGATGGGCGATGCCGCGACTCCCGGGACACTCCCCGCCGAGGCGTAGTTCGACCGCTATTTGAGCGTCGCCAATCGCTTGCGCGACGCCTGATCCTCCGGGTGCAGTTGGAGCGCTTGCTGGAACGCCTGGCGTGCTTCCTCGCGGCGCCCGAGGCGGAGGAAGACCTCGCCGGCGACGGCGAAGTAGCCGCTGGGCAAGGGGGTCTTGTTCGCGCGTGATGCGGTGTAGATCCGCTGCAGCGCCGCCAGCGCGGCGGCCGGATCGTTCTGCGCGAGCAAGATCTGCGCGAGCACGAAGTCCGAGTGTGCGAGCTCCGCTTCGCGCTGCGCGGTGGTGAAGTCGCCGCGTGCGGCAGCGATGCGCGCCAGCATCTCGTGCGCCGCCTCCGGCTTCTGGGCCAGCGCCAGCCGGGCGTGCGCCTCGGCATCGTCGAGCGCGCCTCTCTCGACCAGAACATTGGCCAGCGACAGCGCGAACTCGGGCGCGAGCTCCGGCGTGGTGCGGATGGCATCACGATAGGTCTTCTCGGCACGGGCGAGATCGCCCAGCGATTCGTAGGCCACGCCGAGCTGGTCGCGCAGGTCGCTCCAGCCCGGGTTCGCCGCCAGGAGCCGTTCCATCTCCGCGGACGCCTCGGCGAACTTTCGCGCGGCCATCAGCTCGGTGACGCGTTTGAGCGCGTCGAGATCCTGCAGGTGATCGCGCGGATTGAGCGTGCTGGGTGACGTCGATCCTGTTTGCGCGCTGACGTACCCGAGGGCGGCCAGCTTCCTCGCCTCCTCCGGATCGATCCGCAAGGCGACCGCAGGCGCGGACGGTGCGCTGGCGGCGTCGCGCCGCAGCTTCGCGTAGACACGGCGTTCGGCTTCGTGCAGGTCGCGCGTCTCACGGCCGTCGCGCGCGAGATCGTAGAGCTCCGGCTTCGGACCGTCGATGAGATGGTGCGGCCATTCGACGACGGAATGCAGCTCGCTCCATCCGAGGTGCAGGCGCGGATAGAGAGTCTCCCCGTGGATCGGGCGCGCGATTGGTCCGTCGAGCAACGAACGCCCATCGGTAGGCGGCGGAGCAGCGCCGGTGACGGAAGCAATCGTCGGCAGCACGTCGACGAGCTGCACGGCCTCGGACACGCGCGTCCCGCGGCGCTCGTTGCCCGGAAGCTTGACGATCAGCGGCACCTGCAGCGCTTCGCGATACAGCAGCACGCCATGTTCCTGCTCGCCGTGATCGCGCAACCCCTCGCCGTGATCGGAGAGGAGGATGATCAGCGCGTCGTCGTAAAGCCCTGAGGCGCGGAGCGAATCGAGCAACTCACCGACCAGCGCGTCCGTCGTGACGATCTCGCCGTCGTACGAAGGCTCGTAAGGAGCATGCGGCTCGAAGAGATGCACGAAGGCGAAGAACGGCTGCGCGGAATGGCCGGCGATCCATTGCCTGGCGATGGCGACGGACTCGCGCCCGGAACGGGCCAGATTGCCGGTCGGCGCGCCTTCCACGGCCGCGATCCGGTCGTCATACGCATCGAAGCCGTTGCCGATGTTCGTCGAGCCGCGCAGCACATACGCCGAAACGAAGCCGCCGGTGGCGTAACCGTGCGCGTGCAGCATCGACGCAACCGTCGGCGTCTTCGCATCGAGCTGAAACGCCGCGTTGTCGCGCACCCCGTGATGCGCCGGCAAGAGCCCCGTGAAGATCGACGCATGCGAAGGGAGCGTCAGCGGCACATGCGAAAACACGCGCTCGTACACGACCCCATCGGCGGCCAGCCGGTCGATCGCCGGCGTCGTGATCCCTTTGTATCCGTACGCGGGCAGGTGATCCGATCGCAGCGTATCGATCGAGATCAGAATCACATTGGGATGAGAGGGAGCCTCAGGGCGCTGACAGGCGAGAACGAAGAGCAGGATGAAGAATTTGGAGTGCGGTGGCCGCAGCCACCGCTTTTGTATGCCACGGAGCGCGTTCATCGCCATAACTTCCAGGTCGCGGTCGCCCAAACGGCGGCGAAGAGCAGGCATACCGAGGCCGTGCCGATGGTGGCGGCGGTCGGGCCAAACCGGTCGGACGCCAGGCCGGAGGCCAGGCCGGAGACGGCCATGGTGAGGGTGACGAAGCCGTAGTCGGCGGAGAAGATGCGGCCGCGGATGGCGTCCGGCACTTCGCGCTGCAGGCCGTAGGTCGAGATCTGCCAGGCCGCGCCGCCGCCGAGGTGGGCGAAGAGAATGGCCAGGAACCCGAGGGGCAGCGTCGTCGAGAACGCCAGCGCGGCGTAGCCGGCGCCGAATGCGAAGACACAGAAGGCAATGGCGCGATACCGCGCGTCGTCATTGCGCATGGCGCCGCGCAGCAGGAACGGCCCGCACAGCGCGCCGAGGCCGCGCGCGGCGAACAGCAGCCCGATGCCCCACGCGCCGGCGCGGAACACTTCCCTGCCGAACACACTCACCATGGCCACGACGCCCGCGCCGAGGCCGTAGCCGCCCTTCACTGTGAGCAGCCCGAGCACGCGCGGCTGCGAGCGCGCGAAACGGAACGTCTCGCGCACGGACTCGAGAAACGGCGCGTGCCGATTGAGCGCATCGCGCTTTTCGGAGAAATGGACGCGCATGCGCGCCAGGAGGATCGCCGAGATCCCGAAGCTCACCGCGTCGAACACGAACGACGCATCGCGTCCGAGCAGAGCCGTCACCGCTCCGCCGATCCCCGCGCCCGCCACGAGCATCGTCCCCCACGTCGATCCCATCAGCACATTCGCCGCGGCCAGCTCCTCGCCCGAAACGATGTTCGGCAGCGCCGCCTGCGCCGCCGGCTCGAAATAGGCGGAGCCGACGGCAATGAGGAAGACGCCCGCGAACGCAAACGGCAACATGGCCGGCGTCCGCGCCAGCAGAGGCAGGAGACAGGCGCCGATGCGCAACAGATCGACGCCGATCATCAGCTTCCGCCGGTCCAGCCGGTCGATGACGTGTCCGGCATGAGGGGTAAAGAGAAATATGGGCAGCGTCTGGAACAACAGCACCAGCGACACCAGTGTCGCCGACCCCGTCAGATCGAGCACGAGATCGAGGAGCGCCACCGTGAGGAACCAATCCCCGCCGAGCGAGATCAGCGCCGCCAGATAGAGCAGGCGGAAATCGCGGTTGTTCGTTAGAAGGCGCAGGTACATGTTTGGAGGTCCGGGGGAGTCTCAAAGTCGCAAAGTCTCAAAGTCGCAAAGGAGAGGCAGCCACCCTTTGAGACTTTGCGACTTTGCGACTCCCAGGCGCCTACCCCTCGTCCGGAATCGGGTGTCCGGCGGAGCCGGAGCGTTCGTACAACAGGTACGAGTAGGGGTATTCGTTCTTCCCGTCGGCTTCGAAGTGCTCGGAGTCGATGAGGTGCCATTCGGAAACGTCGTCGAAGTCGGGGAAGAACGTGTCGCCTTCCACCTCGGCGTGGACGCGGGTGAGGTACATGCGGTCGGCGCGGTGCATCGCCTGCTCGAAGATCTCGGAGCCGCCGCCGATGAAGGGCTCTTCGTCGCCGCTCTCTTCGACCACGCGGATGGCGTCCTCGAGCGACTTCACGACGATCGCTCCTTCCGGCGCAAAGTCGTCGCGGCGCGTGATGACCAAGATCACGCGTCCCGGCAGCGGCCTGCCCAACAGGGAATCCCAGGTCTTGCGGCCCATGATCATGTGATGGCCCATGGTCAGCGCCTTGAGGCGCTTGAGGTCGGCCGACTGGCGCCACGGGATTCCGTTCGCGCGGCCGATGACGTTGTTGGTCGAGAGCGCGGCGATGATGGAGAGTCTCATACGGCGATCGGCGCTTTGATGGCCGGGTGCGGATCATAGTTCTCGAGCGTGAAATCGCTGAACTTGAATTCAAAGATCGAGCGCACCTCGGGATTGAGCCGCAGCGACGGCAGCGGCCGCGGCTCGCGTCCCAGCTGCTCCCGGGCCTGGTCGATGTGATTGAGATAGAGGTGCACGTCGCCGAACGTGTGCACGAACTGGCCGGGCGCGAGACCGGTGACCTGGGCCACCATCAGCGTGAGCAGCGCGTACGAGGCGATATTGAACGGAACGCCGAGGAACACGTCCGCGCTGCGCTGGTACAGCTGACAGGAGAGCCGTCCGTCCGCGACGTAAAACTGGAAGAGCGCGTGACACGGCGAGAGCGCCATCTTCTCCAGTTCGCCCACGTTCCAGGCGCTGACGACGAGGCGGCGCGAGTCCGGATTGCGGCGGATCTCGTCGATGACGTTCGAGATCTGATCGATGGTGCGCCCGTCGGCGGTGGGCCAGGCGCGCCACTGCTTTCCGTAGACCGGCCCGAGCTCGCCGTCCGCATCCGCCCACTCATCCCAGATCGTGACCTTGTTCTCGTTGAGAAAGCGCACGTTCGTGTCGCCGGCCAGGAACCACAGCAGCTCGTAGATGATCGAGCGCAGGTGCATCTTCTTGGTCGTCATCAGCGGAAACGACGCGCCGAGATCGAACCGCATCTGATGCCCGAAGATGCTGAGCGTGCCCGTACCGGTACGGTCGGTCTTGCGGGTGCCGTGGTCGAGGATCGTTTGCACGAGGTCGAGGTAGGACTGCATGAGGGGACATTGTAGAGCTGCACAGCTGCACGGCTACACAGCTGTACAGCTTTGAAGCTGTGTCGCTGTGCAGCTCAGGCATAATGCGCGCCGCTCATGGAGTATCAGTCCAACATCCTTCACATCGGCGGCCTCTCCGCGACGGAGCTTGCCTCGCGTTTTGGCACGCCGCTCTACGTCTACGACGCCGCCGTGCTCCGGCGGCAGATTGCGAATGTCCGGACGGCGTTCGCGGCGCTGCCGTTCCAGCCGTTTTATGCGATGAAGGCCAACAGCAACGTGTCGCTGCTGCGCCTGATCCGCGAGCAGGGGTTTGGGTGCGATGCGGTGTCGCCGGGCGAGATCCATCTGGCCATGCGCGCCGGCTTTACCGCCGAGGCCATCTGGTTTACGTGCTCGAACGTGTCTGACGATGACCTGCGCGCCATTCCCGATCCGCGCATCGTCATCAACGTGAACTCGGTCGTCGAGATCGACCGCATCGTGGCCCTCGGCCTCACCAATCCGATCGCGCTGCGCGTGAATCCGTCCGTCGGCGCCGGACATCACCGCGACGTCATCACCGCTGGCGAGAGCGTGAAGTTCGGAATCGACGTGGCCGAGATCGCCACGGCCCGGATGCTGGTGGAAGACTCCGGCCGCAGGGTGGTCGGTCTGCACGCGCACATCGGCTCAGGCGTCGATACGACGGCGCCGCTGCTCGATTCCGCACGCTGCCTGTTGGAGCTGGCGCCTCTCTTCAAATACCTGCGCTGGATCAACTTCGGCGGCGGCATCTCCACCCCCTATCGCCCCGGCGATCCCGAGTTCCCGATCGGGCAGTACGGTTCGGAACTGACGGAGCTGGCCGGCCCGCTGCTGCGCGAGCGCGGCCTCACGGCCATCCTCGAGCCGGGACGCTACCTCGTCGCCGAATCGGGCCTGCTGCTGGCGCGCGTGACGAGCAAGCGGATCAGCGCCGGCGTCGAATGGGTCGGCGTCGACACCGGGTTCAATCACCTCGTCCGCCCGTCGAAGTACAGCGCCTACCACCACATCGTCAACGCCTCCCGTGGCACGAACGGCTCGCTGCGCACGAGCTGGGACCCGGCCGTCAAGCGCGACGACGTCGTCGTGGCCGGCAACCTCTGCGAATCGGGCGACGTCTTCACCCGCACCGACGGACAGGTCACCACCCGCGCCCTCGAACCCACGCATGTCGGCGACCTCCTCGCCTTCTGCGATGCCGGCGCCTACGGCTTCTCCATGGCCTCCCACTACAACGCCCGCCTCCTCCCCCCCGAGATCCTCATCGACCACGGCGAAGCACGAATCATCCGCACCCGCCAGGCGATGGAGGAGTTGGGGAAGGGGATGGAGTGAACGCGCAACCTGGTCAGTCGCACGCGTCCCGCGAGGAAGAGGCGCACAGGCGCAGAGGCTCAAAGGCTCAGAGGACGCGGCAGGCAAACCCTTTGAGCCTTTGCGCCTCTGAGCCTCTGCGCCTCTTCCTCGCGGTAATCGTCGCCATCACCCTCACCCACTGCGCCACCACACCCCCTGCAAGAACGAACGCCATGCTCGATCTGAAAATCACGAACGGCCGCATCCTCGACGGGACCGGCGCTCCCTGGTTCCGCGGCGATGTCGGGGTCCGCGGCGATGTCATCGTGGTGGTCGGCGATCTGGCCGGCATGCCGGCGAAGAGCACCATCGACGCGCACGACCACATCGTCTCTCCCGGCTTCATCGATCTCCTCGGCTGGTCGCAGGAGACGGTCATCGAGGATCCGTACCTCGAGGCCACCGTGCGCCAGGGCATCACCACCCATCTCGGCGGCGAGGGGCATTCGCCCGGGCCGGTGAAGGCGGACCGCGTGAAGCCGGGCGAGCTCTGGGCCACGCTCGGCGACTATCTCGATGAAGTCGACCGCCGCGGCGCGTCCATCAATTTCGCCATGCTCCTCGGCACGTCGAATCCGCGCGAGATGGTCATCGGCGACGTCAACCGCCAGCCCACGGCCGGGCAGATGCGCGAGATGGAGGCCATCGTCGAGCAGGCCATGCGCGACGGGGCAGTCGGCCTCGGCTCCTCGCTGATCTACGTGCCGGCCATGTACTCGACCACCGAAGAGCTGATCGCGCTCTCGCGCGTCGCCCATCGGTACGGCGGCGTCTACTTCTCCCACATCCGCGACGAAGGCGACCACATCGACGGCGCCCTCGATGAAGCCTTCCGCATCGGCCGCGAGTCCGGCATCCCGGTCAACATCTGGCACCTCAAGATCGGCGGCCGGCCGAACTGGGGAAAGATGCCGGCCATCATCGAGCGCATCGCCGCCGCGCGCGCGGAAGGGCTCGACGTCGCGGCCAACGTCTATCCCTACGCCGCCTCGAGCACGGCCCTGAGCACGCTCGTCCCCGACTGGGCCATGGACGGCGGCTACAGCGCCATGCGCCTGCGGCTGCAGAACCCCGGCGACCGCGCCCGCATCGCCGAGGCCCTGCGCGCGCAGTACGCCAAACGCGGCCCGCGCGGCATCTACGTCACGCAGATCTACAACCCGGCCCAGGATCAATACGAAAAGAAATTCATCGAAGAGATCGCCGAAATGATGAGCGTCCCGGTCGAAGAAGCGCTCATCACCCTCTTCGCCGAAGGCACCATCTCCCCGCGCGTGATCTTCTTCTCCATGAACGAAGACGACGTCCGCTACGCCCTCAAGCAGCCCTTCGTCTCCGTCGGCTCCGACGCCAGCGCCCCGAGCGACAAAGCCCGCGCCGAAAACACCGCCGTCCACCCCCGAGCCTACGGCACCTTCCCCCGCGTCCTGGGTCGCTACTCACGCGACGAAAAACTCTTCCCCCTCGAAGAAGCCATCCGCAAGATCACCTCCCAGGCCGCCCTGCGCGCCAACATCCACGACCGCGGAATCCTGCGCGAAGGCATGAAAGCCGACCTCGTCATCTTCGACCCCGCCACCGTCCGCGACCTCTCCACCTTTGAAGACCCGCACCACTTCTCCGAGGGAATCTCCGACGTCATCGTGAACGGAGTGCCGGTATTGCGCGACGGCGCGATGACCGGGGCAAAACCGGGGAGGACGATTCGGGGGAGAGGATGGAAGGGGAAAGGGTAGCCCTCGTTCTTCGCCAAGCCGCCGTAGGCGGCACAAGATCTCTAGCACCCGGCTTCAGCCGGGTGAATTCCAGAGAATCGAGATTGAGCCCGTGTAGCGGGCGACAGAATCGTCATGAATGTGATTGCTGTCGCCCGCTACGCAGGCTCTTTTCATTGATACGCATGGGTACACCCGGCTTGAAGCCGGGTGCTATTGATCTCGTGCCGCCTAACGGCGGCCGCCGGTGCTCGCTGCGGTCAAGATAACGCTGGAAAGAAAGTCGGCCGCGTCGATCTGTCCGTAGAATGTCGCCCGACATGACGACGACCTCAACCGCAAAACTCGTACGCACCGTCGGTTTCTGGGGCTTGGTGGCGATGTGCATCAACGCCGTGGTTGGGTCCGGCGTGTTTCTGCTGCCGCATGAGTCGTACACGCTTCTGGGGCCGTTTTCGCTGTGGGCGCCGCTCTTGTTCGCGATTCCGGTGTTCATCCTGGTGCTCAACTTCGCCGAGGCGGCCAGTCACTTCGAAGAGCCGGGCGGGGCGTATCTGTACGCGAAGTCGGCGTTCGGCGATTTCATCGGGTTCGAGACGGGGTGGATGAACTGGATCGCGCGCGTGACGTCGCTGGCGTCGCTGTCGAACGGGTTCGTGCTGGCGCTGGCGTTGCTGGATCCTTCGCTCGGCGAGGGCAATTGGCGTACGGCAGTGATCATCGCATCAACGCTCGTCCTAACCAGCATCCACTTGCTCGGCGTCCGCTACGGCGCGGCGTCGATCTACGTCTTCACGTTCGGCAAGCTGGTACCGCTGATCGGGTTCATCGTCGTTGCGCTGGCGGTGTGGAAGACGAATCCGATTCCGGGATCGTTCACGCTGCCGGGACCGGGCACGAACTGGAGCGACGCCGCGCTGTTCATGCTGTTCGCGTACGCCGGTTTCGAAAATCTCGGCGTGCCTGCGGGCGAGTACAAGAATCCCCGCCGTGATCTGCCGTGGGCATTGCTCGTGGGCATCCTGGCCATAGCCGCGATCTACGCGCTCGTCCAACTCGGGGCGATGTCGGCGCTGCCGGACCTCTCGCAGAGCAAGACGCCGATCGCCTCGGCGGCGGCGGAGCTGGTCGGTCCCATCGGAATGTTCGTCGTCACGGTCGGGGCCCTGCTTTCGATGGCTGGTACAAACTCCGGCACGATGCTGGAAGGCTCGCGCATGCTCTACGCGCTCTCGCTCGACCGCCGCATGGGGCCTCTCTCGTACGTGCATCCGCGTTACCGCACACCGAGCCTCGCCATCGCCATCCATACGACTGTGGCGCTGGCCCTGGCGCTCGGCGGTTCGTTCAGGCAGCTCGCGCTGATCTCGGCGATGGCACGTCTGACGACGTATCTCGTGACGTGTCTGGCGATCCCGCGACTGCGCAAGCTGAACGCGAACGCGTCGAAAGAAACGTTTCGCACACCAGGGTACATCGTACCGATCCTCGGCGTGCTGGTGTCGCTGGTCTTCGTCTGGAACCTCACCCCGCAGAAGCTCATCGTGGCGGCGATCGCGTTGTCCGTCGGGGCGTTGATCTACGTCGCCTCGAAGCCTCGCGATTGAACCGTCAGAACATCCACATGCACACCGCCACCGTCGCGATCGCGGCGACGATGTCGCCGATGAGCGCGGCGGGGACGGCGTGGCGGGTGCGCTTGACGCTGATGGCGCCGAAGTAGACGGCCAGGACGTAGAAGGTCGTTTCCGAGCTGCCGTACATCGTGGCGGCCATGCGGGCCATGAGGGAGTCGGGGCCGTAGGTTTTGACGAGGTCGGTCGTGAAGGCGAGCGAGCCGCTGCCGGTGAGGGTGCGCAGGATGGCCAGCGGCACGAGCTCGGCCGGGAAGCCGGTGGCGGCCATCAGCGGACGGAGCGCGGCGGTGAGCAGGTCCATGGCGCCGGAACCGCGGAACATGCCGATGGCCACGAGGATGCCGACGAGGAAGGGGATGATCTTCACCGCCACTTCGAATCCTTCCTTCGCTCCTTCGACGAAGACGTCGTACACCTTCACCTTCTTGATCATGCCGTAGAGCGGAATCCCGACGAGCATCACCGGGATGGCCCACAACGAGATGGCATCGAGCGCCGCGCGGATCACTGGCTCACCTCGGCCGTCGTTGCCAGCGGCTCCGTGGGCGTCGGCTCAGTTGGCGTCGGGTAAAACCGCTGCAGCACTTTCGCCGCGATCACGGCGGCAGCGGTGCCGATGGCGGTGGCGATCAGTGACGTGGAGATGATGGCCGTCGGATTCTGCGAGCCGGCCGCGACGAGCACGCCGATCATCGTGGCCGGAATGAGCTGGACTCCCGAGGTGGTCAGGGCCATGAACGTGACCATGGCGTTGGAGGCCGTGTCCTTGCGCGGGTTGAGCTCCTGCAGCTCTTCCATGGCCTTGATGCTGAGGGGCGTGGCGGCGTTGTTGAGGCCGAGCATGTTCGCCGCGGTGGCCACGACGATGGCGCCGTTGGCGGGGTGATCGGGCGGCAGCTCGGGGAACAGCCATCGCAGCACAGGGCGCAGCGCGCGGCCGAGCAGGGTCACCATCCCCGAGGCCTCGGCGATGCGCATCATGCCGAGCCAGAGCGTCATGATGCCGATCAGTCCAAGGGCGATCTCGACCGCCGTCTTCGCGGAATCGATGGCCCCTTTCGTGACAGCATCGGCGGTTCCGTTGAACGCGGCCACCACGAGCGCGACGGCCATGAGTCCGAACCAGATGTAGTTGAGCATGGTTGGGATGGTAGCGTATACATTGCACTTGAAAGGTCTGATTCCGATCGTCCTGGCCGGCCTGCTGAGCGCTTGCAGCGCACCGCGCGATGTGCCGCGTCTGCACGGGCCCATTCCGCCCTCGACCTCCTACACGCATCTCGTCTTCCGTGCTTATGTCGGAGAATTCTCGGTCCTGCTCGACGGCAAACGGATCTACGAATTCCACGACCCGCAATCGACCGGGCGGCTGACGTTGCACGTCGCGGAGCTGCCAGCCGGCAACGCCGGAAAGCGGATCAGCGTCGACGCTCCGCATCTTCCGCAGCAGGAAACGCAGATCGGAGCTGCGTATCTGGCGACACAGGCCACGCTCCCCTACGCGCTCGACATGGCCGCCGCGCATCCGTTGCGCGAATCCGCCGCCGACATCTTCCTCGGGATCGTGCTGTCCGTCATCGGCGCCATCGCCTGCGGGGCCTCGCTCGTCCGGCGCCGTGGAGACGTGCTGGCCCTGCGCTCGTTCGGCGCCTTCACTCTGCTCTACGGGGTGAGGCTGATCGCAGGCTCGACGCTGCCGTTCTTCTTCGGCTTCACCTGGCGTACCTCCGCATTCACCGAGTCGTTCATCACGTACGTGATTCCGATCGCCGGCTGGATGCTGGCGCTGCGCCTCATCGGAAACGGCTGGAAGTCGACGCTGCGCCTGCAGGTCATCCTCTTCACGATCTTCGCGCCGATCGGAATCATCAGCGACGTGGTGACGGGCAGGCCGCTGTCGCTCGAGCCGGTCAACAACGTGCTGGTGGTGCTCGGCGGTCTGTGCATTCTCTTCAACCTGTTGCGCATCGTGCGCACGTCGCCCGAACTGCGCATCGTGCTGGCGGGCGCGTTCGTGTTCCTGCTCTTTGCGCTCAACAACAACGTGAACAATCTCATCGAGCTGCCATGGGCCTACGACGACGAGGCGCCCGGCTTCGTGGTCTTCGTGGCCGCTCTCGGATACGCCGCGACGCGTGCGTTCGTGCGCGGAGAGCGTGAGAGCCTGGCCATCGACAACGAGCTCAAGACGGCGCGCGAGATCCAGCAGTCCATCCTGCCGCGGGCCATGCCGGACGTGGAAGGCCTGCGCTTCCACGCCGGGTACGTTCCGGCCACGTCGGTCGGCGGCGACATGTACAGCTTCCTCTCCGCCGATTCCGGCGCGGGCGTGCTCGTGGCGGACGTGGCCGGCCACGGCGTTCCGGCCGCTCTCATCGCCTCGATGGTCAAGATCGCGCTGTCGTCCCAGGCGCGGCTCGCGCACGATCCGGCGGCGCTGCTCGCCGAGCTCGATTCGCTCCTGCGCCGCGACGTGCGCCGCGCCTTCGTCACCGCCACATACCTCTGGTTCGACATGACCCGGCGCCGCGTGGCCGTCTCGAACGCCGGCCATCCCCCACCCCTCCTCTACCGCGACGGCACATTCCTCGAGCTCGGCGGAACCGGAGTGCTCCTCGGCCGTTTCCACGATGCGCATTACACGACCACCTTCACGGACCTCCTCCCCGGCGACCGCATCGTGGCCTACACGGACGGCATCCCCGAGGCAAGGAACGCGCGTGATGAGATGTTCGGAGAGGAGAGGCTGAAGGAAGCGGTCGGTGGAAACGCGATGACTGCTGACGTTCTATCCGCCGTCCGCCAGTGGCGTGGGAACGCCGTCGAAGATGCGGATGACCTGACGATCGTGATTGTGGACGTCGCGTAGCTCCGCGCCGCAGCGCTTTGGAGTGCGTTGCGGCTTGCCGCCGCTTTGGGTAGCGCGGCAGATACGCTCCGTTGCACGCTACCCAAAGCGGTGGCAAGCCACCGCACTCCAAAGCGCTGCGGCGCGGAGAGATCGCACTTCGTGTTAGAAACGCGTCCGTGATTCGTTCTCGTTTCGCGCTCGTTGCGCTGGTTGTGTTCGCCGGCTGTTCGAAGACAGAGACGCCGCCGGCCGTGCAGCGTCCCTCCATCCTGCTGGTGACCCTCGATACCACTCGCGCGGATGCGATCGGGCCGGAGACTCCGTCGTTCAATGCGCTGGCGCGGCGTGGGATGGTTTTCCAGCAGGCGTACGCGACGACCCCGCAGACGCTGCCGTCGCACACGTCGATGATGACCGGTCTCTATCCGGCCGGTCATATGGTTCACGAGAACGGCCGTTACGTGTCCGATCGAACGCCCCTCGTCGCCGAGCAGCTTCGCGCGCAGGGCTACCGGACGGCCGCTTTCGTCTCCGCGTTTGCGCTGGCGCGCCGGTTCGGATTGGCGCGGGGGTTCCAGCTCTACGACGAGGACTTCGGCACCGATCGCGTCGAACGGACGGCGGAGGAGACTACCGACCGCGTCCTGCGGTTTCTCGAGACGCCGTCCGAGGAACCGCTCTTCCTGTGGGTCCACTACTACGATCCTCACTATCCTTACACGCCGCCGCCGGCCTTCCTGGCGCGTCATGCGAAGAACCCCTATCGCGGCGAAGTGGCGGCGATGGATGAACAGCTCGGCCGCCTCATCGCGGCGTTCGAGAAGCGCGGGTCGTCCGCGATCGTGATCACGGGCGACCACGGCGAGGGTCTGGGCGACCACGGCGAGGCCCAGCACGGCAACCTGCTCTACCAATCGACGATGCATGTCCCGCTGGCCATCGCAGGGCCGGGGTTCCCGCCGGGGACCACGGATGCACCGGTGAGTATCCGCACGATTCACGACACGATCCTGGAGTGGGCGGGCCTGCCGAGCCCCAACAGTCTGCGCGCCGTCGTGGAGAAGGTCATCGTCGGTGAAGCGATGAAGCCGTTTCTCGACTACGGCTGGCAGCCGCAGGTGATGGCGGTGGAAGGCCGGCTCAAGACGATCCTGGCCGGCGGAAAGGCGGAGGTGTACGACGTCATCGCCGATCCGCTCGAGCTGCAGGATCTGACGGCGACGGCCGGCGTTCCCCGCGCCGCCCGCGCCGCCCTGCGCGATTACCCGATCGCTTCGGCCCAGGCGGCGGAACCGCCGGCGAATCTGAGCGAAGAAGAAAGCCGCAAGCTGGCCAGCCTCGGCTACGTGGCGGCCACGGCACGTCCGGTGGTGCGCCCTGATGCGCCGCGGCCCGCGGACATGGCTTCGCTCTTCGACGCGCTCGACGAAGCGTCCGCCCTGTTCGTTCGCGGCGACTACGCCCGAACGATTCCGCTGCTGGAGAAGATCCTCGAGAAGGACACCCACAACCTCGATGCCGCGCTCCGCCTGGCAACCTCCCACTCTTCCCTCGGGCACGACCGTGCGGCCGAAGAGGCGTTCCGGAATGCGCAGCGGATCGCGCCCGAATCCGAGGACGTGCGGATGTACTTCGCTCTGCACCTGGCCCGCGGCAAGGAGTGGCCTCGCGCCGTTCCGATGCTCGAGCGCATCGTCGCCGAGGATCCGGATCGCTTGCCCGCCGTGCAGGCGCTGGCGGTGATCCGGGAGCGTCAGGGAAATCTCGTCGAGGCCGTCGAGCTCCGGCAGAAGGTCTACGCGAAACGCAACGCCACCGCAGCCGAGCTGCTCCGGCTGGGCGAGATGGCCATGGAGCTGGGGCGGACTCCTGAAGCCATCGATGCATTCGAAAAGGCGCGCATCCTGGAGCCCGCGTCGTTCAAACACGATCTGGAACTGGGCGTCCTCTACCTGGCGTCGCGCCGTTTCGCTGAAGCAAGGGACGCGCTCGACCGCGTTCCGTCCAACGACGCGAAGTATCCGATGGCCGCGTTCAAGCGCGCGCAGGTCAGCGTCCTGTTGCACGAGCCGGACGCGCCGGCCCGCATCGCCGCGGCTCGCGCGCATGCCGATGGCGTGACGCGCGAGCTCATCGCACGGGAACGCCTCTTCCAGCAATGAAAAAGCCCGGCGTTGCCGCCGGGCTTTCGGATGAGCATTTGAATCGGAACTAGAACTGAACGCGCGCCATGATCTGGTAACGGCGCGGCGCGTAGAACGAATTCGCATACGGAGCGTTGACGCGTGCTCCCGGAGCGAGATTCAAACCGGCCAGGACCGATGCCGGAATGGAGGTCGGAATCTCGACCGTGGGAACGTCGGTGCGGGTGGTGAACCCGAGCGTGCCGATTCTCGTCTCGTAGTTGTATCCCGTCTGCTTGTCGTAAACGTTGAAGATATCGGCGATGAGCTGGAACGTCGCTCCACGGAACACCGCAATGTTCTGCGTGTACTTCAGATCCAACTGATGATGGGCGGGCGAGCGGCGCCTGCCGGCCGGTTCCGCATAGCGGGCCGTATCGCTGGTCGAGCCGGTGAGCGGCCGGAATGGAAGAACGCTTTCGAGTTGATACGGCTGCCCGGACTGATACAACGCGAACGCGCCCACGGTCGCTTTCCATGGGAGATCGTATCCGCCGTTGATCTTGAAGACGTTCCGGCGGTCGCCGCGGAGGTCGCCGTACTTGTAATCCCAGAGCTGGCGCCCTGCGCCGTCAGCGATGTTCGAGGATCCGATGAAGATCGCGGCGTCGTTTGCGAAGCTGAACGAGGAGTTGTCCTGATCGAAGTTGCCGTAGTAGTGGCTCCATGTGTACGAGCCGTTGAGATACAGATTCGCGCCGCGCCATGACGATTCCATCGTCGCTTCGTAGTACTTGGTGAACGCACCATCGAGGTTGGCGATGACGTACGACGAGCCGCTGCCAATGGCCCCGCGAATGGTGCCGGGAGTCGTCGCCGTACCAAGGTTCGGAACATAGAGCTCCTGCGGGATTCCTGGTGGCGGGGCGAACGCGATGCGCGCGTTGTTGTTCGTGTCTTCGAGGAAGTCCGAGCCCTCGCGATAGCGCCCGTAGACTCGTGTCGACCAGCTGGGAGTGAGCTGCTGTCCAGTGCCGATGGTGATCTCGTCGATCCACGGGTGTTTCAGTCCGTCCTGGAACCATTTGCCGGACGACGACGCATTCGGCTGGATGCCGATGAGCGCGCCGGTCTGGTTGAAGTAGACGTTGAGCTGGGCCACGAGATTGCGATCCCACGACGCGGCGCGCGCATCTGAGTTCGCGGCCGGGCTGTACCGGCCGTAGCTGGCGTACACGGTATCCGAGCCGTTGTAGGCGTACGTGACGCCGAGTCGCGGCTGGATCATCTCGTCGAAGCCGAAGGTGTGCATCTTGTACTTCGTTCCGGGAGAGGCGACGAAGCCGGCGACGTTGTCCGCCTCGGCAAGACCCTGGCCGTACAGGATGTCTTCGCTGAAGAGCACGCCGACGTTGAAGGACCAGTTGTTGAAGCGAATGGCGTCGTTCAGCTCGATGTTCTGCGACTTGAATTCGGAGTGAATCGTGGGCACATCGCGCGCGCCCTGCTGGCTGACCGCCGCCACGAAGAACGCCGGCGTGGCCGTTCCACACGCGCTTGCCGGGCACGTACCCGCCGTTCCCACTCCTGCCGGGACCGTGATCAAGCCCCAGCCGTTCGACGACTGGAACCGGTCCTCGGAATCGGTGTAACGCTGATAGCCGACGTGCAGGTCGTGTGTGATGTTGCTGCCGAGCGTGTAGTTGAAGCCGATCTGCCCGCCCTTGCGGTAGAAGCTGTCGTCATCGCGCGCGAACTGACCGAATCCGACCGTACCGCCGCCGGTGCGCACACCGTTCTGGACGTAACCGTACTTGTCGATGAACGGCTGGACGAACGCGATCTGGGTGGCATTGCCGACGATCGGAGTGGGAACGACCAGGCGGCCGATCGTGCCAAGGTTGGCGAGGTCGAGCTGCGTCCCCGGCGTGAAGGCCACGTTCGTATCCGCCAGGAAGTCGGCAGTGCCGATGCCCGGGTTTTGGTAATCCGTGTACTTGAACGTCGCGTAGCTATTCGGGTTGATGATCCACGACGTCTCGAACGTGCCGATCTGGAGCTCCGTCTCGGAGCCCGAGCCGGTCGTCCCGGCACGGAACTGGCCGAACACGTCTCCCGACGTATCGACGCGGTGCGAGTCGCGATAGCTGGCGTTGATCAGCAGTGACGGCAGCGGGGTGAACGTCAGTTTTCCGAAGTACTCGTTTCGCTCGCTCGAGAACTCGGGCAGGTCTCCGTAGAGATTGGCCTGGTTGTCACGTTTGGATTCCGGCCGGTAGTACGAGCCGTAGAAAAACAGCCGGTCCGGGAGAATCGGCCCGCCGCCGTTGACCGTGATCCACGATTTCTCCTCGTCGAACGAGAGGTTCTGCCCGCCATCCCGATCGGCAACGAAGTCGGGATGGAGCAGCTGATAGCTCACCTCGCCGAAAAACTTGTTGGTGCCCGACTTACTCACCGAGTCGATCAGAAAGCCGGCGGCGCGATTGAAATCGATCGCCGTCGCGCCACCCCGGGTGACCGTCACCTGGGCCACGTCGCGGGTGTTCGGCTCGACATTCAGCACGCCGAAGAGCGGCATGGTGACGTTGACGCCGTCGAACATGTACACGTTGTCCTGGCCGCTGGCGCCGGCGCTCGGGCCGCGCGTAGCATCCTGCGTGTACATCACGCCGGGGATGAGTTTCTGCAGGTCGCGGTAGTCCTGCGTCAGCGGCAGCGACGAGATCTCTCTGCTGGACAGGCCGCTCTGGAGCTCGGTCGACTGCTTGTCGACGAGCGACGCTTCCGCGGTGACGGTGATGCTCTCCGAGACGCCGGCCACTCCGAGCTGCGCGTCGACGGCAATGTCCTGACCGAGCTGGACCTGCGCCTTACGCGTCGACGTCTGCATCCCGGCCAGCGAGAACTCCAGGGTGTACGTCCCCGGCACCAGCTGCGGCAATCGGTACTCGCCGTTGGACTCCGTGACGGTGACACGCGGCTGCGGCAGGACGTTGGACTTCGCTTCGACCGTCACGCCCGGCAGCGCCGAGCCGTCGATGGCCTTGACCGTTCCATGAAGGGCGCCAGTTTGCTGGGCCAAAAGCGAGGTGGATATGAGCGTGAGACAGAGACAGAGCAGAATCCGGAACACTCGGTTTGCTGGCATGGAGCCTCCTCAGTTATGCGGCTACTCGGTTGTGCAGGGAACGACTGACTGTGCCCGTATGGTAATGAACTTCACGGGACGTTGCGTCCCTTTTTACGTCAGTTTCTCGTCATCGTCATTCTGATCCCAGGGGCCGTTCGAGCTCGCCGAGGAAGCGCGTGTCGTCGCGCCAATCCTGGTGAACGCTGACGTGGAGCTCGAGATGGATCTTCGCGCCGAGGATCGACTCCAGCTCGTGCCGCGCCTCGGTGCCGATGCGCTTGATCATCGCGCCCTGCTTCCCCAGGACGATGCCCTTCTGGGAATCGCGCTCGACGAAGATCGTGGCGAAGATGGTGATGAAGTTCGTGGCCTCGTCTTCCTCGAAGCGCTCCACGTGCACGGCCGTGGTGTACGGCAGCTCCTGCGAGGTGTGGTGCAGCAATTTTTCCCGGACGATCTCGGCGGCGAAGAACCGCTCCGGTTGCGTGGTGTAGTCCTCTTTCGGATAGAGCGCCTCACCGGGCGCGATGGTCTTGAAGAGCAGATCCGTCAGCGCGTCCACCCCTTCGCCGGTGGAGGCGGAGATGGGGATGATCTCGTCGAAGATGCCGAAGGAGTGATAGCGCTCCATCAGAGGCAGCAGCTTGTGCTTCTTGAGGAGATCGATCTTGTTCAGCAGCACAATGCGCCTGGCGTCGGGATTCTGTTCCTTCTCCCTGGCCACCATCTCCACGACGAACTGATCGCCCTTGCCGAAGTCTTCACTGGCATCGACGATGAGGGCGATGACGTCGGCCTCGGTGAGCGCGGAGCGGACGTGATCCATCATCCGCACGTTCAACCGGTGCAGCGGCTTGTGCACCCCCGGCGTATCAAGAAACGCAATCTGCCCGCGCGCGTCGTTGAGAATCCCCACGATCCGGTTGCGCGTCGTCTGCGGCTTCGCCGAAACGATCGACACCTTGTGCCCGAGGACGCGGTTGAGCAGCGTCGACTTGCCGGCGTTGGGGCGGCCGGTGAGGGCCACCACGCCGAAGGATGTTTTGGGTTCTTCGCTCATATGACGAGACCCGAATTGAGAATTGAGAATTGAGAATTGAGAATCAGGGACCGTGCGGCCTCGGCAATTCTCAATTCACAATTCTCAATTCTCAATTCCGTCCTCATTCCTCGTCATCATCCGAACCACTCGGCCGCCAGTTCGGATCCTTACTCACCTTCACGCGATAGATCCTTCTGCGGTCGGCGCGCTCGACGGTGAAGAGCCAGCCGTTCTTGGTCACGGTCGCGCCGGTGGTGGGAACGCGGCCGAGGCTGGTGAAGATCAGGCCGGCGACGGTTTCGTAGTCTTCTCCGGCCAGGCCTGGGCCCAGCTTCTCTTCCAGCGCTTCCACGCGCAGCATGCCGCTCACGAGCCAGGTGTCGTCGCCCATGTCGACGAGCGTCGCTTCTTCATCCTCGTGCTCGTCGGCGATCTCGCCCACGATCTCTTCGATGATGTCCTCGGTGGTGATGATGCCGGCGGTGCCGCCGTATTCGTCGACGACGATGGCGATCTGCAGGTGCTCGCTCTGGAACTCGCGCAGCAGCTCGGAGACCTTCTTGGTCTCGGAGATGAAGTACGGCGGCCGGGCGATCGCGGCGACGGCACGCTTGTCGTTCTTGAGGATCGTATCCAGCAGGTCTTTGACGTGGACGATGCCGGTGATCTGGTCGATGCTTTTTTCGTAGATCGGGATGCGCGCGTACTTCGATTCGCTGAAGAGCTTGGCCAGCTCCTCGATCGGCCGGCGCGCGTCGAACGTCTCCACGTCGATCCGAGGGGTCATGATCTCGTGCGCCAGACGGTCGCCGAAATCGACGATCGACTGCAGCATCTTCCCTTCCGACCCCTCGATGATCCCCTCTTCCTCGCCCACGTCGATGTACGCCTGCACTTCCTGGGCGGTGATCTCCTCGTCATCGTCGTCGCTCGGCTTGTGGCGCCCCATCCGCTCCAGCAGCGTCCGCAGCGGATAGAGCGCCGGCCAGAAGACGTAGTAGGCGGTGCGCGAGAACGGGATCAGCGCGCGCAGGATGACCTCGCCCGTGTCTTCCGGAATGAGGGCCAGGATGAACTTCCAGGCCAGCACGACGCCGGTCCAGATGGCCACGCTGGTCAGGACGGCCTCGGCGATCGGCTTCTCGTCGAAGATCATCGTCGTGGCGCCGCCACCGACGACGAGCGCCACCTGCAGCATGGCCCCGCTGACGAGCTGGAAGTCCTCGACGGCGAACTCGCTCCAGCGCGAGCTCCCCTCTTCCGCGTCCGTGCTGAGAGCGCGAAGGCGGACGGGGCTGAGCTGCAGGGCGAAAGAGCGCAAGGCGTCGAAGATCAGATAGAAGACGCTGCAAACAATCGCGATCAGCACCCAGTGGGCGTGCAGGTGGGGGATCGTACTTCCCATTCGGTGGCGCGGATTCTATTGCATCGACCCGGTTCGTGAACCGTTTCAGCCAACTGGGCATATTCGGGGGCCGAGGAGTAATCTATCCAGGCATGAACGCTCTCCTGCTGCTGCTCACGGTAACGACGACGCTCGTGCTGCACTCCGGCGACCGGATCCCCGTCGACGGGCAGCCTGTGGAAAAGGATGGGGTGGTCACGTTCCGCTCCGGCGGCCTGCTCTATTCGATGCCGGCCAGCGAAGTGCAGCGGATCGAATCGGAGAGCCCCGCCGAGAGCACCGTCAAGGTGTCTGCGGAGAAGAAGGAAACCCCGCGCCGGAAGCCGGTCTCGGAAGAAGAGCGCAATCGCCTCCTGGCCGAGCTGGAGAGGAACCACGGCGGCACTCCCCCACCCCCCGGCCAGGCCCCGCCGCGCCTCGACCCGCCTCCGACCCGGGAAGAAGTGAAAGAGACCCGGCGCGAAGAATCGCAATGGCGCCGCGAAGCGCGCGCCCACGAAGAAGCCATCCGCCGCGCCCAGGAAGAGCTGGAACTGCTCGAAGCCCGCATCGAAGACTTCCGCAACAAGATCCAGACCTTCGTCACCCTCGGCTACAAACCCCACCAGTTCACCTACGACACCACCCAGCTCCAGCAAGCCATCGACTCACTCCCCTACGCCCGCCTCGAGATCACCCGGGCTGTGCGCGCGAACGAACAGTTTCGCGAGGACGCCAGGAGGGAAGGGGTTTTGCCGGGGTGGCTCAGGTAAGTCCAGCTTCCTGGAACTAGGCGTCCCCCCGTCATCCTGAGAGCCTGTGAAGAAATCGCGCGTGCTGTGGAAAAGTGAGGATGACCGTACCATCGGTTGATGAGCGAGAACCGAGAGCCGAAAGCGCGTGTGGTGGAAGTGA
>Ga0207428_10000060_pt1 | contig 156452 bp, 133 predicted proteins | sample RhiMethybrSRZTD1_FD_187600 | JGI IMG/M metagenome (GOLD analysis project Ga0207428, IMG submission 187600) | Populus rhizosphere microbial communities from Tennessee, USA - Rhizosphere MetaG P. TD hybrid SRZTD1 (SPAdes) (version 3) | ecosystem: Host-associated > Plants > Roots > Rhizosphere >... | reverse complement strand
ACGTGGCGGGGAAGTAGTACCACCAGCCCTGCTCCGAGATGCGCCCGAAGAGGAAGGCGGGGCGCCCTTCCGTGTCGCGGAGGACGATCGCGATTCCGTAGATGTACGCGTCGGGCAGGACCCCGACGGCGTGGATCGCGCGAAGGATCGCCGTCACCGCCCCTGGTCGCTCCAGGCGCGACCCGCTCAGCGATGCGGCGGCTTCCGGATCGTTCGCGAGACGAGGTTGGAACGCGTAGGTCGCCCACACGAACGCGAGCGCGATCGTACCGATGGCCAGCAGCACGAGCGCGAGCACGGCGAGGCGCGAAGCCGTCCCCGTGAGCGCACGCGGCGCGCCGCGGCGGCGTGCGACCGACAGAGGCCGTGAAGAGAGGGCGGCGACCGCCGCCAGCGTGATCAGGATGGGCACGAGCACCAGGGCAGAGAACTTGCTCGCCAGCGCCGCGCCCGTGGCCAGGCCGGCCAGGAGGACGCGCGACGACGTCACGCGGTCCGTCACCGACTCGAACGCGATCACGCTCAGGAACACGAACAGCGCGACCGCGAGGTCGGTGGTGACGAGCTGGCCGTGCGCGAGAACGTCCGGGCTCAGCACGCACAGGAAGAACGCCATCGCCCCGGCCCGGAGCCCGAAACGCGGGCGCGTCCAGAGGAAGACGGCGGCGGCCAGCACACATCCCAGAGCCACCACGGGCAGCCGTCCCCAGAAGAGGAGGCGATCCGCGTTGTTCCACTGGTAGAGGAATCGGTGGCCGAATTCCCACTCCTGGCCGAGCTGCCAGGCGGGCAGGCCGGTCCTCGAACGGACGTCCATGAGGAGAAGGGGAAGGGCGGCCAGCTCCTTCACCAGGGGCGGGTGCTCGGGGTTCAGGCGGAAATCGCGAAGGGTCAGGTAGGTGTAGCCGGCGGGGAGATGCGCCGTCTCGTCGTAGGCCGCCGACGTCGTGCGCATGCTGCTCACGGCGAGGGAGGCATAGACGACGAGGCCGCCCGTGAGCAGAGCCGCGACCGGCAGTCTTCGGGAGCGCGGCACGGCCCATCTTCCATTACGTTGTGACACGCGCTCAAACCGTCACCTTCGCCGGCGCCGCCCGCCCTGCCGTCTCTAGGATCCGTGCGGTACCCACACATCGCGATGGTGGGCACGGTGGAGGTGGGAGTGGGGACGCGGGACCGGCGCTGGACAGTCGTCTGGCGCGACAACGTCAAGCCCGCCGATTTCGCGGAGTGGGAGGCGATCGTCGCCGACGCTCTCGAGCCCTATCCGGGGGAGTTCGGCGTCGGCTTCTACGAAACGACCGACGGCTGGACCTTCACGACCGGATGGCGTGACGTGGTGGGGCGGGAGGACGGGCGGGTGCGCGCGAGCGGCGATCCGGGCGCGATCCGGCGCCCGATCCACCAGGCGCTCACCCAGGCGGGCAAGCCGCTGGCCGCGGACGCGCACCTCCGCGCGCGCGATCCCGACGGGCCGGTGGACTCAGGCGGCGCGGGGGCGGATGACGCGCGTGGCGGCGCCGAGGAGCCGGCGTCGGACCCGGAACAATTCACGGACGCGCAGATCGACGCCCTGTCCCGCATCGCCGTCACCGACGTCCACGGCGCTCTCATTCGGCGCCTGGCCTCCGAGGTCCGCGCCCTTCGTGACGGGATCAAGAAGGCGCGGTCCGGCGCACCTGATCGATGAACGCCCGGAGGTAGTCGGGCGAGCGCCGCGCGCGCACGGCCGCGTACCAGTGTCGGCGGAGGCCCTGTCGTCCGAGCCGGCGGACGACCACGCGTCCCGAGCGCACGTCGGGCGCGATCGCCCATCGCGCCATGGCGGCGATGCCCTGCCCGGCCCGCACCAGCTCGACGATCGCTTCCGTCAGCTCCACGTGGACGACGCGCGCGGGCATCACGCCCGCCGGAAGCAGGAAGCGCTGGAACAGGTCGCTCGAGCGGATGGGAATGGCGTAGAGGATCACGGTCTCCGACGCGAATTGGGCGGCCTTGAGGGTGGCCGAGGCGGCCAGGGGATGGTCGGGGGCCATCACCGCCACCATCTCGTCGTCGAACAGCGGGTGATGTTCGACCAGGCGGTTGCCGCTGCGCGCGGAAACGATGGCGAGATCGAGCCGCCCCTCCAGCAGGGCGGGCAGCGGACGGCGCGTGGCTTCCACCACGATCTGCACGGAGACGGTGGGGAAGCGGCGGCCGAAGTCCTCGAGGGCGGCGGGCAGCCAGTGATACGCCGTGTAGCACTGGGTGCTCACGCGGATGACGCCGCCGCTCGCGCCTTCCAGGCCCGCCAGCTCCTGCTCCGCCCGCTCCAGCTCGGGCAGGACCGCCTCCGCCGTCGCCACCAGGCGGTCCCCCGCGGGAGTGGGACGCAGACGCCGGCCCTCGCGCCGGAAGAGCGCGGTGCCGAGGCGGCTCTCCAGCTCGGCGAGCTGGTGCGAAAGCGCGGGCTGGGTGACGTGGAGATGGGCGGCCGCGCGCGTCAATCCCTGCTCGCGCACGACCGCGCGCACGAGCTTGAGGTGGCGGACCTCGATGCGCACACCGTCCCCCTGGGCGGTCAGATCATGAGCATTCCGCATGAATCGCATGATAACAATCAATTGGACTCATCCAAGCGCGTCGCCTACATTCCCCACGTGACGAGCTCGGCCGGGGCGGAAGCGACGGACGGGAACGTTCCCCTGGAGCAGGCGCGGCGGCACCATCTGGTCCTCCGTTTCGACGGCTACGCGCTGGACCCCGCCCGGTTCGAGCTGCGGCGGGGGGGCGCTTCCGTTCCCCTGGCTCCGCAGCCCTTCGACCTCCTGTGGCTGCTGGCCAGCCGTCCGGGAGCGCTCGTCGGGCGGGACGAGATCCGACGGGCGCTCTGGGACGGAGGGACGTTCGTCGAGTTCGACGGCTGCGTGAACTTCTGCGTGCGCGTCCTGCGGAAGATCCTGGCCGACGATGCCCGGCGGCCGCGCTTCATCCAGGCCGTGCGCGGGCGGGGCTATCGCTTCATCGCGCCCGTGGCCGTCGTCGCGGACGAGGGCGGGGATACGCCTCTCTGAGGCGTCGGGGCCACCCGGCGCACGAGGTGGCCCTTCTGGATCACCCAGTCGCCGATCGCCGGCACGACCCGCGAGCCATCCGGCCGGGAAAGGGTGACCATGCCCAGATCCTCCGGCTTGGCCGGATCGAACTCCAGGCTCGTGTCGATGCGCCGGCGCATGATTTCGGGCTGCTCCGCCGCGAGGCCGAAGTCGGCCACCATCTTCTGGCGCTTGCTCACCAGCTTCTCCAGGGCGAGGCGCGCCTCGGCCGCGGACATGCTGGTGGCGAGCAGGGCCTCCAGGATCTGCGTTTCGGACAGGGCGGCCAGGCGCCGCAGCATCCAGCGCGCGTCCTCGGCGGTCGCGCCCGCGAATGCGTCGTTCATCACGTTGGGCGCGAATCCGGAGAACTTCACCTTCCCGCCCGAGACCTCGGTGACCGTCCAGGGCATCTTCTCGATGTCGGAGTTCGTGCTGTGCAGCATGCTGTGGGCATCGGAGAGGCCGCTGCCGACGTCGCTGAAGAGGTGACGAAGGTGCCAACCCTCGCCGTCCTTCACGTAGGCGAGCCGGGTGTTCTCCCAGCGCATGTTGTACTGGTCGAGCCAGGCGCTGAGCACGAAGACCGCGCGTACCTCGCGGCGGTCCGCGTGGTCGAGCTGGTCGTAGTCCCAGGCCCCGATCGTGTGGATGGTATCGGGCTCGTAGGCCACGGTGCCGGGCTCCCACACGAGGTAGGCGATCTTCCTCTCGAATTCCGCGTCGTAGTTGGCGGCGACGGTCTCCGGCCGCGGCCGGCCCTTCACGACGGCCGCCCCACGGAGCAGCCCGCTCTGGAGCTCGCCCGGCGTCAGACGCCGACCGTCCGTCGTCACCGCGGCCACGATGCGCTCGAACGGGTCCTCGATCTTGGTCACGACGTGTCTGGCCACGGGGATGAAGAGGATCCGCGCGTACATGGCCAGGTAGCGCCGCGAGTTGTATTCGCTGAGCACGCGGCGGTCGTATTTGAGCTTCAGCGCCGGCATGCGGTCGATGGCGAAGGTGTGATAGCCGAGGGCGTCGAAGACGCGCGTGTTGAACGGCCCTCCGTAGATCTCGTCCCCGAGCTTGAACTCCAGCTTCTCCCCGCCGCACGAGATCTCGAAGCCGGGATGGGCGCCCCAGCCCGTCTTGGGCTTGACGTATTCACAGATCCCCTCGTGCGCGGGGAGGGCGCTGCGGCCGAACCCCGCGTGGAGATCCTTCGCCCCGACCTCGCCCGTCGGCGACCAGAAGCTCGAGGGCGGTGGCTCGCCGGCACGTGGGTCGGACGCGGGCGCGGCGGGCGCAGGATCGCGCGCGATCGACCGGTGCGCGCGCGCCTTGAGCAGGAGGATCGGAAAGATCTCCGGGAGGATCTCGTAGTTCTTCTTGATCGGGTAGCGGAGGCTGTTGTCCACCGCGTGGTGCAGCTCGAGGAGCTGGTAAATCCGCCCCTCGCGTGAGGCGCCGCCCGTCTCGTCACGCAGCAGCCCGTCCGCGATCGCGATCATCTCGTGGAGCGCACGCCGCTTGCCGCGGGACGCGAGGTCGTGCTGGAAGGGCCGGACGCGCTCGGGATGGCTCTCCTCGAACTCGTGTTGCCTCTCCGCCAGCCGGCTGAGCCGGCCCACGGCATCCTTGAACGCGGCCAGTCCGCTGCGCTGGTGAAGGTCCAGCTTCCGGCGCGCCAGGTCTCCTTCGACGTCGTCTCCGCGCGGCACGGCCACCGAGACCTCGAAGTCCTCGCCGCCCAGCGGCCGGCGCGGGACGCTCTCCAACAGGGAGAGAGGCTCGTCTCCGCCGGCAGGAACGACCGCGGGCGCGCACATGAGCGTCAGTGCGAACGCGAGGAGTCGGCGCCTTGTCATCGGTGGGGCCCCAGTCCGGGTGAAAGCGTCCTTCCGCCAGTGTAGCCTCGAGGTTTCGTGCAGTGGAGCGGAACTCGTTGAATCACAATGCGGTGGCCCACGAACGGGCGCGGCCTCGGCCGTTCGGGAAAAGTCGGTGTGATGTGCGTCAGTTTCCCCGCATCCCGTTCAGTGGTAATACTTGCGGCCCTTTTCGCACGAGGTGGCGATGGCAGCATTCAAGGTGAGGCTCGAAGACGGATCCGAAATGGGCCCGCTGGACATGGAGATGCTGCGGTCGTGGTATCAGCAGGGCCTCGTGACCCGCGGATCGAAGGTCCGCCGCACGAACGGCAAGCAGTGGGTGCCGCTCGTCGACGCCGTGGACATCTCGGCCTGGGGCCCGGCGGGAGGGACGAAGGGGCGCGAGCAAGAGGCGGAAGAAGAGCTCGAAGAGTACTCCGACGACCCGCAGCGGTGGCGGATCTTCCTGGCCAGCGTGCTGTTCTTCCTGGTGGCCGCGGGCGCGGGTTACTTCTTCATGTTCCCTGATCGCTGGATCCCATCGCTCCGGGAAGCGCCGTGGCGTGAGATCGCGCTCGGCCAGGTCGTGATCGCGCTCTTGCTGGTCACGGGCTCGGAGACGGGACGCAAGGTCGCGCGCGTCCTCGTGTTCCTCTTGACCTTCAGCCTGTTTGCGGTGGCCGCCCCCGTCATTTTGCGCGGTCTCCAGTGGCAGCCCATCGCGATCCTCGTCTCGGCCTGGGTGATGGGGTCGGGACTCTTCTTCTTCCTGGCCGGGCGTCCGCTGCGCTGGTCGAGCATCGCCATGTGCCTGTTCTGGATCCTGGCCGGTGCCGCCGGTGTCGGCTACCTCGGCCTGGTGCCCCCCGGCACCGCCGCCAGCAGCGTGACCGTCGCCAACGCGGGCCAGGCCGGGCCGGACGACCGCCTGGCCGCGCCCTGGTCGCCCTCGGCCACGGCGGTGACGCGCGAGCTGCCTCTGCTCTCGCCGCGCGCGGCCGAGCTCATGGTCTCCTACGGGATCGATCGGCCCGAGACCGCGTTCAAGCAGAGCTACCTGCTCGCCGCGAACGGCATCAAGCACCTCTCGCCGGCGGAGGCGAAGGAGCTGGGCGAGCTGACCTCCGCCGTCTACGCTCCGCTGCCCCCGCCGAACCGCAAGCGCCTCGACGGGTACATGGAGCGCGTGCGCGGGCTGCAGGTGACCCAGCCCCAGGAGGACCGGGAGATGACCGCGCTCGTCCGGGAAGCCGTGCTGCAGTTCCCGGAGCCGCAGCGGACGCGCTACCAGCTCCTCTACGAGAAGGCCCTCGGAGTCGGCCGTTAGCTAGCGCCGCCTCGCCGGCGTCCGGGCATTCAGCGCGTCCAGCTCCCGCCGCGCGTCCGGATCGCCGGGCTGGATGCGCAACGCCTGCTCGAAATGGGCGGCCGCCTCGTCGATGCGGCCGCTGAGGGCGAGGGCCCGGCCCAGGTTGTACTGCGCGTCGAGCGAACCGGGGTCCGTCTCCACCGCGCGGCGCAGCTCGGAGACCGCCTCCGCGATCCGTCCCATCTGCAGGAGCGCTCCCCCGAGGTTGTTGCGCGCGGTGGAGTCGCCCGGGTCGAGCCGCAGGGCCTCGCGCAGGTGCGGCACCGCCTCCGCAAACGCGCCCTTGAGGACGAGCGCGCTCCCGAGGTTGTGGCGCGCGCTGGCATGGTCGGGCTGTGCGCGCACGGCGCGCTGGTATTCGGCGAGGGCGGCGTCGAGGTCGCCCGCGGTCTGCAGGGCCGCGCCCAGGTTGTTGTGCACGGCCGCACTGTCCGGCCGCGCGCGCAGGGCCTCGCGGTACTCGGCGACGGCGTCCGCGGCGCGGCCGCGGGCTTCCAGGGCCGCGCCCAGGTTCGCGTGGGCGACGAAGTCGCCGGGGTATTTCTCCAGCCGCCGGCGCATGAGCGCTTCTTGCAAGGCCCAGCGGTCTTCCGGCCGCGGCGCCACGAGCTGCACCCACAGATGCCCCATCTCGTCGGTCGACCGGTTGCCCGACACGACCCGCCGCGGCGGATGGCTCGGGTTGCGCACGTTGTCCTCGGAGTTGTCGTAGGTGATGCGCATGTGGAGGATGGAGCCGCGAGGCAGGCGCAGGGGATGGGCGAGCGGGTACACGGCCTGCCACGCGAAGTCCCAGTCGCGGATCCAGAGGAGCCACGTCTTCGTGCCGTCGGGCAGGGTGGCGAAGCCCTGGACGTCTTTGCCCACGTAGTGCGCGTGCGGGTAGACGGCCAGCACCTCGGCGTCGACGGGGAGCGTGTACTCGTCCGTCACCACGAAATCCTTCGCGTCGGGCGGGATGTCGATGGCGCCGTCGTGCTCGAGCTGGATCAGCATCGGCAGACGCGTCGGCGCGCGGTCGGTGAAGTAGAGGCCGAGGACCGGACGTATCGCTTCCGGCTTGCCCGTGGGCTGGAGGTGCAGGTTCAGGACGAGGTCGGTGCGCTCGTCGATCGTCCAGGCCATGTCGTCGGGCTCGGTGACGGCGGCCGTGCCCGGCTTCCAGAAGAGGAAATGGCTGTCCGGCTCGAAGGCATCCGACTCCAGCTCCACGTCCATTCCCGCGAAGCCCGGCCCGGGATCGCGCGCATCGCGACGACGCGCGGAGCCGGAGCGGTCCAGGAGCACGTTCGCGTGATGCACGACGCGCTTGTCGCCCGGGCGCAGCTCCATCGCGCGCACGTAGCGCCGGCCGGAGAGGGGGGAGCGCAGCACGAAGTTCCGGAACACGTCCGTGCCTTCCGCGGGCACCGTGTAGGGCCGGGGGACCTCGATCACGAGGTCGGGCGGGCCGAGCTGCCATCCCTCCGTGAAGGCGGGCGGCGAGGGAGGAGTGGCCGGCGGCCCTTCCGGCGTGCCCTCCGCCACCCAGCGCTGGATGAGCGCGACCTCGGCCTCGGTGAGCCGCCGCGAGCCCGCGAGATCGCCGTAGCCCGGCTCCGGCGGCCACGGCGGCATGAAACGGATCTGGGTCACGCGCGCGATCTGCTCCGCGCGCCGGCGTACGTCCGCGTACGTGAGCAGGCTGAAGGGGCCGGCCTCACCCGGGCGATGGCAGGGCGCGCAGCTGCGGAGGACGATGGGCGCGACGTGGCGGTTGAACGTGATCGTCTCCGCCGCGGGCGAAGGAGCGGAAGGAGAAGGCGTGGCCTTGTCGGTCCGCGCGCAGCCGCAACCGGGGCCCAGGAGCGCCGACACCACGGCCGTCAGCCAAAGCGCGCGCCGCGCCGTCACCGCGGCTCGGGGATGAAGCACCCGACCGCGGTCGTCGTGCGCAGCGCAACGGCATGCCCCGCGATGAGCGAGTCCAGCACGTCCGCGAGGTCCCGCGTGTGCGGCTCCGCGCGCGTCCGGCCGAAATCCACGGCGCGGTCGTCGATGCGGCCGCGGTACACGAGGCGCGGCCCCGCCGGATCGGCGACGAACACGGCGGCTTCCGGCGTGACCGTCGCACCGGTGAGCCGGACCAGGGCGTGCTGCGGGTCGCGCAGCGCGTTGCCGCCGAGCCCGAACGCGCGGAGGTGCTGGCGGATCGCGGCCGGCGTCTCCGCCGGATCCACGTAGACGAGACGGAAAAGGACGCCCCGTCCGCCGAACCGCTGACCCAGCCGCCGCAGCTCCGGCGCGTAACGGTTGGAGACGGGGCAGTCCGTCCGCGTGAACACGAGGACGGTGGGTCCGGGGCCGATGGGAACCGCGGCGACGGCACGGCCGTCGAGGTCGGCGACTCCGGGAAGAGGGAGCGTCTGGGCGCGGACGGGCCCGGCCAGGGCGGCGAACACGACGACCGCCGACCACGACGGAAGGCACCGGGTGCCGATACGCGCGAGAGCCTGCAGACGGCTCGATTATAGCGGGGCCGTCACGTCCACCACGACGACGGTCGCGTCGTCGGCCAGGCCCTCGGCGGCGAAGCGGCGCGCGAGCTCCAGGACGCGCGGCGCCGCCTCCGCGGCCGCCAGCGTGCGCGTCTCGCGCAGGCCGGCGATGAGGCCCTCGTCGCCCAGCTCGGCGTCCGTGCGGCTCGTGGCTTCGGTGATGCCGTCGGTCACGAGCACGAGACGGTCGCCCCGGCTGAGGGCGAGCAGCCCTTCCTCGTAGTCCGCCTCCGCCACCACGCCCAGGACGGGACCGCCGCGCTTGAGGCGCCGCACGCCCCCGTCCGGCCGGATGAGCACGGGCGCGGGATGTCCGGCGTTCGCGTAGGCGAGCGTGCCGCGCGCGGGATCGAGGACGGCGTAGACGAGGGACACGAAGCGATCGGGCCCGAGCCGGGGAGCGAGCGTCCGCGCCAGGCGGGCGCAGAGCGCGCGCGGAGCCGGGTCGGCCGCCACCAGCTCCTCCAGGCTCGCCTTGACGCTGGCCATCAGGAGCGCGGCGGGAGTCCCCTTGCCGCAGACGTCGGCAATGGCGACGCCCAGCCGGCCGTCGGACAGCGCGGCCACGTGCGAGCAATCACCACCGAGCCCCTCCGCGAGCCGCCAGGCGACCGAGACGTCGTAGCCGGGCACGCGCGGCGCCGGGATCCCCAGGAGCCGCTGCTGGACGTCGCGTGCGTCGGCCTCCAGGCGATGGGCGCGCCGTCGCCGTCGCCCCGTCGCCACCAACGCCCGGGCCGTCTCGAGCAGGCGCGCGTTCTCCCACGGCTTCTGGACGAAGTCGCCCACACCTTCGCGCATGGTCGCGACGGCGAGCGATACCGTCGACCAGGCGGTCATGACCACGACGGGCAGGTGGGGATCGAGCGCCTTCACGCGCGCGACCAGCTCGAGGCCTTCGTCCCCCGACGTCGTGTCGCGCGCGTAGTTGAGGTCCATGAGGAGCAGGTCGAATGCCGGGCCGCCCTCCCCGAGAGCGGCGATCACGGCCGCCGGCGACGACACCGCGCGGACGTGGCAGCCGTGCGGCTTGAGGAGCAGACGAAGCGCTTCGAGCACGTCCGCCTGGTCGTCCGCCACGAGCACGCGGGTCCCGTCCAGACCCATGAGCTGGGGGGTCGCGTTCCCGTCCACGTTCGAGCTCGTGTCCCGGCTGGCCGTCGTCATCACGGGCCTCGGGAACTTCAATCCCTGTGCCACGGCGGGCGCGGCGGCAAGCGCAAGGGGCGTCACGAGTTGAGCCCGCCTCCCGAGCGCGGCCTTTCCCTCGCTTGTCCGGATGTGGGACGCTCGCCTCCCGTATCCGGACGAGGCCCGGGCGGTCTCAGTCGGCCGGGCGTTCGCGGTCGAGGCGATCGCGGCCGAGGGCGAGCTCGGCGGCGTCGAAGAGGGCGTCCACGCGCGCCCCATCCATCGGGCACGTGGCCGTGCCCACGCTGACGGTGAGCCGTCCACCCGGGAGGGCGGAGGCCCCCTTGAACGGCGTGGCCTGGGTGCGCTCGCGCACGCGCTCGGCCAGGCGCTCCGCGTCGCCTTCGGTCGCGCCGTAGAGGAGGATGGCGAAGCGCACGTCCCCCAGGCGCGCGACGACGTCGCCCTTGCGTCCCGCGGCGTGGACGATCTGGGCCAGCTTGGCGATGGTCTCGTCCGCGGTGCGGGCCCCTTCCGTCTTGCGGTATTCGTCGAAGTCGTCGGCTTCGGCCAGGACGAGGGAGAGGAGATCACCCGTCTCCCGCGCGCGCTCGAGCTCGACGCGCAGCCGCTCATGGAAGTAGCGCTCGGTGTAGAGGCGCGTCAAACGGTCGAGGATGGGCGGCCGGTGCGTTCGCGCGACCTCTTCGGTCAGGCTGCGTACCCACGAGACCTGCTGCCAGAACAGCTCCTCGAGCAGGTCGGGTCGGCTGCGGATGAGCGCGCGGAACTCTTCGCCGGGGACGCGGAGGACCCGGCACTGCGTGCTCGCCCGTACCGCCGCCGAGCGGGCGTGGCCGTCGAGGGCGGACATCTCCCCGAGGATGGCGCCGGAGTCGACGGTGCGGATGACGACGGGTTCCCCCTCGGGGCCGTCGCGCACGATGTCGAACAGCCCTTCCATGAGCACGACGACTTCGTCGCCGGAGTCGCCCTGGCGCCAGAGCAGGGAGTCGCGCGACATCTCCGACTCCGCCCCGATACGCTTGAGCTCCTCGAGGGTCTTCGCGAACTTCCCCATCGCCCCTCCGATGTGCTTCGAGGCTACGCCTTACCGGGAGTGTCGGTCAATGATCGGGGGGCCGGGCCGGTCAGCGCGAGAGCAGGCTCCGGGCCACGAAGAGGACGTTGGCCGGCCGCTCGGCCAGTCGCCGCATGTACCACGGGAACCAATATGCGCCATAGCTGATGAGCACGCGTACCGGCCAGCCCGCGGCGACCAGGCGCTCCTGCTCCGCGCGCTGGATGCCGAAGAGCAGGTGGAACTCGGCGGCGGACCGTGGCACTCCGCGCGCGGCCGCGTCGGCGAGGATCGCGTCGATGAGCGCCCGGTCGTGCGTGCCGAACACGCTGCGCACGCCCACACCGGACGCGGCCGCTTCCAGCAGGCGGCGCGCCAGCGCGAGGTAGCTCGCGTCCACGTCCGCCTTGCGCGGGAAGGCGTGCTCGGGGGGTTCGGCATAGGCGCCCTTGACCAGCCGGATGCCCGCGCCGGTGGGGAGAAGCGATTCCAGGTCCGCCGCCGTGCGGCGCAGGTACGACTGCAGGCACACTCCGACGCGGGGATGGCGGGCGCGCGCCTGCCGCACGAGGCGCAGCGTCGCGTCCGTATAGGCGGTCTGCTCCATGTCGATCCACACGAAGTTGCCGGTGGACTCCGCGCGCGCGGCCAGCGCGAGCAGGCGCTCCGCGCAGCGCCCCTCGTCGAGGTCGAGCCCGAGCTGTGTCGGCTTGACCGAGATCTCGACCGCCCCGGACTCGTCCTTCACCCGCTCGAGGAGCTCGAGGTAATGCGCGGCCACGGCGTCCGCCTCCGCTTCCGTGGCCACGTTCTCCCCGAGGCGCGTGAGCACCGCCCCCATGCCGGCCCGGCGCAAGGACACCGTGGCCGCCAGCGCGTCCGAGACGTCCTCGCCGGGCATGAAGCGGGAGACGGCGCGGCGCACGAAGGCGCGGCGCATCGCCCGTTCGCGCAGCCAACGGCTCTGGGAGCCGGCGAGGAGGGCGCGGCGAAGGAGTCCCATGAAGTGTGCGCGAGTATAGCCAGAGCGGACGCCTAGCGCAGGCCGCGGACGAGGTACAGCTCGGAGAGGACCCGGTGCACGCTGAACGCGTAGGACTGGCCGTCCGGAGTCATCACCATCGGCAGCATGGGACCGGCTCCCGCCTTGTCCTCCACGCGCACCTCGGTCCAGCCCGTTCGCTGGCCGGTGGCCAGGTCCACGCGCTCCACGCGGCACGGCCCCGTCTCCGACCATGGCGAGACGAACAGGGCTCGGCCGTCGGGCGTGAAGGCCAGGGGCCGATCGTATTTGCCGAGTGGCGCAGGCTGGGGCGGACCGCCGGCGATGGGATGGATCTGCCACTGCCCGGCCGCGCCCGCGGTGCGCGCGAGCAGGTGCTCGCCATCGGGCGTGACCAGGACGGGCCCCATGCTGACCTCGCCGGTGAGCGGGCGGCTCGGCCCGCCCTCGAGCTCCTGTACGTACGCGCGCATGGGCTGTCCGGCTTCGGCCGCCGTGAAGACGACGCGCTTGCCGTCCGGGAACCACGCCGCCCAGGCATGGCGCGCGAAGCCCAGGGCCAGCGTCCGCGGCGCGCCCGCTCCCGTGGGCAGGGCGACGATCCGAGGGGCCCCGAAGAGCGGCATGGTGAGCACCCAGCGTCCGTCCGGCGAGATCGTCATCGCGCGCCCCTCGCCGAGGCGCACGGGCGGCGCGCCGTCCGTCGAGCGGATGAAGACCCCGTAGCCGGCCCCCCCGCCCTCGCCGCTCTCGCTGAACACCACGGTGCGGCCGTCCGCGGAGAGGTCCGTCACCATGGACAGGTCGAGCCAGCTGAGGTCGCGTTCGGCGTCGGCCCCGCGGAAGCGGCCGCGCATTTCCGTGCGGCGCGTCGCGCGCTCGAGCAGGACCGCGCCGTCCTTGCGGATGTCGTGGAGCACGAGGCGCCCGGGCCCGCGCGTCACGACGCGCTCCGTCCCCGAGAGGGCCACCGCGTTCAACGTGGAATCGGCGCCCACCTTGGCGCCGGTGAACCAGACTTCACGTCCGTCCGGACTCCACGCGAGACCCTCGAGGCTGGACCAGTCGCGGGAGAGGACGGTGCGCTTCCCGGCGGCGTCGACCGTCACCACCTCGCCGCGGTCGTCTCCTGGCACGGGATGGGACAGGAAGGCCACGCGATCGCCGGCGGGGGACAGGCGCAGGAAGTTCAGCTTGGAGGACTCGCGCGCGATTTCGTGGCCCGGGGGGAACTCCACCCGGTCCTCGGGACCACTGCGGACCACGGCGATGCGTGAGCCGTCCGCGCTCACGTCCGCCCACGCGATGCCCTCCACGAGCTCGCGCGGGCTGCCGCCGTTCACGGGCACCACCGCCAGCACCCCGTCCGTGTCGCGCCGGATCAGGACCACCAGCTCGCCCGAGGTGAGGATCTTCTGGCCCATCGTGCGGTCGGGAAGGTCGAGGGCGCGCGCGACCGTCTCGCCCGGGTGCGTGACGTAGGAACGGCGCGGGCCGCCGTCCCAGGAGGCGGCGTAGGTGATCTCTCCCGCGGGGCCGAAGCGCGCGCTGGACAAGGTGCCGCGGCGGAAGGTCAGCCGCTCGTAGATGGGCTCGATCCGACCCCGGCGCGCCATCACGACGGACGCGATCGCGGCGGCGAGCACGATGGCCAGTCCGGCCCACGCCCAGGGCGCACCCGGTCTCCGCGCCGCGTGGGGAACGGCCCGGGGCGGCGAGGCAAGTGCCGGAGCGGGCTCGGTGGCGGGGACAGGCGTGTCCGCGCGCGGTGCGGCCACGGGCGACTCGGCCGGCTCCACGGCGGTAGCCGGGCTCGCGCCCATGCGCACGAAGCCGGAGAAGCCGGCCGGACGCCAACGCCGGCCCGCGGGCTCCGTCTCACGCATCACCTCATAGAGATGACCGGCGCGGCCGCGCGGAGCGCCGCCGTCGTCGTCGTCATGGTTCGACGCCTCTGCGCGCCCGGCGGCGACCGCATCGGCGTGCGCGCCATTCGCCGGCGCCGCCGCGGCGGCCTCGCTCGCCGCCGGCGCGACCGCCACCGTCTCCACGGAGGCGATGAAACGATAGCCCCGCCGCGGAAGCGTGTGGATGAAACGCGGCGAGTCCGCGTTGTCACGCAGCGCCTTCCGGATCTGGTTGACGCAGAAGTTCAGGCCGCCGTCGAAGTCCACGAAGGTGTCGTGGCCCCACAGCTCCTGGCGGATCTCCTCGCGCGTGACGACGTCGCCGGCGTGGCTGGCGAGGAGGAACAAGACCTTGAACGGCTGGGGTGGGAGATGGACGGGGAGACCCTCGCGCCACACCTCTCCCGTCCGCGCGTCCATTTCGTAGATCCCGAAGCGAAGTCGCAACGGGCGCTGCGTATCGGTCGTCACGGGTGACCCGGAGGCCCCATTGCAAAGGAAGAACGCACGCGGAGCATCAAAAGTTCGAACCCTTGGCCCATTCGACGCCTGGGAATGCGTGCGCGTTCAGTGAGGATTGCGCTAGCCGGTACTGAGCGCGGAAGTGCCGACGCTGCATCGATCTGCGGGCACGCATGAGTAGCCGTTCGTCTCGTCCCAGGCGTGCCATTTCCGGACGCTGACCGCTGCCGGCGCGCGCGCCGCGTGCACGCCTTCGTTTCCGCTCTCCACACATCACTCATCCAGAACAAAGCCGTTCCTCGTGGACCTTCTGGCCGCGGCGAGCGTCCCAGGCAGCAAGGAAATCGTCGGGGGCCAGACCCCATTCGGGAGGGGACGCCATGTGGGAATGCAAGAGTCGCGCACATGTCTTCGTGATCATCGCACTCTTCGCGGGCGCGGCCCGCGCGTCCGCGGAGCCGCCACGCCTCGACCTCGTGTGGGTCGATCCCACCGACATCGCGGCCGGCACCTTCGCGACCGTGGCCGCCGAGTCGCGCACGCTCCTCGAGGCCACGGGAGCGGACGTCACGTGGACGTCGGCGCCGCGCGGCGCGGTGGTCGGGCCGGAATCGCTGGTCGTGATCGCCGTGCCGACGTACCCCACGAGCCTCAACCGTGAACGCCACGTCATGGGCTCCACACGGATGGTAGCGGACGGCGCGCTCGCCGTGTGGGTTTTTCCGGATCAGGTCGCCTGGGCGCTCGGCCTCAACATGGAGATGCGCCGCTCCTGGGGCCAGCGAGCGGAAGCGATGTTCGGCCTCGCTCTGGCCCGCGTCGCCAGCCACGAGGTCATCCACGCCCTCGGCGCGGCCCGGCATTCCAAGCGTGGTCTGATGACGGCCCATCTCGACCGCAACGCCCTCACCTCGCGCTCGTTGCGCATCGACCAGGACACGGTGGCCGCGATCCGCCAGTCCTTCGCCCGGGGGGCGCGCACGGCCGACCATTCGTGGACGCCGTCGCTCCTGCGCGGCGGCCCCTTCACCGCCGCCGCGGAGCTGCTGGCCATGCCGGGTCCAACGCGCTGAACACGCCTGCTTCCTCAGCCACGCCGCATCCCCATGGTTCGGCGGGCCTTCGACGCTCAGGCACATCTCGCCGGCGCCTCAGCGTCCGTCCATGGTGCGGCGCGCACGGCGCCGCTACCTTCCTCGCGACCTGCGTGCCGGGGCGGCGCTCGTGCGCCGAGGACCCCGACAAGGAGAGCGACACGTGACCTCCTTCTCAGACCCGTTCCCTCGCGCCGTGGAGGCGACATCCGAGGGGGCGCTGCCCGCCGACATCGCGACTGCGCCGTCGCCGCTCGAGGTGACCCTGGGGATCCTCGACGGCCGCTGGAAGCCGCTGCTCATCTGGCAGCTCTTCTGGGGCGCGCGCCCGTTCTGCGAGCTCATGCGCCGGATGCCAGGCCTGACGAAGAAGCGCCTGCGCCGTGAGCTCGAGGAGATGGAGCGGCAAGGGCTCGTGCGCAGGACCGTCTCGCCGCACGGCCGCAAGGCCGACTACAGCCTGACTCCGCTGGGCGAGAGCCTGAAGCCCGTCGTCGGAGGCATGTACGAATGGGGGCTCCGCTTCATCGCTCCCACCCTCCGCACTCCGGTGCGCCCCGCCACGCGTGCGGGCCGTCCGCCGGACACACCCAGAGCCGCCGTCCTCCGCCTCCTGGCGGAAGGGCCGGCCAAACCGAAACCAGTCTGAGGAGGAGCACTGCGATGAGAAAAGCGCAACGTGTCCTCGGCCTCGCCCTGCTGGCGGCGGTGGGCTTCGCGCCCGCCCTCCGCGCGCAGGTGACGGCCATGGGGAACATCTACGGCACGGTGAGGGACGAGTCGGGCGCCGTCCTGCCCGGCGTCACCGCCACCCTCACTGGCGCCTTCGGCACCCGCTCGACGACGAGCGGTACCAACGGCGATTTCCGATTCGTCAACGTCGACCACGGGACGCACCAGATCCGCGTGGCACTCACCGGCTTCACGGGCGTGACGCGGCCGGTGACGGTCGTCACCGGCCAGAACGCCGAGCTCACCTTCTCGCTCAAGGTCGCGTCGGTCGAGGAGACGGTCACGGTCACGGGTGATGCGCCCGTCGTCGACACCAAGCGGACGGGCACCGCGACCACGATCTCGAAGGACGAGCTCGTCGCCATCCCGACCTCGCGCGATCCGTGGGCGCTCATGCGCACGGTCCCCGGCGTCCTCGTGGACCGCGTCAACGTCGCGGGCAGCGAGAGTGGACAGCAGTCCAACGTGTTCTCGAAGGGCGCGGACATCAAGGACACGACCTGGAGCCTCGACGGCGTGGTCATCACCGACATGGCCGCCGTCGGTGCCTCGCCCAGCTACTACACGTTCGACACCTTCGACGAGGTCAGCTTCTCGACGGGCGGCAACGACGTGCGTGTGGCCACCGGCGGCCTCGGCATCGGGCTCGTGACCAAGCGCGGCACCAACAGCTTCCACGGCTCCGCCGGGATCAACTTCGCCCACGACGACCTGCAGTGGTCGAACCTGCCCGCCGAGCTCGTGGGAGACCCGCGGCTCCAAGGCAGCGACAAGGCCGATCATACGGATCAGATCAAGGACGTCGCCTTCGACATAGGCGGGCCCATCGTGAAGGACAAGCTCTGGTTCTACGGCAGCTACGGCAAGAACGACATCCGCATCCGCCGGCTCAACCAGACCGCGGACAAGACGCTGCTCACGAACTACAGCGCCAAGCTCAACTGGCAGGCGGCGCAGTCGGACATGATCAGCGCCTTCTGGTTCCTGGGCGACAAGACGAAGATCGGCCGCGCGGGCGCCGCCCCCGTCGGACAGTTCCTCGACGGCACGCTCTGGAACCAGGGTGACGCCACCTCTTCCGGCCCTCCCGGGTTCAGCAAGCTGGAGTGGAACCACATCTTCGGGCCCAGCTTCTTCCTCAACCTGAAAGGCGCGTACTACAACCAGGGCTTCGGCCTCGTGCCCCAGGGGGACATGGGCCAGCCTTTCATCGTGGACAACATCCGCAGCGAGGCGCGCGGCACGTCCGACGAGCGCCTCTTCCTGCGCCCGCAATACACCTTCAACGCGGAGGCGTCCTACTTCACGAGCGGCATGGGCGGTAACCACGAGCTGCGCTTCGGCGGCGGCTACCGTCGCGTGGACTCCACCAGCACCGACACCTACCCCGGCGGCGGCATCCAGCTCCGGTACAACGCGACTTCCACCCGCGTCCGCTTCTACCGCGCCCAGTTCGCCAAGAGCCAGGTGGCGGTGACCTCGGGCTACGTCTCCGACTCGTTCACGAAGAACCGGCTGACCCTGAACCTGGGCCTCCGCTTCGACCACCAGACGGGCACGGATAAGCCCAGCACCACGGAGGCGAACTCGTTCATCCCGAACCTGCTGCCGACGCTCGACTACGCGGGCGGAGCGGGCATGGTCTCCTGGAACGACTTCTCGCCGCGTCTCGGGCTGACCTACGCGCTCGACGACGCGCGCCACACGATCCTGCGCGCCTCCTTCGCGCGCTACGCCGGCCAGATCTCCTCCGCCGACTCCAACTGGCGGAACCCGCTGGCCCTGTCCTACCTCGAATACAACTGGAACGACGCCAACCGTGACGGCGGGTACCAGAACGGCGAGGCCGACCTGAGCCGCATCACCGGATTCGCCGGTGTCGACCCGGCCAACCCGACCGCGGCGGAGTCCTCCTGGCAGATCGATCCCGACTATCACGCCAACAAGGACAACGAGATCGTGGCCGGCATCGAGCGGCAGCTCGCTCCGGACCTGGCCGTGAGCGCCGCCTACACCTGGCGCAAGTCCACCGACCTCACCGCCACCCAGCTCCTGTCCGGCTACTACTGGTATTCGTGGATCGGCGTGACCAGCGCCGACTACCACCAGGAGGCGCCGGTCACGCGGAACGGCTTCACCGCGACGCCGTGGGTCTTGAACGATGGCGTGAGCAGCCCGGGCCCCCTGCTCCGGAACCGGCCGGACTTCAGCCGCAGCTACAACGGCCTCGAGCTCGCGCTCGTCAAGCGCCTCTCGAGCCGCTGGATGGGCCGGGCCGCCTTCACCTACAACAACTGGAAGGAGCACGTCGGACCGGGTGCGGTCCTCAACCCGAGCCACACCGACCTCGACCCCCAGATCGACGGCGGGCAGCACATGGAGTTCGCGGTGGGCTCGGGCAAGAACTACTACACGAGCGCCAAGTGGCAGGTGAACGTCAACGGGATGTACCAGATGCCCGGCGGCTTCGAGCTCGCCGCGAACCTGTTCGGACGGCAGGGCTATCCCAAGCCGGTCTACCTGCAGCTCGACCTCGGTCCGCTCGACGGCGTGCCCAACGTGCTGGCCGTCAACACGACGGATCAGATCCGTCTGAAGAACCTCTGGGACCTCGACCTGCGCCTGGCCAAGACCATGCGCTTCGGCAGCGCCAGCGTCACCCTGGCCGGCGAGATCTTCAACACGTTCAACTCCAACACCGAGCTGTACCGCAACCCGAACGCGAGCGGCACGACGTTCAACCGGCTGGACGAGATCCTGGCGCCACGCATCGCACGCCTCAGCGCCAAGTTCTCCTTCTAGCGGCTTTGGTGACGGTCTAGAATCCCGCGTACAGGGCCCGGGGCGCGTGCCCCGGGCCCTTCGTCGTCTTGTTCCCCATGGCACGCTCCCGCCGCCGCCCTTCCGCCACACCTCCACCGCCGGCGCCGGCCGCGCCGGCGCAGCCGTGGTGGCGGCGTCCGGCCGTCCTCATCCCGTTGCTCCTCGCGGGCGCGTCCCTGGCCGCGGCCGCTTCGCTGCACTCGCGGCGTCCGCCCGCCGCCGTCACGCGCCAGCCCGGCCTCGATGTCCTCCTGATCACGATCGACACCCTGCGCGCGGACGCCGTGGGCGCGTACGGATCGACCACGGGCGCCACGCCGCTCATCGACCGCCTGGCCCGCGCCGGCGTGGTGTTCCGCCAGGCGCATGCGCACAACGTCGTCACACTGCCCTCGCACTCGAACATCCTGTCCGGCCGCCTGCCCTTCCAGCACGGCGTGCGCGACAACGCGGGGTTCCGCTTTCCCTCGGACACGCCGACGCTGGCCACGATGCTGAAAGCCGCCGGATACCGCACGGGCGCCTTCGTGAGCGCGTTCACGCTCGACTCGCGCTTCGGTCTCGACCGCGGCTTCGACGTGTACGACGATCAGCTCGAAGGTCCGGCCGGTCCTCTGGCGCTGCCCGAGCGCCAGGGCACGGACACCGTCGCCGCGGCCCAGCGCTGGCTCGCGCAAGGCGACGGCCGTCCCACCTTCTGCTGGATCCACCTCTACGACCCGCATGCTCCCTACCGGCCCCGCGAGCCCTTCGCGTCCCGGTTCGCGGCGACCCCCTACGTGGGCGAGGTCGCGGCGGCGGATGCGGCGCTGGAGCCGGTGCTGCGGCCGCTCCTGGAGGCCGCGGCGCCCCATACGCTGGTCGTCCTGACCGCGGACCATGGCGAGAGCCTGGGAGAGCACGGCGAGCGCACGCACGGCCTCTTCGCCTACGAGGCCACGCTGCGCGTTCCCCTCATCGTCTTCGCGCCGTCCGTCGTGCCGCCCGCGATCGTGGATTCCGTGGCCGGACACGACGACATCCTGCCCACAATCCTCGATGCCCTGGGACGCACGCCCGCCGCCGACCTGCCCGGGCACAGCCTGCTGGCGCGGGCGGTGGGGGCACCCGGCCCCGCCGTGCCCCTCTACTTCGAGGCCCTCTCCGCCGCCGCCAACCGTGGCTGGGCCCCGCTCACGGGCGTGCTGCGGGGCGCGGAGAAATACGTGGAGCTGCCGCTGCCCGAGCTCTACGATCTGGCCACCGACTCCGTGGAGCAGCGGAACCTCGTCGCCTCACGCTCCGACCGCGTCGAGCGCCTGCAGGCGGACCTGCGCGGGTTTCCGTCCGCGGACTCGTTCCAGTCCCGACAGTCTCGCGCGGCCGAGGATCGCGAGACGCGGGAAGCGCTGCGCGCGCTCGGCTATCTGTCCTCCTCGGCGGCGCCGCCGCGGAAGCGCTACGGCCCGGAGGACGACCCCAAGCGGTTGGTCGGCCTGGATACGCTGATGGAGCAGGTCCTGGCCCGGCACCGCGAGGGCGACCTCGACACGGCGCTGGCTCTCTGCCGCGACATCGTGCGCCAGCGGCCCGACATGGCCGCGGCCTGGCTCCAGATGGCCATCCTGCAGCGCAAGCGCGGCGAGATGACGGCCGCCGTCGATGCGCTGCAGCGGCTGATCGCGATCACGCCCGAGGACGCCGGGAACGCGGCCGTGCTCGGCCAATACCTCACGGAGGCCGGGCGCGCGTCCGAAGCCGTGGCCCTGCTCAAGCCGTATGCGGCGCGCGCGGAGCCGGGGCTCGACGTCCTGACCGCGCAGGGTGTGGCCCTGGCCCGCCTGGGGCGGCTGAAGGACGCGGCGGCGATGCTGGAGCGGGCGCGCGAGGCGGATGCCTCGAACGCCATGGTGCGCGTGGAGCTCGGCACGGTCCGGCTGCTGGCGGGGGAGGATGCGCTCGCGCGCACCGCCTTCGAGGACGCGCTCCGTCTCGATCCGGGCCTGGCCATGGCCCACCATTCGCTCGGGCTCCTGGCCGACAAGCAGGGACGGGAGGACGAGGCGCTGTCGCATTGGCGGGCGGCCCTGGAGCGCGATCCCGGCCACGTGGACGCCCTCTTCCGCCTGGGCTCAGCGCTGGCGCGCCGTGGCCGCGCGGAGGAGGCTCGGCCCTACCTGGAGCAGTTCGTGGCGCGCGCGCCGCGCGAGATCTACGCACGCCAAGTTCAGAGCGCGACGGCGTGGCTAGGCAGTCATATCAAGTCAGGGGGGGCACTCACGCAGGGCAGGGTGGGCGTTCGCGGCCCCCCCTGAAACCCCCCTCGCGCGGGCGCCGCGGCTACGCCGCGCCGCCGCGCTCTGCGGACGGCTTGCCTACGTGCCCGACTCGAGGGTGCGCTTTTCCGCGGTCAGGGACAGGACGAACACGCGGAAGCTCTCGATGTGCTCTTTCTCGAGCGTGGACCAGTCCGCGGTGGCGCGATCGAAGATGTCCCAGGCCCAGACGTCCCCGACCTCGTTCTTGACGCTCGTGGACGCCCCGCTCAGCGAGCGCGTGATGATGCGATAGCCGAGGCCGAGGACGTAGAGACGGAGAAGGAACTTTTCGCCCGTGCTGGCCAGTACGTGGTGGATGAACTTGGAGAGGCCCGCCAGGCTCGAGAGCTGGGTGAGGCGGAAGTTGCGCGGCTTGAGCGGCGGCACGGGCAGGATGGCGGTGGCCATCCGGATGCAGACGCCCATGGCGCGGAGGCGCTTCAAGCGGTCGGGAGTGGCTTCCTCGACCGCGCGATAGGCCAGCCCGGCCAGGCGCGTGGCCTGCGCGAAATCGGCGCGCTCACGTGCGCTGAGCGCGCCGATGCGAGCGCTCTCGACTGCGGCTCCATCGCACAGGACCTGCAACTCGAGCGCTTCGATCGCTCCCCGCCCCTTGGCGGTGAGCATCATCTCCCAATCGCGCTCGATGGCCCGCGCGTTGTACCGCCCCAGCACCCAGGTGACGACCAAGGCGAGCAGGGGGGTGAACCACAGCCAGGTCATACCGTTTCGAGCTGCAGCCTCTTGAGGACGTCGAGAGCCAGCACGGGACGGCGCGCCGGGACCCAGGCCGCGTACGCCCACCAGCAAAGCAGGAGGATGTAGGCGGGTCCATCGGCCAGGTTGAAGAAGTTGCGGAACTGGTCGAAGCCGAAGTCACGCTGCGCGTTCAGCAGCGTGGTGAAGATCAGGAGGTAGGCGGCGAAGCCGATCAGGATCGCGCGATGCATCGCGTGTACGGGCACGCGGTACCAGGCGATGAGGAGGGTGATGGCGGTGATGATCCAGATGACACCGGTCTGGAGCTGGGGCTGGTAGAGCTGGACGATCTCTTGATAGCTGGCGCCCGCCGGCACCTTGCTCACGAAAAGGACAGGCACGAAGAAGACCGGAGCCAGCAAGATGCGCACCCGCGCCGCCGCCCCGGGGAACGCGCGGAACGTGCGGTACGTGAGCTCGGCGGCGACGGCCAGCTTCATCGCGGTGAGCAAATCCTGCGTCAACGAGTAGAACCAGAGCCGATAGAATCGATCGGGCCAGAAGCTCACGAGCGAGTTGCACACGAGCACGGTGACGAGGTACGCGACGAAGCTCCAGCACAGGTGCGCCCGCCGCCGCGTGAACAGCCCCACCAGGATCGCGAGGCAGACGAGCTTCATCAAATGGTTGAGAAGGAGCTCGGAGCCGATCATGCGAATACCCCTTTCACCGTCTTCGGAACCTTCTGCCGGGCGATGTCATACCGCTTCAGCCGCATGTAGACCGTGCGGCGGGTGACTCCGAGGACGCGGGCCACGCGGGCCAGGTTCCATTCGTTGCGCTTGAGAAGCTCGACGAGGCGGTGCCGCTCGACTTCGTCCGAGCGGATCCCGACGAACTGATCGAGATCTCCGCCGAGAGGGCGGGGGGCCATGGCCACCATCACTGCCGCTACGATGGCGGTGAGAATGAGGTCGACTCCTTCGAGCGAAGACGCCACTCCCTCGAGCAGGACCACGCCGACGAGTCCACCCTCGCGAGTGAGCGGGAGGAGCGTGATACCGTCCGCGACGACGGCTTCGCCACGCTGCAGGAGCAGGCGCTGCGAGGCCACGGCGGAGCGCCCCTGCGACAGGCGCTCGAGGCTGGCTTGGCGGCTCACGAACACACGGAGGTCCTGGTCGGAGGGGACGAGGACGGCCCCGGCGGTGGCGCGCGTGTGCTCCATCAGACGGCCCAATAGGCGGGTGGCCTGGCTGGCGGGCTCGATGGAGACAAGATCGGCGGCAATGTCTAGCAGGGTGGGCATGGGCGTCACTCTACGCCGTAATCCGCGTACGTCAAGTCGCCGGAAGCGAGTACCTGAAAAATCTTCTTGCGTCTGTGACCGGGCGCGCGTACAGTGCGCCCGGCGGGTAGCCACAATATATCCGTATTGATTGGGATGCAACTAGGGGCAGTCGGCGACGGCTATGCCCATGAAAGGGACACGTCATGTTGAGGAATCTGGGTATCTCGTTGCTGCTGCTGGGCCTGCTGGGATCGGCGATCGACGGCTTCCGCCTCCGCGACCGCGTGCGCACCTCGCAGGGCTCAAGCGTCACGACTTCCCCCGACGACGGCCGCGTCCACATGAGCGAAGGTCTTACGCAACCCCCGCAATAGGATCGGGCGTTTCCTTGGCGGGGACGACCCTGAGCCCCTCCGTGCCGGCTCAGGGCGACGAACCAGGCGACGAGCGCCGTCGGATTCCGCGACAGGCGCTCGCCGCTGGGGAACTACTTCACAGCGTCTTTGAGTGCCTTGAGCGGCCGGATCTTCACCAGCTTCCGTGCGGGCTTGGCCTTGAAGATCGTCGGCTCCTTCGTGAAGGGGTTGATTCCCTTCCGAGCCTTCGTCGCCGCCTTCTTCACCACCTTCATTTTCGCGAGCCCGGGCAGCGTGAAGCCGCCGTGCTTCGCCATGTCGACGGCGACGAGCGCGGCCAGCGCGCCCAGCACCTTGCCGACATGCTTGCGCGGCAGGCCCGTCGCGCTGGAGACGGCGTCGAGCACGCCGGACTTGGTCCGGGGCGCGGCTGCCTTGGGGAAAGAGTAGTTATCGTCTGCCAAAAGGTCCTCCTTTGATGTCCAGGGACGCCCTATTGTGCCCGCAACCGGGCCGGAGCGAGGACCAAAATCGCGAATTTCTTCGGGAAAATAAAGCGGTGTCTAATGGGAGGCGATGAGAAACTGGGCGATCGTCCTCCTCCTTTTCCTTCCCGCCTGTGGCGGATCCGGCTCCCCGAGCACTCCTTCGACGCCCCCCGTGGACAACGGCTCGTGCACGATGGTCGAGTCCGCGGTCGCGAACGAGGGATGGGTCCACGTCCCCGAAGGCTCGACCGTCAACTACCAGCACAACCCGCCCGCGTCGGGTCCGCACTATCCGGTGTGGCTGCGTTATCAGGCCTACACGACGCCGCAGGCGCGGCCGTACTACGTGCACAACCTCGAGCACGGCGCGATCGTCTTCGTCCATCGGCCTGACGCGTCGCCCGCGCTGATCTCGACTCTCACCGACACCTACCGTTCGCTGCCGAACGACTCGCAGTGCGGACACTCGCGCGCGCTGCTCACGCCCGACCCGCTGCTCACGCGGCCGGTCACGGTCATCGCCGCGAACTTCGTGCTCGAAGGGGACTGCGTGAGCCCGGACGCGATCCGCCGCTTCGCCCTCGCGCACCGCAACCAGGCGCCGGAGAACATCTGCGACTCGGGGACGCGCCCCTGACCGTTCCCCCGCGCCGGCCGCGGACCTCGCTCCCCATCGACGTGGGGCTTCTGGTCTTCATCGGCGCGCTCGTCATCATCATCCTTCTGGGCCGGTCGCACCTCCGGCCCTTCGACGCGCCGGAGCTGGACCCGAGCCCGTGGCTCCTCCCGCTGTACCTCGTGCGGTCGCTGGCGCGGCTCGCCCTGGCCTACTTCTTCGCCGTCACGCTCGCGCTGGCCGTGGGGCGATTGGCCGCGCGCTCGCCGTTCGCGCGCCGGATCATCCTGCCCACGCTCGACGTCCTGCAGTCCGTCCCCATCCTCGGCTTCTTCCCGGCCGCGGTCGCCGTCTTCATCGGCATCTTCCGCGGCTCGGCCCTGGGCGTGGAGGCGGCAGCGGTGTTCCTCGTCTTCACCTCGATGTTCTGGAACCTCGCCTTCAGCGTGTACGAGACGCTGATCACGCTGCCGGAGGAGCTCGTGCTGGCGGGGAAGCAGTTCGGCCTGCGCGGCCCCCTGGTGTGGACGCGGCTGATCCTGCCCGCGGTGGCCCCGAACCTCCTCTACAACTCGATCCTGTCCTGGTCGAACGGGTGGTACTTCCTCATGGCCAGCGAGATCATCGCGGCCGGTCCCGCCCGCTACACGCTGCCCGGCCTCGGCAGCTACCTCGCCCAGGCCATCGAAGAAGGGCGCAACGACCAGATGGGGCTCGCGCTGCTCGTCCTCATCGTCGTGGTGGTCGGGATGCACCTCCTGGTGTGGAGCCCGCTCGAGACCTGGGCCGAGCGCTTCCACATGGGCGAGACGGGCGACCATCCGCGCATCCCGCGCGTCGGACGCATCCTCGCCCGCAGCCGGCTCGTGCAGTGGCTCTCGCGCGGGGTGATGACGCCGATCGCGCAATGGACGTTCCGGGCCTGGGGGCGGGTGCTCGATCTGCCCGGCCCCTTCTCCACCCTGCTCGCCGTCCTCGCCGGCGCCGCCTTCGCGGTCGGCGTGGGCGTCGCGGGCTGGAGGGCCTGGCAGTTCGCGTTCGAGAAGCCCATGGGCCCGCTGGCCCGGCAGATCCCCTGGACGCTGATGTTGAGCTTCCTCCGCGTCACGGTGGGCGTGGGTCTGGCCGTCGTGCTTTCGATCCCCATCGCCTTCCTGACGTTCCGGCACGCGCGGTTCCGCCAGACAGTGCTCTCGCTCTTGCAGATCCTGGGCAGCATCCCGGCGACGGCGTTCTTTCCCCTCATTGCGGTGCTGATGGTGCGCCTGCGGCTGGGCATGAACGTGGGATCGATCCTCCTCGTCCTCACGGGAACGTTCTTCTATGTCGCCTTCAACGTCCTCTCCGGGGCTGCCAGCATCCCGAAGGAGATGAACGAGGCGGCGGCGTCGCTGGGCCTGCGCCGGCGGGACTACCTCCGCCGCGTTTTCGTCCCCGCCGTCCTCCCCAGCCTGGTGACCGGCTGCGTGACGGCCTGGGGCGGCGGCTGGAACGCCATCATCTTCTCGGAATACGTCGTGGCAGGCGGCCGGCGCTATGAGGTGTCGGGCATCGGCGCCATGCTGGACCGCGCCACCTACGTGACGGGCGACCTCCAGATCGTGACCCTCAGCCTCGTCTCGATGGTCGCCCTGGTCGTCCTCGTGAACCGCGTCTTCTGGGACCCCCTCTACCAGCACGTCGCCCAGCGCTACAAGCTCGAAGCCTGACCCACCGCCCTCGAGGCGAGGATCTTGCATAGAGAAATTCGTGAGCGCGACGGGTTCTGACGCGCGGAGGGGTCCCAATGGCAGACATCAGCTTTCCGGAGAATCAGCTCCGCTTCGCGGAACCCGAACTGGCCGAGCGCATCGAAGCGGAGATCCGGGCGGCCGCCCTCGTCCAGGGCGACGGCCAGCCGCCTCTCCGGTGCCGGATCCTCCGCCGCGAATGGAACGCGCCCCGCGGCCGGCTCACGATCCAGCTCGGTCGGCCGGGCTGGGTGACGAACTTCGCCGTCCCGGAGTGGCCGGAGCCGGGGCAGGTCCGGGAAGCCGTCACCCAGGTGCTGGCCGGCCACGGCGTCCCCGGGTCTCTTCGCCCGGAGGAGCTCGTCACCGGCTGATCGCCCGCTAGAGGTACTTCTCCAGGCGGAACCGGCCCTTCGTTGCAAGAAGGGGCGCCCACAGGTCCCCTCGTTCGCGGACGCGCGCGGGGACGTTCCGGACCGTGAACTGCTCGATCGCGATGCCGGCCTCGATTTCGTCCCATCCCACCGGCGTCGACACCGCCGCCTGGGGATGCGGCCGCACCGAATAGATGGAGGCCAGCGTCCGACCCCAGGCGTTCTGGTTGTAGTCCACGAGCACGCGTCCCTGCGGCCGCGAAGAGATGCGGTATTCCGCGGTGATGACGGACGGGTGCAGGGCGGCCAGGCCCTCCGCGAATCGCTTGGCGAAGCTCCAGACGTCCTTCTGCGTCGGCCCTCGGACGATCGGGACGTACACGTGGATCCCGCGCGAGCCGGTCGTCTTGGCGTACGCCGGCATTCCCAGCGCTTCCAGCCCGCTGTGGACGATGAGCGCGGTCTCGCGCACGCGCTCGAAGGGGACGGGAGTCCTGCCCTTGACCGGATCCAGGTCGAAGTGGACGTAGTCCGGCCGGTCCACGTCGTCGCAGCGTGCGTACCACTGGTTGAGGTCGATGCACCCGAGGTTGATGACCCAGAGCAGCGACGGCAGGTCCTGGATCATGGGGAAGTCGATCACGTTCCCCGACTCGTGCTCGATCGCGCAGATCTCGATCCAGTCCGGCCGCGGGGTGGGCGCGCGCTTCATGAAGAAGAACTCTCCGGCCGCCCCGTGCGGGTAGCGCTTCATGACCATGGCCCGGTCGTGGATGTGGGGGAGGAGCCACGGAGAGACGTCGGCGTAGTACTGGATGAGGTCGCCCTTCGTGATCCCGAGCTCGGGCCAGAAGAGCTTGCGCAGGTTGGTGAGCCGCACGGAGCGGGGGCCCAGGCGCACCTCGACGTTGTCGACGTCGCGGGGGAGGGCGAGGGCGGCTGCCGCCTCGGCGCTCGAGGGGCCGGTCGACCGGCTCGCCGCCCGCCGCGTGGTCGCGGGGTGGCGGTTGCGCGAGACCCTCGGCTCGGCCTTCTTCTTCCTGGCCTTCGCCGCGGGAGCGCGCGCCGGGCTCATTCCGCGGCCGGCCGTGGCCGTCGCCGCGGCTGCAAGCGGGGCGGGCGCGCGCCGTGCCGGACCGACGTGGCCACGGGCACGTAGTCGAGCTCCTTCCCGGAGTCGGTGCATCGGAGCATGAGCCCGCCCCGGCTCATGTCCCCACGTCCCACGAACGCGGAGGGAAAGAGGAGGCGCTCGCCGAACACCTTCAGGAGCACGTCCGCGTATTTCCCGCTGGCGATGCTGCCCAGGAGGACCACTTCGCATCTCGGTCCCGCCGCCGCGTCGATCAGCTCCGCGTCGCGCCGGAGCGGCCCGTGGTAGCGCGCTTCGCCCGCGTCGATGGGCACGGCCGCCCAGCGGCCCAGCCGTTCGAGCGTGACCGGGGATTCCGGCGAGACCAGCCCTTCGCTCGTCGTGATCACCACGACCCCGGGCACGCCCGCGGGTGGACGCGCGAATGCGCGCGCGTATCCGAGCTTGCCCCGGAAGTAGAGACCGCTGAGGAACGTGAACACCTCACCCAGGGGCGCGCCTTCCGGCGTGCGCAAAGCGAGGGCGAGCGGGAACTGCGCTTCGGGCCGGAACACGAGCCGTGCGCGCTCGCCGTGGGACGAGGCCGGCGAGAGCAGGAAGATGCGCGGGGGCGCGCTCGTGGGCGTGCGTTTCACGGGCGCACCGCCTGCCGGAACTCGTCGACGCCGCGCGTGTTCAGCACTTCCGCCTTCGTCAGCCAGCCCCGCCGGGCCATGTCCACGCCCCAGCGCACGTTCCGCAGCGCGTTCACGGAATGGGCGTCCGTGGAGATGACGAAGGGGATGCTCCGCGTCCGCGCCATCCGCACCCAGCGCGGCTCCATGTCCAGCCGGTGCGGATCGCCGTTGATCTCGATGGCCGCGCGCGACTCCGCCACCGCGTCCAGGATCTTCTCCATGTGCACGGCGAACGGCGGCCGGGTCAGCACGTAGCGGCCGAGGGCATGGCCCCAGATCTTGAACTGGGGCCGGCGCATGGCGGCGACGATGCGGCGGGTCATCTGGTCCGCGTCCATCTTGTGGCGGTTGTGCACGCTCGCGACGATCACGTCGAGCTGGCCGAGGACCTCGTCCGGATAGTCGAGCGACCCGTCGGCGAGGATGTCCGATTCCGTGCCCCGCAGCAATCGGACCTTCACCTTCTCCTGCGCCTTCGCGATGTCCTCCCACTGCCGCTTCAGGCGGTCGAGGGGCAGTCCGTTCGCGTAGAACGCGGTGGGGGAGTGGTCGGTGATGGTCATGTACTTCATGCCCAGCGCGTCGGCGCCGCGCGCCATCTCCTCGACGCTGTTCTTGCCGTCCGAGTAGTGCGTGTGGCAGTGCACCAGGCCCTGGACGTCTTCGACGCGGAGGAGGTCGGTGGGCAACGTGCCCGTCACCGCGGCTTCGACCTCGCCTTCGTCCTCGCGCAGCTCGGGCTCGATGAAGGGGAGCTCCAGCTCGCGGTAGATGTCCGCTTCGTCCTTCAGGGAGACGCGCCGGCCTCCGCGCGTCAAGCCGTCCTCGTCCATCTGCAGCCCGCGGGCTTCCGCCACGACCGCGAGCTTCGCGAGGTGCCCTTCCGATCCCGTCAGGCGGTGCCAGGCCGTGGCGAAGCGCGGGGGCGGCGGTACGTGCACCTCGGCGTTGAGGCCGTCGGGGAGGCGCATGACGATGCGGGCGGCGTCGCGCTCCAGGACGGTCACCGAGGCCGGGTACCGCGCGGCGTGATCGAGAGCGTCTTCCGTCTTGCCCTTCTCCGCCGCCGCCACCGCGACCAGCCGGTCGATGGTCTCCCGCCGCCGCCGAAGAGCCCCGGCAATCTCCGCGCGCGCCACCGCGGGCGACGCGCGCAGGTGGGCGAGCAGGGCCTCGCCTTCGCGCGTGGCCTCGTGCAGCAGCGTCTCCGTGCCACGCGTGTGCAGGGCCTCGATGTCGGCCAGGATCTTCTGCTCGGTCTTGACCCCGAACCCCTTCACGTCCCGCAGGCGGCCGGCGCGCGCGGCCGCCTCCAGGTCGGCGAGGCTCGAAATGCCGAGCGCCCGGTGCAGCGCCCCGATCTTCGACACGCTGAGGACCTGGCCGAGCTCGATCACTCCGGGTGGAAGCTTCTCGCGCAGGCGGTCGAGCTGCGGGCTTCGCCCGGTCTGGAAGAGCTCGGTGATCGTCGCGGCCAGCGCGCTTCCGATGCCGGGCACGGACGTGAGACGGCCCTCGCGGACGAGCGTGCCCAGGTCCTCGGGCATCCCCTCCAGCGCGCGCGCCCCACGCTCGTAGGCGCGCACCTTGAAGGGGTTCGCGCCCTCGACCTGCATCAGGGAGGCGATTTCGCGCAGGGCACGAGCGACGCTGAAGCGATCGAGCACGTCGTTATTATCTCAGGCGGGTTGAAGTATTAAGTCAGGGGGGGCACTCACACATCATTCGCGATGGGTGTTCGCGTCCCCCCCTGAAACCCCCCTCGCACGTCGCCGCCGCTACGCGCGCCGGCGTGAGCTTGTTAAGTCAGGGGGGGCACTCACACATCATTCGCGATGGGTGTTCGCGTCCCCCCCTGAAACCCCCCTCGCACGTCGCCGCCGCTACGCGTCGCCGGCGTGAGCTTGTTAAGTCAGGGGGGGCACTCACACATCATTCGCGATGGGTGTTCGCGTCCCCCCCTGAAACCCCCCTCGCACGTCGCCGCCGCTACGCGTCGCCGCCGTGCTCTGCGTTTGGTTCGAGCAGCAGAACACTGTCCCCGACACGAACCCGTCCGGGGACCAGGACTCGTGCGCAGACGCGGCTCCAGCCGGGATTCACCTTCTGGGCGACGCGCGCGATCTCGCCGTCCTTGAACGAGCCCGCGATGTTGGCGCACGGCGTCGCGTAGCGCGTGATCTCCAGCCTCGCTTCGCCGATCTCGAAGCGGGCGCCGGGCGTCGCACGGGACCAGTCGATCCCCGAGAGGGTCAGGTTCTCGCCGGTGCTGCCGGGGGCGATGGGATGGCCTTCGGACTGCATGGCGGCGAGGCGCTCGGTCGAGAACAACGTGACCGCGCGCTCGGGGCCGCCGTGGAAGCGCCGGTCGCGCTGACGGTCACCCTCGACGCCATCGGCCGTGATCAGGGCCTCGTCGATCGGGCGCTTGGGGACGCCACCCCGGGAGACGTTGATCGAATCGAGCCGTCCGGGAGGCGGAGCGTCCAACCTCAGTGTGCGGGCGGGGCGCCGGCGGGCGGAGGCAGCGGGGGCAGCCCCATCTTGGCCGCTTCGCGGTCGACGGTCTGCACGAAGTCGTTCAGACGAGGCAGCTTCTTCCCGTTGATGTACAGGGTCGGCGTGCCCTGGACCTGGGCCTGGATGCCTTCCGCGATCTCCGTGCCCAGCTTCTGGCGGGTCGCGGGGTTGTTGACGCAGGTCTCGAGCGCGGCCGCGTCCAGGCCCGCTTCGCGCGCCATCGACACGACGTCGCTCACCTGGGGATTGGTCGGCGGCGAGGAGAAGACGCGGTCGTGATAGTTCCAGAACTTGCCCTGCTCGTTCGCGCAGATCGCGCCCAGGGCGACGTTGCAGGCCCCCGCGTGCACGGGCTGCTTCAGCGTCGAGTTGCAGGCGGAGTCGAGCGGATAGTTCTTGAAGTACACCACCACGCGGTTCCCGGACTGCGGGATGTAGCCCGCGAACGCGCTGGCGATCTGGCGGCAGAAGGGACAGAGGAAGTCGGAGAACTCGACGACGCGGATGGGTGCGTCCGCCGGTCCCTTGAACGGAACGCCCTTGAGGTTGAGCGTCCGCACCGGCCCCTGGTCGAAGTCACGGCGTGCCTTCTGGGTCAGGTACTCGTCGAGCTTGGCGCCGTCGTCCAGGATGTCCTGCAGGCGCCGGGCCTGCTCCTGGGCCGCCCGCGCCTCTTCTTGATAGCGCTGGGCGTCGCTTCCGGGGGCGGCCGGCGGCAACGGCGAGGCCAGAGGCGCGGGCGCGGCCGCCGGCAGGCCCAGGATCGCGGTGGCGTGCAGCCTCTCGCGATAGCGGAGGGCGAGGCTCCCGGCCAGGACGGCGGCGAGGATGGCCACCGAAGCCATCGCCCAACCGCCGAAGGCGGCGCGTCCGGCGGGCAGGCCCAGCCCCTCGCGCACGACGACGAGCCGGCGGTGGACCGGCCGCGCCAGTACCAGAGCCAGCGCATTGATCGCGTAGGTCAGCAAGCAGAGGCGGCAGAATGCGCGGATCGCGAAGAGCTGGACTCCGAGGAGCACGAGGTCGATGGCCAGGGCGAGGATGAGGGCGAGGAAGGCGATGAGGGCGGCGGCGTTTCGTGCCTCCGCGCCTGCCGTCGCGGCCAGGAGCAGGAGCACGGCCAGGGACGCCGAGAAGGCGAGGCCAAGCGCGGCGATCGGAATGCCGCGCACCTCGGCGTACCGGCTCTGGGCGACCGTCTCGCATCCGCTCTGCGCGCCCTCGCCGCAGACCTGGCCGACCGCGGCCACGGCGGCGCCGACGTGATGATGCTCCAGGAGGAGCAGGCCAGACACCGCGGCGTTGGCGATCATGAGCAGCGCGCAGGCGGCGACCCGCCATCGGGGCACGGACGTCGTCACGACGGCGAGGTCGCCAGGCGCGGCGGTCTCGGTGGGCACGTTCTTTCGCCAGAAGGCCATCACTGAATCTAATCAGCGCTCCGGGGCGGGCGCAAGCGCATGCGCCAGCGCCGGACGGAAAGGCAGACCCGCAGGTAGAATCGTCTCAGTCTCCTCGCGGCCAGGATCGATGAAACCCCAGATGTCTTCGGCCCCGCACGTCATCATCGTCGGCGGGGGCTTCGCCGGCCTCACGGCCGCGCGCACCCTGCGGCACGCGCCCGTGCGCATCACGCTCGTGGACCGCCACAACCATCACACCTTCCAGCCGCTCCTGTACCAGGTGGCCACGGCCGGGCTGTCCTCCACGAACATCGCGGCGCCCCTGCGCCACATCCTGCGCCGGCAGCGCAACGTCACGGTCGTGCTCGCGGACGCGACCGCGGTGGACCTGCGCCGGCAGCGCCTCGTCCTGAGCGACGGCGAGATGGCCTACGACTTCCTCATCCTGGCCGCGGGGGCCACCCACTCCTACTTCGGGCACGAGGAATGGAGCCGCTTCGCGCCCGGGCTCAAGACCCTGGACGACGCGATCGACATCCGGCGGCGCGTGCTGCTCGCGTTCGAGGAGGCGGAGCGCGAGACGGACGACGCGCGGCGCGCGGAATGGCTGACCTTCGTCGTCGTCGGGGCGGGGCCGACGGGCGTCGAGATGGCGGGCACGCTGGCGGAGATCGCGCGCCACACGCTGCGCGGCGAGTTCCGGCACATCGACCCCGCGCAGGCGCGCGTGATCCTGGTCGAGGGGACGGATCGCGTGCTGCCCCCCTATTCGCCCAGACTCTCCGAGAAGGCGAGGCTCCAGCTCGAACACCTCGGGGTCGTCGTTTTCACCAAGAAGATGGTGACGGGCGTCGATGCGACGGGCGTGTGGCTGGGCGAAGAGCGGATCGCGGCGCGCACGGTGGTGTGGGCGGCGGGCGTCGCCGCGTCGCCCCTCGGCCGCAGCCTGGGCGTGCCCGTCGATCGCGCGGGCCGCGTGAAGGTCGCCTCCGATCTCACCGTTCCCGGGCACAAGGAAGTCTTCGTCACCGGGGACCTCGCCCTCGTCCTCGAGGACGGCCGTCCCGTCCCCGGCGTCGCGCCCGCGGCGAACCAGATGGGCCGCCACGCCGCCCGCAACGTCCTGCGCGCGCTGGATGGCCAGCCGCTCTCCGCGTTCCACTACGTCGACAAGGGCTCGCTGGCCACCATCGGCCGCCGCGCCGGCGTCGCCGATTTCGGCCGCTTCCAGCTCTGGGGCGCGCCCGCCTGGCTGGCCTGGCTGGGCATCCACATCTTCTTCCTCATCGGCTTCCGCAATCGCCTCTTCGTCATGTTCGACTGGGCGCTCGCCTACTTCACCTACCAGCGGCACGCGCGGCTCCTCATGGGGCCGCCGCCTCCTCTCCGCTCCGCGGAATCGGAGGAAGCGCGCGCCGAAGCCGCCATCCATTCCTCGCATTGACACGGGAGATGAACGACATGCGCCAGACCGTCCTCGCCGCCGCCCTCGCCGCCGCGCTGGCGAGTCCATGGGCGGCCGGCCCCGCTTTCGCCCAGAGCCCGGCTCCGCCCGCGGGGGACGCCACGGACGCGAACAAGCCTCGCGCGGTGCCCGGATTCGATCCGGGGGCGATGGACCGCTCGGTGCCGCCCTGCGACGACTTCTACCAGTTCGCCTGCGGGACCTGGATCAAGAACAACCCCGTCCCCGCCGACCGCTCGCGTTACGGGCGCTTCGACGAGCTGACCGAGCGCAACCAGGCGACGCTGCGCACGATCCTGGAGGGCGCCTCGAAGCCCGATCCCAAGCGCAGTGCCATCGATCAGAAAATCGGGGATTACTACGCGAGCTGCATGGACGAGAGCGGCATCGAGAAGAAGGGCGTGGCCGCGCTGAAGCCGGATCTGGACCGCATCGCCGCCATCAAGACCAAGGCCGAGATCGCGGGCGCGCTCGCCCATCTCCACAACGCGGGCGCATCGGGGATCTTCCGGTTCGGCTCCCAGCCGGACTTCAAGAACGCGAAGGTCCACATCGCCGCCGTGGACCAGGGCGGCCTCGCCCTTCCCGACCGGGACTACTACCTCAAGGACGAGGAGCGCTTCGCGAACGTGCGCAAGCAGTACCCCGGGCACGTGCAGAAGATGCTCCAGCTCCTCGGCGACGCGCCCGATGTCGCGGCCAAGGAGGCCCAGACCGTTCTCGAAATCGAGACCGCGCTGGCCAGGGCCTCGCTGGAGCGGGTGAAGCGGCGCGATCCCGCGAACATCTACCACAAGCTCAAGAAGGAGGAGCTGGCGGCGCTGGCCCCGGCCATCGACTGGAGCGCCTACTTCGCGGCCTCCGGCGCGCCCGCCTTCTCCGAGGTCAACGTGACCTGGCCCGACTTCTTCAAGGGTGCGAACGAGCTGCTCGGCCAGAAGAGCCTCGACGACTGGAAGACGTACCTGCGCTGGCACCTGGTGCACGATGCGGCCCCGCTCCTGCCCGCGGCGTTCGTGAACGAGAACTTCGACTTCTACGGGAAGACGCTGACCGGGGCCAAGGAGCTGCGGCCGCGCTGGAAGCGCTGTGTGGACCTGACCGACGAGCAGCTCGGCGAGGCGCTCGGCCAGCGCTACGTCGAGAAGACTTTCGGCGCCGAAGGCAAGGCCCGCATGGCCAAGATGGTGGACGCGCTGGAGACGGCGCTGCGCGAGGACATCAAGTCCTTGCCCTGGATGACGGACACGACCAAGCAGCAGGCCCAGGTCAAGCTCACCGCCATCGCCAACAAGATCGGGTACCCGGACACCTGGCGCGACTACACGGGCGTCAAGATCGTGCGCGGCGACGCCATGGGCAACGCGGAGCGGGCCAGCCAGTTCGAGCAGGCGCGGGACAACGCCAAGATCGGCAAGCCCGTCGATCCGAAGGAATGGGGGATGACGCCGCCCACCGTCAACGCGTATTACAGCGCGCTGCAGAACAACATCAACTTCCCGGCCGGCATCCTGCAGCCGCCGTTCTTCGAGCGCGCGATGGACGATGCCGTGAACTTCGGCGCGATCGGCGCGGTGATCGGCCACGAGCTCACTCACGGTTTCGACGACCAGGGCCGGAAGTTCGCGGCCGACGGCAACCTGGCCGACTGGTGGACGGAGCAGGACGGCAAGGAGTTCGAGAAGCGCGCCTCCTGCATCGCGGACGAGTACTCGGAATTCACCGTGGCGGAGGGCGTGCACCTGAACGGCCGCCTGACCCTCGGCGAGAACACGGCGGACAACGGCGGCCTGCGCATCGCCCACATGGCCCTGGAGAGCACGATCAAGGGCCAGAACGTGCCTTTGCGCGACGGCTTCACGCCCGAGCAGCGGCTGTTCCTGGGCTGGGGCCAGATCTGGTGCCAGACGGAGACGGACGAGAGCGCGAAGCTGCGGGCCCAGGTGGACCCGCATTCTCCCGGCCGCTATCGCGTCAACGGCGTCGTGGTGAACATGCCCGAGTTCCAGCAGGCCTTCTCGTGCCCGAAGGGCGCGCCGATGGTTCGCGAGAACGCGTGCCGGGTCTGGTGAGGTGATCTGATGGCGCTTGTACGATCGAGGCGGAATCGGATGATCGCCGGCGTGTGTGGCGGGATCGCCGAGTCGCTGGGGTGGGATCCCACGCTCGTCCGGCTCCTCTATGTCCTCGTCTCCGTGCTCTCCGTCGCGTTCCCCGGCATCGTCGTGTACCTGGTCCTCTGGGTCGTCATGCCGCAGGCGTCCGCTTGAGGGTCGCAGCCACATACCGCGATGGTGGCCGCAGTGCGCTCAGAGGGGCTCGAACTCCCCGAGGCAGCGCTCCTCTTCGGTGAGGGTCGTGCATTCGAGGTCCAGCGCGGCGTAGGCCTCCGCGTGTCGCTCCTTGAACGCGCGATAGGCCGCGGCGTCGCGCCAAGTGTCGGTGACGAGGTAGCGGCGGGGCGTGGCGCGGTCGCGCAGGAGCACGGTGCCGACGAACCCCTCGCTTTGCCGGAAGAGGCGCACCCAGTCGCCGGTGGTGCCGTAGCGGCGCTCGAACTCCTCCTCACGGCCGGGACGCACGCGGAACTCCCAGATCACCTGGAAGGCCAAGCGCTCAGGAAGGGCGCGCGTACGTGACGCGATAGATCGCGCCCGCTTTCTCGTCCGAGACGAGCAGCGAGCCGTCGGGCAGCTCCTGGACGTCGGCGGGACGGCCCCAGGCCTCTTCGCCCTGCAGCCATCCCTGCGCGAACGGCTGATAGGAGACGGCCTGTCCGTCCTTCACCCGGACGAGGGAGACCCGATAGCCGATCTTCTGGCTGCGGTTCCAGGATCCGTGTTCGGCGATGAAGACCTGGCCGCGGTACTCCTCCGGGAACATGGTCCCGCGGTAGAAGCGCATGCCGATGGCGGCCACGTGGGGACCGAGCGCGATCGCGGGCGGTTCGAACATCCGGCAGTCGCGGCCTTTGGCGAAGACGGGATCGACGATCGTGCCGCCGTGGCACGCCGGGAAGCCGTAGTGACGGCCGGCGACGGTCGCGCGGTTGAGCTCGTCCGGCGGGACGTCGTCTCCGAGAAGGTCGCGCCCGTTGTCCGTGAACCAGAGCGTGCCGCTCCCGGGCTCCCAGTCGAAGCCGACGGTGTTCCGCACGCCGCGCGCCATCGTGTCCACCGGAGTGCCGTCCGGGCGGAAGCGCAGGATGCTCGCGAAGCGCGGGTCGGACGACTCGCAGACGTTGCAGGGCGCGCCCACGGGCACGTAGAGGAGGTCGTCCGGGCCGAAGGCGATGAACTTCCAGCCGTGGTGGTGCTCGCGGGGGAGGCCGTCGATCACGGTGACGGGGGCGGGCGGCGCGGCCAGGTGGTCTTCGATCGCGTCGTAGCGCTGGACCCGGCTCACCTCCGCGACGTAGAGGGCGCCCTGCCGGAAGGCGACGCCGTTCGGCATGTCGAGGCCCTTGGCGATCGTGAAGACCTGGTCCGCCGTGCCGTCGTGCTCGCGGTCCACGACCGCGTACACCGACCCCGCCTGCGTGCCGACGAAGACGGTGCCCTTGGCGCCCAGGGTCAGCGAGCGCGCGCCGGGTACCGCCGAGGTGAAGGTGGCGACGCGGAAGCCGGGCGGCACCGTGATGCGATCCACGGCCGCGGCCTTGCCCGCCGCGCGCGCCTCCGGACCGCCCGTGCTCGGGCGGCAGGCCGTGGCCATCGCCGCCGCTCCCAGCAGGGCACCCGCGGCCAGCGTGATCGTGAGGTCTCGCGGGCGAGGCATGTTGGCAGGTTAGCACGCGGCCCACGGGGGAGCTTAGGATCGGGACATGTCGGAGCACAAGGTCGTCTATCGCCGCACGAGCACGGGCGAATGGGTCGCGTCCGTGGAGGGCGTGCGCCGCTGCCGCGGGCGCGGCCGCACCCTGCGCCAGGCGCGCCAGCAGCTGCGCATCGCGCTCGCGCGCGTGGTGGCGGACCCGTACCAGATGGACTTCGTGGAAGACGTTCGGCTCCCGCCGCCCGCGCGGAAGCTGATCGTCCAGCACTGGGCCGCCCGCCGGCGCCTCGAGAAGGAGCAGGGCGAGGCAGACGCGGCGGCACGGGCCGCTCTGCACGCGCTCCTCGGCCTCGCCGTCAGCGTCAAGGACGCTGGCGACCTCCTCGGCCTGCCGCCGCTGAAGCTCCAGAAGCTGCGCGCGAAGGCGCGGGCCTAGCGGTGCCGGAGCTGCCCGAGGTCGAGTCGCAGCGCCGGCGCGTGCAGCGGTGGCTGAAGGGACGGCGCATCGCGGCCGTGAACGTGTTCGACGACCCCGTCGTCTTCTCGGGCCAGAGCCCGCGGGTGGTCTCGTCCGCGTTGCGCGGCCGCCGCGTACGCGCGGTGCACCGGCGTGGCAAGCATCTCTGGCTGGAGCTCGACCGGCGTCCATGGCTCGCGTTCCACTTCGGGATGACGGGCTGGTTCTCGCTCTACCGCCGCGAGGAGGAGCGTCCGCGTTACTGGAAGATCGAGCTCGTGACGGACGACGGGCGGCGTCTGGCCTATACGGACCCGCGGCGCTTCGGGCGCATCCGCGTGCAGGACGACCCCCCGCACGAGCCGCCGATAGCTCTCCTCGGGTTCGATCCGCTCGAAGGGCTGCCGCCCGTCCGCGATCTCGCCGCCCACCTGGCCCGGCGCAAGGCGCCGCTGAAAGCCGTGCTCCTGGACCAGTCGCTCTTCGCCGGTGTCGGGAACTGGATCGCGGACGAGGTGCTGTACCAGGCGCGGCTGAGCCCGCGGCGGCCGGCGTCGTCGCTGAGCCTGGCCGAGGTGAAGCGGCTCCGCGACCGGCTCCACGACATCATCGCGCGGGCCGTGGCCGCGAACGCGGACAGCGACCGCTTTCCGCGCTCGTGGCTCTTCCACGTGCGATGGGGGCGGCGCGTGGGCATCACCACCGCTCGCGATGAGCCGATCATCCACGAGACGATCGGAGGGCGAACGACGGCCTGGGTCCCCACTCGACAAAAGTAGGTGCGGGGCTCGGCCCGGAACTAGAACTTGAACGTGATTCCACCCGCCCCGCGCCAGTAGTTGAACCCGCCGAAGTCCACGTCGAAGTCGCCGGTGTCGGACTCGTGGATGTCCCGGAAGTACCGGATGTCTCCCCGGATCCCGAAGCGGTCGCCGAGGCCGATCATCACGCCTGCCCCCGCGTTCATGCCGAAGTCGTTGCGGTCGATGTCGAAGAACACGTCGGGATCGGGCACGCGGAACTTCATGAGGCCCACGCCGCCCGTCGCGTAGATGCGCGAGTTGTTGCCGCCGATCGGCACGCCGAGGACGAGGTTCCCCATGAGCGTCGTCACGTTGCTCGTGCCGATGTCGAGATCCGGGCCGAAGAAATGGGGCGTGTAGGTGCCTTCGACTTCGAAGCCGAAGAGTCCCTCCCCCAGGAAGCCGATGGCGGCCCCGTAGCTGGCGTGACTTTCCTCGACATCGCCGCTGAACGTGGCGCCGACGGTACCGGTGATGACGATATCCGCCGACGCGGGCGGCACGGCGGCCCAGAGCGCGAGAGCGGCGAAGACGGGGACGATCAGGCGTTGGCGGTTCATGCAGTTTGCTCCTTGGTAACGAGGACCCACGGCCTTGAAAGCAAGAAAGGTGCCGCCCGGTTAGGATCAAGGACGGGAGACCCGATGGCGAAGATCTGGCGAGGTGGGAGCGTGATGGGGCGCGAGGACCGGGTCGGGCGCCGGGCGCGTGGACAGGCGGCCTCGAAAGAGGCGGCCGACAAGGACAAGAAGGGCCCGAAGGTCGAGCGGCTCCGCGCGCTGTGGCCGGAGCTGCGGGCGCTCGTCGGACCGCGGCGGAACCTGCTGCTGCTGGGCCTCGTCCTGATCGCGATCAATCGCGTGACCGGCCTCGTCCTGCCCGCCACCACCCGTTACGTCATCGACGACGTGATCGGCAAGCGGCGCGTGGACCTGCTCCTCCCGATCCTGGGGGCCGTCGTCGGCGCCACCGTGGTGCAGGCCCTGACGTCCTTCGCCCTCACCCAGACCCTCTCCAAGGCGGCGCAGAAGCTGATCGCGGACCTGCGCCGGCGCGTGCAGGCCCACATCGGCCGGCTCCCGGTCGCCTTCTACGACGCGAACAAGACGGGCAACCTCGTCTCGCGCATCATGAGCGACGTCGAAGGCGTGCGGAACCTCGTCGGCACCGGGCTCGTGGAGTTCCTGGGCGGCATCCTGGCCGCGGCCGTCGCCCTCGTCCTCATGTTGCGCATCAGCCCGGTCATGACGGGCGTGACCGTGTTCACGTCGCTCACGTTCGCCTTCGTGCTCTTCCGGGCCTTCGCCACCATGCGCCCGATCTTCCGCGAGCGCGGGAAGATCCAGGGCGAGGTGACGGGCCGGCTCACCGAGTCGCTGGGCGGCGTGCGCGTCGTGAAGGGCTATCACGCGGAAGCGCGCGAGGAAGCGGTCTTCTCCAGCGGGGTGGGCCGGCTGCTGGAGAACATCCTCAAGACGCTCACCGCGACCTCGGCCCTCAGCCTGGCCTCGACCCTGCTGCTCGGGATCGTGGGCGCGGCCGTCCTCTACGTCGGGACCCGCCAGATCCTCGCTGGCAGCCTGACCGTGGGCGGGCTCTTCACCTACACGATGCTGCTCGGGTTCCTGATCGCGCCCGTCTTCCAGGTCGTCGCCATCGGCACCCAGCTCACGGAAGCGCTGGCAGGGATGGAGCGCACGCAGGAGATCCTGCGCGAGCGGCCGGAGGACGTGGATCCGCGGCGCACGGTGGCGCTGGGACGTGTCGAAGGGCGCGTCGCCTTCGAGGACGTCACCTTCTCCTACGATGGCGTCCGCGAGGTGCTGGGCGGCATCTCCTTCCGCTCGGACCCGGGCACGGCCACGGCCCTCGTCGGGCCCTCGGGCTCCGGCAAGTCCACGATCATCGGGCTCATCGCCGCCTTCCACACCCCGGCGCGGGGCGTGGTCACCGTGGACGGCGTGGACCTCTCGACCGTGCGTCTCGACTCCTATCGCAGCCAGCTCGGCGTCGTCCTCCAGGACACGTTCCTCTTCGACGGCACCATCCGCGAGAACGTCGCCTTCTCACGGCCGGAAGCGAGTGAAGAAGACGTCCTGCGCGCCTGCCGCCTCGCCCGCGTGGACGAGTTCGCGGAGCAGTTCGAGGAAGGCTACGAGACGATCGTGGGCGAGCGCGGGGTCAAGCTCTCGGGCGGCCAGCGCCAGCGCGTGTCGATCGCGCGCGCCATCCTCGCCGACCCGCGCATCCTGATCCTGGACGAGGCGACGTCCAGCCTCGACTCCGAGTCGGAAGCCTTGATCCAGGAGGGCCTCGCCCACCTCATGAAGGGGCGCACCACCTTCGTCATCGCGCACCGCCTCTCCACCATCCGCCGTGCGGAGCAGATCCTCGTCGTGGAGGCCGGCCGCATCGTCGAGCGCGGGACCCACGCGTCCCTCTACGCCGCGCATGGCCGTTACTACGACATGTACACGCGCCAGCACGGCGTGGAGTCGAACCTCTTCCTGGCGCCGGGTGAAGGAGACAAGGTCCCGGCCGCCGCGGAGGAGGACGCGAAGGCGGAAGGCGCTTCTCTCGCGAATCCTCTTCGCCTGCTCGGCAGCTGAGCCTGCCTCCAGCGGCCACCATCGCCAGTGAGTGGCTGCATCCAGCGGCCACCAGCGCCGGTGAGTGGCTGCATCCAGCGGCCACCATCGCCAGTGAGTGGCTGCATCCAGCGGCCACCATCGCCAGTGAGTGGCTGCATCCAGCGGCCACCATCGCCGGTGAGTGGCTGCATCCAGCGGCCACCAGCGCCGGTGAGTGGCTGCGCTAGAATCGCCGCCCCGCCTCGCGCCGGCGGGCATCACCGAACCCTGGGAGGAGGCGCCATGCCAAAGGCTCGCCGCTCGTTCCCCCTCGTCTTCGTCCCCTTCGCACTCGCGCTGCTGCCGGCTTGCCGCCACAACAGTCCCGCCGCGGCGGAGGCTCTGCCGACGCCGACACCCGCGCCGGCCCCCACCGCACGGGCCGTCGGCTGCGGTCTTCCGCCCGGCGGCGGATCCGGAGAGGACTGCCCGCAGGAGTCGCCGTCGTACATGGCCGAGGTCGAGCAGGCCATCGACCTCGTCATCTTCGAGCACCCCGAGATGATCAACACCCAGCGGGCCCGCGGCTGCGCCAACTGCTACCAGGTGCTCGACACGCACAACTTCCCCGAGGAAGTGGGGCGCAACCTCGAGAAGCGGGGCCTTTGCACGAAATACGACGGGGAGGAGCTGGCGGTGAAGAGCACGAACCGGTTCAACGACCAGTACGACATCCTGCTCGCCGAGGGCTACATCCGGCGAGAGACGACGGGCGCGTATCGCGCGACCTGCTACCCCGCCTGGTTCTAGGCGCGTCGGGCCGGTCCTGAGCCCTCGCGCACGGCTATATAGTCGGCGCCATGGCCGCGCCCCACGTCTCGACGCCGCCCGCCCGCCCGACCTGGCGCATCGCCGGCCTGCTCGAATGGCCGCAGCACGTCACCGACGCGGAGCGCCGCTCCCTCGTCGCGGGCGGGCTGGGCTGGATGCTCGACGCCATGGACGTGATGCTCTACTCCCTCGTGCTCGCGCATCTCATGCGCGACCTGGGAATGGGCAAGGCGGAGGGTGGGCTGCTGAACTCGCTCACGCTCCTGGCCTCCGCCATCGGCGGGCTGGCCTTCGGGTTCCTGGCCGACCGCGTCGGGCGCACGCGTGCCCTCATGGCCTCGATCCTCGTCTACTCCGTGGCCAGCGGGGCCTGCGGCCTGTCCCAGACGATCGTCCAGCTCGCGATCTGCCGCTTCATCCTGGGACTCGGCATGGGAGGGGAGTGGACGACCGGCGCCGCGCTCATCGCCGAGACCTGGCCCGCGGAGCACCGGGCCAAAGCGCTGGGCCTGATGCAATCGACGTGGGCCATCGGCGAGATGATCGCGGCCGGAGTGGTCGCGCTCGTGCTGCCGACGCTCGGCTGGCGCGCGGTGTTCTTCGTCGGCGTGCTGCCCGCGCTCATCGTGTTCTGGATCCGGCGTGACGTCCCGGAGTCCGAGATCTGGCAGCGGCGTCAGTCGACCTCGTCCACCCCGGCGGGCTCGCTGCGCGTCCTCTGGCGAAAGGACCTGCGCCGCAACGGCCTCGTGGCCACGGCCATGAACGCCTGCGGCATGTTCGGGTACTGGGGCCTGTTCACCTGGATCCCGGCCTACCTTTCCCTCCCGGTCACGGAAGGCGGGCGCGGGCTCTCGCTGATGAAGACGACGACCTGGCTCGTCGTGATGGGGCTCGGCAAGTGGCTCGGGTACGCCCTCTTCGGGTTCTTCGCGGACGCGGTGGGCCGGCGCCGGAGCTACGTCGCGTACCTCGTCGTCGCCGCGGCCCTGGTGCCTCTTTACGGGATCACGCGCGAGCCGGCGTGGCTGCTCGTTCTCGGTCCGCTCGTCGCGTTCTTCGGGACCGGGTTCTTCTCCGGCTTCAGCGCCATCGCGTCCGAGCTGTTCCCGACCGAGGTGCGTGCGACCGCGATGGGCCTCAGCTACAACGTCGGCCGGGGCCTGAGCGCGGCCGCGCCCGCGCTGGTGGGCCTCATCGCGACGCGCGCCGGCTTCGGAGCCGCGTTCCTCGTCCTGGCCGCGGCCTTCCTCGCGGGAGCGCTGCTCGCGCTCCTCCTGCCCGAGACCAAGGGCCGCCCGCTCGAGTAGCGTCGATAATGTCCGTCGGCCTTCAGGAGGACAGGATGCCCGCGACGACACCCGTGCCCGACGACGAAGAGCGCGTCCCGATCTTCGGCACCTGGCCGCGGATCTACGCCGCGGTGATCCTGTGCGAGCTGGTCAGCATGGCGCTCATCGCGCTGTTCTCCTCCTGGAACTACTGACCGTTGTCCACCCTCGACTGGGCCGTCCTCATCGTCTACCTGGTCGGCATCATCGCCTTCGGGCTGTGGGCGGGCCGGGGCAACGTGAAGATCGACGACTTCTTCCTGGCCGGCCGCCAGATGCGCTGGTGGGCCGTCGGGCTCTCCGTGATGGCGACGCAGATCAGCGCCATCACGTTCATCGGCACCACGGGCCAGGCCTACAACGACGGGATGCGGTTCCTCGTCGTCTACTTCGGCCTGCCCATCGCGATGGTGATCCTCTGCCTCACGCTGGTGCCGTTCTTCTATCGCGCCGGGGTCTTCACCGCGTACGAATACCTGGAGAAGCGCTTCGACGCGCGGACGCGCACCCTCACGAGCCTGCTGTTCCTTTGCTCGCGCGGCCTTTCCGTCGGCGTGACGCTGTACGCGCCCTCGCTCGTCCTGTCCGTCATCCTCGGCTGGAGCGAGCCGGCGACGATCCTGCTCATGGGCGGGTCGACGATCGTCTACGTCATGTACGGCGGCAACAAGTCCGTGATCTGGACGGACGTGGCGCAGATGGCCATCATCTGGTTCGGGATCTTCCTCTGTTTCGGCGTGGCCATCGCCCAGCTCCCGGAGCACGTCCGCTTCCAGGACGCGCTGGCCCTGGCCCAGGTCACGGGCCGGCTGCACGTGATGGACACCTCGCCGAGCGTCACCACGCCCTACACGCTGTGGAGCGGCGTGATCGCGGGGACCTTCCTCATGCTGTCGTATTTCGGGTGCGACCAGAGCCAGGTCCAGCGCTACCTGTCCGGAAGCTCACTGGCCCAGAGCCGCCTGTCGCTCCTCTTCAACGCGTTCCTGAAAGTCCCGATGCAGTTCCTGATCCTGCTCACGGGCGTGCTCGTGTTCGTCTTCTATCACTTCCACCCGCCGCCCCTGCTCTGGAACCGGGTCGAGCTCGCGAAGCTGGAGAGCCGCGCTCCCGCGGCGGAGCTCGCGGGAGTGAAACAGCGGTTCGCGGCCGCGCATGAGGTCCGTCGCCTGGCCGCGGAGCGCTACGCCACCACGCGCGATGCGGCCGACGGCGCCGCCTACCTGTCCTCCGTCCGCGCCTTCGACGCGGCCCGCGCGGAGGCCACGCACCTCGTCGAGGCCGTCGACCACACGCGCTACAACGACACCAACTACATCTTTCCGACCTACATCCTCACGTACCTGCCGCGCGGCCTGGCCGGGCTGGTGATCGCCGTGATCTTCGCGGCCGCGATGTCGACGCTGTCCGGCGAGTTCAACTCGCTGGCCACCGCCACCATGGTGGACTTCTACAAGCGCTTCGTGAACACGTCCGGCAGCGATGCGCACGACCTCTTCGTGTCGCGCCTGCTCACCGCGTTCTGGGGCGGCTTCGCCTGCCTCGTGGCCCTGCAGGCAGGCCGGCTCGGCTCCGCGATCGAGGTCGTGAACCGCTTCGGGTCGTATTTTTACGGCTCGATCCTCGGCGTGTTCGGGCTCGCGGTGCTCACGCGCCGCGCCTCCGCCACCGGCGCGTTCTGGGGCCTGCTGGCGGGGATGGTGACGGTGTGGCTGGTCGCCACGTACACGCCCGTGCACTTCCTCTGGTACAACGTCGTGGGAGCCGTCACCGTCTTCGTCGTCGGGAGGCTCCTCACGGCGCTGCGCCCACGCGCCACGGCCTCCGCGTGAGCGGGACCTCGGACCGGGCGGACGGGCGCGTCGGGCCCGACGGCTGGGTGCTCGTCGCCGCCCTCGCCCTGGCCACGCTCCTGCCGCTTTCGGACGCGGTGGGCCGGCCGCTCGGCTTCCACATCTCCGGGTCCGCCGCCTACCTGCAGCAGGTCACGCTCTGGCTCACGTTCGTAGGCGGTCTCGTGGCGACGCGTCATCGCACCCACCTCACCCTCTCCACCGCGGAGCTCCTTCGCAGCGACCGCGCACGGCGCGTTGGCGGCCTGCTTGCCGCCTGCGTGGCCGCGGCCGTGCTCGCCGTGCTCGCCTATTCCGGGGTGGAGCTGATCCGCGCGAACCGCGAGCAGGGAAAGATCCTGGGCGCGGGCATCCCGGAGTGGGCGAGCGAATGCGTGATCCCCGTGAGCCTCGCTCTCATGGCCGCGTGGTTCGCGTGGACGGCGCCGTGGGGATGGCGCGGCCGCGCGCTCGCCGTGTTCGCGGTCGTGGCCGCCTTCTCCCTGGGCCTGATCCCGCCCCCCGACGCGCCCACGCCGTGGTCGAGCGGCCGCGGCGCGCTGGTGTGGCCGGTCTCCGCGCTCATCCTGGCCGGAGCGCTGCTGGGCGCGCCCGTGTTCGTGGCCATGGGCGGGCTGGCCCTCCTCTTCTTCTTCAAGGACGGGACGCCGATCGGCGCCGTCTCGGCCGAGGTCTACCGCCTCATCGCGTCCCCCACGATCCCCGCCATCCCGCTCCTCACCACCGCGGGGTTCGTGCTCGCCGCCGGCCAGTCGTCCGCCCGTCTGCTGCGTTGCTTCGAAGCGCTGTTCGGCTGGCTGCCGGGTGGGATCGCGATCGTGGTGGCCGTGGCCTGCGCGGCCTTCACCACCGGCACCGGCGGCTCGGGCCTCACGATCATGGCCCTGGGCGGGCTCATGCTGCCCATGCTGGCCAAGGCCGGCTACAAGGAAGGGTTCTCGCTGGGCCTCGTGACCGCGTCCGGCAGCCTCGGGCTCCTCTTTCCGCCGAGCCTGCCCGTGATCCTCTACGCGATCGTGGCCGGCGTTCCCGCGGACGAGCTGTACCTGGCCGGCCTCCTGCCGGGCCTCCTCCTGGTGGCCCTCGCCTGCGCGTACGGCGTGCGTGCCGGCCTCCAGGTGGAAGGCGAGCGTCCCCGCTTCTCGGCCGCGGAAGCCTGGCGCGGCATCTGGGAGGCGAAATGGGAGCTGAGCCTTCCCATCCTGATCATCGTGCTCTTCGCCAGCGGACGCGTGTCCATCGTCGAGGCCTCGGCGGCGGCCGCCGCCTACGCGGTCGTCGTCGCCGTGTTCGTCACGCGCGACCTCCGCCTGCGCCAGCTCCCCGCCGTCCTGGTCGAGGGCGGCGCGCTCGTGGGCGCGGTGCTGATCCTCCTGAGCGTGGCCCTCGGCCTCACGAGCTATCTGGTGGACGCGCAGCTCCCCGAGCAGTTCCTGTCCTGGGTGAAAGATCACATCCATTCCCAGCTCGTGTTCCTGCTCGTCCTGAACCTGGTGCTGCTCGTCCTCGGCAGCGTGCTCGAGATCTACTCCGCGATCATCATCCTGGTGCCGCTCGTGATCCCGATGGGCGCCGCCTTCCAGGTGGACCCCATCCACCTGGGCGTGATCTTCCTCGCCAACCTCGAGCTCGGATTCCTGCTCCCGCCCGTGGGGCTGAACCTGTTCCTGTCCGCCGCGCGCTTTGGCAAGCCGCTGCCCTCGCTGTACCGCCACGTCGTGCCTTTCCTCGTCATCCTGGGCGTGGGCGTGCTGCTGATCACGTACGTGCCCGGCCTGTCGCTGGGAATCCTGAAGGTGCTGGGAAAGCGCTGAACGGGCGCTACCATGGTCAGGCGATGAGCGCGCCGCTCCCCGCCCTTCGCCGTACCCTCGAGATGATGCCGTCGCCGGTGCCGGAGTCGCCGGGACTGCTCGTGCGGGATCCGTTCCGCTACGCGGAGTCCGTGCTCATCCTTCCGCCGCCGCTCGTGCCGTGCCTCCTCCTCTTCGACGGCCAACACGACGAGGCGGACCTGCGCGAGGCGCTCGCGCGCATCACGGGGACGGTCGAGGTCGGCGAGATCATGACGCACCTCCGCGACACGCTCAGCCTCGGGGGCTTCCTGGAGAACGACGTGTTCGAGTCCATTCGCCAGGATCGCCATCGCTCGTTCGCGGAGGAGGCATGGCGGGCGCCCCAACACGCCGGGTCCGCCTACCCGCGCGAGACGGACGCGTTGCGGGCCATGCTCGCGCGTTACCTCGAGGAGGCCCCGCGGACGGAGACGTCGTTGCCGGACGTGGTGGCGATCGCGGCGCCGCACGTCAGCCCCGAGGGCGGATGGCGATCGTACGGAGCCGCCTATGCCGCGCTGGGCCCCGACGCCCGCGGCAAGACGTTCGTGATCCTCGGCACCTCGCACTACGGCGCGCCGGAGCGGTTCGGCCTCACCCAGAAGCCGTTCCGCACGCCGCTCGGCGACACCACGATCGATCACGCGCTGGTGTCGCGGGTGGCGGAGGCGGCGGGCCCGGAGTCCCTCGAGGACTACTGTCACTCGGTGGAGCACTCGATCGAGTTCCAGGTCCTGTTCCTCCAGCACCTCTACGGCCCCGAGGTGCGCGTCGTGCCGATCCTGTGCGGGCCGTTCGCGCGCGCGACCCACGCCGGCGGCCGTCCCGAAGACGACGAGGGGGTCCGCCGTGCCCTCGACGCCCTGCGCGCGGTCGCGGAGGAGCAGGCGGACCGCCTCGTCTGGGTCGCGGGCGTGGACATGGCCCACATCGGCCGCCGCTACGGCGACCGCTTCGCCGCGCGCGCCGACGAAGGGGCCATGGCGGACGTCGCCGCCCTCGACCGTGAGCGCTGCGCCCGTTTGACGGCCGGGGACGGAGCCGGCTTCTGGTCCTTGCTGCAGAAGGGCGGCGACCCGCTCCGGTGGTGCGGCGCTTCCCCTCTTTACACGCTCATGGCGGCCGTCCGGCCGTCCCAGGGCGCGCTCTTGCACTACGAGCAGTGGAACATCGACGCCCAGAGCGTCGTGAGCTGCGCGGCCCTCGCTTTTACCCGCTGACCCGGCGGGCACGGCTCTTGCTACCTCCCCCGGATAGGGCCGGTCCGTCCGGTCCGACCGCGAGTCTCATATGCGGTGGGAGATTCTCATGAAGATCTGGAAGCTCGGCCTGATTGGAAGCGTGATGACGGCGGCCATGGCGGCCGCGACGGGGACGGCCTTCTCGCAGGAGAACCGACTCGAGCGCGGGGGTGCGCCGATGCGCGGGCGCGCGGATGCCCCCGTCACCGTCGTGATGTTCTGCGATTTCCAGTGCCCGCGGTGCGCGGAAGCGGCCCCGATGGTCGATCAGCTCTGGACGGTCTACCCGAGCGACATGCGCGTGATCTACCGGCATTTTCCGGTCGAGAAGACGCACGCCGACGCGGGCCGCGCGGCGGAGGCCTCCATGTGCGCGCTGGAGCAGGGCCGGTTCTGGGACATGTACCACAGCATGCTGGCCAACCAGACCGAGCTGGACCTCAGCGGCCTGATCCGCCAGGCCGGCGATCTCGGCCTGGACAGCCGCTCGTTCTCGACCTGCCTGCAGTCCGGGCGCCACCGCGCGGAATGGCGCCGCGACCAGGCGGACGGGGCGTCCCTCGGGGTGGAGGGGACACCGACCTTCTTCGTGAACGGCACGCGCATGGAAGGTCCCGACCTCGCGCAGCTCGACACCGCCATCCGCGCGGCGCTCGGCCGGTAGCCCCGGCCGCCGAGGGGCGGCTTCGGACCGGGCGGCGGACCTGCTATCTTGGGGAATCCCAGGAGGCGTGATGATCCGCTCGTTCGGTCCCGTCGTGCTCGCGGCCATGATGGCCGCGGCGTCCCCCGCGCCGGCGCAGACGCCGGAGCCTTCCCCCTCCGACGTCGTGGCCACGATCGGCGGCGAGCCGTTCACCGCGCGCCAGCTCGAGGACGCGGCGGGGGCGCGGCTCTTCCAGCTCCGCACGCAGCAGTACCAGGCCCAGCGACAGATCCTGGACGACGAGATCGCGCGCCGGCTCCTCGAGCGCGAGGCGGCCGCTCGGAAGGTGACGGCGGCCGAGCTCCTCAAGCTGGAGGTCGAGTCCAAGGTCGCGCCGGTGACGGAGGCCGAGCAGAAGGCCTTCTACGCGCAGAACAAGGCGCGCATGGGCGAGATGACGGAAGCCGATGCCTTGAAGCGCATCGAAGCCGGCCTGCGCCAGCAGCGCATCGGCGAGCGGCAGGCCGAGTTCCTCTCCGGCCTGCGCGCCAAGGCGGACGTCCGCATCCTCATGGAGCCGCCGCGCCTGCGCCTGGCCGTGGGCGACGATCCCGCGCGCGGGCCCGCGGACGCGCCCGTGACCATCGTCGAGTTCTCCGATTTCCAGTGCCCCTATTGCTCGCGCGCGACGGCCACCCTGAAGAAGCTCGAGACCGCGTACCCGGGCAAGATCCGGCTCGTCTACCGGGACTTCCCGCTCGTGCAGATCCACCCCAATGCCGCGCGCGCCGCCGAAGCCGCCGCCTGCGCGAACGAGCAGGGCAAGTTCTGGCCGATGCACGACGTGATGTTCGAGCACCAGGACAAGCTCGGGGAGGCGGACCTCAAGCAGAGCGCGGCCACCCTCGGGCTCGACGCGGCCAAGTTCGACCAGTGCCTGGAGTCGGGTCGCTACACGGGCCAGTGGAAGAAGGACGCGGCGGAAGGCGAGCAATACGGCGTGTCCTCGACGCCCGCCTTCTTCATCAACGGCCGCCTGGTCGTCGGGGCCCAGCCCTTCGAGAGCTTCGCGCGCATCGTCGACGAGGAGCTCGCGCGCGCGGGCCGGGCCGCTCCCGCTCCCGCTCCCTAGCGGCCCGCCGCCGCGCCGGGCGCGAACAGCGAACGCCCTCCGAGGGTGCGCGGGTCGAGCCCGGCCGCGCGTCCGAGCTCGGCCACGCTCGAGGGCAGCTCCGCCTCGAACCGCCATTCGTCCTGCCGTCCACCCGCCGCGACGAAGACGGCCGCCCACTCGTCCCACCAGGTCAGCGCCCGCCGGGCCAGCGGCTCGACGATGAGGACGTGGACCCCGCGTGCATTCGCGTCGCGAAGCGCGGCCAGCAGGCGGGCCCGTACCGTCTCTTCGAGCTCGTTCACCGTGAACGCGCTCACGATCGCGGCGGGGGGCGCGGGCAGGACGGCCGTGGCCAGGTCGCCCTTCTTCGCGGTGCCGCGGACCCGCAGGCGCGCGAGCGTCCATCGCGCTTCGTCGACGGCCCAGCCGCTGCGATCGACCCCCTCGACGGCGGCGCCCGTCTGCAGGGCCCAGGCGGCGCCGGCGGCGCCAGTGCCGCAGCCGAGGTCGACGATCGTGCGCACGGGTCCGGAGGCGGCGCCGAGCGCACGCACGATCGCGCGGACGAGGAGGAAGTGCGCCGGGCCGTAATAGAGGGCGAAGGCGGCCCGCTTGCCGTTGCCCTCGAGGGCGGCCCCGCCCGCGATCTTCTGCCGGCGTTCGACGTAGAGAGAAGACAGGGCCTGCAGGCCCTTGCGGACCTCGGCGAAGGTCAGGGTCTCGCGATGGCGCCGCTGGAGGGCGTCCACCCAGGCGAGGAACGGATCCCCTGCCCCCGGCGGGTGGTCAGGCACTCAGAGAGAAGGGCGTGAAGTTCGTGTCGCGGTCGTAGTAGTCCTCGTGTTCGGCACGCTTGAGCGCGTTCACGACGCGATACGTGATCGGAGTCATTAGGGCTTCCCAGCCGCACTTCAGGAGGTAATTGGTGATGAGGACCTGTACCACCAGGTCGTCCGACCAGATCCCCAGGAACGCGAGGGGATAGAAGATCAGGGAGTCCACCGCCTCTCCGGCGATGGTGGACCCGATCGTGCGCATCCAGAGGAAGCGGCCGTTCGTGAGGAGCTTCATCTTGGCCAGGACGAACGAGTTCGTGAACTCGCCGCAGAAGTAGGCGATGAGCGAGGCCAGCACGATCCGCGGCGTGGACCCGAACACCGTCTCGAACGCGGCCTGGTTGGGCCAGCCGTCGGCGGCCGGGAAGGCGAGGACGGCCCAGGTCATGAACGACGCGAACACCTCCGCTCCGAAACCGGCCCACACGACCTTGCGCGCGCGCGCGTAGCCGTAGACCTCGGTCAGCACGTCGCCGAACACGTAGCTGATCGGAAAGAAGAGGACGCCGGCGCCGAACTTGTATCCCCAGAGCTGTGCGACCTTGGAAGCCCCGATCAGGTTCGCGCACAGCAGCACGGTGACGAAGGCCGCCATCACGAGGTCGTAGTACTTGTAGGCGCGCCGGGGTTGGGGAGAAGAAGAAACGGCCGGAGCAGCGGCGACGGAGGCCGGTGTCGTCATTCAGCGGGTGATACTAAACGACAACCGGCCGTTACAATCACCACCGAATGGCTGGTGCCGTCGAGCCGACACTCGCCCCCGACGTCAACGCTGCGCCGCCCGCGCCCATTCCTCTCCTCGCCGTGGCGCCCCTCCTCCTCACCTCCGGCTTCTGCGCGCTCACTTATCAGGTGGCGTGGACGCGGGGATTCCGGCTCATCTTCGGGGCGTCGACGGCGGCCTCCGCCGCCGTGCTCGCCGCTTTCATGGGAGGCCTGGGTTTCGGTGCCTGGTGGCTCGGGCGGCGGGCGGATCGTTCCCCGCGCCCCCTCCTTCTCTATGCCGTGCTCGAAGGGCTGGTCGCCGTGTTCGCCGCGGCCAGCCCCGGGTTCATGGCCCTGGCCGGGCGGGCGTACCTGAGGCTGGGGGGCAGCATGGTCCTTGGCCACGCCGTGGCGACTCTCGCGTGTCTCGTGCTGGCCGCGGCCGTCATGCTGCCGGCGACCGTGCTCGCGGGCGGCACGTTCGGCGCGGCCGCGCGCTCGGCGGAGAGCGAGTCGGATCCCCGCCGGCGAAGGACGGCGCTCCTCTACGGCGTCAATACGCTGGGCGCCGTGATCGGCTGTCTCTCCACGACCTTCTTCCTCCTGGAATCTCTCGGCACACGGGCCACCTTGTGGACGGCGAGCGCCGTGAACCTCGCCGTCGCCCTGATCGCCGCGGCCCTGTCCGTCCGGCGTGCCCGGCTGCCGCCGTCCAGCCCGTTCCCGGCCGCGGCCACCGCGGACGGGCCTTCCGCGCCCGCGCCCTTCGTGCTGGCGGCCGCCGCCGTCGTTGGCTTCGCGTTCTTCCTGATGGAGCTCGTGTGGTACCGGATGCTGGGTCCGATCCTGGGGGGGACCGTCTACACGTTCGGGCTCGTGCTCGCGATGGCCCTGGCCGGGATCGCGCTGGGCGGGATCCTGTACTCCGCCGCGCGGCGCCGGAGGACGCCCGACCTGCACGCGTTCGCGATGACCTGCGTGGGTGAGGCGGCGCTGATCGCGCTGCCCTACGTCCTCGGCGATCGGTTGGCCCTTCTCACGATCGCCCTCTTTCCGCCGGCCGGCTCTTCGTTGTGGGCGCACGTGACCGGGTGGTCCGTCATCGCCTTCATCGTCGTCTTCTTTCCGGCCGTCGTCGCGGGCGTGCAGTTCCCGCTGCTGATCGCCCTGCTGGGATCGGGAAGGCAGGAGCTCGGCCGCCACGTCGGGCTCGCGTATCTCTCCAACACGCTCGGGGCGGTCGCGGGCGCGCTGGCCGGGGGTTTCGGACTGTTGCCCCTCCTGTCGGCGCCGGGCTGCTGGCGGGCGGTCGCCCTGCTGCTGTGCGGGACGGCGCTCTTCGCGTCCCTGCTCGCGCGTGGCGACACGCCGCGCCGGCTGGGGACGCTGGTGGCCGCGAGCGCGGTGGCCGCCATCCTCTTCATCTCCGTGGGTCCCACGGCCGCGTGGCGGCACAGCGGCATCGGGATCCACGGGATCGAGTTGTTCGGCGCGTCCCCGGGAGCGGGAAGGAACGCGGCCCAGGCCTGGCTCAACGCCAGCCGCCGCGCGGTGATCTGGGAGCGCGACGGCGTCGAGAGCAGCCTGGCTCTGAATGCCCAGGAGGGGCTGGCCTTCGTGGTGAACGGCAAGATCGACGGCAACGCCCGCCAGGATGCGCCGACCCAGGTCATGGGCGGCCTGTTGGGCGCTCTCCTTCGTCCGGCGCCCACGCGCACCGCTTTCATCGTCGGCCTGGGAACGGGCAGCACCGCCGGATGGCTGGGCGCCCTGCCCGAGATGCAGCGGACCGACGTGGTGGAGCTCGAGCCCGCGATGTTGCAGGTGGCGCGCGCCTGCGCGCCCGTGAACCGTGACGTGCTGCACAACCCGCGCGTGCGCGTCCTCATCGGCGACGCCCGTGAAGTGCTGACCACGACCCCCGAGCGCTACGATCTCGTGTTCTCGGAGCCCTCCAACCCCTACCGCGCGGGAATCGCCAGCCTGTTCACGCGCGAGTTCTATCGTTCCGCCGCCGAGCGGCTGACGCCGGACGGTGTCTTCCTGCAATGGCTGCAGGCGTACGCCATCGACGGGCAGACCGTTGCCACCATCCTGGCCACGCTCGCCGACGTGTTTCCGGAGGTGGAGATCTGGCAGACCCATGATCGCGATCTGCTCCTCGTTGGCTCGAAGGCGCCCCTGGCTCACGACCTCCCGGGCCTGGCCGCCCGCATGGGCCAGGAACCCTATGCCACCGCCCTGCGCGTCGCCTGGCGCGCCACCGACGTCCACGAGGTGCTCGGTCGCTTCGTGGGCGGCCCCGCCGTCGCGCGCCACTTCCGAGAGGCGGCGACAGCCCTCAACACGGACGACGTCAATCGCGTCGAGTTCAGCTTCGCGCGCACCGTGAGCAGCGGGCCGTTCGAGATCGAGCAGCTTCGCGGCTATGCCGACCGGCTGGGGGCCAGCCGCCTTCCCATGGACGGCGTCGACTGGGACCGCGTGCGGCGCCATCGTCTGGACGCCTATACGATCAGCCACACGGAGGCCGCTCTGCCTTCGGAGCTCTCTCCCGCGCAGCGGGCGGCGGCCCAGGCGCAGATTCTCCAGGCGCGGGGAGACCTGCTGGGCGCGCTGCGGGCCTTCCAAGCCCTGAGCCGCGCTCCGCGTGGGCTCCTCGAGAGCGCGCTCTTCGCCGAGGGCCTGGCCGAGGCGGGCGATCTCCAGGCCAGCGGCCCGATCGCCGATCTGGCGCAGCTCTTGCCCGCGGAAGCAGACGCCGCGGCCGCGCGGCTCGCCCTGCGGCGCGGGCGGCCGGAGGTGGCCGCGGCCAGCCTCGTGTCCGCGTTCTCCCGCTATCGCACCGATCCCTGGCCCGACATGGCCGCCATGAACCGAGCGCTCGAGCTCGCGGCGGAGACGGTCACGCAGCGGAAGGACACGGCGCCCCCGCTGTTCGAGGCGCTGCGCGAGCCGTTCGCGGTCCGAGCGCTCGACGAGGCGCGGATCCATACCCGACTCCGCGTCGCCGCCGTGGGTGGCCTGGCCGACCGTTGCGTGGAGGCGCTCTCTCCGCTGGAGCCGCACATACCGTGGCGCGAGGACGTCCTCAAGTACCGCGCCGAGTGCTATCGTTTCCACCATCACCCGCACGCCGAGGCGGCCGCCGCTGATCTCGCGCGCTTCCTTCGCGACGCCACTCCGGCGGCGTCACCGAAGCCGGTGGGCTCCGCTCCTGGTCATTGAGGGATGGTGGGCGCTGTAGGATTCGAACCTACGACTTCCACCGTGTGAAGGTGGCACTCTACCGCTGAGTTAAGCGCCCGGAAGGCCGGGCGACCAGTCTAGCCGGCGGCCCCGTCCAGGGTCAAGACCGGCCTCAGTGCCAGGGCGATGGCGACGGCGCGGGCGCCGGGTACGCGGGCATTGCGCTCTGGTAGCCGTGGATCGAGCAGTACTCACGCGGCTCCGTGCCCGCCACGAACGACTCGGAGATGACCTGCGGGCAGCTGGGAGTGGCGAGCAGGCCCGTCTGCTTGTCGATGTCCATGAAGATGATGTTCGACGGCGGCGGCTGGAACTTCTCGCCGCGGGTGCCCGCCTGCGCCGCCTTCATGAATTCCACCCAGATGGGCAGGGCCGCCCGCGCCCCGCTCAGGCCGGTGGGCGTATTGTCGTCGAACCCGATCCAGACGACGCAGAGGAGGTCGGGGGTGAACCCCGCGAACCAGGCGTCGCGCAGGTCGTTCGTCGTGCCCGTCTTGCCCGCGGCGTCGGACATGAACCCCATGGAACGGGCGGCGGCGGCGGTCCCGTTGTTGATCACGCTGCGCATCATGTTGACGACCAGGAACGTCGACTCCGGCCGCGCCACCCGCGGCGGGCTCGGATAGTGCTGCTCGATCGCCGTGCCTTTCTCGTCCAGGACCTTGAGCACGGTCACGGGCGGCACCTTCAGTCCCATGTTGGCCAGGATGTTGTACGCGGACGCCATCTCCAGCGGCGTGGCCTCGAACGAGCCCAGCGCGACCGCGGGATAGGGCTGCACGCGGCTGGACATGCCGAAGCGGCGGTTCCAGAGGTCGGCGATGCGCTCGAAGCCGACCATCTCCGCGACCTTGACCGTGGCGTTGTTGAGGCTGTGGGCGAGCGCGGTCCGCAGGGTCACGTAGCCCTTGTAGTCGTTCTCGTAGTTCTGCGGCGCGTACTCCTGCTTGCCGAACAGGAACACGGTGGGCGCGTCTTCGACCACGGTCGCCGGAGTGATGGGCGGCAGCGCGGGATCGTCGAAGGTCGCCTCGAAGGCGGTCAGGTAGACGAACGGCTTGAAGGTGCTGCCGGGCTGGCGCTTGGCCGTGGTCGCCCGGTTGTACTGGCTCTCCGTGTAGTCGCGTCCGCCGACGAGGGCCACGATGGCGCCCGTCGAGGGCTCGAGGGCGATGAGCGCGCCCTGCACAGGCGGGTGCTCCTTGCGCCGGATCATCTTGTCGACCTTGGCCAGGCCCTCGCGCAGCACGTTCTGGGCCTGCGCCTGCAGGGCCAGGTCGAGCGAGGTGTAGACGGCCAGGTTCTGGGTGGCGAGGTCCTTCTGGTCGTAGCGCTCGGAGAGCTGCTGCTTGACGAGGTCGACGAAATACGGCGCGTCCGAAGTGTCGAGGGAGGCGCTCTCCACGCGTATGGGCTGCGCGATCGTCGCCTGCGCCGTGGCCTCGTCCACGAAGCCCGACTCCTGCATGGCCCGCAGCACCTGGTTGCGGCGCTCCGTCGCGCGCTTGGCGTGGCGGTACGGGTTGTAGGGATTCGGGGACTGGATCATGCCCGCGAGCAGGGCGGACTCCGCGAGCGTGAGGTTGCCCACGTCCTTGTGGAAGTACATCCGCGCGGCCTCACCCATGCCGCTGATGCTGAACGAGCCGACCTGGCCGAGGTAGACCTCGTTGAGATACAGCTCGAGGATGTCCTTCTTGTTCGCGCGCCGTTCGAGGACGAAGGCGAGAAGGGCCTCCTGGGCCTTGCGCCGGAAGCTCTTCTCCGGGGTGAGGAAGAAGTTCTTCACCAGCTGCTGGGTGATGGTGCTGCCGCCCTGGATGTACGACTCCGCCTTGATGTTGCGGATGGCGGCGCCCACGATGCGGAAGGGATCGAGCCCGGGATGGGTGAAGAAGCGCCGGTCCTCGATGGCGAGCACGGCCTTGATGAGGTGGTCCGGGTACTCCTCGTAGTGGACGGTGCGCTTCTTCTCGCGCGTCTCGTCGAACAGGTAGGAGATCAGCTCGGGCTCCAGCGTGACCGTCGCGTAGCTGCGCTTGGTCTGCAGGCCGCGCATCTCCTTCACGCGGTCCTTGTCGAGCTCGACGAGCAGGGCTTCGCCGGGCCCCCCCCGCGGCGTGAACGTCACCGTCTTCGCCCCCACCGCGAACTCGCCGGCCGCGGCCGGGATGTCGTCCTTCTCCTCGTATTTGAGGCCGTTGAGGACGTTGACGAACCCCCGCACGGTCATGGGCATGCCCAGGCGCAGCACGAGGGGCCTGGCATAGAGCCGGGCCGGGACCTGCCAGCGCTCTCCCTGGAGGCGCCGGTCCACCATCACGTTGAACTTCAGGTAGTAGTAGATGAGGACCGAGCAGCCGATCACGACGGGGAGCGTGACCGCGGTCAGGAGGATGAGGACCAGCCGCAGCCGCTGAGGGGAATAGGTGTTGCCGCGCGACCCCGTCGGCGCGACCCGGCGGGCGGGATGGGCCACGAACGATTATAGCGGGCGGATCGGTGCCCGCCGTGAACGGCGCCCCTACGATTCCCGGATCAGCGGCGCTTCGCGCGCACGGAGCGCCGGCCCTTCTTCGCGGCCGCGCGCCGCGCCGGCTTCACCGCCGCCGATTTCTTGATGATGGGGACGGCGCGGTCGGCGTCGGCGTCGCTCCCGAAGCCGAACACCGCCGCGTAGCGCCGCCCGGACACGAGCGCCATCAGGAAGTGCAGGTTGATGCCGGCCTGCCCGAGCGCGTTCGAGAGCGTCTGGCCCAGCCCGGGTCGATCGTCGCCTTCGACGAGAAGCGCCCCGATGGCGGCCGGGGCGAGGCCGGCGCTCTGCGCGGCGGCCGTGGCCTTGCGGCCTGCCACCGGCGCGAGCTCGACCGCGGCCCGTCCCGCGGGCTCGGGATAGCGATAGGCCATCACGACGCGCAGGCTGGCCCCGGCGCCGGCCACGGGAGCGAGGACTCCGGCCAGCGTGCCTGGACGGTCGTCCATCTCGCGACGCCAGAGCGTGATCTTCTTGACCGAGATTGCCATGGGGCGCTCCTTCTCGCGTTTTGTACGCCCCGTCGGATCGCGGGTCAATGGGTGGCGCGCCGGGCGCCCGGATACCATTGCCCCATGCAACTCCGCCCGACCTCGAACCTCGCCGCGATCACGGTGGCCGCCGCATTGCTCTCGGGCGCGCCCGCCGGCGCGCAGACGCGGCCCCTCCTGACCGAAGAAGCCACGACGGCGCGGCGGGGGACATCCGTCCTCGAGATCGGGGCGGAGGCCATCAAGGACGAGCCGAACTTCGTCACCGGCGGCCTCCGCACGCGCTGGGCCGCACCCATCCTGCGCTTCGTGCATTCGCCGGCGGACAACGTCGAGATCGACGTGGAGTGGACGGTGCGCGTGGGCCAGATAGACGATCCCGACTTCGGCAGCGTGTCCGACTGGGGCGACGTCGGGCTCCGCGCGAAGGTGCGGTTCATGGAGGAGCGCGAGGGCCGCCCGGCCATCGCCGCGCGCTTCGGCGTCCTCCTGCCGGAGACGAGCTTCGGCAACGGCCTCGGCCCCAATGCGCTCCGCATGTCCGCCCAGATGCTGGCAAGCAAGACGATCGGCTCGATCACCCTGCACGGCAACGTGGGCCTCGCCCTCCACGACGAGGTCTATCGTCCCCACGAGCAACGGGACTTCCTGCACTACGGCCTCGCGACGGAGTTTCGTGCCCGCCGCCGGCTCGTCGTCGTCGGTGGATGGGCCGGGCTCGCCGGCAGCGGCATGCCGGGCGCGGACGCGCACAGCGAGCTGCGGGCGGGAGTGCGATGGGGTGGGGGGGACTGGCGCTGGGATGCGGCGGTGCGCCGGGGCCTGCTCGAAGCCGACGGCACGTGGGGCCTCACCGCCGGCGTGACGCGTTTCTTCCGCTAACGCCTCATCCGACGATCTCGAGGCGCACGCGGCCGGTGCCGGGACCGATGAGCCCGATCTGCCGCGCCGCCCCCTTGGAGAGGTCGATCACGCGGCCCTTGTGGTTGGGGAAGCGGTCGTTGATGCGGACGACCACGCTGCGCCCCGTGCTCAGGAAGGTGACACGCACGCGGGTCCCGAACTGCCAGCTCGCGTGGGCGGCGGTCAAGTCATCCTGGTCGAAGCGCTCGCCGCTGGACGTGCGCTTGCCGTCGTAGCCCGGGCCGTACCAGGAGGCGACGCCGACCTCGACCGTGCCGACGGACGGAGCCTGGGCGGGCGGAAACTTGTAGTGATGCGCGCAGGCGGCCAGGGGGAGCATCGCGCTGCAGGACAGGGCCAGCGTGACGATCGCGAGGCGCCCTCTCACGAGATCGTGTGGACCCGCAGCATGTTGGTCGCCCCGGCGGTGTGGCTCTGTCCAGCCAGCATCAGCACGGTGTCGCCCTTCGCGATCAGGCCTTGCGCCTTCAAGAGAGCCTCGCCCTTGACGATCATCTCGTCCGTCGTCTCCGCGAACTCGGACTTTACCGGAACCACCCCCCACCACAGGCCCAGTCGCTTGTAGGTATCCGGGTTGTAGGTGATGGCGGCGATGGGCGGGTGCGGGCGGTAGGTGGAGAGGAGGTGGGCGGTCGTGCCCGACTCCGTGAAGGCGATGATCAGCTTGCAGCCGAGCTCCTCCGCCACCGTCTTGGCCACGCGCGCGAGCGCGTTGGCCACCACGGAGGCGGTCGGGATGTTGATGCGAGTCGGGGAATGGAACGCGCCGTGGTGCTCCTCGGTATGCAGCGCGATGCGTGCCATCGTGGCCACGGCCTCGACGGGGAACTTCCCGGACGCGGTCTCCGCGGAGAGCATGATGCCGTCCGTGCCGTCCAGGATGGCGTTGGCCACGTCGGAGGCCTCGGCGCGAGTAGGCCGGGGGTTCTCGACCATGCTCTCCAGCATCTGCGTGGCCGTGATCACCACCTTGCCCGCGGCGTTGGCCATCTCGATGATGCGCTTCTGCAGCGTCGGCACCTCTTCCGTGGAGAGCTCCACGCCCAGGTCCCCGCGCGCGACCATCACGCCGTCCGTCACTTCGAGAATGGAGGCGAGGTCGTCGATGGCCTCGCGCTTCTCGATCTTCGCGATGACGGGACAGCTCCCGCCCAGGGACCGGATGAGCGCCTTGCACTCCGTCACGTCCGCGGCCTGCCGCACGAAGGAGAGGGCGACGTAGTCCACGCCCATCTCCACTCCGAACGCGAGGTCTCGCCGGTCCTTCTCCGTGAGGGCGGGGGTGGAGAGCTTCACTCCGGGAAGGTTCATCCCCTTCTTGGATTTCAGCACGCCTCCATCCGTGACCTCGCACTCCACCTCCTCGAGGGAGGCGCGGATGACGCGCAGCTCGAGGTTGCCGTCGTCGAGGAGGATCCGGTCGCCGGGGGACACGTCCTTGGGAAGCGCCTTGTAGGTCGTGGAGATGAGGCGCGCCGTGCCCTCGACCGTCTCGTCGGTGGTGATCGTCACCCGGCCGCCCACGATGAGCTCGACTGGCTTGTCGTCCTTGAGCCGGCCCGTGCGGATCTTGGGGCCGGAGAGATCCTGGAGGACCGCGATCGGCCGGCCCAGGTGGGCCGCGATCTCGCGCGTCGCCTGCATGACCTCGCGATGCTGCTCGTGCTCGCCGTGCGAGAAGTTGAGGCGCACCACGTCCACGCCGGCCTGGGCGAGGCTCTCGAGCACCTTGCGCTCGCGGGAGGCCGGACCGATCGTCGCCACGATCTTCGTGCGCCGCATGTGCGGGAAGTATAATCCGCACTTCCCGTCGTCCCGTCCGGGGGCACCGCTGCATCCGAAAGGAGCGTTCCAAATGTCCCGCCGTCTCGCCGCTTCCCTCCTCACCCTCCTCGTTCTGGGCCCGGCCGTCGCGCAAGCGCAGAACGCGATTACGGTGAGCGGTATCGTCACCACCCGCGACGATGGCCTGCCCCTGCCCGGGGCCACGGTGGCCATCGAGTCGCTCAACATCGCGACGACCACGGACGGCGAAGGCCGCTATCGGCTCGAGGTCCCGCCGTCCGCGGCCGGACAGACCGTCGACCTCAAGGCCAGCTTCGCTGCACTGAACCCGCGGGTCGTGCCCGTCCGGCTCACGACATCCCTTACCCACGACTTCGCCCTCGGTCTCGGCTTCCACGAGGAGGTCACCGTCGGCTCGCGCGCGGTGGGGGCGGAAGCGGAGAAGGCGGTTCCCGTCGACATCATCAGTGCGCGGCAGATCGAGTCCACCGGCCTGAGCGAGACGATGCAGGTCATCCAGAAGCTCGCCCCCTCCTTCAACTTCCCGCGTCCGACGATCACGGACGGCACGGACTCCGTGCGCCCGGCCACCCTGCGCAGCCTCGGACCCGACCAGGTGCTCGTCCTCATCAACGGCAAGCGCCGGCACACGAGCGCGCTCGTGCACCTCAACGGCAGCATCGGGCGCGGCTCGACGGGGGTGGATCTCAACGCCATCCCGGTCTCCGCGATCGAGCGCATCGAGGTCCTGCGCGACGGCGCGGCCGCCCAATACGGCTCCGATGCGATCGCGGGCGTGATCAATATCGTCACCCGGTCGGGCGCCGCCCCCTTGAACCTCACTTTCAAGGGAGGCGCGACCACGCACTCCGACGGGGGGCTGCTCGACGGCGGCGCCAACTACGGCTTCCGGATCGGCCGCGGCGCCCTCAACGTCACGGCCGAATACCGCGACCGCAATGAGACCAACCGCGCGGGCAACGACCCGCGCGACCAGCTCCGCGCGGGCGACGCCGGCAACAATCCGGTCCCTCAGCCGAACCACCACTGGGGCGATGCCGACGAGCGCGACATGATGACCTTCGCGGACCTCAACGTGCCGGTGGGGAAGAGCGAGACGACGTTCTTCTACGGCTTCGGCGGGTGGAGCAAGCGCGAGGGCTCGCACGGGGGCTTCTATCGCCGCGGCCTCGACGCGCGGAACTGGCCCCAGATCTACCCGCTCGGATATCTCCCCCTGATCGAGCCCAGCATCATCGACTCGTCGGCGACGCTGGGGATCCGCGGGACGAAGTCCCAGTGGTTCTGGGACGCGTCGGCCCAGTACGGCCACAACAGCTTCGAGTTCAACGTCACCAACAGCCTCAACGTCTCCCTGGGGCCGGCGATTCCCCCGAACCAGACGTCGTTCTACGCGGGCACGCTCCAGTTCAACCACTTCCTCGTCAATCTCGACGCGCGACGCGAGTTCGAGATCGGCCTGTCTGGCCCCTTGAACGTCGCCGTGGGCACGGAGTTCCGGCGCGAGAACTACCAGATCGGCGCCGGCGAGCCCGCCTCCTACGCCGCCGGCACCAGCCGCGACCAGTTCGGGAACCAGGCGCCCCTCGGCGCGCAGGTCTTCCCCGGCTTCCGTCCCGTCAACGAGGTCGACGAGAACCGTGACAACGTCGCCGCCTACGTGGACCTCGAAGGCAACGTCGTCGGCCGCCTCCGCCTCGGCCTGGCCGGGCGCTACGAGCACTACAGCGACTTCGGCAGCACCGCCGACGGCAAGGTGACGGTGCGCTTCGAGCCCGTGACGCACCTCATCCTGCGCGGCGCGGCCAGCACGGGCTTCCGCGCCCCGTCGCTGGGGCAGTCGTTCTTCTCCTCGACCGCCACCAACTTCGTCAACGTCCCCGGGCAGGGTCTCGTTCCTTTCGAATCGCTGACCATGCCCGTGGGCAGCCCGCCGGCCCAGGCGCTCGGCGCCCAGCCCCTCAAGCCGGAGCAATCGACGCACTTCAGCGGCGGCGTCGTCTTCAACCCGGTGAGCGCCTTCGAGGCGACGGTGGACTTCTTCCGCATCGAGATCAACGACCGCGTCGTGCTCTCCGGCAACTTCAACCAGGCCCGGGTAGCGGACCTCTTGCGGCCCTTCGGCGCCAACAGCGGGCGGTTCTTCACCAACGCCATCGACACCGTCACCCAGGGCGTCGAAGTCACCGCCCGTTACCGCTTCGAGCTCGGGTCAGCGGGCCGGCTGGGCCTGTCCAGCAGCTACGTCGGTCCCATCGGTGGCCACAGCGACGGCACGGATCCCTACTACGCGACGCACATCGTGGGGACGATCGCGACGCCTCCTCAGCTCGCCGGCCTGGAGGCGACCCTGTTCGACCGCATCGAGCGCCGGCGCATCGAGTGCGGCCAGCCCAAGGACAACTTCCGGATCGGCGCCGATTGGTCGAGGTCCGCCTGGTCGGCTTCGCTCCTCTCCAGCCGCTACGGTGAATACTGCAGCTTCACGGCCGCGGTCGCCGACGACCAGATCTACTCCCCCAAATGGCTCACCGACGTCGACGTGGCGTACAGCCATCGCCGCTTCTCGGTGCACGCGGGCGTGCAGAACCTGTTCGACGAGTTCCCGGACCTCAACACCCCGGTCAACTCGTTCAACGGGATCCAGACCTACCCGAGCCACAGCCCGTTCGGAATGAACGGGCGGTTTCTCTACGGGCGCGTGTCGCTGAAGTTCTAGCTTGTTAAGTCAGGGGGGGGGCACTCACACACCATCGCGGTGGGTGTTCGCGACCCCCCCTGAAACCCCCCTCGCGAGATCGCCGTTCGCGACGTGGGCCGTGGTCTTAACTAAGTCAGGGGGGGCACTCACACACCACCGCGGTGGGTGTTCGCGACCCCCCCTGAAACCCCCCTCGCACGTCGCCGCGCTGTGCGCGCCGCCGTGCTCTGCGGTCGGCTTGCCCGCCGGGCGTGCGGTCGGTCGTCCAGAGATGGCGACGGCTAGGTCTTCCGGGCCGTTCCCGCCGCGTACTTCACGACTCGCACCTTTTCCATCGTCACGAGGCCTTCGCCGACCATCTCTTCGAGAATCGGAAGCAGGCGCTGTACGTGCTCCTCGCTCTCGACGATCTCGATGAGGACGGGCAGATCGTGCGAGAGCTCGAGCAGGTGCGTCGTATGCAGGACGCTCCTGGCTCCGAAGCCGGCGATGCCGCGGAACACCGTCGCGCCCGCGAAGCCCTCCCGGCGGAGACGCTCGATCAGGGCGGTCTCCAGGGGCTGGTGCTTCCAGCGGTCGCTCTCGCCGATGAAGACCCGGACCAGGACCTGGTCGCCGTCGAGAACCCTCATGGACGTCCTCTCAGCCCCACAGGCCGCGCGCTACGACGACGCCGAGCGCGCCCGCCGCGAGGCACAGGAGGAGGGTGGTGGCGACGTTGAGGCCGGCCATGGCCCACGCGCCCTCCTGCAGGTACTGGAGCGTCTCGTAGTTGAACGTCGAGTAGGTCGTGAAGCCGCCCATCACACCCGTGCCCAGCACGACGCGGGCGGTGGGGGACAGGACGGTCGTATCGAGGCCCGCCTGCATGATGACCCCCAGCAGGAACGAGCCGATCACGTTGACGGCAAGCGTCCCGTACGGGAAGGCGGGGCCGAGCGTGCGCAGGAGCCAGGCGGAGAGCAGATAGCGCGCGGCCGTTCCCACCGCGCCGCCCAGCGAGATCAGGACGAGGCGCCCCATGCGAGGCGAGACTATCACCGCGCGTCAGGGTGCGAGCGGCGCGCAGGCTCCGGCCGCCGACGGCGGCTCGCCGCAGACGAGGGTGTCGCTCTTGAACGTGCCCTTGGCGATGCAGCGGTCCACGTTCTCACCGCGGTGGAGGCATCCAGAGTCGCGCACCTGGCCGCGGTCGTCGACGGCCCAGAAGAACGCCACGTCCGGCTGCATCCGCATCAACACGAAGTGGTGGAAAGACCCCCCCGCCGCGTAGCGCGCGTGCAGCGGTCCCTGTCGGTAGAGGGGCGCGCCGCCGCCGCCGGTCAGGAAGTAGCGGACGCCCGTCCCGGGGGCCGCGGCCGGGTAGCCGAGGCCGTCGATGCTGCGCGTCCGCGCGTAGAAGTGGTTGTGCGCGGTCACCATGAAGTCCGGGTGATGCGGTCCGTTCGAGCGCTCGTCCTTCCCCGCCCCCCAGGCCTCGCGGAGCTGGCCCTTCAGCGCGTGCTCGTCCTCGTGGCCGCCGACGCACTTGCCGAGGAACTTGAAGACGCATCCCCGCGGTGAATAGGGCGGGTGGTGCATGAGCGTGAACGTCCAGGCTCCTTCCGGGGCCGTGCGGAGCTGGTTCTCCATCCACAGGAGCTGCAGACGGTCCGTGCGCCTCGTCTTCTGCTCGGGGGCGGCGGTGGCGGACGCCGCCGGCTCCAGGACGCCGCCCACGACGTCGAGGGTGTTCGAGTCCGCGACCAGCACGCGTACCTTCGGCTCCCGGCTGTCGGCGTCCCTGGCCGCGGCCGCTCCCGGCCAGTCGACGGTGTAGTAGCGCAGCGGGATCTCGCCGCGGCGCAGGAAGCCGAACTCGCTGTGCCGCAGCGCGGCCGACGCGTAGCAGGCCTTGCTCACCGCCTGCGACTGCTCGTAGGCGGCATCGAAGGCGGAGGGGCAATCCGCGAGCGGGACCTGCGTCGCCCTCTCCTTCACCTCGGGGGAGAGCCACCGTGCGGCGAGATCGCCCGCCTCCTCTGCGCGCGCCGAACCCGGCGTGGCGGTGGCGGCGTCGCGGCTCACGTCTTCCTGCACCGCCCGTTCGAGCGCGTCGAGGCAGGAGGCGCCGGCCGCGTATCCCGGCTCCGCCGCCACCTGGCAGCCCTTGACGTCGTGGTTGCCGAGCGCGGCGTGGACGCGCCGCCGGTCCATGTCGAACAGGTTGCGGTACATGGTGTCGAAGCGGGGGCCGAACAGGTCGGGGCTGCCGCCCCAGTAGATGTTGTCGCCGAGGAAGAAGACGAGGTCGGGCCTCGGGCAGAGGGCGTCGATGCGCTTGGCGACGGCGGCCTGGGCGTGACCACCCCACTCGGAAGCGCCCCCTTCGCCGTAGCCGGAATCACCGAGGAGCACCATCGACACCTCACCCGCCCGCCGCGGCGCGGTGCAGGGATCGGCCACCGAGCAGGCGGGCGCGGGCGTCTGGGCGCGCGCCATGGCAGGGGTGGCGAGAGCGCCGCCGACGGTCGCAGCCAGGACGGCGAGGAGCGGGTGCGTGGTCCGGCTCGTGAGCGGGCTCATCACATCCTCACCGTGAGACCGAAGGAGATGCGGCGTTGGCCGGCCGCGCGCACGGAGGTCAGGCGCTCGACCACGACCTGGCTGATGTCGATGTCGAGACGGAAGCCGTTTTCGTAGAACTCGCCCAGGAGGGACACGCCTGCGCCCGCGCGGAACGCATCCCCGCTCTCGCCGAAGGCCTGCTGCAACGCGGGGTCGGTCCCCTCGTAGGCGAGGCGGCCCGCCGTCTCGCGCCGGACGCCCGCGCGTACCTTGAAGTAGCCGCCGGTGGGGGAGGGCCGCGTCATCTCGATGCCCAGGCGCGGCTCGAACCGGTTGTCGAGACGGAAGGGCGCCGCCGTTGCCTGGTCCAGGTTGCGTTCGAGGGACCGCGTCACGCGCTCGTACCAGATGTAATCGACCTCGCCCGTGAAGAGCCAGGTGTCCGACGGGCGCCAGGCCGCGCCCGCGGCCAGGAGGGGCGGCTCCTCGATGTCGATCGTGCGCGGCCCGGTGACGACGCCCCCCACCCGGTCGATGGCGGTGCGCTCCACCTTCCAGGCCACGAGGTCCTGGTGGTAGGCGAGGCCGAGACGGAACGCGGTGGGGTCGCTGCTCGGGCCGAACGTGGCCAGCAGGCCGGCGATGCCACGCGCCTTGCTCGAGTCCCCGCCGATGGTGACGCGTGAGAGCTCGTCGCCGGCCAGGTTCAGGATGGTGCTGTCACCCTCGATCCGCACATGGCGCCAGCTCACGGTGGCGCCCAGGTTGAGCCAGGGAGCGAGGCCACGCGCCAGCGAGAGGCCGACCTCCTCCGCGCTCGAAGAGAGCGTCCCCGACTCCGACAGGCCGGGGCCGCGGACGACCGCTACGTCGTTGTCCTGGCTCACCGCCTGCTCGCCGAAGATCGCGATCGCGAACGGGCGCGTCAGCCGCGGTGGCGCGCAGGGCACGACCACTCCCGCCCCCGGCTGGGTCGGACGCGTGGGCACGGGGCCGCCCGGCGGCGCCGCGGGCGTGGGGCGGGGGGGCGCGTCGGCCGGCTTGTGGGTGCGCCGCAGGCTCAGCCCGGCGCCGGCCCACAGGTTCGCGCTGCTGATCGAGAGCTCGGCCCTCGGGATCAGCGCGACCCCGGCCGGATTGACGGTAGCGGTGCGGATGCTGTCCGCGACCGCGACGTACGCGCCGCCCAGCCCCGCCGGCCGCGAGCCGACGTCGCGTGAGCGCCAGCTCCATCCACCGAAGAGGACGTCGGTCGTCTGCGCCCCCGCGGGAGGGGCGGCGAAAGCCGCAACGAGCATCGCCAGCCCGACCGCTCTCCGCATCGTTGCCGCCTCCTGATGCCGCATCCCGAGGGTGCCGACTCCGATCCTACGGCCGGCCGTGGCCGAACGGGACCGCGCCCACGAAGTTGTCGTCTGGAGATCGCGTCCGAATTCTTGACACCTCGTTTCGCGGGACGATATAGTCGCCCGGCTCGACGAGAGTCGGAAGTCCACGTCCAGTCGCGTTTTGCTACGGTTCCCTTGATGGCGCCCCCGGCGGGAGCGCGGGTCTAAGGATCATGCCTTCCTACGTGCCGATCCTCATCCTCGGCGGCGTGGCCGTCGGGTTCGCCGTGTTCACGCTCGTCGTCTCGCAGCTCCTCGGGCGCTCGCGCCCCAGCCCGGCCAAGAGCGCGGTGTACGAGTGCGGGGTGCCCCCCATCGGCACCGCGCGCGAGCGGTTCCCGATCAAGTTCTATCTCGTCTGCATGCTCTTCATCCTCTTCGACGTGGATGCGGCGTTCCTCTATCCCTGGGCCCTCATCTTCCGGCAGCTGGGCCTCTACGGGCTCGTGGAGATGGCCGTCTTCGTCTTCCTCCTGGGCGGCGGATTCGTCTACGCCTGGAAGGTCGGCGCCCTAGACTGGTAACGAATGGAATTCACCGCCGAAAACAAGGCGCGCTTCGACCGCATCCTGGCCCGCTACCCCGTCAAGCGCTCGGCGCTGATCCCGACCCTGCACCTCATCCAGGAGCAGGAGGGGTACCTCTCGTCGCCGTCGCTCGAATACGCGGCGTCCCTGCTGCAGCTCACACCCGCCCAGGTGCACGACACCGCGAGCTTCTACACGATGTTCCGGTTCCGGCCCGCGGGCCGTCACCACATCGACGTGTGCACGAACATCTCCTGCGCCCTCAACGGGGCGGACGACCTCATGGCGAAGCTGTGCGGCCGCCTCGGGATCCGCGCGGGCGAGACCACGGCGGACGGCGAGTGGACGGTGCAGGGTGTCGAGTGCCTGGCCGGCTGCGGGGGCGCGATCTGCGCGCAGGTGGACGGCCGCTGGGTCGAGGGCCTCCAGACGGACGACATCGACAAGATCCTCTCCGGTGAGCTCAAGAGCCGGCCCTTCGCCTGGCCGAAGAACGTCGGCGAGACGATCCTCCTCAAGAACGTCCACAAGCCGAACTCGCCCTCCATCGACGTCTACAAGCAGGGCGGCGGCTACGGGAAGCTGAAGGACTTCCTGCAGTGGAAGCCGGACGCCATCATCGACGCGGTCAAGAAGGCCAACCTGCGCGGCCGAGGCGGAGCCGGCTTCCCGGCGGGGATGAAGTGGAGCTTCCTGGCCAAGAACGACAAGCCGCGCTACCTCTGCGTCAATGCGGACGAGGGCGAGCCGGGCACGTACAAGGACCGGCTCCTCATGGAGAACGATCCCCACCAGCTCATCGAGGGGTGCATCGTCTCGTCCTACGCCATCAACTGCAAGACCTGCTACATCTACGTGCGCGGCGAGTTCTACCAGGCCCAGGCCACGCTGGAGAAGGTGATCGCGGAAGCCTACGCCGCGGGGTACCTGGGCAAGAACATCCTCGGCCTCGGCATCGACCTCGACATCTACGTGCACAGCGGCGCGGGTTCCTATGAGTGCGGGGAGGAGACGGCGCTCCTGGAGAGCCTCGAGGGCAAGCGCGGGCAGCCGCGGGTGAAGCCGCCCTTCCCGGCCGTGTCGGGCCTCTACGACTGCCCGACCGCGGTCAACAACGTGGAGACCATCTGCTGCGTGCCCCTGATCCTCGAGCGGGGGCCGGAGTGGTTCGCGTCCTACGGGGTCGAGAAGAACGGCGGGCCCAAGCTCTACTGCATCAGCGGCCACGTGAAGCGGCCGGGCATCTTCGAGACGCCTTCGGGCAAGATCACGCTGCGGGACCTCGTGTACGGAGAGAACTTCGCCCAGGGCATGCGCGAGGGCCGCAAGCTGCGCTGCGTCATCCCCGGCGGGTCCTCCACGCCCGTGCTGACGCCGGACCAGCTCGACTTCAACATGGACTTCGACTCCATCCTCAAGGTGGGCTCGATGCTGGGCTCGGCGGGCACCATCGTCATCGACGACTCCGCGTGCATGGTGTGGGTCGCGCGCAAGCTCGCGTACTTCTACAAACACGAGTCCTGCGGCAAGTGCTCGCCCTGCCGCGAGGGGACGGGCTGGCTGCTGCGCCTGCTCGACAAGATCGAGGAGGGTCAGGGCACGGAGCGGGACCTCGAGATCCTGTCCGGCGTCTGCGACTCCATCATGGGCAAGACGGTCTGCGCGTTCGGCGACGCCGCGGCCACACCTCCGCTCTCGACGCTCACGAAGTTCCGTGAGGAATACGAGTACCACGTGCGCGAGAAGGGCTGCTGGCGCCGCGTCGCCAAGACGTTCGAAGAGGCGAAAGCGAAGGCCGGCACCGCGCAGCCGGCGGCGGCGACCACATGACCTTGAGTCCGCTCCAGCAGGAGCTGGCCATCAGCGTCGTCAAGGTGCTGATCCTCTTCCAGGCCCTGCTCGGACTCTTCTCCGTGATGACCTACGTCGAGCGGCGCGTGCTCGCGTTCATGCAGTTCCGGCTGGGTCCCAACCGCACGGGACCCTTCGGCATCCTCCAGCCGGTGGCGGACGGCATCAAGCTGTTCTTCAAGGAAGAGCTGACGCCGGCGGGCGCGAACAAGGCCCTGTTCGTGGCCGCCCCCGCCCTGGCCGTGATCACCGCGTTCCTCGCCGTCGCCGTCGTTCCCTACGGCGGCAGCGTCACCCTCCCGCGCTGGGGATGGATGCCGGACTGGCTGGAAGGGCGGCGCATCTTCCTCCAGATCGCGGACCTCGACGTCGGCGTGCTGTTCCTGTTCGCGATCTCCTCGCTCGGCGTCTACGGGATCGTGATGGCGGGCTGGGCCGCGAACAACAAGTACACCCTCATCGGGGGCCTGCGCTCGTCCGCCCAGATGTTCTCGTACGAGCTCGCGCTGGGCCTCAGCTTCGTGAGCCTGATCCTGGTGGCGGGGTCGTTCCGCATCCACGACATCGTGGACAGCCAGGCCGGCTTCTTCCTCTTCAAGTGGAATGCCTTCCGGCAGCTCCCCGCGTTCCTCGTGTTCCTGGTCGCGGCCACGGCCGAAGTGAATCGCACGCCCTTCGACCTGCCCGAAGCGGAGACGGAGCTGGTGGCGGGCTTCCACACCGAATATTCGTCGATGCGCTTCGCCCTCCTGCAGATGGCGGAATACATCAACATGATCACCGCCTCCGCGGTGGGCGCGAACCTCTTCCTGGGCGGCTGGCACTTCGGGATCACGGGCGTGCCGGACTCGCCGCTGTGGTTCATCGGGAAGATGCTGGCCTTCCTGTTCTTCTTCATCTGGCTGCGGGGCACCGTGCCCCGCTTCCGCTACGACCAGCTCATGCACTTCGGCTGGAAGGTGCTCGTCCCGGTGGCCATGGCCTGGATCTTCGTGGCCGCCTCCCTCGTGCTCTGGCGGCAAGCGTGAGCCTCGCCCTCTTCCACGCCATCCTCTTTTATATGTTCGCGGCCGTGGCCGTGGGCGCGGCCCTGGTCATGGTCGTCCAGCGCAACCCGACCTACAGCGCCTTCGCCCTGATCGTGACGCTCGTGTCCCTGGCCGCGGTCTTCGGGCTGCTCGGCTCGCCCTTCATCGCCGTCCTCCAGATCGTGGTGTACGCGGGCGCGATCATGGTCCTCTTCCTGTTCGTGCTGATGCTCCTGAACGTCCGGGCGGAGGTGCCCCCGCCCGGCGAGGGCCGCGTCTCCAAGCTGGTGGCGATCGCCCTCGGGGCCGTACTGGCCGGGGAAGTGGGGTCCGTGCTCGTGGCCGTCCGCACGCCGGTCGCCGCGGCCTTCGACGCGTCGGCCCGCGCGGTAGCGCACCTCCTCTTCGAACAGCACTACCTGTACGTGTTCGAAGCCACCTCGATCCTGATCCTGGCTTCCCTCGTCGGCGCCATCGCGCTGGCCAAGCGGGACCCCAATCCGTGAGCCCCACCATCCTTCAGCACGCGCTCCTCCTGAGCCTCGCCCTCTTCGCCATCGGCGTGGTCGGCGTCCTGGTGCGGCGCAACATCATCACCGTGTTCATGTGTGTGGAGCTCATGCTCAACGCGGTCAACCTCGCCTTCATCGCCTTCAGCCGGGCCTGGGGCAACCTCGACGGCCAGGTGCTCGTCTTCTTCGTGCTCACGGTGGCCGCGGCGGAGGCGGCGGTCGGCCTCGCCATCATCATCTCCATCCACCGCCACAAGGACACCTTGGACGTGGACGCCTTCAACATCATGAAGTGGTAATGGCCGGTCACCCCCCGCACGAACCCGACGCGAGCCACGGCACGGCGGCGGCGTCCGCCGGCCACGGTGGCCACGGCGGCGCGCACGGACACCCGCCCGAAGCCGGTTTCGCCGGATCGCCATGGCTCGTCCTCGCCGCCTGGATGATCCTGGCCGCGGCCGGAGGGTGGCTGCTGCGGTCGTTCCCCGACGCCCTGCCGTTCACCATCCTGCTCCTGCCGCTGCTCGGCTTCACGGTGCTGGCCATCTTCGGCGACGCCATTCGGGACCAGGGCGAAGGCGCCGGCGCCTGCTGGCTGGCCTGCTTCACCGTGCTCACCTCGTTCGCGCTGGCGGTGGCCGCCGTGTATCGCGTCATGCAGTTCCCGGCCGGGGAGACGGGCTGGCGCTTTGCCCAGCCGTACCTGGGATTCGAGTGGATCGAAGCCGGTCCCTTCCGCGTCCAGATGAACCTGCTCATCGACAACCTCTCGTCGGTGATGGTCCTCGTGGTCACGGGGGTGGGCTCGCTCATCCACCTCTATTCCGTGGGCTACATGTCCCACGAGCCGGACAAGGTCCGCTACTTCTCCTACCTGAACCTGTTCACGTTCTTCATGCTCCTGCTCGTGCTCGGCGGCAACTTGCCGCTCCTGTTCGTGGGCTGGGAGGGCGTGGGCCTCTGCTCGTACCTGCTCATCGGTTTCTGGTTCACGAAGAAGAGCGCGGCCGACGCGGGCAAGAAGGCGTTCATCGTCAACCGCATCGGCGATGTGGGCCTGATCCTGGGCATGATCCTGGCGTTCCACCACTTCGGCACGCTCGACCTCGTGGACCTCGTGAGCAACGCCACCGCGGGGACCGAGGAAGCCCTCTGGCAGTTCGGGACGGTCACCGTGATCTGCCTCCTCCTGTTCGTGGGGGCTTGCGGCAAGAGTGCGCAGATCCCGCTCCACGTCTGGCTGCCCGACGCCATGGAAGGCCCGACGCCCGTGTCCGCCCTCATCCACGCCGCCACGATGGTGACGGCGGGCGTGTACATGGTGGCGCGGCTGGCCGCCCTCTACAGCCTGTCGCCCACGGCGATGACGGTCGTCGCGTGCACGGGCACGGCCACGGCGGTGCTGGGGGCGACGATCGCGCTCGTCCAGACCGACATCAAGAAGGTCCTGGCCTACTCCACGGTCAGCCAGCTCGGATACATGTTCCTGGCCTGCGGCGTGGGCGCGTTCGGCGTGGGCGTGTTCCATCTCTTCACGCACGCGTTCTTCAAGGCCCTGCTCTTCCTGGGCTCCGGGTCCGTGATCCACGCCCTCGGCGGCGAGCAGGACATGCGGAAGATGGGCGGCCTCTGGCGCCGGATCCCGTGGACGTTCGGCACGTTCGTGATCGGCACCCTCGCCATCGCCGGGATTCCGCCGCTCTCCGGCTTCAAGAGCAAGGACGAGATCCTGGCCGGAGCGTTTTCGGCGGGCTGGAAGAGCCTCTTCGTGATCGGCGTGATCGTCGCGCTGCTCACCGCCTTCTACATGACGCGGGCCGTCATCCTCACCTTCCTCGGCTCCTATCGGGGAGACGCGGAGACGGGGTCCCACGTCCATGAGTCGCCGTGGATCATGCTGGGACCGCTGGTGATACTGGCCATCGGCAGCGCCACCGTCGGCTTCATCGACATTCCGCACTTCGTGGGGCCGGCGCTGCGCCTGGGCGAGGCCGCGCACGAGGCCCACCATGCCGGCTGGCTGCCCATCATGGCCACCGCGATCGCGGTGACGGGCATCGTCCTCGCGTACTACTTCTACCTGGCCTTCCCGGAGATCCCCTCGCGCATCTACGCCTCCGCGCGCGGCGTGGCGCGGGTGCTCGAGAACAAATACGGGTTCGACGCGCTCTACGACCGCATCGCTTCGCGCGTCATCGTCGGCGGCAGCGAAGAGGTGCTCTGGCGGGGCGTGGACGTGCGCCTCATCGACGGGGCCGTCAACGGGACGGCGGCGCTGGCGGCGGCGGTGGCGCGCTCGGTGCGGATGGTCCAGGTGGGGCTGGTACGCGCCTACGCCCTCGTCATCCTCGGCGGCGCGGTGGCCGTCCTCTCCTACTTGCTGTGGACGCGATGACGTTCGACATCCTGGCCGTCCTGGTGCTGCTCCCGGTGGCGGGAGCGATCGTCCACGCCTTCATCCCCGCACACGCGGAGCGGGCGCACAAGCTCTTCGCGCTCGCCCTGACCACGGCCATCTTCTTCCTGTCGCTCGTGCTCGTGGACCGCTTCGAGCCCGTGGCGGGCATGCAGTTCGAGGTCACGAAGGCGTGGATGCCGGCCCTCGGCATCCGCTATCACGTCGGGATCGACGGGCTGTCCCTCTGGCTCATCATCCTCACGACGTTCCTCACCCCCATCGCCCTCCTCGGCTCGTGGAACTCCGTGCACTCGCGGGTGAAGGCCTTCCAGATCTTCATGCTGCTGCTGGAAGCGGGGATGCTGGGCGTGTTCGTGGCCCTCGACCTCTTCCTCTTCTACATCTTCTGGGAAGCCATGCTGATCCCGATGTATTTCCTCATCGGGATCTGGGGGCACGAGCGGCGCATCTACGCCGCGGTGAAGTTCTTCCTGTACACGATGGCGGGCAGCGCGCTCATGCTGGTCGCCTTCATCGCGCTCTACCGGGCGTCTCCCGCCCACACCTTCGACATCCTCCTGCTCGCGCAGCAGCCCGTCGTGCCCGCCCTGCAGATGTGGCTCTTCGCCGCCTTCGCCCTGGCCTTCGCCATCAAGGTCCCGATGTTCCCGTTCCACACCTGGCTGCCGGACGCCCACGTCGAGGCGCCCACCGCCGGCTCCGTCATCCTGGCCGGGGTCCTCCTGAAGATGGGAGGCTACGGCTTCCTGCGCCTGGCCATCCCGCTCTTCCCGGACGCCGCCCCGCGTTTCGCGCCCTACATCGGCGCCCTGGCCGTCATCGGCATCCTCTACGGCGCGCTCGTCTCCCTGGTGCAGCCCAACCTCAAGAAGCTCGTCGCCTACTCGTCGGTGAGCCACCTCGGGTTCGTCATGCTCGGCATCGCCGCCTTCAACACCACGTCCGTGGTGGGCGCGGTGTACCAGATGCTCAACCACGGGATCTCGACGGGAGCCCTCTTCTTCTGCGTCGGCATGCTCTACGACCGCCGCCACACCTTCGCCATCTCGGAATACGGCGGGCTCAAGTCCGTGATGCCCTGGTTCTCGTCGCTGTTCCTCCTGGTGTGCCTCTCGTCGCTGGCCGTGCCCGGGCTCAACGGCTTCGTGGGCGAGTTCCTGATCATGCTCGGCTCGTGGTCGCTGAGCCATTCCATGGTGGCGCTGGCGTCGCTGGGCGTGGTCCTGGCCGCGGGGTACATCCTCTGGATGGTGCAGCGCGTCCTCTACGGCGAGGTCACCCACGAGGTGAACCGCACGCTCCCGGACCTGTCCGCGCGCGAGTTCGCAGTGCTGATCCCGCTCGTCGTGCTGGCCGTCGTGATGGGCGTGGCCAGCCCGATGTTCACCCGCCTCATCGAGCCGTCGGTGCAGTCCCTCGTGGCCGAGACCAACGCCCGCAAGCGTCCGGCGGCGCCGTCCACGGCGGCCGCGGTCGTGATCGCGGAACCGGCGGCGGGAGGCGGACGATGACGCCCGTCACCCTCGACCTCCGCCCGCTCTTCCCGGCCATCGTGGTGGCGGTCACGGGCGTGGCCGTCCTCCTCGCCCAGGCCTTCACGCCGAAGGGCGGCCGCGCTCCCGCCGCGGCCCTCTCGCTGGCCGGCCTGGCCGGAGCGCTGGCGGTCGTGATCCTGATCGCACGCGGCCCGGGACGCGGGGCCGTGCTCGCGAGCAGCGTGGCCGCCGACGACTTCGCCCTGTTCTTCCAGGGCCTCATCCTCGCCATCGGGATCGTGGCCGTCCTCCTCTCGCCCTCGTACCTGCGCGAGACCGCCATCGACCGCGGGGAGTACTACGCGCTGGTGCTGTTCGCGATCGTGGGGATGCTGGGCCTCGTCTCCGCCCTCGAGCTGGTGGCCGTGTTCGTCGCTCTCGAGATCATGTCGGTCGCGGTCTACGCGCTGGCCGGATTCCACCGCGACCGCGCGGAGAGCCAGGAAGCCGCGGTGAAGTACTTCATCACCGGCGCCTTCTCGTCTGCCTTCTTCCTCTACGGCGTCGCCCTCCTGTACGGCCTCACCGGCTCCACCTCGATGTCCCTCATCGCCCGCGGCCTGCGCATGGGGGTCGTCGCCCCCGCCGCCGCCGTTGCCGGTGTCACTTCCGTGGGCGCGGCCACCGCGCTGGCGCTGGTGGGTGTGGGGCTCCTCCTCGTCGGGTTCGGATTCAAGATCGCGAGCGTGCCCTTCCACATGTGGGCGCCCGACGCCTACGAAGGAGCGCCCACGACGGTGACCGCCCTCATGGCGGCCGGGGTGAAGGCGGCCGCCTTCGGGGCCTTCCTGCGCGTCTTCGTGCAGGCGCTGCCGAGCCTGGCCGCCCACTGGCAGCCCGCGGTGGCGGTGCTCGCGATCGTGACCATGATCATCGGCAACCTGGGCGCGCTGGCCCAGTCGAACCTCAAGCGCATGCTGGCCTACTCGTCGGTGGCGCACGCGGGATACCTGATGACGGCGCTGGTGGCCGCCCCCGGGCTGGGGACGGAAGCCATCCTCTTCTATCTGGTGACCTACGCCGCCGTGAACCTGGGCGGGTTCGGCGCCTTCGCGGCGCTGACGCGTGGCGGCCGCGAGCCGGTGACCCTGACCGACATGGCCGGGCTGTCCGAGCGGCGGCCGCTGCTGGCCGCGGCGCTCACCGTGTTCCTCGTCTCCCTCACCGGGGTCCCGATCTCCGGGGGCTTCGTGGGCAAGTTCTACCTGTTCAGCGCCGCCGTGAGCGCCGGCTACGCCCACCTCGCCATCATTGGCATGCTCATGAGCGTCGTGTCCGCGTATTACTACCTGCGGGTAGTGGTCGCGATGTACATGGACGGGCCGATCGGTGAGGACTCCTGGTCGCCGGTCGGCGCGAGCGCGGCCCTCGCGCTCGCCATCTCGACCACGGTGGTTCTCGTGCTGGGCGTGTATCCGGGGCCATTGATGGCTTTGGCGAGAGCCGCCGCGGCGTCGCTGCGTTAGCAACAACAACAACAACAACAACGAACGGAAAGCGGCGCCGTGCCGCCGCTCTCGTGCCTCGGCGGCATGTCGCCGCTAGCTCAATCCCCGAACTTCTCCGTCACGTGCGGGTCCACGGCCACCCCGTGAACGTAGACACCCCAGTGCAGATGCGGGCCAGGCGCTATCCCCGTGTCGCCCGTGAGGCCGAGGGGCGCGCCCGCCTCGACGAAGTCTCCGCTGCGCACCGGGGTGGAGGCGAGATGGTAGAAGACGCTCACCACGCCCTGGCCGTGGTCGAGCATGACGGTCTGGCCGGTGAGGACGAGCGGCCCCGCGAAGAGCACGTTGCCGGCGGCGGGGGACGAGACCGGAGTGCCGGCGGGCACCCGGTAGTCGAGGCCGCGGTGGTATTCGCCCCAGATCGCGTCCGTCTTCGCTTCGATGGGCGCGGGGGCATCGTAGGTCTGCGCGCAGCCGAAGCTGGCTTCGGGCGCCGCCGCCACCGGCGCGCGGAACGGCCCCTGCCATTCCTGCTTCGCGCTCACCGTGCGCAGGTAGAGCTGGACGAGCCGCCCGTCGCGGACGCCCCCGGGCTGCGTGAGCATCGCCTTCTTCACCTCCGGCAGCAGCACCGTGCGGCCGGGATAGCTCCTCTCGCCGACCGTGATCGGCACCGCGAAGCGCTGGCGCCCGCGGCCCGAGCGCACCTCGATGCCGAGAGTGACCGGGCCCGGCGGGGCGTCGACCGGCACCGGCACCATGGCGCGCAGCCCGCGGTGCGAATTGAGGAACGGAATGCGCCGCCCTTCCAGGATCGCGTGCACGACGCCGTAGCGCAGGCCGGAACGGATGCGCACGGTGAGCAGCCCACCCGGATACGAGGACGACTCATCCACGCCCACGGTCAAGCGGCCGACTCGGCGCAGCGACTCCTCGGCGAAGGCGGTGCTGGATGCGAGGGCCACGAAGGCGAGGACGGCGACGGCGCGCATGGTGCTCATCGCGCCGGATCATGCCATTCGCGGTTGTTCGATGGCAAGCCGACCGGGCCCCAACCTCTATTCTGTTAACCGCGTCGATCGAGTTCCGTTGCCGTTGCTGCCGCTTGTTTCAACGCCCCCGCCAGCGCTTCCTCTTCCTCAACGCCGACCGTGCGCAGGTCCACCACCAGCGCGTCGTCGGCGATGCGCGCCACGACCGCGGGCTCACCCGTCCGCAGCTGCGCGGCCATCTGAGCCGATCCCTTCGAGCGATGGACGATCCGCAGCAGCGCCGTCGGGATCTCCGCGGTGGGCGCGGCCCCTCCGCCGGCGGCGGAGGTCCCGTCCACGATGGTCGCGGTCAAGGACGGCGCCTCCCGGGCCAGGCGCGCCGCGAACGCCGTCGCGCGTGCGCGCACCTCCTCCACCGGGGCCGAGAGCATGCGCGCGGTGGGGATGTCCGACGCGGCGCGTCCCGACTGATGGATGACGAGGATGGCGTCCAGCGCGGCCAGCGTCATCTTGTCCACGCGCAGCGCGCGATAGAGGGGATTCGCACGCATCGCGCCGATGCGGGCCTCCGCGCCCACCACCAGCCCGGCCTGAGGGCCTCCGAGGAGCTTGTCGCCGCTGAAGGTCACGACGTCCACGCCGCCGCGCAGGCTCTCCGCGACCGTCGTCTCGTCGAGCCCGGCCAGCGGCTCGAGGAGCCCGCTGCCCAGGTCTTCGACCATCGGCACGCCCGCCTTCCGTGCCAGGTCCACGAGCTCGCGCCGCGAGGGCGCCTCCGTGTAGCCGACGATCCGGAAGTTGCTGGGGTGGACCTTCAGGACGAGGCCCGTGTCGGGACCGAGCGCGTCGCGGTAGTCCGCGATGCGCGTGCGGTTGGTGGTGCCGACCTCGCGCAGGCGCGCGCCGCCCTTGCGCAGGACGTCGGGGATGCGGAACGAGCCGCCGATCTCGACGAGCTCGCTGCGGCTGACCAGGACTTCGCGGCCCTCGGCGAAGGTGTTGACGGCCAGGAGCACGGCGGCCGCGTTGTTGTTGACGACGGCGGCGGCCTCCGCGGCGACGAGGGAGCGCAGCCGCGTCTCCGCGTGCACTTCGCGCTGGCCGCGGTCGCCCTGGGCGAGGTCGAACTCGAGGTTCGAATACGACGTCGCGATGCGCGCGACCTGCTCCGCTGCCTCCGGGGGGAGCCGCGAGCGGCCGAGGTTCGTGTGGACGACGACGCCGGTGGCGTTGATCACCGGGACGAGGGAGGCGGCGCGGGCCCGATCGAGGCGGGCGGCCAGGCGCGCGGGCAGCTCCGCGGCCGCCGACTCCACCGCGGCGCGATCACCGGCAGCCGCGCGCGTGCGCGCGTCCTCCACCAGCGCGCGCAGCTCACGCACGACGAGCGCCCTCCCGTGGCGCGCCTCCAGCGCGCGCACGTCCGTCCGCTGCAGCACCTGCTCGACCGACGGCAGGAGGCGGCGCAGGTCGGGGTCGGCGGACATGCGGTGAAGTATAGGTCTGCGTTGACGTTTCCGGAGGCGTGCCCTATTCTCGCGACCATGGGTCGGGAGCGCGCCAAGACCTTCGCCGACCGTCTCCCGCCCGTTCTCCCGCGCGAAGAGCCCGACATCGCGCACCTCCCGGACGAGATGGCGGACATCCTCTATCCCGGCCGCCGTCCGCGGCCCTTCCGAGTCGCCATCGAGTTCGAGCCGTTCGAGGGGCCGGAGGGCGCGCGCGCTCTCGACCTCGCGCGCCGGTCTCCTCTTTACCGCGAGAAGGCCGAGGGCGGCGGGACGGTGCACCACGCCGCCTTCGAGACGGGCCAGGCCTCGGCCATGCGCGCGCTCTTCCAGATCGTAGGCTCGCGGCCGGGCACGGAGGTGCTCGTCGATGGCAAGCGGGTCCCCTATGCAACCGAGCTGTGGCTGCCGCTGTTCTGGCTGTTCGTAGGCGAGGGGGCCTGATCCATGCCCCCGTCCTCTCCGATCAACGACGACCTCGACGTCCTCGAGAGATCCTTCCGTCAGCTCCAGATCGAGTGGGAGAAGTTCTTCGGTGGCGTCGAGAAGAAGCCGCCGACGGACCTCCGGGCCCGCGTGGAGGCCCTCATCAAGAAGTACGCGTACGCGGAGATCCGCAACAACGGTGAGCGGTTCCGCTACCAGACCCTGAGCACGCGCTACGCCACCTTCAACGAGCTCTGGAACAAGCGGATGCGGGCCATCGAAGAAGGGCGCCCCCTGGGCATCCACGGGATCTACGAGCGGAAGGTGGCCCCGCCGCCCGTCTACGCACCGCCGCCTCCGGCCGCTCGCCCCGCAGGTGGGGGCTCGGGCGAGGTGCGCGTGAAGGACCCGGGAGGGGACACCGACGCCGTACGATCTCTCTTCGACCGGTTCCTGGAGGCGCGCAAGGCCGCGGGCGAGGCGGCCCCCGTCAAGTTCGAGAGCTTCCAGAAGATCATCTCGCAGCAGGCGGCGCGCATCCTGACCGAGAAGGGGGCTCAGGCGGTGGACTTCCGGCTCGAGACCAAAGACGGCAAGGTGAGCTTGAAGGCCAAGCCCGTGAAATGACGAGGCGCTCCGCCGCCGCCCGCGTCTTCGCCGCCGCCCTCCTCGCGCTGGCGGCGCCCGCCGCCGCGCAGGCCTGGCCGGCCGCCATCGTGGAGTCGCTGGCCCGGGATGCCCGGCGGCTGGTGCCGCGCAGCCTGGCCCAGCTCATGGCGGACAACGAGAAGGAAATCTTCGCGGCCTCGCGCGCGATGTCGCCGGAGCTCGGCCAGGCCCTGGTGACCGACTTCAACGCGGGCGAGCTGCGGCCTGCGACGACCTCCGTACTGGAGGCGCATGCGACGGAGGCGCTCGACCTGTTCCGCCAGCGGCGCGTCACCGAAGGCGTCATCAAACTGGGCGCGCTCCTGCGCGTGCCCGCCGACCTCTCCGACCCCGTCCTCACCGGCGGGCCGGAGGGCTATCCCGCGGGCGTGACCCGGGAGTACTACGCGTTCGTCGAGCAGAGCCTGGACAAGATCCCGGTCGTGCTCGACGACCCGCCCGCGCTCAAGCTGCAGCGGCGCGACCTGCCGCGCTACTGGAACGGGCTCATCGGCCGCAGCCGCGTCCAGTCCGACGTCATCCGCACCGAGCTCTTCCAGCGCGGCCGCGTGATCGACCACCGCACGATCGACTACCGGTCCCCGGTGTTCGGGGTCGCCTCCCTGTCCTACTCGCGGGCGGTGACGGCCATCGCCGCCACCTGGCTCGCGGTGTGGCGCGAGGCGCGCGGAGACCTGACCCGCATCCCGAGCCCGCTTCCCGTTCATCCGAGCGACGCCCCGCCGATCCCGGGCGCGGGGCGCGTACCCCAGACGGCCACGAGGGAACAGCAATGACACGGCGCGCCATCATCTCCGTCTACCGCAAGGAGGGCATCGTCGAGCTGGCGCGCGGCCTCAGCGCGCGCGGCTTCGAGATCGTCTCCACCGGCGGCACCGCGCAGGAGCTCGGCAAGGAAGGCGTGAAGGTCACCGGTATCTCCGACGTGACCGGCTTCCCGGAGATCCTCGACGGCCGGGTCAAGACCCTGCACCCCAAGGTGCACGCGGGCATCCTGGCCAAGCGGGGCGTGCCCGCCCACGAGAAGGCGCTGAAGGACCAGGGCGTCACTCCGGTCGACGTCGTCGTGGTCAACCTCTATCCGTTCGAGGACCGCGTGGCCAAGGGCGTGCCCTTCGCGGAAGCGCTCGAATACGTGGACATCGGGGGCCCGACGCTGCTGCGCGCGGCGGCCAAGAACTTCCAGCACGTGGCGGTGGTGGTGGACCCCGCGGACTACACGCTGCTCCTCGAGCAGCTCGACCGCGACGAGGGGCCGGATGCGGCGACCCGCCTCTATCTCGCGCAGAAGGCCTTCCGCCACACCTCCCGCTACGAGGCGGCCATCGCCGGCTACTTCGCGCAGGTGGAGGCCAAGGGCGATTCCTTCGCGGTGTCCGAGACGGAAGAGGTCTTTCCGTACCGGCTGGCGCTTTCATTCGAGAAAGTCCAGGACCTGCGCTACGGCGAGAATCCGCACCAGCGCGCCGCCTTCTACAGCGATCTCGGATCGACGCTGTATTCGGTGGCTTCCGCGCGCAAGCTGCAGGGCAAGGAGCTTTCGTTCAACAACATCCTCGACCTGGACGCGGCCTGGCGCCTGGCCACGGAGCTGCCGGAGCCCGCCTGCGTGATCGTCAAGCACACGAACCCGTGCGGCACCGCGATCGGCGCCAATCCGCTGGAGGCCTACACGCGCGCCTGGGAGTGTGATCCCGTCTCCGCCTTCGGCGGGATCCTCGCCTTCAACCGGCGCGTGGACGGCACGACCGCGCAGCGCCTGGCCGAGAAGTTCGTGGAGGCGGTGATCGCGCCCGGCTACGAGCCGGACGCCAAGAAGGCCCTGGCCGCCAGGAAGAACCTGCGCGTGCTGGACATGGACACGACGGCGATCCACAAGGTGACGGGCTTCGACCTGCGGCGGGTGATGGGCGGTGTGCTCGCCCAGGAATGGGATCTCCACCGGCTGGAGAAGAGCCACTGCGAGGTCGTGACCAAGCGCAAGCCCACCGACGAGGAATGGCAGGCGCTGATGCTGGCCTGGACGGTCGTCAAACACGTCAAGTCCAACGCCATCGTCTACGCGACGCCCATCCAGACGGTCGGGGTGGGAGCGGGCCAGATGAGCCGCGTGGACGCGGCACGCTTCGCGGCCCTGAAGGCGCAGCTTCCCCTGAAGGGGACGGTGGCCGCCTCCGACGCGTTCTTCCCGTTCCGGGACGGGCTCGACGAGATCGCGCGCACGGGCGCGACCGCGGTCATCCAGCCCGGCGGCTCGGTCAAGGACGAAGAGGTCATCGCCGCCGCCGACGAGCACAAGCTGGCCATGGTGTTCACGGGCGTGCGCCACTTCCGCCACTGAGACCGCCTTCCGGGCTGTCGTTGCGCATCGCGCTCGTCTCGGCGGTGGCGCTTTTTCTCGAGATGCTGCTCGTGCGCTGGGTGGGCACCGAGGTCCGCATCTTCGCCTACCTGCAGAACGGGGTCCTCGTCTCCACCTTCCTCGGGCTCGGCCTCGGATGTCGCAACGCCGATCGGCGGGTGGACTTCCGAGCGGCCGTCCTCTCGCTCGTCGCCATCAGCCTCTTCATCCTCGACCCGCTCGGCTGGAGGCTCGGGGAACGCGTCACGCAGGGCCTGGCCGCGTTCCAGGACTCCGTCATCTGGGGCGCGGGCGTTCAGAGCCTCGAGCACTCGCGCCTCGTCCCCGTCACTCTCGCCGCCGGCGTCACCCTCGGCCTGCTCTCCGCGGTCGCCCTGGCCTTCCCGCCCCTCGGTCAGTTGCTCGGCCGGTGGATGGAGGAGCACCCACGCCCGATCGCCGCCTACACGATCAATATCTTCGGCAGCCTGGCCGGCATCCTGCTGTTCGACCTCCTCACGCTGGGGCGCACCCCGCCGTGGGTCTGGCTGGCCCTGGCCTCGCTGGGCCTCACCGTCCTTCTGCCGTGGGGGTCTGGCGGGCTGTCGAAGGGAGTCGCGCTCGGAGGCCTGCTGGCCCTGCCCCTCGTGGGCCTCGCGGCCAGCGGCAAGGGCACGATCTGGTCGCCGTACCAGAAGCTGAGCCTCTCCACGCTCGAGCAGCCCTCGGAAACGGGCACGACCACCTGCGGCGAGATCGTCTCCGTCAACAACGTCTCCTACCAGGCGATCCTCGAGCTCAGCCGGGAACGGATGGCCGCACGGCCCGACGTCTATCCGCCCGCGGAAGTGCCGTACGGCCACTACGTGATGCCGTATACCCTGGTCGGGCCGCGCCGACGCGCCCTCGTCGTCGGCTCCGGCGCCGGCAACGACGTCGCGGGAGCGCTGGAGGCCGGGGTCGCGCACGTGCAGGCGGTCGAGATCGATCCGGCCATCGTGGACCTCGGCCGGATGCGCCATCCCGACCAGCCCTACGCTTCGCCGCAGGTGGCGCTCGCCATCGAAGACGCGCGTGCGTTCTTCCGGACAGACGCGGGGCCCTACGATCTCATCTGGTTCGGCCTTCTCGATTCCCATACCACGCCCTCCGCGTACTCGAACGTCCGTCTCGACCACTTCGTCTACACGCGCGAGAGTTTCGCGGACATGCGGCGGCTGCTGGCTCCCGCGGGCGTGGTGGTGCTCTACTTCGAGCCCCAGACGGCCTGGATCGTCGACCGTCTGACGGGGCTCTTCCGCGCGACTTTCGGCGTCGCGCCGCTGGTCTTCGAGGTGCGGCCCGCGACGCCCTGCCTGGGCTGGGGCGGGATGCTGTTCGTCGGGGGGGCGCCCTCCGCGATCGAGCCGCTGCGACGACGGGTAGAATCCGATCCTGGCCTGGCCCGCCGGATGCGCGGCGCGGTTGCCTTCACGGACGAGACGGAGGTTCCCACCGACGACTGGCCGTACCTGTACCTGCCCCGGCGCGGGGTGCCGACGTTCTACCTCATCGTCGGCGCGGCGGGGCTTCTCCTGGCCGCGATCCTGAAGAAGCGCCTGTTCGCTCCCCAGGAACCCGTCCACCTTGCCATGTTGCTGCTGGGCGCCGGGTTCATGCTCCTGGAGGTCACCGCCGTCAGCCGGGCCGCTCTCCTCTACGGCACGACCTGGAAGGTCAACGCCTATGTCGTGGGCGCGATGCTCTCCATGGTCCTGCTGGCCAACCTCGTCACCGCCTGGCGGCGGCCATCCGTCACGGGTTGGCCGTTCGTCGGCCTCGGGCTCGCCATCCTTGCCGTTGCCCTCGTACCCGCGGCCTGGCTGGCGTCCCTGCCGCTCGCGACGCGCATCGCTGCCGGCGGCGCCTTCCTCGCCCTGCCCGTCTTCTTCTCGGGTGTCGTGTTCGTGCAGGAATGGGCGGAGGAGCCGAAGCGGGCGGCCGCCCTCGGCAGCAACCTGATCGGCTCACTCCTGGGCGGCATCGCCAGCATGCTCTCGATGGCGATCGGGTTCCGTGCCCTCGCGTTCCTGACCCTCGCCGTGTACCTGGGGGCGTGGCTCGTCCTTCAGCGTGACCGATAGCGCTCGCGGTAGCGCACCTCCAGCCGCCGGTCCTTCAGACGCACTTCGAGTCGAGACCGCGGCACTGAGTCCCGGACGGCCGCGGCGGATGGCCCGCGCGGCTATTCGAGCACCGGGATCTCCCGCATCTCGCCGCGCCGGAAGACGAACGCGCGGTAGACGGGCACACCGAAGTCGCTGTTGAACGCGCCCGTATCGGCCACGCCCACGACCCGCCCCGCATCGTTGATGCCGAGAGCCTGGCTGGTGTCGCCGCCGAGCGTGCCCAGGTCCTCCATCACTCCGTCGCGAACGAGGAAGGCGTGGAAGAGGTCGTCCGCCGTCACCGACTCGCCGACGACGTCGCCCCGCGCGTTGATGCCGCGGGCGCGGGCGAAGCCGCCGCCGAGCGTTCCCAGGTCCTCGATCACGCCGTGACGCCAGCGCACCGCGCGGCGGCTGGAGAGGGGAGCGCCCGGGTATGTGGAGGAGCCGGCGACGTCTCCGCCATCGCTGATGGCCAGGGCTTCGGTGAAGGCACCGCCGAGGCCCGGCAGCTCCGTCATCACCCCGTTCGCGTAGACGAAGGCGCCCACTCCACCCGCCGCCCGCCGCGCGCTGCCCACGACGACGCCCGCGTTGTTGACGGCGCGGGCCACGCTGGTCGCGCCCCCGAGGGTGCCGAGGTCCTTCACGGTCAGGGCGCCGCGGCGCCCGGGCCTCATGAGAAAGGCGTGCGACGTCGGGAGCACCGCCCCCGTGTCGGGGTCCAGGTTATACGCGAAGCCCACGATGTCGCCCCGGTTGTTGATCCCGAAGGCCTGGCTGTTCTCGTATCCGGGCACGGGAGGCAGGCTCCGCAGGCCATCGTCGTCGGCGATGAAGGCGACCGACTTGAAGTCACCGCTCGGGTAGCGGTCCGCGGTGTCGGCTTGGCCGACCACGACGCCCCGGTCGTTGATCCCGAATCCCACCGACGCGAAGCCGCCCAGAGTGCCCAGCACGCGCACGTGTCCCCGCGTCTTCACGTAGGCCACGTACCCGGTGCATCCGGGCAGGCAGAGGGCGCCCGTGACCTGCCCGCGGTTGTTGACGGCGTCCGCTTCGCTCACCTCCGTCTGCGTATCGCCGCGTGCGGCCGCGGCCATGGCGACGACGAGGCTCGCGGTGGCCGCCACGCGCGTCCACCGTCCGTGTCCGATCTTCATGCGGCACCTCCAGGCGGCACTCAAGCGGGTTCAGCGCGAGCGGTAGCGCTCGCGGTAGCGCAGCTTCAGCCGCCGATCCTTCAGGCGCACCTCGAGCTTGTGGCTCCGCCCCGGCGCGCCCGAGGACGGGGAGAAGCCCACGACGTATTGCGCTCCCAGCTCCTCGAGCATGCGGTCCAGCGCTCCGGCCAGCCCGCGGCCGGCGGACGTGAGCACCAGTCCCCCCGAGGCGTCGGCGAGGTGGGTGAGGAAGCTGCGCCCGGCCTGGGTGTCGGGAGCGCTGGGAGCGCGCTGATAGGTCCCGCCGCTGCGGGTGAAAGGCCCGACGCGGTAGCCGGGAGCGGCGGCCGCGAACGTAGACGGCACGAAGGGTATCGGGTAGATACCCACGTTGGCCGCCTCGACGGCGCGCGAGAGCTGCGTCTCCGTGACCGGGCTCCCGTAGTCCACGCCGTCGGAGAGGAGGATGAGCACGCTGCGCGGAGTCCCCTCGTCGGTGAGCTCCTCGATCGCCTTCGCGACCGCGGAGCGGATCACGGACGCGCCGTTGACGGGCCGGGCCGCGATCACGTCCGCGAGCAGCTCCGTCGGCTCGGTCTCCGGCCGCCAGAACCGGATGTCGGTATCGAAGGACATGATGATGCGGCGCCGGAGCCGCGGGACCTTCTCCAGCACGGCCAGGGCCGCGCGCTGCGCGTTCTGCAGCTCCGCGTCCATGCTCCCGCTGGTGTCGAAGAGGAGGGCCACGTCGAGCGCCGCTCCCTCGTCGGCGCCGCGCGAGAAGACCGAGATGGGCCGCGGGTATCCGTCTTCGCGCACCTCGAAAGCGGACTCGGGAAGATCGGCCACCACCTTCCCGGCCGGATCCGTGACGGTCACGGTGACGTAGACGAGGTCGAGCTGCGACTCGAAGATGGGGGGCGGGGAAGGCCGGGGCGCCTCCGCGCCGCCGGCCGCCACGGCGGCCGACAGCGTCATCGCGATCGAAACCGCTCGTGGCTTCACGGCCCACCTACCGAAGAGACAGCGTACTCCATCGCGAACCGCGGTCCCGCGCGCAGCAGGCGGCGCCGGAGCCCCTCGTATCCCTGCTCCCCCAGCACGAGGTCGGCCAGCACCGTGCGCACGGCGCGGCTGCGTCCGGCGAAGCGCACCATCCGGCGCGCGAAGCCCGGCGCGTAGAAGCGATCGTGCAGGGCCGCGGCCTTGAGCAGCTCACGGCCGAACGCCTCCAGCGCGCGCTCCGGATAGCGGCGGAGCGAGCCGTCCTCGCGCAGGGTCTCCGCCAGTACCTCCGCCGAGCGCAGCCCGTAGTAGATGCCCTCGCCCGTGATCGGATCGGCGAGGGCGGCGGCGTCGCCCACGAGGGCCCAGCGCTCGCCCGCGATCTCGAGCAGCGACCTGGGATCCGCGGTTGGGGACGGGATCGTGTGCGCGTAGCGCGGGGCCTCGTCGTCCACGAGGGCGGGGAAGGCGCGTGCGACTTCGGAGGACAGCCGGTCGAGGAGGCGCGCGGTGGGCACGCGGGCCAGGGGCGCGCAGATGCCGACCCCGACGTGGCCGGGCCGGGGGAAGAGCCACAGATACCCGAGGAGGTCGGGCGTGAAGCGGACCACCATCTCCGCGTCCCCGCGCGCAAACCATCCCGCCGCCATCATCAGCCGCGCGGGCGGCGTGGGCGAGGAGAGCGTGCGCCGCACGAGGCTCCCCGCGCCGTCCGCGCCCACCACGAAGTCGAAGGTCTCGTCACGCCCGCCCGAGGTGCGCACGCGGCCGGCCGAGTCGACGGCGATCACGCGCTCGGCCACGTGCGTGGCTCCGGCCGCGACCGCGCGGCGGAGCAGCCAGGCGTCGAGGGCCCGCCGCGAGGCGATGCCCACGGGCCGATCGAGGCGGACCTCGACGGAGTCGCCGGCACCGGAATCGAAGCGACAGCGATCGAGGAAGCGGACGGGCAGCGGGTCGTCGGTGGGTGCGGTCGGCAGCAGCCGAAGCGCCTTGGCGGTGAGCCCGCCTCCGCACGGCTTCTCGCGGGGATGGGAGGCGTCGAACACGACGGTGTGGGCGCCGTCGCGGGCGAGGCGGGCCGCGGCCAGCGCCCCCGCCGGGCCCGCGCCGACGACCGCCACCTTCATAGACTGGAGAGTCTAGCCCGCGGCCGCGCCCGCCGCTGCCACCACTTCCTCGGGCGTCGCGGTGGCCGTGCCCACCTTGCCGACCACGACACCCGCGGCCAGGTTCGCGAGCCGCGCCGCCTCCGGCAGCCCCGCCCCCGCGCAGCGGGCGAGACCGATGGTGGCGATGACGGTGTCGCCCGCCCCCGTCACGTCGAAGACCTCGCGCGCGGCGGTCGGGATGTGGAGGGGACGGCGGCCCGGCTCGAAGAGGGACATCCCCTGCTCGCCGCGGGTGATGAGGGCGGCCGCGCACTGGAGCCGGCGGAGGATCGTCTGGCCGGCGGTGAGGACGTCCGCCTCGGACCGGATGCGCACGCCCGTCGCCTGCTCCGCTTCGCCCTGGTTCGGCGTCACGAGGGCGACGCGGCGATAGAGGCCGAAGTGCGCGACCTTGGGGTCCACGAGGACGGGCACGCCCCGGCGGCGGGCCAGGGCCAGGACCGCCTTCATCACCGCGGGCGTGACGACTCCCTTGTGGTAGTCGGACAGGATCAGCGCGCCGCAGGAGGGCAGGACGGCCTGCACGCGCTGGAGCAGCGCGCGCTCGAGCGCGCCCGCCACCGGGGCCGAGGCCTCGCGGTCCGCCCGCACCACCTGCTGATGGTGGGCGATGATCCGCGTCTTCACCGTCGTGGGCCGGCCTTCGTCGGCGACGCTCAGCGCGTCTTCGACTCCCGCCTCCGCCAGGGCCGTGCGCACGCGCAATCCGGGCGCGTCGTCCCCGATGACGCCGGCCACCACCGCCTGCCCTCCGAGGGCGCGCACGTTGCCGGCCACGTTGGCGGCGCCGCCGAGGTGGAACGTCTCCGATGCGATCTCCACCACGGGGACCGGCGCCTCCGGCGAGATGCGGGCCACCTTGCCCCACAGGAACTGGTCCAGCATCACGTCGCCGAGCACGAGCACGCGGCCGCCGCGCATCGCCTTGAGGAGGGCACGCGCCCGCGAAGGGGAGAGGGTCATGGGGCCAGGGCCGCGCGCGCGCGCTGCCGCCGCAAGGCGTAGGGGATCGCGGCCACCAGCAGCGTGAACATGAGGATCTCGGAGTCGCCGAAATTGTATTCGAACAGTCCGGCCGCCATGAACGCGGCCAGGAAGGCGAGCGCGGCCACCGCCGCCCATCCCGCGCCCCGGCGCACCTCGCGCCAGGCGTCGCCCATGGCCGCGGCCACGAACCACAGCCACCAGGCGAGGCAGGGCAGCCCGCGCTCGGCGGCGATCTGCAGCGCGTTGTCGTGGAGGTGCGGCTGCAGCGCGTTCGGTGCCTGGGGCCAGCGGTACTCGGGATAGACGGCGAGGATGCGTCCGGGACCCTGGCCGAACACCGGCTTGTCCCGGATCATGTCGATGCCCGCCTGCCACATGTAGTAGCGGTCCACGCTGCTCGCGTCCGCGACGGTGAGGCGCCCGACCACGGGCGCCGGTCGCAGGATCACGAGCGCAGCCACCGCCGCCCCCAGGGCCCATAGGAGCTTCGGGGCGCGCAACACCGCGACGAGGCCCAGGCCCACGAGTGTCCCCAGCCAGGCGTTGCGCGTACGCGAGACCACGACGGCCCACGACGCGACGGGGACGACGAGGAGCGCGAGCGCGGTGCTGGTGGCCGGCCCCGGCCAGGGTCCGCGCGAGAGCGCGACGTACGCGCCGCCCGCGGCCAGCCCGGCCACGAACAGCCGCTCCGCCTCGACCGCGAACAGGTCGAGGGCCTGGCAGGCCGTCACCGCGCACAGGCCGGCGACGAGCACGGCCAGCGCGCGCCCGTCGTGGGAAGAGGGGCGGAGGAGCGGGCCGGGCAGGAACGCGAGCCGCGCGGCCGCGATGACCAGGACGGCCATGACGAGCCCCGACGCGGTCATGTAGTGGCCGAGGAAGCTGTGCGGACGATTGACAAGCGTGTCGTAGCCGAGGAAGTAGTACTCGAGCAGGACGCCCGCGGCCAGGGCGAGCCCGCCCAGGAGGGCCGCGTCGAGGATGCGCTCGCGGTCCCGCTCGGGAGTGAGCGCCTCCACCGAGAGGTAGAAAAGGGCGAAGAGCACGAGCTTCTTCGCGCTGTCGTGCGAGGTGAGGGGATCGGGAGAGAAGGCGGCGGAGAGCAGCGTCCACACCGTGAAGGCGAGGATGGGCCCGTCGAGGGGGCTGCGCTCCAGGCGCGTGTGCCCGCGCAGGAGTCGCACGAGGAAGACGAGGACGGCCAGGGAGAGCCCGACGCTCTGCGCGGCGAAGATGGAGACGGGGCAGGTGGCCGCGATGGCGGCCATGAGGCCGAGCTGCAGCCGGTCGAGGCGGCCCAGCTCAGGCCTCGACGGTCGCTTCCTCGGGCAGCATGATCGGGATGTCGTCGCGGACGGGGTACACCCTCTTGCACTGCCCGCAGCGCAACCCTGCGCCGTCCTTCACGACCTCGACCGGGGTCTTGCACACCGGACAGGCCAGGATCTCCAGAAGATCGGGATGGATCGCCATGGAGGCGAGTCTATCGCACCCCCCCGCGCCTTCGGTAGGCCGCGCTCGGCCCCGCGCGGCCGCCGCGACCGGCGTGGTACGTTCAGGACGAGGGCCGAGGGATGCGGGAGACGGGAGCCGCCGCGCGCCGGCGGCGCAAGGAGATGAAGCGCCTGGCCGCCGAGCGCGAGCCCCTGTCCGCGCGCCGCGCCTACCGGGCGGCCCAGGAGGTCCTCGAGCAGGGCCTCAAGCTCTGGAAGACCGCCGACAACAAGACCCGCCTCGCCCTCATGCTCCTCGGTCCCCTGAACTTCCTGCTCCTGGCCCTGATCGCGAACGGCGACATCTTCGGGGCCATACCCCCGCCGGAGCGCGTGCCCGTCGCGATCGGCGTCATCGTGTACGCCGCCCTGGTGATGACGATGTTCCTGCTCGCCATCGGCACCCTCCGCCCGGAAGAGGCGGAGCCGCCCATCGCGCATGGGCGGAGGGCGGGCGACGCCAAGCCTCCGGTCGGCATCCGGCACTACGAAGACGTGTTGCGCTGGGACCTCGGCGACTACCAGCGCGCCTGGCAGCGCGTGACGCGCTCCCAGCTCCTCGAGGAGATGGCGGAGCAGGCGCACGGGGTGGCGGAGGCGAACCAGCGCAAGTTCCGGACCCTGCACCACCTCTACATCGGTCTCCAGGTGATGACGGGGCTCGCGGTCACTCTCATCGTGGCCATCGCGGCGACGGTGATGCTGACGGGCGACCCGGAGCGCATCAAGTTCAAGGGCGGCTTCACCCTCACCGTCCCCGCCCTTGGCCGCTCCCCGGCCGCGGCGCCTGTGTCCGCGGAGGGAGGGGAAGCGAGCGCGGAAGCGGGCGCGGCGGGGAAGGCTGCGGACGCCGGCTCTCGCGACTGGACGCGCTTTCCGCCCGTCGTCGATCGGACGACGAGCGAGGAGATCGTCGCCCTCGGCGACGTCCACGGGGCGTACGACCGCCTGCTCCATCTCCTCCAGGTCGGCGGCATCGCACGCGCGGACGCGAAGGCCAAGGGAGGCTATGCCTGGGCGGGGGGAAAGCGGACTCTCGTCTCCGTGGGCGACCTCATCGACAAGGGCCCGCAGTCCCTCGAGGTCCTCGACCTCATGATGAGCCTGCAGGCGGGCGCGCGCGAAGCGGGCGGCGACGTGATCGTGACCCTGGGCAACCACGAGGCCGAGTTCCTGGCCCGGCCCGGAAAGAAGGAGAAGACGGAGGATTTCGAGAAGGAGCTGGAGAAGCGGGGCATCGACCTGCACGACGTCGCGGCCGGACGCAACGACTACGGCCGGTTCCTGCGGAACCTGCCCATGGCCGCGCGCGTGAACTCCTGGTTCTTTGCGCACGGGGGCTCCACGTCCGGGATGAGCCTCGCCCAGATTGGCGATCACTTCCGCGCCGTCGTCGACTCCGGGAAATGGAAGAACCCCTTCCTCATCGGCGACGACTCGCTCCTGGAAGCGCGCAAGTGGTGGAAGGGGGACACGGACGACAAGGACCTCGCCGCGCTGCCCGCCGCCCACATCGTCTTCGGTCACGACCCCGGCGCCTTCAAGGACAAGGGCACCATCCAGACCAAGGGCGGGCGTCTCTTCCTCATCGACGTCGGGATGACTCCCGACTTCGACTACTCGAAGGGAGCCCTCCTCCTCATCGACCGCAAGGACGGCCAGGACGTGGCGACGTCGCTGGACGCGTCCGGAGCGCGGAAGGAAGTCTGGCGGGGGCCGGCCCCGCACGGTTCGTGAAGTTCGCCGCCCTCGTCCTGGATTTCGACGGCCTCATCCTCGACACGGAGACCCCGATCTTCGAGGAGTGGCAGGCCACGTTCCGCGCGCGCGGCCACGACCTCGGGATGGACGTCTGGCAGCACGCGCTGGGCACTCACGGGACCTACGACCCCTGCGTGCACCTGAGCCAGCTGGGGGAGACCTTCGACCACGACGAGATGCGGGCGGAGATGAAGACGCGGATCCTCGCGCGCTGCGAGACGATGCCCCTCCTGCCCGGCGTGCGCGGGCGGGTGGAGGAGGCGCGCGCGGCCGGGCTCAAGACCGCCGTGGCTTCCAGCAGCTCGTCGCTCTGGGTCGAAGGCTGGCTCGAGCGCCACGGGATCCGCGCCCTCTTCGACACCGTCTGCTCGCGCGACCACGTGGAGCGCGTGAAGCCGGCGCCGGACTTGTTCCTCCTCGCGGCCACGCGCCTGGACGTCACCCCCGGGCGCTGCGTGGTGTTCGAAGACTCGCCCAACGGCATCCGCGCCGCGCGCGCGGCCGGCATGCGCTGCGTGGCCGTCCCCAACCCCGTCACCTGCGTGCTGCCCATGGAGGGCGCGGACCTCGTCCTGCCCTCGCTGGACGCGCGTTCGCTGCCCGAGATCCTCGACGCGCTCTCTCGCGCGTAGCAGCCACACACTCCCGAGGGTGGCCGCTGGCGCAGCCACACACTCACGTTGGTGGCCGCCAGAGGGCGGACCTGCCCTGGCCACGCGGGCGGCTAAGCTCTCCTCCGCCTCAAGCGCCGCCGCACACGGCGCCGGGGCGGCGCTTCCCGCCCCCACCGGCCGGATCTCTCCCGCCGGCCTCCTGTCACACTCTGGAGGAGTCATGCGGGTGCAGTTCGTGGAGAAGGTCAACGGGCCCGAGCGGCTCGTGTGCGATGCGGAGATCCTCTTCGACGAGGATCCCCTGGCCGGGATGAAGCTGGTCGGCTTCTCCCTCTGGCGCAGCACGGACGGCGACGTGTACGTCACGTTCCCGTCGCGCGCGTTCGGCGCGGGCACGGAGCGCAAGTACTTCGACTACCTGCGCTCGGCGGAGGGCCTGTCCGCCGAGGTCAAGCGCGTGAAGGACTGGATCCTGGGCGAGTACCGCGCCACGCGCGCGGCCTAGGACACGCAGCGGCGCGCCGGGGGCGCGAAAAGGCGCGCGTCCCCGGCGTCTTTGACTCGTTCGCTCAGCGCGTGTGAGAATCATTCTCTTGGGAGTGACCACATCCTGCTGACCCTTCTGCTCGCGCTCGCCGTCGCCCGTCCTCCTGCCGCCGATCGCGCCGCCGACCGCGCCTCGGCCTACCTGCACTACAGCCTCGCCCTGCAAGCCCGCCTGGCCGGCGACATGGACGAGGCCCTGGCCGAGCTGCGCAAGGCGCAGCGGCTCGACCCGCAAGCAGGAGAGATCCGGGCGGACGTCGCGCGTCTGCTCCAGCAGACGGGCAAGACCGCCGAGGCACTGGCCGAAGCGGAGGCGGCGGTGAAGGCGGCGCCGGCGAGCTCGGAAGCGCACCTCATCCTGGCCCAGCTCCGCCACATGCAGGCGCAGACCGAGAACGACGAGAAGGCGCTCCGACAGGCCGCGGTCGAATACGAGCGGGTGATCGAGCTCGCCCCCACGGACGCGGCCACCCTCCTCATCCTGGCCAGCAACGTCTATCCGCAGCTCCAGGAGGCCGACAAGTCCATCGCGGCCTGGAAGCGGTTCCTGGACGTCAGCCCGGGCAGCTTCGAGGCCTACGTCCAGCTCGGCTCGCAGTACCTGGCCAAGGGCGACGCGGACAACGCGGCCGCCGCGCTGCAGAAGGCGGTGGAGCTCGACCCGTCTTCCTTGCGCGCCTACCAGGCCCTCGCCGAAACGTACGCGCGCGCGCAGCAGAACGACCAGGCGATCCTGAACTACCGCAAGGCGCTCGAGCTGGAGCCCAAGAACGTCCGCCTGCACCTGGGCCTGGGCGAGGTGCTCGCGCGCGCCCGCCGCCATCCGGAGGCGCTCAAGGAAGCGGAAGCCGTCCTCGCCGCCGACCCCAAGAACCGCTTCGGCCTCGACCTGCAGGCCCGCGCCCTGCGCGACATGCGCGAGTTCGACAAGGCGGGGGCCAGCGCGGAAGCGCTTCTCGCCCAGGACCGTAACGACCTCAAGGCCGCGTACCTCAAGGTGACGATCCTCGAGGGCCGCCGCGACTTCGCGGGCGCGGCCAAGGCGCTGGAGACCCTGCTGGCCCGCTCCCGGGCGGGCGAGGCGGAGGCGGACGCGGCCGGCACCGACCGCGTGTTCCTGGTCCACCTGGCCTTCGCCTACCAGCAGCTCGAGCGCCATCGCGAGGCCGCGGACGCGTTCGGCCGCGCCGTGGCCACCGGCGAGCCCGCGGATGCGAACCTCCTGGGGCAATACGTCGAAGCGCTCCTCCTGGCCAAGGACGAGGCCAAGGCGCTGACCGAAGTGCGGGCCGCGCGCGGGCGCTTCCCGGACGACCCGGAGCTGGCGGCGGTGGAGGCGAACGTCCTGCGCACGCGCGGCGACGTGGACGCCGCCGTGGCCGCGATCGAGAAGCTGCGGCTCAAGTCGCCCGACGACGTGAACGTCCTCGTGGCCGTGGCCGACTTCTACCAGAAGGCCAAGCGCTACTCGGACGCCGAGCGTACGCTGCGCCATGCGCGCGAGGTGGAGCCCAAGAACCTGCGCATCCTGTTCCAGCTCGGCGCGGTGCTGGAGCGGCTCAAGCGCAGCGACGCCGCGGAAGCGGTATTCCGCGAGGCTCTCGGCGTCGAGCCGGACTCCGCCCCCGTCCTCAACTATCTCGGCTACATGAATGCCGACCGCGGCGTGCGCGTGGACGAGGCCTTGCAGCTCATCGAGAAGGCGATCGCGCTCGACCCCGAGAACGGCGCCTACCTCGACAGCCTGGGCTGGGCCCTGTACCGGCTGGACCGCATCGACAAGGCCGAGCTGTTCCTGCGGCGCGCCGTGGACAAGCCGGGCGCCAACGCGGTCGTGCTCGACCACCTGGGCGACGTTTTGCGCCGCCGGGGCTCCGTGCGCGAGGCCGTCGAATACTGGCGCAAGGCCCTGAAGGCCGAGGACGACGGCGAAGACCTCGATCGTGCCGTCGTCGAGCGGAAGATCCGCGAGGCCCAGGCCAGCTTGAATGACGCGGCCCAGGTCAAGCGACCCTAGCCGGGCCCGCGTTCCCCGGCTCGTCCTCGCCGCCGTCGCCGCCGCCTCCGTATCCTGCGCGGCGCCGCTGGCCGTTCCCCCCGCCGCGATGGTCGAGCAGGCGCGCGTCGTACCGTCCTACAGCGCGCGCCTCGGGGTCAGCTTGCGCGGCCCGGAGCTCCGCGCGCGGACGCGCGTCCTCCTGGCCTTCCGGCGGCCCGACGGCCTGCGCATCGAGATACCGGGGCCCACCGGCGCCCGTCTCGTGGCGGTGGCGCGCGGGGACCAGCTGTGGGCCGTGTTCCCCGGGGAGCGGGCCATCTACTCCGGAGCGGCGCGCGCCGAGGATCTCGAATCGCTGCTCGGGGTCGCGCTCTCTCCGGCGGAGGTGATGGACCTCCTCACCGGCGTGCGCTCGCCGCGTGTCCGCGAGTACCGCGTGCGTTGGGGCGCGTCCCTTCCGCGCCAGATCGACGCGACCCTGCCCGACGGCGCGCGGCTCAAGGCCACCGTCGAGGACGCCCAGGCCCCGGCCACCACGCTCGGCGAGTCCGCGTTCACCGAGCCGCCACACGCGGGATATCGGTCCGTGGACGCCGACCAGGCACGTGCCCTCTGGAGCGCGCGCTGATGGGGCGATCCGGCACGGCCCTCCACCTGCGGGCGCACGCGAAGGTCAACCTTGCGCTCGAGGTGCTCGGCGTGCGCGAGGACGGCTACCACGAGCTCCGGACCCTCTTCCAGACGATCTCGCTCCACGACGACATCACCCTGCGACCGCAGGGCAGGGGCGTCACCATCTGCTGCGACCACCCCGCCGTTCCCACGGACGAGACGAACCTGGCCGTGCGCGCCGCGCGCGACCTTCAGCGCTTCGCCCGCGTGACCCAGGGCGTGGAGATCACGCTGAAAAAGCGGATCCCCGTCGCGGGGGGGCTCGGGGGCGGCAGCTCCGACGCCGCCGCCGTGCTCATGGGCCTCGACCGGCTCTGGCGGCTCGGGTTGGGAGCGCCCGGTCTCCTTCCCCTGGCGCGGCGGCTGGGGGCGGACGTGCCGTATTTCCTGATCGGCGGGACGGCGCTCGGCCTGGCCCGCGGCGACGAGGTCTATCCGCTCTGGCGGCAGGTACGCGGCGACGTGGTGATCGTGGACGCCGAACGTCCCCTTTCCACGGCCGCCGTCTTCCGCCGGCTGGACGCGAGTTTGACACCGCGGGACGGGGCGAATAGAATCTTTCGCTTTATATCGAGTGACTTGGCGGGCCATGGGACGGCGTTCCCCATCCTGTCCAACGACCTCGAGCGACCGGCCTTGGAGGAGGCACCCGACCTGGCGGCTCGGGTCGGCCTCATCCGGGGTATTCTGATTCGAGAGGGAGCCCTGATGGCCTCACTCTCGGGGAGCGGGGCGTCGTACTTCGGCCTGTTCGACGACCCCGAAAGGGCCCGCAAGGCCCAGTCGCGGCTGGTGGCGCGCGGGCTGAAGGCCCTGCGCGGCCGGACGCTCTCCTTCGATCAGTATCGCCGGCTGTGGGCGCAGCCGGCGCGGGTGCGCGCTCGAGGTCTGGACCAGGGAAGGAGCGGACAACATGGAGATCACAGACGTCAAGGTCATCCCGGTCGATGACGAGAAGCTCAAGGCGTTCGTATCCATCGTGTTCGATCAGTGCTTCGTCGTGACGGACATCAAGATCATCCACGGGCCCAAGGGGCTGTTCGTCTCGATGCCGAGCAAGAAGCGGAAGGACGGGACGTTCAAGGACATCGCGCATCCCTTGAACAACCAGATGCGCCAGTATCTCGAGGAGAAGGTGCTCAGCGTCTACCGGCAGCAGGTGGGCGCGGGCGGTGACAAGACGGGCGGGGCGATGGGTGCTCCGGCCGGAAGCGCGACGACGGGCGCGGACAGCGCGGGCGGGGGAGGCGAACCGGGCGGAGGGCCCTCGACGGAGCCTCACTCGTAGGCGCCGGTTGGGGCGTCGCCAAGCGGTAAGGCACGGGGCTTTGAACCCCGTATACGAAGGTTCGAATCCTTCCGCCCCAGCCAATCGGGCGCGTGGTGGTGGAGGGAACAGGGCCGCGATGTTGCGGCGTGGAAACGAATGTCGCGCGAATTGCGGGTGTTCACCGGTACCGCGCACCCCACCCTGGGGGAGGCGATCGCTCGCTCGCTGAGCGTTCCCCTGGGCCGCGCCCACCTCGCCCGCTTCTCGGACGGCGAAGTCTGGTTCCAGATCCAGGACAACGTGCGCGGCGCGGACGTGTTCGTCGTGCAGCCGACGGGCCCGCCCGTCAACGAGAACCTGATGGAGCTGCTGGTGATGCTGGACGCGTTCAAGCGCTCCAGCGCCAGCCGCGTCACCGCCGTCATTCCGTATTACGGGTACGCGCGGCAGGACCGCAAGGACAAGCCACGGGTGCCGATCTCGGCCAAGCTGGTGGCGGACCTCCTCTCCAGCGCGGGCACGGACCGCGTGCTCACGATGGACCTGCACTCCGCGCAGATCCAGGGCTTCTTCAACACGCCGGTGGACCACCTCTTCGCCGCGCCCGTCATCATCGACTACATCTCCCGCCTCAAGCTGCCGCGTCTCACCGTGGTCTCTCCCGACGCCGGGGGCGTGGAGCGCGCGCGTGCCTACGCCAAGCGGCTGGATGCGTCGCTGGCCATCGTCGACAAGCGCCGCGAGAGCCCCAACGTGGCCGAAGTGCATCACGTGGTCGGCGAGGTGGACGGACGCACAGCCATGGTCGTCGACGACATGGTGGACACGGGGGGAACGCTGGCCAAGGTCGCACACGCCCTGAAGGAAGCGGGCGCGCGCGAGGTCCTGGCCTCCGCGTCGCACGCCGTGCTGTCGGGCAAGGCCATGGAGCGCATCGAGGAGAGCCCGCTGAGCCAGCTGATCGTGACCGACTCCATACCGCTGAGCGACGAGAAGCGGCGGTCGCCCAAGATCGTCATCCTTTCCATCGCCGAGCTGATGGGGAAGGCCATCCGCAACATCCACGAGGAGGCGTCGGTCACCAGCCTGTTCGTGTAGCCAGAAGAGAGAAAGAGGAGCAACTTTCCGATGCCTGAAATCGTGGTCGCGGCCCAGAACCGGACCGAGACCGGCAAGAACGTCAACCGCCGTCTGCGCGTGAAGGGGCTCATCCCCGGCGTGCTATACGGCAGCGCCAAGAAGCCCGTGCCGGTGTCCGTCTCCCCCAAGGAGATCGGATCCATCCTCCGCAGCAAGACGGGCGAGAACACCCTGTTCGACCTGGAGCTCGACGGATCGCGGCGCAAGGTGATCCTCAAGGAGTTCCAGCTCGAGCCCCTGAAGGGGCACCTCCTGCACGCCGACTTCTACGAGGTCGCGCTGGACAAGGAGCTCCAGGTCAACGTGCACGTCGAGCTCGTGGGAACGCCCGTGGGCGTGAAGGTCCAGGGCGGCATCGTGGACTGGGTGACGCGCGAGCTGGAAGTCGAGTGCTTGCCTTCGGACATCCCGGAGAGGATCACGGTCGACATCAGCAACCTCGAGATCGGCAAACACGTCCGCGTGGCCGAGATCAAGGCGCCGGACAAGGTCAAGATCCTGACCGAGCCCGACATCGTGATCGCGCACGTCGTCGCGCCGCGCGCGGAGGAAGTCGCGGTGGTGGCGGAGGCGGCTCCGGCGGCGGAGGGTGCGGCGGCCGAGCCCGAGGTCATCAAGAAGGGCAAGGCGGTGGCGGAGGGCGAGACGGCAGAGGAGCCCAAGGCCGCGGAGAAGCCCGACAAGAAGGCCGAGAAGAAGGAGAAGAAGTAGCCGACGAGACAGGCGTCAGGCGCGCCATGCGCCTGGTGGTGGGTCTGGGGAACCCGGGCGAGCGCTACCGCCGGACCCGCCACAACGCCGGCTTCATGGTGGTGGACGCTCTCGCCGCCCGGGCCGGGGTGACGCGCTGGCGGGACGAGGCGGACTCCCTCGTCACGGAAGCGGAGGTGGGCGGCGAGGAGGCGCGTCTCGTCAAGCCGCTCACCTTCATGAACCGCAGCGGCATCGCGGTGGCCCGCCTGCTCGACGCGACGGGCGGCACTCCGGCCGACCTCATCGTGGTCGTCGACGACGTGGCCCTCGAGCTGGGCACGCTGCGCGTGCGCGAGCGCGGCACCCATGGCGGCCAGAACGGGCTGCGCTCCCTGATCGACGTGCTGGGGACGGACGAGTTCGTCCGCCTCCGCATGGGCGTGCGCAAGGGCGACCTGCCGGATGACCTCGCCGGCTACGTCCTCGCGGAGTTCCCGCCGGAGGACGTCCTCGTCGTCCACGAGGTGGTCGGTCTCGGCGCGGACGCGGTGACCTGCATCGTCAAATACGGCGCGGTGGAGACGATGAACAGGTTCAACGGCCCCCGGGTGTAATCCGCAGGCTCATCCCGCCGACTGCCGACCGCTACTTCCCGCCTGTCAAACACTGAGGTTGCATGGTCGACCTGAGCGGGGCCTGTGTCGGTGCAGGCCATTTCGGGATGAGGCCCGACACCGGAGCGTAGGCGCGCAATGGGCCCGCGGTAATAGGTTCCAGCGCGCCGGAGCGTCCCCGCGAAGGCGACCATGCAGCCTCGGAGCGATACAGGCGGGCCGTCCGGGGGGGGCCGTTCGTCGGATGGCGCGATTCGGGTTACAATCGCGGGTCGTCTACACATACTCCTTGCTCCCATTAGGCGCCCTTCGGGCCCGACCGGGGCTTCAGATCCATAAGGAGGATCAACGACGTGAGCGATCGAACCTACGAAGTGTTGTTCATCGCCGACCCTAACCTGTCGGAGCCCGACGTCGACAAGCTGACGGAGACCGTCCAGGGCTACGCGGAGAAGGAAGGCGCCAAGACGCAGAAAGTCGAGAAGTGGGGCAAGAAGCGCCTCGCCTACGACATCAAGAAGCACCGCGAGGGCTACTACGTGCTCCTCGTCGTCGACGGCAAGCCGGAGATGGTGAAGGAGCTCGAGCGCCGCATGCGCGTGACCGACGGCGTGGTGAAGTTCATCACCGTGCGCGTCGACGAGGACCTCAAGAAGGCCGAGCGCCGCAAGGGGCAGCGCGCGGTCGAAGACGAGAAGAAGCGGGCGAAGGGCATCGTCGACCGCCCGGACCGCGACCGTGACCGCGACGACCGCGACCGTGGCGACCGCGGCGACCGTGGTGACCGTGGCGACCGCCGTGACCGTGGCGACCGCTCGGTGGAAGGCGAGGGGGTGGTCTGATGGGCTTCGGTGGAGGCGGGCTCCGCGGTGGCGGAGGCGGCGGCGGACGAGGCGGCCCGGGCGGTGGACGTGGTGGTCCTGGCGGTGCCGGCGGCCGCGGGGGCAAGGACGCGGGCAAGCGCTACTTCTTCCGGCGCCGGAAGGTCTGCAAGTTCTGCGCGGACAAGATCGACTACATCGACTACAAGGACGTGAAGCTCCTCTCCGGGTTCGTGCCCGAGCGGGGCAAGGTCCTGCCGCGCCGGATGTTCGGGACCTGTGCCGAGCATCAGCGCAAGCTCACCCTGGCCATCAAGCGGGCGCGCAACATCGCGCTCCTGCCTTTCGCCGCGGACTGAGGCGGAAGCGAAGCGGGGGCGGCGCGTGCCGCCTCCGCCCTTCGGAGCTGGGCCGATGCCCGAATCCCTGACCGCGCCCGTTCGAGAGAGACCCGAGCCTCGCACGGGCGGGGCCCTGGGCGCCGCCTTGTTCTCGGCCCTCATGTTCGGGGCGTTCGTGCGATTCTCCCTGCTCTTCCCGTTCGCGCTTCTGGCGCCGTTCCCCCTGCTGGTGGTCCGCCTGCGGCACGGCATGGTGCCGGCCCTTCTGGGCACGGTGTCGGCGGCCGCGCTCGTCGGCTCGATCGTCGGGGGCGGGGCCGGGCTCATGTACCTCATGCTCGTGGCCCCGGCGCTGCTGATCGGTGAGTCGATGGCGCGGGGCCGCGGGATGCTGCGCGGATGCGGATGGGCCTTCGCTCTGCTCGCCCTCGAGGTCGGCGGCGCGCTCGTCTTCAACAACGACGAGATGCGCGCGATCGCGCTGGCCTCCCTCGAGCATTCGCGGTCGCCGGAGTTCCTGGAGGGGATGCGGGCGAGCATGCCGCCGGAACAGGTGGACGCCTTCGTCGAGCAGGCCACCACCGCCTACGAGGCGATGCAGGTGGTGTATCCCGCCGCCTACGTCATCCTCGTCGCCATCTTCGTCCTGATCAACGCGTCCCTGCTGCGGCTCTACCTGCGCCGCCGCGATCCGGGCTGGCTGGACGCGGGGGAGTTCGAGGGCGTGCGCTGGCCGTTCGTCCTCGCCATCGCTTTCGTGGCCCTGGGTCTGGCCGTGCTCTCGCCCCTGCTGCGGCCCTTCGCCTACAACGGCCTGCTCGTCGTGGCCTTCTTCTTCGGGCTGCAGGGGCTGGCCGTCGTCTCCTTCTACGCCCAGCGCCTGGCCGCGCCCCCGCTGCTGCGGGCGGCCGTCCTCGTGCTGGTGCTCATCAACCCGTGGGCGCCGCAGATCCTGTCCCTCATCGGGCTGTTCGACATCTGGTTCGATTTCCGCAAGTGGGCCGAGCCCCCGGAGGCTCGCGCCTGAGTTCGTTCCCAACACAGGTAGCCCCTGGCGCTACCGCTCGGAGGATTCGCCGTGGAGGTCATTCTCAGGCAGGACGTCGACAAGCTGGGTCGGCGCGGAGACGTCGTCAAGGTGGCGGAGGGCTACGGCCGCAACTTCCTCCTGCCCCGCGGGCTGGCCATGCAGGTGAGCGAAGCGAACAAGGCCATGATCGCCAAGGAGCGCAAGGCGCACGAGCTGCGCCTGGCCAAGGAGAAGGCGGAGTTCCAGGCCGTGGCCGACCGCATCGCCTCCCTGCGCTACATCGCCCCGCGCAAGGTGGGCGAGAACGACGTGCTCTACGGCTCGGTGACGTCGGGCGACATCGCGGACTTCCTCAAGGGCAAGAGCGTCGACCTCGACAAGCGCAAGATCCAGCTCGAGGAGCCGATCAAGAAGCTCGGCGAGCACGAGGTCGCGATCAAGCTCCACCCCGAGGTGTCGGCGAACCTGCGCGTGCTCGTCACCAAGGAAGGCTGATTCCGTAGCGGCCGGAAGCCGCCGGAGCTAGGCGTGTCGATGCCGCTCCGGCAGCCCGAACCGCTTTGCCGTCTCGCCTTCGGCGTCGAACTCGATCACCACCGCCGGCTCGCTGCCGACCACCCAGGCGTCGTGGCCGGGCTCGATGACGAAGACGCGCGGGGCCGTGAACTCGAACCCGCAGCGGTCCGCGTATTCACCCTTGATCTGCCCCTGGGCCAGGAAGCCGACGTGGGCGTGCAGGCAGTGGTCGGTGCCCGTGATCGGCTTCATGTGCGTCGACCAGCGGAAGCCGGGCGGGTAGATCGCGCGCTTCACCCGCCCGTTTCCCGCCTTGACCACGTCGAGCTGGACCCCGCCGACTTCGCGATGATCCGCGCCCTCGATAGAGGCCCGTAGCGCTTCCATGCGTCCCCCCTTCAGCGCTTCAGCTCGTCGTAGATCACCCCGATGTTGAGCTTCACGCGGTCGGGGTTGTTCGCGTAGCCGGCGTAGGTCGCGGGCAGGGTGTACTCCGCCGCCGCGGCCTCCACGGTCTTGCCCGCCTTCATCTCCGCCTGTACCCAGGCCAGGAAGTCCTTGTTGAAGCGCGCGTATTCGTCGAGGTCGGCCCAGGTCATGAGCGTGCTGTGGCCGGTGATAACGGTGTCCACGCCCTTGATGGTGGAGTGCGCCTTCGCGAGCGTCTCGCCGATGAGCACGCCGCTGCCGCCGTTGTTGCCGTCCAGGAGGGGCGGGCCCTTGCGCGCGAAGATGTCGCCGGCGTGCATGACGTGGAGGGCGGGGAAGACCACGAAGGCGTCGCCGTTCGTATGTCCGCGCCCGAAGTAATAGAGGTCCACCTGGTCCGCGCCCTTGGCCAGGGTCAGCGTGTCCTTGAACGTCCGCTTCGGCATCCCCTTGCCGCCGCTCGTCTGGAAGACGTTGGGGCCCACGGCGGCGGGCGGCACGCCCGTGGGAACGATCATCTTGTCCATGTTCGCCTTGGTGTTCTCGTGGGTGACGATGTCCACGGTGGCCGGGAACTCCACGTTGCCGCTGACGTGGTCGCCGTGGGTGTGGGTGTTGATGATGGTGGTCACCGGCTTGGGCGTGAGCTCCTTGATCTTGTCGAGGATGGGCTGGCCCCAGCCGGGCAGCTTGGTGTCCACGACCACCACGCCGGTCGTGCCCACGAACACGGCCGTGTTCCCGCCGCCTCCCTTGAGCATGAAGAGGTTGTCCTTGATCTTCTCGACCTCGACCACCTTGGGCCCCGGCGTCGGGGAGGCGGCGGGCGGGGCCTGGTAGGCGGACACCGCGAGCGCGCCCGCGCCGACGGCCATCACCGTTCCCAACACGACGTGTCGATTCATCCATGCCTCCTTGCGCGCGGCCCGGGGCCGGCGCGCTACGGGAAGAGCAACCGCTGCACGAACCAGAACGATCCGGCCCCGACGACACCGATCGATCCCGCGAACGCGAGACGCCGGCTCACGACTTCGCTGCGCGCCCGCAGCGCGGCCAGCGCCGACGCCACGGTCACGACCACCAGGAGCTGCCCGATCTCGACCCCGAGATTGAACGATACCAGCGACAGGCCCAGCGCGCGGGGCGGCAGCTCCATCTCGCGCAGCACGCTTGCGAAACCGAATCCGTGGATGAGGCCGAAGGCGAGCGCGATCCACGCCCGCAGGTCGCGGCCCTGGCGCACGAGCAGGTTGTCCACCCCGACGTAGACGATGCTGAGCGCGATGGCGGGCTCGACGATCCGCGCCGGCGGGCTCACCACCCCGAGCACGGCCAACGACAGGGTCAGGCTGTGGGCGAGCGTGAACGCGGTCACGACCAGCGCGAGCTGGCGGAGGGAGCCTCCGAGGAGGAGCAGGCCGACCAGGAACAGGAGGTGGTCCGGGCCGACGAGGATGTGGTGGATGCCCGCGGGCAGGAAGCGGGCGGCCACGGCCAGCGCCCCCTGGCGCGTCCCCGCGAAGTATTCGAACGTGGTGTGCTCGCGATCGAGGATGGCCTGGGCCTTCAGCGCCCCCCCGTCGTAGACGTTGAGGAACGTCTGGTGCTTGGGATCGTAGGGAAACATCACCGTGCGCATGCGCACGACGCCGGCCGCCCTCTCCGTGGCGCAGGAGAAGCGAAGGCGCACCGATTGCTGATCGGGGGCGGCGGAGGGCGCGCCCGCGGACGCGCAGGAACGGACGCGGCCGTCCGTCGCGATCTCGAACCGGGGCGAGAGAAGCGATGACAGCGCCGTGGCCCGCTTCGCGATGACACCGGCATCGAGCCGGTCCTCCGGATCGTCGATCTCGAGATCGTGCGCGAGGTCGAAGACATGGGCCACGACGGTGACGTCCACCGCGCGGTCGCCGAGCGCGACGTCGACGTAGCTGAACGGCGCCGGGTGCGCGGCCGCGGGCGCGGCCACGGCCAGCGTGCCCAGGATCACCAGCGCTACGGCCCGCATCGGCGGGGATGGTAGCAGGATGCTATCGTTCCCGCGCGCGCGGAGGACGCTCATGAGCCTCGAGCGGGCCCTGTCCGACTCGTTGGTTCGATTCCTCACCCGGGAGGTGAGGAGCTACCAGCGCCGCATTCCGAACAACCTCGACAACCTGAAGAAGCACATCCGGCCCGGGGACGTGCTCCTGGTCGAAGGGAAGTCCCGTGTCGCCCAGATCATCAAATACGTCACGCAGAGCTCCTGGTCGCACTCCACCATCTACGTCGGCGAGCACCCGGTCCGGGCGGGCGGGCCGCAGGCGGACCGTTTTCGCGAGCTCTACGGGGAGGAGGCCCGCCACCTCGTCATCGAGGCCGACCTCGACCACGGCGTCTTCCCGGTCCCCCTCGCCAAATACGTCGACTACAACGTCCGCGTCTGCCGGCCCTATTGCCTCACGGACGAGGATCGCGACCGGGTGGTGGACGAGGTCGTCTCCCACATCGGCGACCAATACGACCGGCGGCAGCTCGTCGACCTCGGACGTTACTTGACCCCCTTCCACCTCCTCCCCGGCCGCTGGCGGCGCAAGGCGTTCTTCTCCGGCCAGAGCGATTCGCGCGCCGTGATCTGCTCGAGCCTGATCGCGCAGGCCTTCCTGGGCGTGCGCTATCCGATCCTGCCCGTGCTCCCGGGCAGCGTGGGCGAAGAGAAGGCCGACGGGCTCTATCCCTGGGGCACGCGTATCCGCAGCCCGCATCCGCGGCTCGTCCTTCCGCGGGACTTCGACCTCTCGCCCTACTTCCGGATCGTGAAGTTCAACTCGGTCGAGGAAGGGCCGTTCGAATATCAGCGGCTGGAGTGGCTGGACCCGGTCGCGACGGCGCCTGCAGGAAACTCGAAGCGTGGACGGTGAGGGAAATCACGTGACGGCAGGCCGCGCCGCGGAGTAGGATTCCTTCCCTCCCCATCGAGGATCCTTGGCCACAGACGTCGTCTCCCAGGAAAACCGCACGCTCCCCCACAACGCGGAGGCGGAGAGGACCGTCCTCGGCGCCGTCCTCGTCGACAACCAGGCCTTCAACTCCGCGGCCGAGATCCTCTCGCGCAACGATTTCTACCGCGAGGCCCACCGGCGCGTGTTCGACGCCATGGCCGCCCTGGCCGAGCGCAGCCAGCCCATCGACCTCGTCACCCTGAAGGACGAGCTCGTGCGCATGCAGGCCCTGGAAGCGGTGGGGGGCGCCGCCTACCTGGCCGCGCTCGTCGACGGCATGCCGCGCATCACGAACGTCGAGCAGTGGAGCCGGATCATCAAGGAGAAGGCGGTCCTCCGGAACCTCATCCACGCCAGCAATCGCATCGCGCAGGACGCCTACCAGGCGGAGGACGAGGCCGCCTTCATCCTCGATCGCGCGGAGAAGGCGATCTTCGACATCGCCGAGCACCGCATCCGCCAGGGGTTCGTCGGCATCCGCGAGATCGTCAAGGAGAGCTTCCGCACCATCGACCAGCTCTCGCAGAGCAAGGAGCTGGTCACCGGCCTGCCCACCGGCTTCGTGGACCTCGACGAGAAGACGAGCGGCCTGCAGAAGGGCGACCTCATCATCGTGGCCGCCCGTCCCGCCATGGGGAAGACGTCCTTCTGCCTGAACATCGCCCAGTACGCCGCACACAAGACGGGGGAAACGGTCGGCATCTTCTCGCTGGAGATGGCCAAGGAGCAGCTCGTGCTGCGCATGCTCTGCGCCGACGCCCGCGTGGACGCGCACCGCTTGCGCACCGGCAACCTCCAGGAGAAGGACTGGGCGCGTCTGGCCAAGGCCTACGCGGACCTCAGCGCGTCGAAGATCTTCATCGACGACTCCGCCATGCTCACCCCGCTGGAGATCCGCGCCAAGTGCCGCCGCCTGAAGGCGGAGCACGGCCTGGGCATGGTGATCGTGGACTACCTGCAGCTCGTCACGGGATCCGGACGCATCGAGAACCGCCAGCAGGAGATCTCGTCCATCAGCCGGTCGATGAAGGGACTGGCCAAGGAGCTGGGCGTGCCCGTGATCGCGCTCAGCCAGCTCTCGCGCGCGCCGGAGGCGCGCACGGAGAAGCGGCCGCAGCTGAGCGACCTGCGCGAGTCGGGCGCCATCGAGCAGGACGCCGACATCGTCATGTTCATCTTCCGGGAAGAGGAGTACAAGGCCACGGACGAGAACCGGGGGCTGGCGGAGATCATCATCGGGAAGCAGCGCAACGGGCCGACCGGCACCGTGAAGCTGGCCTTCCTGAAGGAGTTCACGCGGTTCGAGAACTTCGACTGGCGCGGCGGCAACTGACCCCGCGCCCTGGAGGCTTCATGCGAAAGATCCTCGCGTTCGGTGCGTTGTCCATGTGTCTGGCCGCGGCGGCCGGCGCGCAGTCGAGCGCACACGTCATCGTGGCCGCGCCCGAGATCAAGTGGGGCCCGGCGCCGCCCGTCTTCGAGAAGGGCGCGGAGATGGCCGTCGTCTCGGGAGATCCGGGCAAGGCCGGTCCGTTCGTGGTGCGCTTGAAGGCGCCCGCGGGATTCAAGGTCATGCCGCATTGGCATCCCACGGACGAGAACGTCACCGTCCTCTCCGGGAGCTTCGCCCTGGGGATGGGCGAGAAGTTCGACGCCGCCGCGCTCAAGGAGCTGGGCCCGGGCGGGTACGGGCTGATGCCCGCCGAGATGCGGCATTTCGCGATGGCCAAGACGGCGGTCGTCGTGCAGGTCCACGGGACGGGGCCGTTTGCTCTCACCTACGTGAACCCCGCGGACGACCCGAGCAAGCGCGTCGCGCCGGTGCCGGCGAAGTAACGACGAGAGTAACCGCTCATCCGCGGATTCCGGAAAGGCTGCCCGGATCCTTGGAGCGTGGGCAGCCTCGGCCGTCCAATCGTTCCCGGTCTCCTCTCGTTCTGCACGGGCGAGTGACACGCGGGCCCGGCCGTCGTGGGGCTTGGCCACGCGACGTCGCGGCCTTGTCTTCACGGACTTGAGCACGGGACACTCAATCGAACTGGTTCTGGACCCAGTTGACCTGACCTGGACGCAGCCGGCCTGGCCGCCAGCGCTTGCCGAACCAGAGCTGTCCTTCGTAATCGTTGTGACGCCGGCATCGCAGCTCGATGGTATCGACGGTCGCTTCGCCGCCCAGCGCTTTGGGGTCGAGGTGATGGAACTCGATGAAGCGCCGCTCCTCGCAGCGTGGCCGCCCGCGCCGACGTAGCGGCAGCGCCCGCAATCACGCACCCAGACCGCGCGCTTGACTGCGGCCGAAGTCTCTCCGGCCTTCGTTCCGCGTGACGGACGTGGGTTCGGAGTCGAGGCAAACTTCGTCTTCGCCAGCTCGAGAAGCAGGACCGTGAGCGCGCGGTCGAGGACGGCCGCCTCCTCGCCGGACGGAATGGCGTGACCGAGCATGTCCTGGGCGCAACGGAGCTTGTCGAGCGTGCCGGCTCCGATCGTGACCTGCAGCTTGTATCGGTCGGGCGAGAGCGGGGCGACGCTGGCGCGAGGCGCCGGAGTCATCGTTGGCGGGGTGGCCGCGTCGGGAGCCTCGGTGGCCAGCGTCACGGAGAGCGCTGGCGAAACGGGGACGGCCGGCGACGAGGCCGGAGTGACGCGCCGAATGGACGCCGGCGCGTCGGGCCGCGGCGCCAGTCGAGCCACGATCTCCTGCACCTCCAGCTTCGTATTGCCGCGGGCCGACTCGAGCACCTCGCGATGGTTGCCGGGCGTGAGGTGGGGCGCCAGCAGCTTCACGGCCGTGAGGTGGACGGAGCCGTCCGCGAGCAGGTCGAGGATCAGCGGAAACCGGCGAGCGGCGCGCGCGACCTCGATCCGGGCGTAGGCCTCCCACTCGGAGAGGCCGAGCGCATCGCGGCAGTAGACGTAGAGCGACCGGTAGCCCTCGCGTACGTACACCTCGCGCGTATCGAGCTCCGCGACGTGAGCCACGACCTGGGCGGTCACGTCGCGCTCCTGGCGGATGAGCGTCTTGAGACTGGAGACGAGGTCGTCGTCGGAGAAGCTACGAAGAGCAGCGAGCATTTCGTTCTTCATGACTTCTTGTAGCACTCGCTTCGGCGCGCTTCGGGCGGAGCCGAGAGGCGTCCTCGATCGAGCGCAGAGGTGCAAGGGAATCGTCGAAGAGTCGCCCGACCGCGCAAGTGCGCCAGGGTGTCAGGGCGGGCTCGAGCCAGCCCTCCCCGGACGCATCTGTGACCTGCGCTCAGTCGCTCCTGGAGAAATCGCGGTGAGAGTTTCGATGCCGCAAAAAAAGTGCGCTGCCGCAAACAAACGCATCGATCGACCCGGTTTGCAGGAGAGAGGCTCGCACCACGGTCGGTGGTCAGCCTCTGCCGTCTACTCCCGGACGCGCGATGGAGTCGGAAGTGTCACTCCGCGCCGTGCGAGGACCTTGCGCAATCGATCGGGGTAATCCGTGATGATCCCATCGACGCCCGACTCCGCCAGCGCGTTCATCTCCGACTCCTCGTTCACGGTCCACACGATCACCTTGAGCCCTTCCTTATGGGCCTCGGTGAGAGACGCCGCCGTCAGGTCTCGTGCGTTGGGGGACCACACCGCGCAGCCGGCGGCGCGGACGAGCTTCGGAACCGATCCCCCGTAGTCGTCCACGTCGAGACCGGCCAGGAGGGGCGCGGGGCCGGACTTGCCGGCCTGGATGTTGTCGTCGCCGGGCTGCTGGACGGTGAGGCAAACCGTCTTGATCTCGGGCGCGACCTTCTGCGCATAGCGCAGCGTCCGCCAGTCGAAGGACTGGAGGGTGGTTCGCTCCGCCATGCCCGCCGCGCGCACGACGGCGATGACGGCGTCCGCGAAGGGCTCGGGGGCGGCGGTCAGCTCGGGGTGGCGCGCGTCGAGCTTGGTCTCGACGTTGAAGCGCACGCTCGTGTTGCGCATGGTGGCGGGCAGCGTGAGCACGTCCGCGAGGTTCGGCACGCGCTGCCCGTCCACGGGCTGCTGCTCGGAGAACCGTTTCGCGTAGGGCGTGCCCGGCTTGAGCCGTCCGACGTCGTAGCCCTGCAGCTCGGCCCTCGTCAGCGCGAAGACCACGGGGCCGGGCGGGTCGATCCACTTGCCGCTGGCGTCGCGCGTGAAGTCGGGGTTGAGCCGCTCGTCGTGGCCGACCACCACCACGCCGTCGCGCGTGACGCCGGTGTCCATCTCGAGGGTGGTGACGCCGAGGGAGAGCGCACGCGTGAACGCGGCGATGGTGTTCTCGGGCGCAAGCCCCCGCGCCCCGCGATGGCCTTGGAGATCGAAAGCGACCGGCGCAGCAGAAGGCGCGCCGGAGGCGAGGGCGGCAGCAAGTGTGAGCGCCGCGACGGCCGCGATTCCGAGTCTCGACATCGCCGATTAAGTTACCACGCAGATTGCAGGGGGGGCCGCGAGCGCCCACCCGCGGTGAAGCGCGAGTGCCCCCCCTGCCTTGATAATTCCCAGCCGTATGATGGTTTGATGGCCCACGAGCCCGGCTTCGACGAGACCCTGCCCCATCTCCGTCCCGCGCGCGCCCGCATCGACCTCGACCGGCTCGCCGCCAACTACGACGCGCTTACCAAGCTCGTCCCGGTTCCCGTGATGCCGGTGGTCAAGGCGGACGCCTACGGCCACGGCGCGTTGCCGGTGGCGCGCCGCCTGCTCGCGGCGGGTGCGCCCCTCCTCGCCGTCGCCTACGCCGAAGAGGCGATCGCCCTCCGCGAGGAAGGGCTGTCCGTGCCCATCGTCGTGCTCGCCGCCTTCGGCTCCGGCCAGTCGCGCCTGCTGCGCAAGCACGACCTCACGCCCGTCGTGTCCACGCCGCGCACGCTCGAAGACGTGCTCGCCCCCTCCCGCGAGGGCCGGCGGCCCCTGAAGGTGCACCTCAAGATCGACACCGGGATGAGCCGACTCGGGTTCGACGCGGCCGGCTTCCTGGCCGCGGCGCAGCGTCTCGCGGACGCGGACGGCGTCGAGCTCGAAGGCGTCATGACCCACCTGGCCAGCGCGGACGAAGATCGGGACGTGACGCAAAGACAGCTCGACCGCTTCGACGACGCGGTGGCCGAGCTCCAGAAGCGCGGGATCCGGCCGCGCTACGTGCACGCCTGCAACAGCGCGGGGCTTTCCCAGCTCCGGGACACGCACACGCTGGTGCGGCCCGGCCTCCTTCTTTATGGCCTCCGCCCGCGGCCGCTCTCGCCGGAGGTGGACGTGCGGCCAGTCATGACCGTGAGCGCGGACATCGCCCTCGTCAAGGAGATCGCGTCGGGCACTCCCGTGTCGTACGGCGGCCACTGGGTCGCGCGTCGCCCCTCGCGGATCGGCACCGTGCCCATCGGCTACGCGGACGGCGTTCCCCGCACCACGGGCATGCGCGAGGAGGGCGCGCTGGTCGTCCGCGGCGGGCGCGTGCCCGTGCGCGGCACCGTATGCATGGACCTCGTCATGGTGGACCTCACCGACCGGCCGGAGGTGGCGGAGGGCGACGAGGCCATCCTCGTCGGCGACGACCCCGATGCCTGGCAGGTCGCGGAGTGGGCCGGCACCAACGCCTGGGAGGTGGTGACGCGTATCGGCCCGCGCGTGCCCCGCATCTACGTCGAAGGTGGGCGCGTGGCCGGCCTCCAGTCCCCGTTTGTCCGGGACTGACCACATACTCCGCGGCATGGCTTCATCCCCTAAATTCAAGACCGTCTTCGGCTGCCAGGCCTGCGGGTTCGAGAGCAGCAAGTGGCTCGGCCGCTGTCCGGACTGCGGCGAGTGGAACAGCTTCGTCGAGGAGCGGCAGGAAGTCCCCACCGCCGCGGCCAAGGGCCGCGCCCCCTCCGCCTTCACGGAGACGGGCGCGAAGCCCAAGCCCTACGACCTCGTGGACGCCGCGGACACGCCGCGCATTCCCTCCGGCATCGGCGAGTTCGACCGCGTGCTCGGGGGCGGCATCGTTCCCGGCTCCATGGTCCTCATCGGCGGCGAGCCCGGGATCGGCAAGAGCACGCTGCTCCTCCAGGTCGCGCACCTCCTCGGCCGCCAGGGCGGCGCCGTCCTTTACGTCTCCGGAGAGGAATCGGAGAAGCAGATCAAGATGCGGGGCGAGCGGCTTGGGATCAGCGGGGCCGGCCTCTTCCTGATGGCGGAGACGAGCCTCGAGCGCATCCTGGAGCACGTCGATCAGCTCAAGCCCGCGGCCCTGGTCGTGGACTCGGTGCAGACGATCTATTCGTCTCGCTTCCCGTCGGCGCCGGGCAGCATCAGCCAGGTGCGCGAGGTCGCCACCCAGCTCCTCATGCTGGCCAAGGGCCGCGGGGTCACCACGTTCCTCATCGGGCACGTGACGAAGGACGGCGCCCTGGCCGGCCCGAAGTCCCTCGAGCACATCGTGGACACCGTCCTCTACTTCGAGGGGGAGAAGCACCAGCATCACCGCATCGTGCGCGCCGTCAAGAACCGCTTCGGCGCGATCTCGGAGCTGGGCGTCTTCGAGATGACGGGCGCGGGCCTGCAGGCCGTGCCCAACCCCTCCGCGCTGTTCCTGTCCGAGCGCCTGGCCGGCTCGCCCGGCTCCGCGGTGGTGGCCACGGTCGAGGGCTCGCGGCCCATGCTCGTCGAGATCCAGGCCCTCGTCTCGCCGACTTCGTTCGGCAACCCGCGTCGGATGGCCATCGGGCTCGACGCCAACCGCACGACGCTTCTCATGGCCGTGCTGGAGAAGCGTGTGGGTTTGCAGCTCCTCGGCGACGACGTCTTCGTGAGCGTGGCCGGTGGCCTGGAGGTCGCGGAGCCGGCGGCCGATCTCGGGGTGGCGGCGGCGGTGGCGTCGTCGTTCCGGAACCGGCCCCTGCCTCCCCGCACCGTCGTGTTCGGCGAAGTCGGCCTGGGGGGCGAGGTGCGCAGCGCCGGACAGACGGCCCTGCGCGTGCGCGAGGCCGCGCAGATGGGGTTTACCCGCTGCATCCTGCCCGCCCGGAACGTGCCAGAGGACGTGGACGGGATCCAGCTCGTCGGGGTGAACACGCTCGAGGAAGCGCTGGAGAGATTGGGATCGGAGTGACTGGCCCCCGGCGCCGCGTATCTGTATATTTGGCCCGACCAATGTGGATGTTTCATTCAGAGGTCCCCCTATGTGGCTCGTCCTCGTTCGAGTCCTGGTGCTCGTCCTCCTTGCTCATTCCGGTTACGTCTACGCCCCGTTCCCCAATCAGCGCTGGATCGGCCTTGCCCTGGGAGTCGCGGCCGCACTAGGACTGATGGGCCTGGAGCAGAGGCTCCGGGCGGTGCCGGGACATCACATGGTCGGCGCCCTCATCGGGGGGGTGGTCGGCCTCTTCGGGGCGCGCCTCGTCTGGGGGGCGCTGGACGGGCTCGACATCATCGGCGAGCACTTCGTGCACGCGCTCGTGGTGGTCTTCCTCGGCTACATGGGCGTCGTCCTCGGCGGCCAGAAGGCGGAGTGGTTCGAGCCCGCCCGCATCATCGCCGCCTTCCGCGACTCCAGCCGCCTCCACCAGTACAAGGTCCTCGACACCTCGGTCATCATCGACGGCCGCATCGCCGACATCTGCGAGACGGGGTTCCTGGAGGGCACGCTGGTGGCGCCGCAGTTCGTGCTGCGCGAGCTGCAACAGGTGGCCGACTCCTCGGACAGCCTGAAGCGCAACCGGGGGCGCCGCGGCCTCGACATCCTGCAGAAGATGCAGAAGATGGCCGGAGTGACGGTGCAGATCGTGGAGACGGACTTCCCGGAGATCCGCGAGGTGGACCTGAAGCTCATCGAGCTCGCGCGCAAGCTCGGAGGGAAGATCGTCACCAACGACTTCAACCTCAACAAGGTCGCGCAGCTCCGCGGCGTGCCCGTCCTCAACATCAACGAGCTCGCGAACTCCCTCAAGCCCGTGGTCCTGCCCGGCGAGTTGATGAAGGTGTTCATCATCAAGGAAGGGAAGGAGCAGGGACAGGGCGTCGGCTACCTCGACGACGGCACCATGGTCGTGGTGGACCAGGCCAAGAAGGCGCTGGGACGCACGATCGAGGTCAGCGTGACCAGCGTCCTGCAGACGACGGCGGGCAAGATGATCTTCTGCCGCTGGCCGGAGGCAGCCGCGTTCGTCGAGGAGCCGCGGCGTGACATCCGCGTCGGCGACCGCCGCGACCTCGTCCGTAACGGGCGCGACCCGCGCATGCCGGAACGCCGCGAGTCCGAGCGGCGCGACGGCGAGCGTCCGGGCCTCGCCCCCATCCCGCCGTCCGCGACCCCGGGCACGCTCGCGAGTGCGGACGACCGTGCGCCGGAGCCGCCGCAAGGCCTCATGGAACGTCCTGCGGCCAAGGCCGAGTAGGCCGGGCCGTTGCCCCGCGGCGTACTCGCTCTTCCCCTGATCGCCGTCTACACTGCCGGGCTGGGCCTGCCGGCCATCGTCCTCTCCCTGGTCGGCCAGCCGCGCGTCTCGCGCCGCATGACCGCGATCTGGGCCCGGCTCGTGCTGCGATCGCTGGGGGTGGAGGTCGCCGTCGGCGGTGTCGAGCACTGCCCGGCGGGGGCGGCGGTGTACGCCGCGAACCACACGAGCGCGCTGGACATCCCGATCCTGTTCGCATTCCTGCCCGTGGACTTCCGCATCATCCACAAGCGGTCCCTGTATCTCCTCCCCGTGGTCGGCCCGTACCTCTACGTCTCCGGCCACATCGGCATCCATCGCGCCAGCGCGTTCCGCGCCCGCAAGGGGCTCGAGCGCGCGGCCGCCCTCGTGCGCGGGGGCACCAGCGTCGTCGTCTTCCCCGAGGGCACGCGCAGCCCGGAAGGGGAGTTGGGCGACTTCAAGCGCTCCAGCTTCCTCCCCGCCCTCGAAGCCGGCGTGCCCGTGGTCCCGCTCTCGCTGGTGGGCGTGAAGTGCGTGGCCCGCGGCGGCCTGCGCATCCACGCCGGACGCGTGCAGCTCCTGGTGCATGCGGCGATCCCCACCACCGGCCGGGACGCGGAGGAGGCGGGGGCCCTCGCGGAAGAAGTGCGGCGGGTGGTGAGGACGGGATGCGAGGCGGCTTGAGCGCGCGCGCGGCGGCGGTGCTCGTCCTCGTGGCCTCGCTGGCCGCGAGCTCCGCGGCGGCGGCGGACAAGCGTGGCGGGCTGCAGCGCGCGCTCGACGCCATCGTGGACGCGCCGCGCTTCGCCCATGCCTGGTGGGGCGTCGAGGTGCGCAGCCTGCGCTCGGGCGCGGTGGTGTACGCGCGCAACCCCGAGCGCAACCTCAAGCCTGCCTCCACCCTGAAGCTCGTGACCACGGCGGCCGTGCTCGACGCGTTCGGGCCGGATGCGCGCATCCGTACGACCCTCGAGACGGCGGGCCGGCTCGACGGACTAGGCCGCATCCTCGGCGACGTGTACCTCGTCGGCCGGGGCGATCCGAACCTGTCCGGCCGCTTCGCGGACGGACGCCCCACCGCGATCTTCGAGGACATGGCGGAGGCGCTCCGCCAGCAAGGGGTTCGCCGCATCGAGGGACGCCTGATCGGGCACGAAAGGCTGTTCAAGGGCGACCGCCGCGGCGACGACTGGTCGTGGGGGGATCTCGTCTGGGGATACGGAGCGGAGGTCTCGGCCCTCTCCTTCAACGACGACACGGCCGTGCTCACCGTGGCGCCGGGGGAGCGGGAAGGCGATCCCATCGTGGTGGACCGCCTGCCGGCCAGCGCGTATTACCGCGTCGTCTCGACCGCGGTCACGGGTCCGCGCGGCGGAGCGCGCGAGCTCACCCTCAAGCGCGACCTGGGATCGACCGTCGTCCGCCTCTCCGGCGCGGTGGCCGCGGGCTCCCCGCCCCAGACCCTCACCATCGCCCTCGAAGACCCCGCGCGCTACGCGGCCACCGTGTTCGCGGAGGCGCTGGCGGCCAAGGGCATCCTGCTCGCCGCCGGCGTGGAGACGACTTCGGAGCCGCTGCCCGCGGGCACGCGCGTGCTCGCCGCGCACGACAGCCCTCCCATGTCGGAGATGGTGAAGGTCGTGAACAAGTTCAGCCAGAACCTGCACACGGAGATGCTCCTGCGCCTCCTCGGGGCGCAGGCCAAGGGTGAAGGCTCGGTCGAGATGGGACAGGCGGCGGTCGAGGACTTCCTGCGGCGGATCGCCGTCCCCGCCGACAGCTGGGCGCTGCAGGACGCCTCCGGCCTGTCGCGCTCCGACCTCGTGACCGCGCACGGCATGGCCGCGCTGCTCGCGGCCATGGAAAGGCACCGCTACGCGGCCGCGTTCCGGGACAGCCTGCCCGTGGCCGGCGTGGACGGGACGCTGGCCACGCGCATGGAGCAGCCGGCGCTTCGTGGGAAGGTGGTGGCCAAGACGGGCACGATCCGCCACGTCAATGCGCTCGGTGGATACGTGACCGCGCGGTCCGGACAGCGCTTCGTCTTCTATGCCGCCGTGAACCATCACCCGGGGCCCTCGTCGGATTCGGTGGCGGCGCTCGATGCGATCGCCGCCCTGCTGGCGGCTCAGTGAGCGCAGCGCCGGCGATCTCCCTGTCCGTCGCCCCTGATCTCGCCGGCCGCGTGCGCCTGGGCGTGCTCGTGCTGGAGGGCGTGACCGTCCGCGAGTCCGATCCCGGCCTGGCCGCCGAGATCGCGGCCTACGGCGAAGATCTGCGCCGCCGCTATCCGGATGCGAAGAGCGCGGAGGTGCCCGGTGCCGCGGACGCCCGCGGCCTGTACAAGGACCTCGGCCTCGATCCCACGAAGGTGCGGCCCTCGAACGAAGCGCTCCTCCGCCGCGTGCTGAAGGGCGAGACGCTCTACACCGTGAACACGCTCGTGGACGCGCTGAACCTCTCCTCGCTGCGGGCCCAGCTACCCTTCGGGCTGTACGACCTGGACCGCGTGCAGCCGCCGATCGTCCTGCGGCGGGGCGCGGCCGGCGAGAGCTACGAGGGCATCCGCAAGGGCGCGGTGAACGTGGACGGCCGCCCCGTGCTGGCGGACGCGCAGGGGCCGTTCGGCAATCCCACGTCCGATTCCGCGCGGACCATGATCACGACGGCGTGCCGGCGCGCCCTGGTCATCGTGTACGCGCCGGGCCGTTTCCCGCCCGCGCGGATCCAGTCCGTGCTCGACGAGACGAGCGCGACTCTCACGCGGTGGTCGGGAGGCAAGGAGAGCGCGCGCCAGACCATGCCCTGACGGTCCTCGCCTGACCCGCCCGCCTGAGACACTGGACGTCGTGGCCACCGCCGTCGCCGCCGCGCCCGACCGCATCCTCGAAGGACTCTCCGCTTCCCAGCGCGAAGCCGTGCTCCACGGCGACGGACCGCTCCTCATCGTCGCCGGCGCGGGCACGGGCAAGACCACGGTCCTCACGCGCCGCATCGCGCACCTGATCGCGTCGAAGCACGCGCGGCCGGAGCAGATCCTCGCCCTCACGTTCACGGACAAGGCCGCGGTCGAGATGGCCGAGCGCGTGGACCAGCTCATCCCCTACGGCTACGCGGAGACCTGGATCGGGACCTTTCACGCCTTCGGGGACCACGTCCTGCGCGAGTCCGCGATCGAGATCGGCCTCAGCCCCGAGTTCCGCGTGCTCACGCGGCCGGAGCAGATCATCTTCCTGCGCGAGCGGCTCTGGCAGCTTCCCCTCCAGCGCTACCGGCCGCTGGGCGATCCGACCCAGCACCTCTCGGCGCTGCTCTCTCTCGTCAGCCGGGCCAAAGACGAAGACGTGTCGCCGGAGAAGTACCGCGAGTGGGCGGAGGAGAAGCGGGACCAGGCCGCGACCACCGAAGAGCGCGACGAAGGGGAGAGACATCTTGAACTGGCCGCCTTCTACGCCGCCTACCAGACGCTGATCGCGGAGGCGGGAGCCGCCGATTTCGGCGACCAGATCTCCCGGGCGCTCTCCCTCCTGCGCGAGCGGCCTTCCGTCCTGGCCAAGCTCCGCGCGCGATACCGATACGTCCTGGTGGACGAGTTCCAGGACACGAATCACGCCCAGCTCGAGCTGGTGCGCCTGCTGGCGGGGGGCGACCGTCCCAACATCACGGTGGTGGGTGACGACGACCAGGCCATCTATCGCTGGCGCGGCGCCGCCGCCGCCAACCTCCTCGCTTTCCGCCGGCTCTACCCGCAGGCGCGCGAGGTGGTGCTGACCGAGAACCACCGGTCGACGCAAGTGATCCTGGACGCGGCCAGCCGCCTCATCGCCTACAACAACCCGTACCGCCTGGAGGTGATCGCCGGCCTCGACAAGCGCCTGCGCTCGGCGCGGCGCACGGGCCCGGCCGTGCGCCATCTCCATCTCGACAGCGTCTCCGCGGAAGCGGACGCCGTGGCCGGGCTCATCGAAGATCGGATCGCCCGCGGGTATCGCCCGCGTGACCTCGCCATCCTGGTGAGGAGCAACTCCGACGCCGATCCGTTCCTGCGCGCGCTCAACGTCAAGGGCCTGCCGCACCGGTTCACGGGCAACCGCGGCCTCTACGCGCGCGAGGAGGTCCGGCTGCTCGTGTCTTTCCTGCGCGCGCTGGCCTCGCCGGACGACTCGGTGCCCGTCTTCCATCTCGCGGGCGGCGAGCTGTACGCGATGCCGGAGCGCGACCTCATCCGCCTGAACCGGCACGCGGCGCGGAAGAACCGGCCGCTGCTCGAGGTGTTGCGCGGCCTGCCCACGGACGAGGAGCTGGCGGGGATCGGCGGGGCCGCGCGCGAAGCGGCCGCCCGCCTCGTCGCCGATCTCGACGAGGCCGCCAAAGACGTGCCCGGCCGGCGCACGGGCGAGGTCCTGTACCGCTTCCTCCAGGCTTCCGGTCTCCTGGCCCGCCTTTCCAAGGAGGCGAGCGCGGAGGCGGAGGCGCGGGTCAAGAACATCGCGCGCTTCTTCGAGATCGTGAAGGGCTACGGCGACGTGGCCGAACACGATCGCGTCCCCGCCTTCGTGGCCCACCTCGACCTGCTGCGCGAGGCCGGAGACGATCCCGCGGTCGCGGAAGCGGACCCCGACGACGACGCGGTGCCCGTCCTCACCGTGCACAAGGCCAAGGGGCTCGAGTTCCCCGTCGTATTCCTCGTGGGCTGCGTCGAGCAGAAGTTCCCGCTGCGCGCGCGCCGGGATCCGCTGGAGCTGCCGGCCGACCTCCTGCCGGAGGCGATGCCGGGCGGCGATCCGCACCTGCACGAGGAGCGGCGCCTCTTCTACGTGGCCATGACGCGAGCCAAGGAAGAGCTGATCCTCACCTCGGCCGCCGACTACGGCACGGCACGCGCGCGCAAGGTCTCGCGCTTCGCGGTGGAGGCGCTGGACCTGCCCTCGCCGGCTCCGGCCCCGCGCAAGAGCCAGGCCCTGGAGGCGCTGGCCCGGCACCAACCGACGCCGCCCGAGACCGCGCGCCCCGATCCGCCGCTGCCCGCGAGCGACACGCTCACCCTGTCCTTCCGGCAGATCGACGACTACCAGACCTGCCCCCTCAAGTACAAATACATCCACCGGCTCAAGGTGCCGCTCCTCGTGCACCACCGCGTCGTCTACGGCAGCGCGGTGCACAAGGCGGTGCAGGCCCACTTCCGGGCGCGGGCGGAGGGTCTGCCGTCGTCCGAGGACGACGTGATCGCGGCCTTCCGCGCGGCCTGGGTGTCGGAAGGGTTCCTCTCCCGCGAGCACGAGGAGCAGCGGCTGCGCGCCGGCGAGGAGGCGCTGCGGCGGTTCCTCCAGGAGGAGGCACGCGCGCCCCTCACTCCGACCGGGGTCGAGCAGGAGTTCGCCTTCTTCGTGGACCGCACGAAAGTGCAGGGCCGGTACGACCTCGTGGTCGAGCACGAAGGGCACGTCACCATCCTCGACTTCAAGACGGGGGCGGTGGACGACCCCGACGAAGCGAAGAAGCGTGCGAAGGAGAGTCTCCAGCTCGACGTGTATGCGCTCGCGCACCTTCGCACGGCGGGGCGCCTGCCGGACCGGGTCGAGCTGCGGTTCCTGGAGTCCGGACTCCGCGGCGGCAAGCGGCCGGTGGCCGAGGAAGCGACGCGCACGGAAGGGGTCATCCGCGAGGTCTCCGCCCAGATCCGCCAGCGGGACTTCGAGGCGCGCCCGTCCTACATGGCTTGCGGGCAGTGTGCGTTTCGTGACATCTGCCCCCACACCGCTCGCAATCCGGAAGCCGAAACCTAATAACATTCGGGGCCATGGGTCTCGAAGCGGCCTGCCAGGCGCGGGTGGGGCGCGTCTCCTCGGCGGGCAAGGCGCGCCTGGAGGAGACCGACCTCGTCTTCCGCGGCGAGGGTGACGTCCGTTTCAGGGTGGCGATCAAGGACCTGACTCGTACCGACGTGCGCGCGGGCGCGCTCCACCTGGAATGGCCGGAAGGCAAGGCCGTGCTCGACCTGGGCGACCAGGCCGCGCGCTGGGCGGAGAAGATCAAGAACCCGCCGTCGCTGCTGGACAAGCTCGGGGTCAAGCCCGGCCTGCGCGTCTCCGTCGTCGGGATCGAGGACCGCCGGTTCCTGGACGACCTCTCCGCGCGCGTGGACGACCTCACGCGCGGCCGGGCCAAGGCGGGCTCCGACCTCGTGCTCGTGGCCATGAGCGACCGCTCGGAGCTGCCGCGGCTCGCGAAACTGCGCGAGGCGATCAAGGCCACGGGCGCGATCTGGGTCGTCTGGCCCAAGGGCCGCCCGGAACTGCGGGAGGACGACGTGCGCGACTTCGGCAAGACCGCCGGCCTCGTGGACGTGAAGGTGGCGCGCTTCTCGGAGACGCTCAGCGCCCTCAAGATGATGATCCCGCGCGCGCAGCGCTAGCGCGCGCCCAGAGGAGGCTCAACGTCATGCCGCAACGCATCGGGTTCGCCGGCCTCGGCCTCATGGGCAGCCGCATGGCCCGCCAGTTCCTCGACAAGGGCTTCCCCCTCGCGGTCTGGAACCGCACGCCCGAGAAGGCGAAGCCCCTCGTGGACCGTGGCGCGAAGCTCGCGAAGACGCCTCGGGAGCTGGCGGAGACGGCGGACGTCGTCATCTCCTGCGTGGCGGACCCGAATGCGGTCGGCCGCCTCGTGTTCCCCGACGACGGCATCCGGCCCGCGGCGCGGCCGGGCCTGGCCTACATCGAGACCTCGACCATCTCGCCTGGCCTCATGAAGCGCGTGGCCGAAGCCCTGGAGCCGAAGGGCACGAAGGTGCTGGAAGCGCCCGTGACGGGATCCAAGACGGGCGCGGACAAGGGCACGCTCCTCCTCATGTGCGGGGGCAAGCCGGACGTCTTCGAAGAGCTGATGCCGGTGCTGATGGCCATGGGCACGAAGGCCATCCTGTGCGGTCCCCTCGGCCACGGCTCGGTGGTGAAGCTCATCGGCAACACGCTCATCACGTACATGCTCGAGGGATTCTGCGAGGGGCTCGTGGTGGCGAAGAAGGCGGGCGTGGACCCGGAGAAGGTGCTCGAGGTCGTGATGGCCTCCGGCTTCCAGTCGCCGTATTTCCCGTTCAAGGCCACCGCCATCGCCAAGCGCGACTTCGAGCAGCACTTCTCGGTGGACCTCCTCGTGAAGGACCAGACCTTGATGCTCGAAGAGGCGGCCGCGCTGCGCGTTCCCATGCCTGGCCTCTCCGCGCTGCGGGAGGTGTTCCAGGCCGCACGCGCCCAGGGGTGGGGCCAGGAGGACATCGCGGCCGTCTACAAGGTGATCGAGAAGAACGCGGGCCTCTAGAACGAAGCTGTGAAACCGATCACGACCTTTCCGCGAAGTCGAACCGGTGCTCGTCTCGATACGTAGCGAGGGGTGATGCATCGCCGTAATTGGGGGGTGATCGCCTGCAGCGTCGCGCTGTTGGCCCTGCCCCTCCTGGCCGTCGTCCTCTGGCTCGGATGCGCCTGTCTCGAGCCGACGTCCGCGCGTTGTCAGATCCTTCGGATCGTCGGCGCTGTTCTGGGCCTGTGCCTCGGAGGGGCGGCCCTCAGCGCCATCGTGGGCCTCACGCGGAGTGGGCAGCGGATCCCCGCCGTCTTTGCCGTCTTGATCGCCGCCTTCGCCGGATTCGCGGCAGTGGTCTTCAGTCCTCATCATTGCCACTTCATCCCCGAAGCCACGGCCATTGGCGACGTCCGCACCGTCATGTCCGCAGAGAAGGACTATGCGGCCTTGAACGGCGGCCGCTACGCCACGCTCGACTGCCTGGCCGGGCGTGGTGTGTGTGGGGGAAGGCTGCCGCCCACGGGGCCTCTCCTCAGCGTTGAGCTGCTGTCGGCCGAACGGCTGGGCTTCAGGCGTGTCTTCCATCCGGGTGCGCCCGCCCCGGGCACGGCCTCGCCTTCGGCCTTCGCGTCCTTCGCCTACACCGCGGTCGTGATCGAATGGGGTCGCACGGGCGTCCGTTCGTTCTGTGGCGATGACAGGGGTGTGGTCTGCTCGACTCATGGGCCGCCCCCTCCCGTTGTCGGTGGTCGCTGCGACATGGGCCCCGAATCTCCTTGTCAGGTCCTCCGCTAGCTCCGAACGTTTCGTCGCCCGGCGGGTAGCGGGAAGCATGGAAGCGCGATTACCGGCCGGTGTGTGCGCGGCGTCATCGCGCGCGGGCCGCCACCGGGGCGCCCCCTTGCTTCCGTGAGAACATACCCGCCCGTTTGAAGGCCTCCACCTCTCCTTCCCGCATCGGCCGCTACGAGATCCGCCAGGAGCTTGGGCGCGGCACGATGGGTGTGGTCTACGAGGCGGAAGACCCCGCGCTCGGCCGGCACGTCGCGGTGAAGACCATCCAGGTCCCGCTGGCCGCCTCCAAGGACGAGCGCGAGGAATACGAGAAGCGCTTCCTGGCCGAGGCGCGCATCGCCGCCCGTCTCTCCCACGCCGGCATCGTGGTCGTCCACGACGTCGGGCGCGACGCCGACCAGGGCATCCTCTACATCGCGCTCGAGCACCTGCGGGGGCGCACGCTGGACGAGGTCGTGGCGGAAGGCCCTCTCGGCTGGCGGGAAGCGCTGCGCATCGTGGGCCGCCTGGCCGAGGCCGTGCGCTACGCGCATGCGCAGGGAGTCGTCCACCGCGACATCAAGCCCGCCAACATCATGCTCACCGCGTCCGGCGAGCCGAAGATCATGGACTTCGGCATCGCCAAGCTGGACGCGGGCCAGCACACGTCGCCGGGACAGTTCTTCGGCACGCCCCTCTTCATGTCGCCCGAGCAGGCGCTGGGCCAGCCCGTGGACGGCCGCACGGACCTGTTCTCGCTGGGCTCCGTCACCTACCTGCTTCTCTCGGGACGGCCGCCGTTCGAAGCTCCGAACGTGCCGGGCATCCTCGCCCGCGTCGCCTACCAGCCCCCGAAGCCGCTGCGCGACCTCGTGGCCGGGCTGCCCCCGGACGCGGAATACGTCGTCACCCGTGCCATGGCCAAGAACCCCGCCGACCGCTACGCGGACGGGAAGACGATGGCGGAGGACATCGACGACATCCTGGCCGGCCGGCCGCCGCGCCATCGTGACCGCTGGACGCCGCCGCCGGTGGGCGCCGGCACCGTCGCGTCGGCGCGTGGCGAAGTGCTCCCCGAGCTGACGCTCGATCCGCCGGAGAGACGGGCGCCCGCGGAGACGACGCGGCCGCGCCGCCGCCGCACGCTCCGCCTGATGATCGTCCTCGGCGCCGTCGCCGCCGCCTATTTCGTGCTGCACCCTTCGGACTGGCAGTTCTGGCGCCGGGCCCTGGCGGAGGCGAGACGATCGCGCATCGGCGAGGAGGTGCGCGGATGGTGGGGACGGGTCGGGATCGAGTCGCCGGAGATGCCCGCGGCGCCCACCCCCAGACCCTCGCCGCGTCCCGCCGAAGTGACCACGCCGCCGCCCGTGAGCGCGCCTCCGGTCAGCGAGCCGCCGGCGGCGGCACCGCCCTCGACCCTCGCCGAGATCGTGAGCATCCCGGAGGACGAACCGGACCCGATCACGTCCCCGTCGCCCGCGCCGGCCGCGAAGAAGGGGACTCGCGCCGCGCCGGTTCCCCCGGCCAAGGCCCGCCCCGCCGGCCAGCTCGTGATCGAGTTCGAGCACCACCTCAAGCACGGCAACCTGCAGGTCTGGGTGGACGACGACCGCGTCGTCAACGACGACTTCGATGGGCGGATCAACTACAAGATCCTCTCCTTCGAGCTGCGCAAGGGTCTCGTCCAGCAGCGGCTCGCCCTGAGCCCGGGCCGGCACACCGTGCGGGTGACCGTGCGTTGGGAGGACAACACGCGGACCTCGCGGATCTCGGGCACCTTCCGCTCGGGGGTGTCACGGACGCTCGACGTAGACGTCAGCCGCATCGGGGGCAAGCTCGGCCTGCAGTGGAAGTAGGGCCGGACCCCCGCCGACCGTCCATCGTGTCACTCTGTGCGCGCGGGGGATTCCGATGGAGCTGGCCGGGTTCACGATCATCGCGGTAGCGCTGGTGGCGGCCGCCGCCCTGCTCGCGCGTCGCGGCGCGGGTCCGCAGACGGATCCCGCGCTGATCCAGGCCGTGCAGGGCCTGACTCAAGGTCTCGTGCGGCTCCAGGCGGACGTCACCCGGCTGGCCCGCAGCCAGGACGACCTCCGCCAGGACGTGCACCACGGCCGCGAGGCCTCGATCCTCCAGCTCTCCGACGTCGCCCAGGGCCTGCGCGGCGAGCTCGGCCAGGCCCAGCGCGCCCTGGCCGAAGTGAAGGCGATCGAGCAGGGAAGGGCCCGCCAGATGGAGCAGGCCTCCGACAGCCTGCGGCGTCTGGAGGCGGTGGTGGCCGGGTCGTCGACGCGCGGGGCGGCGGGGGAGAACATCCTGGCCCGTGCGCTGGCCCAGCTTCCCGCGGACCTGCTCGAGTGCAACGTGGCCTTCGGCAGCAAGATCGTCGAATACGCGCTGCGCCTGCCCGGCGGGCGCTTCCTCCCCATCGACAGCAAGTGGACGAGTGTCGGCGTGTTGGAGCGGCTGGACGCGACGGCGGAGCCCCTCGAGCGCAAGCGCCTGGTCGAGCAGGTCGGGCGCGACGTGCGCGGCAAGATCCGCGACATGGGCAAGTACCTGGATCCGGAGCGGACGCTGAGCCTCGGCCTTCTCGCCGTGCCGGACGCGGTCTACGAGGCGGCGCCGGAAGCGCACGGCGAGGGCTATCGCGCGGGCGTGCTCGTGGTCCCGTATTCGCTCGCGCTCCCCTACGTTCTCGCTCTCTACCGGCTCACCGTGCGCTTCGGCTGCGCCGTGGACACGGACCAGCTCGCGGACCGCATCCGCGGCCTGGAGGAGACGCTGCGCCAGATCGACGAAGAGGTCGAGGGGCGGCTCTCGCGCGGGCTCGTGCAGGCGGGCAACGCGCGCGACGCCCTCCGCGATCACCTCGTGGACGCGCGCCGCTCGACGCAGAAGCTGCTGCTGACCGCGGAGTCGGAGGCCCCGTCCGCGCTCGGCGTGGTGGTGGGAGGTCCCGTCGCCGTTCCCAGCGTGCGGCGCGTCTCCGTGGCCGAGGTCGATTGACGCTCCGCGGCGAGCGCGGATAACCTCGCCAGACGGTGTCTTCCAGCAGCATCGCCGTGCTCGTCGCGGCCGGGCGCGGAGAGCGCATGGGCGCCGGCCGGGCCAAGGCCTTCCTTCCCCTGGCCGGACGCGCGCTCCTGCTGCGGGCCGCGGAGGCCTTCGAGTCGGCGCCCGAGGTCGAGGCCATCGTGGCCGTGGTGCCCGCGGACGAGCAACGCGCCGCGCGCGACCTGCTCGCGCCGCTGCGCAAGGTGACGGCGGTGGTGGCGGGCGGAGCCACGCGCCAGGACTCGGTGCGCGCGGGGCTGGAGGCCCTTCCTTCGGCCTTCGACGGGATCGTGCTCGTCCACGACGCCGCGCGCGCGCTGATCGAGCCCGCGCTCATCGCCTCCGTCGTCCGGGCCGCGGCCGAAACGGGAGCGGCCATCCCCGTGCTGCCCCTCGTCGACACGATCAAGCGCGTCCGCGACGGAGCGGTCGGGGAGACGCTCGACCGCTCGGAGCTGGCCGCGGCCCAGACCCCGCAGGGCGTGCGGCGCGCGCTCCTCCAGGAAGCGCTGGACGAGGCCGCGCGGAAGGGGATCACGGTCACGGACGAGGCGATGGCGGTCGAGCACCTGGGCCGCCGCGTGGCGGCGGTGGTGGGATCGCCGCGCAACCTCAAGATCACGACGCCACACGACCTGCGCTGGGCGGAGCTGCTGCTGGCCAGCACGGTGGAGAAGGCATGACGGACACGCGCATCGGCACCGGCTTCGACGTCCACCGGCTCGTGGACGGACGTCCCCTCATGCTCGGGGGCGTGCACGTCGCGCATCCGCGCGGCCTGGAGGGCCACTCCGACGGGGACTGCCTGCTGCACGCGGTCTGCGACGCGATCCTCGGCGCGCTGGGCGAGGGCGACATGGGCCGCCACTTCCCGAGCACGGACGCACGATGGAAGGGAGTGGCCAGCCTCCGCTTCCTCGAGGACGTGGCCGGCCTCCTCCGCGAGCGCGGTTACGCCCTCGGAAACCTCGATGCGACGGTGATCGCGCAAGCGCCGGCCCTCGCGCCCCACCTCGCGGCCATGCGCGACCGGATCGCGCAGGCCCTGGCCGCGCCCGTGGACGCGGTGTCGGTCAAGGCCAAGAGCACGGACGGGCTGGGGGCCCTCGGCCGGAGCGAGGGAATCGCGGCCCAGGCCGTGGTGCTGTTGCAGCGCCGCGACCGATAGGTCAATTTAGGAGCCCATGAACCTCATCTGCGGGATCAACCCCGTGCTGGAAGCGCTGGGCGCGGGCACGCGGCACTTCGACCGTCTGCTCGTGGTGAAGGGCCTGCGCAACAAGCGCATCTCCGACGCCATCAGCCGCGCCGGCCACCTCGGCATCCCGCTGCGCTTCGAGGCGCGCGAGACCCTGGACCGGATGGCCGCGGGCATTCCCCACCAGGGCCTCATCGCGGTCGTATCGGCCAAGCCGGTCACCACGGTCGACAAGGTGCTCGAGGAGGCGCGCACGCCGGCGCTGGTCGTGGTCCTCGACGGCGTCGAGGATCCGCGCAACCTGGGCGCGATCCTGCGCACGGTGGAGGCCTCGGGCGCGGACGGCGTGCTCCTGCCCGACCGCCACAGCGCGGGTCTCTCGGAGACGGTGAGCCGCGCTTCCGCGGGCGGGATCGAGCACGTGAAGGTGGCCAGCATCGGCAACGTCGTCCAGGCCATCGAAGGCCTGAAGAAGCGCGGCTTCTGGATCGTCGGCTTCGACGCCAGCGGCACCGAGCGCTGGGATGCGATCGACTACCGCCGCCCGATCGCGCTCGTGCTCGGCGGCGAGGGACGCGGCATCCGCCGGCTCGTCCGCGAGCACTGCGATCACCTGGTGTCGATCCCCCTCTTCGGCCACGTCGGCTCGCTGAACGTCTCCGTCGCCGCGGGCATCGCGCTCTACGAGGCCGTGCGCCAGCGCGGCGTGGTGCCCAGCCACGTGAGGCCCATCCCCGCGCGGGCGGCGTCGCCCGCGCGCATCGTGGGCCCGGGGGCGGAAGACGCGGAAACGGACCCCGGGCACGTCGCGCGCCACCTCGGCGAAGACGAGGAACACGAAGAAGCCGACGAGTCGCGCGCGGAGCCGGTGGGCCTCGGAGAGGACGACGATCGTCCGGCCTGGTCGGGACCCACCGTGCTCAAACACGTCAGCGGTCCGCGCAGCGAGCACGGCGCCGGCCGCGAGCACGGCCGCGGGCGGCACGGGCAGGGGCGCGGGCGCGGGCGCGGCCCGCGCCGCGATCAGGGGCCGCGTCATCCCGGGCCGGGTGGGCCGCCGCCGAGCGCGGATCGCGGAGAATCGCGCGGCGAACGTGACGGTGCGCGCGCGGACCAGGGAAACGCGCACGGCGCGCACGGACACGCGCACGGCGAGCACGACGCACGTCACCGCGGTGACGCGCCGAGCGCACCCGGAGGATCGGGCCCGCGCGGCCGCCGCCGCCGGCGGCGGGGCGGGGGAGGCCCGCGTCCCGGCGGCGACGCGGGCGGACAGCCGCCGCGGGCGCCACAGGAGGGCGGCGGCCGTCCTCCGGACGCGCCTCCGCCGTCGTCGCCGGAGGGCAGTTCCGGGCCCCCCGGCGGCCCGGAAAACGGCTTTTCCAAGCGCCGGCGCCGTCGTCGCCGGCGCCACTGAAAATACAGGTAGGCACCTGACTTGCAAGGCTTCGGCGGCTTTGGTAGAGTCGGGGTTTGTCGCTGGCGTAGCTCAGCGGTAGAGCGGCTGATTTGTAATCAGCGGGTCGGGGGTTCAATTCCCTCCGCCAGCTCCATCGCGAAAGCAATCCCGGAAGCGCTTCTCACGGAGGGTGTTCGGGGCGGCAGACCGGCGGCTGCTAGTGGGGAGGTAGCGAAGCGGCCAAACGCATCAGACTGTAAATCTGACGCCCCTCGGGCTTCAAAGGTTCGAATCCTTTCCTCCCCACCATCGCGTGGGATCCGGGAGTTGAAGACGTGACAGGCGGGTGTAGCTCAGCTGGTAGAGCTCCAGCCTTCCAAGCTGGATGTCGCGGGTTCGAATCCCGTCGCCCGCTCCACGCGGTGAGGGAAGGTGCGAGGGCAGTCGGATGCGTGGTCGCAAGTCGTGCTTGAAAACGCCCACGTAGCTCAGTTGGCAGAGCGCGTCCTTGGTAAGGACGAGGTCATCAGTTCAATTCTGATCGTGGGCTCCAGGCTTCCAAGGGTTTAGGTTTTCGAGAGCAGAGGCAGGAAGGCAGATGGCGAAGGAGAAGTTCGACAGGTCCAAGCCGCACGTCAACATCGGGACGATCGGGCACGTGGATCACGGCAAGACGTCGCTGACGGCGGCGATCACGAAGATCCTGGCCGCGACGAACCCGAAGGTCGTGTACCGCGGGTACGACTCGATCGACAACGCGCCGGAAGAGAAGGAGCGCGGGGTCACGATCAACGCGTCGCACGTGGAGTACGAGACGGCGAACCGTCACTACGCGCACGTGGACTGCCCGGGCCACGCGGACTACATCAAGAACATGATCACGGGAGCGGCCCAGATGGACGGGTCGATCCTGGTGGTGAGCGCCGCGGACGGCCCCATGCCCCAGACGCGCGAGCACATCCTGCTCGCGCGCCAGGTCGGCGTGCCCTCGATCGTGGTGTTCCTGAACAAGGTCGACATGGTGGACGACCCCGAGCTCCTCGACCTCGTCGAGCTCGAGGTGCGGGAGCTGCTCAAGACCTACAAGTTCCCGGGCGACGACGTGCCCGTGATCCGCGGGTCGGCGCTGAAGGCCCTGGAAGGCTCGGGCAAGGACGACTCGGCCAAGCCGATCCTGGAGCTGATGGCGGCGGTGGACAGCTACGTGCCCATGCCGACGCGTGAGGTCGAGAAGCCGTTCCTGATGCCGATCGAAGACATCTTCACGATCTCGGGCCGCGGCACGGTGGCCACGGGCCGTGTGGAGCGCGGCATCGTGAAGGTCGGCGAGGAAATCGAGATCGTCGGCATCCGGGACACGCAGAAGAAGGTCGTGACCGGCGTCGAGATGTTCAAGAAGCTGCTCGACGAGGGCCGGGCCGGGGACAACATCGGGGTGCTGCTGCGGGGCACGGAGCGCAAGGACATCGAGCGCGGGATGGTGCTGGCCAAGCCGGGCAGCATCACGCCGCACACGAAGTTCAAGGGCGAGGTGTACGTGCTGACGAAGGAGGAGGGCGGCCGGCACACGCCGTTCTTCACCGGGTACCGTCCGCAGTTCTACTTCCGGACGACGGACGTGACGGGAGTGGCGCACCTTCCCGCGGGCACGGAGATGGTGATGCCCGGGGACAACACGCAGATGGAGATCGAGCTGATCGCCCCCATCGCGATGGAGAAGGGACTTCGCTTCGCCATCCGTGAGGGCGGACGCACCGTCGGCGCCGGAACGGTCACGGAGATCATTCAGTGAGCGTTGTCCGCAGCGGAGGCTTTCCCTTGCCGCCGAGCCGCGATTCACTCGCGGCGAGGCGCTCTATGACGGCGCAGCCGGAGCGAGGACGTAAATGAGAGACAACATCATCCTGCAATGTCCGGACTGCAAGCACCGGAACTACGTCACCACGAAGAACAAGAAGAAGACGACGGAGCGGCTGGAGCTCGCGAAGTACTGCAACCACTGCCGCAAGCACACGGCGCATAAAGAGACCAAGTAGCTCCAGGAGCGACCGAAGAGGCGTGAGAGCAGAGCGAATTGACAGCCGACGCCGCGCTGAGCCGCGCGGCGTCGATCCGGGTAGAGCAACAGGCCAGTAGCTCAATGGTGGAGCACCGGTCTCCAAAACCGGGGGTTGGGGGTTCGAGTCCCTCCTGGCCTGCCACCGGCGTAACGGGGCGCCAGGCAGATATTCGGGGTTAGACGATGGCCGTCGCAGCAGAGGCGAGAAAGATGGAGAAGGGCGAGCAGGTGAGCGCGGGACCGCCGAACTGGGTTTCGGGTCCGCTCGGCTGGGGGCCTCGAAAGATCAACGAGCTCAAGACGTTCTTCGTCGAGGTGCGGAGCGAGCTCAAGAAGGTCACCTGGCCGAGCAAGAACGAGGTCTACTCGACCACGATCGTCGTCATCCTCACCACCGTCTTCTTCGGCTTCTATCTCTACGGCCTGGACATCCTGCTGTCGCAGCTGTTCACGAAAGTGCTCGGGGCGAGATGACGGAAACGACGAAGCCGGCGACGTCCAAGCAGTGGTACATCGTCCACACCTACTCGGGGTTCGAGAAGAAGGTGTCGGAGAGCCTGCGCCAGCGCGCGAAGGCCTACGGCCTCGAGGACCAGATCGGCCGCATCGAGATCCCCACCGAGGAAGTGGTGGAGATGAAGGGCGGCAAGAAGGTCCAGACGGCCACCCGCTTCTTCCCGGGCTACATCCTGGTCGAGATCGAGACCGAAGAAGGCACGGGCGGCGGCGAGAAGAAGATCCCGGACTCCACCTGGCACCTCGTCAAGAACACGCCGAAAGTGACGGGGTTCGTGGGCTCGGGCAACCGGCCGGTGCCGCTCAGCCAGGAAGAGGCGGACCAGATCTTCGTCCAGGTCAAGGAATCGATCGAGAAGCCGAAGCCGAAGTACACCTTCGAGCGCGGCGAGGGCGTCCGCATCATCGACGGGCCCTTCTCGAACTTCCAGGGCGTGGTGGAAGAGGTCAACCTGGATCGGAACACGCTCAAGGTCATGGTGACCATCTTCGGGAGGTCCACGCCCGTCGAGCTGGATTTCCTGCAGGTCGAGAAGCTTTAGGCGAGGACGCTAGGAACAAATGAAGAAAGTCACCGGGTCGATCAAGCTGCAGATTCCCGCGGGCAAGGCCACGCCGGCCCCGCCCGTCGGCCCCGCCCTCGGCCAGGCGGGCGTCAACATCATGGACTTCTGCAAGAACTTCAACGCGCGTACGGCCAAGGACGAGGGCCTGATCATCCCGGTGGTGATCACGGTCTACGCCGACCGCTCGTACACGTTCATCACCAAGACGCCGCCCGTCGCCATCCTCATCAAGAGGGAAGCGGGCATCGCCAAGGGCAGCGGCGAGCCGAACAAGAACAAGGTCGGAAAGATCACCATGAAGCAGGTCGAGGGCATCGCGAAGATGAAGCTGCCCGACCTCAACACGGACAGCCTGGAGTCGGCCATCCAGACCGTGAAGGGCACCGCCCGCAGCATGGGCATCGAGGTCGTCTAGTCAAACGAACCACGACGCGGCCGCGGCTGGCCGGGCCCGTGGGAGCGCCGACGGTTGGCGCGAGAGGAGCCGATGGGGAAGGTAGGAAAGAAGTTCGCGAAGGCCAAGGAGGCGGTGGCGGTCAAGCCCCACTACCCCTTGGGCGAAGCGGTGCAGGCGGTGGCGAAGAACGCCTTCGCCAAGTTCGACGAGACGGTCGAGGTGGCGCTGCGCCTCGGAGTGGATCCGAAGCACGCCGACCAGATGGTGCGCGGGACGGTCATCCTGCCCCACGGCCTGGGCGGCAAGGCCAAGAAGGTCCTGGTCATCGCCTCCGGCGAGAAGCTCAAGGAAGCGCAGGACGCGGGCGCCGACCACGTGGGCGGCGAGGACATGGTCACCCGCATCCAGGGCGAGAACTGGCTCGACTTCGACGCCATCGTGGCCACGCCGGACATGATGCGGTCGGTCGGAAAGCTCGGGAAGGTCCTGGGGCCGCGCGGCCTCATGCCCAACCCCAAGACGGGCACCGTCACCTTCGACGTCGGCAAGGCGGTGAAGGAGATCAAGGCGGGCAAGGTCGAATACCGCGTGGACAAGACGGCCATCGTGCACGCCCCGATCGGCAAGGTGTCGTTCGGGCCGGAGAAGCTGCTCGACAACGCCAAGGCGATCATCGACAGCGTGCTCAAGGCCAAGCCGCCCGCGGCCAAGGGCCGTTACGTCAAGTCGATCGCGCTGTCGTCCACCATGGGCCCCGGCGTCCGGGTCGACCTGGGCACCGTAGAAGGGCACTCGTAGGTTGAAATGGGAATGAATCGCGCCGAAAAGCAGACGCTGATCGACGACCTGCACCAGGAGTTCGGCAAGTCGCCGCATGCCATCCTGGTGGACTTCCGCGGCCTGAGCGTGCCGGCGGTGACGGAGTTCCGCCGCAAGGTGAAGGCCTCGGGCTCGCGCTACCGCGTGGTCAAGAACACGCTGGCCCTGCGCGCGGCCAAGGGCACCCCGCTGGAGAAGCTGGGGCCGCAGTTCGACAACACTACCGGAGTGGCCTACACCGGCACCGATCCCGTCGCGCTGGCCAAGACCCTGATCGACTTCGCCAAGGACAACCCCGCACTGGTGGTCAAGGGCGGCCTCGTCTCCGGGTCCCAGATGCTCGACGCGGAGGGGGTGAAGGCCCTCTCCACCATGCCCAGCCTGCCCGAGCTGCGCTCCAAGCTGCTCGGATTGCTGCAGGCGCCCGCCAGCCAGCTGGTGCGGCTGCTGAACACCCCGGCCAGCCAGCTGGCCCGGGTGCTCAAGGCCCACCAGGAGAAGGCGGAAGAAAAGTAAAAGTTTGCCTCGTCCGCGCGGAGAGGCGTTTCCAAGGCTTCGTAACGTCGCTTTTGAGAGAAGATAAAGGAACGGCAAATGGCTGACATTCAGGCGATCGCGAACGATCTGAGCGGGCTCACGGTGATGCAGGTGGCGGAGCTCGTGAAGATGCTCGAGGAGAAGTGGGGCGTCTCGGCGGCGGCGGCGGCTCCGGTGATGGTGGCCGGCGGCGGCGCGGCGGCGGGCGGCGGCGCGGCGGCGGCTCCGGCGGAAGAGAAGACGGAGTTCGCCGTGCACCTCACGGCCGCGGGCGACAAGAAGATCAACGTGATCAAGGTCGTGCGTGAAGTCACCAGCCTCGGCCTCAAGGAGGCCAAGGACCTGGTCGACGGCGCCCCGAAGGTGGTCAAGGAGGGCGTGACCAAGGAAGAGGCCGCCACCATCAAGAAGAAGTTCGAGGAAGTCGGGGCCACGGTCGAGATCAAGTAGGAGGCCACTCCGACGTCCGAGTGGCAGTCGTTTCCAAGTCTTTTTTCGGCTCAGCCAGCTCCGGGGGGACGTGTCCCCTCGGAGCCTCTCCCATTGGGCCAACTGACGCGCGCGGCGGCGCGCGCGTCGTGCTTGAGGTAACGAGCTGATGTACACGGCGATCAGAAATATCTATCGGGACCGAGTGGGTTTCCAGAAGATCAACACCTCGATCCCGATTCCGAACCTGATCGAGATCCAGAAGAACTCCTACGAGCGCTTCCTGCAGATGCGTGTCCTCCCCGCCGAGCGCGAGGATGCCGGCCTGCAGTCGGTGTTCAAGAGCGTCTTCCCGATTACGGACCTCCGGGAGAACTGCTCGCTGGAGTTCGTGGAGTACTCGATCGGCAACTGGGAATGCAAGTGCGGACGCCTGGTCGGCCTGGACAAGCTGGGCCGGCCCTGCACGTTCTGCGCGGCCACCATCATCATGGACCCGCGGGGCGACCGCGAGATCCACTGCCCGAAGTGCGGGCACCTGAACGAGAACCGCCCCGTCACCTGCGACACGTGCGACGAGCCCGTCGGACTGAAGCTCAAGTACGACGTCGACGAGTGCCAGGAGCGGGGCATGACCTTCGCGGTGCCGTTGAAGGTCACCATCCGCCTCGTGGTCTGGGACAAGGATCCGGACACCCAGGCCCGCACCATCCGCGACATCAAGGAGCAGGAGGTCTACTTCGGAGACATCCCGCTCATGACGGACAACGGGACCTTCATCATCAACGGCACGGAGCGCGTCATCGTCTCCCAGCTCCACCGCTCGCCGGGCGTGTTCTTCTCCCAGCCGGAGAAGGGCCTGTTCGCGGCCCAGATCATCCCCTACCGCGGGAGCTGGGTGGAGTTCGAATACGACTCCAAGAACCTGCTGCACGTGCGCATCGACCGCAAGCGCAAGTTCCTGGCCACGGTCTTCCTGCGCGCCATGGGGCTCAAGACGGACGCGGAGATCCTGAAGACCTTCTACAAGACGGACAAGGTCGTGGTCCGCGAGGGCAAGCTCTACTGGCAGTTCTCGGACAACCTGCTCGGCCTGAAGCTGAGCAAGAGCATCTACGGCCCCAAGGACGCCTCCGGCAAGCGCGAGGAGCTCCTGCACGCGGGCAAGAAGATCACGGCGGCCGTGCTGCAGCAGCTGCGCAGCGCGGGGGTGGAGGAGATCGAGATCGGCGAGGCCGACCTCGAGGGCGCCTACGTCGTGTCCGACATCGTGGACCCGCGCACGGGTGAGGTCATCCTGGAGGCCAACGAGCCCCTGAACCCGCGCGTCATCTCCGTGATCCTGGACCCCAACGCCCAGGTGGGCGCCTTCGACGTCTTCTTCCCGGAGCGGGACGAGACGGGCGCGATGATGTCGGCGACGGTCAAGAAGGACGCGATCAAGACCCCGGAAGAGGCGCTCATCGAGATCTACCGGCGCATGCGCCCGGGCGATCCCCCGACCCTCGACTCCTCGCGCAACCTCTTCGAGGGGATGTTCCTGAACCCGCAGAAGTACGACTTCTCGCGCGTGGGCCGGCTGAAGCTGAACACGAAGCTCGGCCTCAGCAGCCAGCTCGGCGAGAAGATCCTGCACCTCGAGGACATCACCGCCGTCATCGCCTTCCTGCTCAAGCTCCGCCGGAACCCGGCGGAGGTGGACGACATCGACCATCTCGGCAACCGCCGCGTGCGCAGCGTGGGCGAGCTGCTGGAGAACCAGTTCCGCATCGGCCTCGTCCGCATGGAGCGCGCGATCAAGGAAAAGATGAGCGTCTACCAGGAGATGGCCACGGCCATGCCCCACGACCTCATCAACGCCAAGCCGGTCATGGCCTCCATCCGCGAGTTCTTCGGGTCCAGCCAGCTCTCGCAGTTCATGGACCAGACGAACCCGCTCTCGGAGATCACGCACAAGCGGCGCCTGAGCGCCCTCGGGCCGGGCGGCCTCAGCCGCGAGCGCGCCGGGTTCGAGGTCCGCGACGTGCACCCGACGCACTACGGCCGCATCTGCCCCATCGAGACCCCGGAAGGCCCGAACATCGGCCTCATCTCGTCGCTCTCGTGTTTCGCCCGCATCAACGAGTTCGGGTTCATCGAGAGCCCCTACCGCAAGGTGAAGAGCGGGCGCGTGCTCGACTACTACCAGGTGCTCGAGCAGGGGGAGACGAACTACAAGGTCGGCGACATCGTCGAGAAGGACGAGTTCGAGCGCGAGCAGAACGCGATCAAGGCGCGCAAGAAGAAGCCCGCGGAAGCGGAGCCCTTCTGCTTCTACCTCTCGGCGTGGGAAGAGGACAAGTACACGATCGCCCAGGCCAACATCAAGCTCGCCGACGACGGCAGCATCTCCGAGGAGCGCGTCTCCGCCCGCAACAAGGGCAACTTCATCCTGGCCAAGCGCGAGGAAGTCGACTACGTGGACGTGAGTCCCAAGCAGCTCGTGTCCGTGGCCGCGTCGCTCATCCCGTTCCTGGAGAACGACGACGCCAACCGCGCGCTCATGGGCTCCAACATGCAGCGCCAGGCCGTGCCCCTCCTGCGCTCGGAAGCGCCGCTGGTGGGAACGGGCATGGAGCACATCACGGTCAAGGACTCGGGCGCGGCCACGGTCTGCCGGCGCGCGGGCGTGGTGGACTCCGTGGACAGCCGCCGCGTCATCATCCGCGTCGAGGCCCAGGACGGCCCCGACAAGGGCAAGGAGATCGGCGCCGACATCTACAACCTGACGAAGTTCAAGTGCTCGAACCAGAACACGAGCATCAACCAGAAGCCGATCGTCAAGGTCGGGCAACACGTGGCCAAGGGCCAGATCATGGCCGACGGCCCCTGCACGGACATGGGCGAGCTCGCCCTCGGCCGCAACGTGCTCGTGGCCTTCATGCCCTGGCGCGGGTACAACTTCGAAGACGCGATCCTGGTCTCCGAGCGCCTCGTGAAGGACGACATGTACACGTCGATCCACATCGAGGAGTTCGAGATCGAGGCCCGCGACACCAAGCTCGGACCCGAAGAAGTGACGCGCGACATCCCGAACGTCTCGGAGTCGCTGCTGAACAACCTGGACGAGAGCGGGATCATCCGCATCGGCGCTTCCGTCAAGCCGGGCGACATCCTGGTGGGCAAGGTCACGCCCAAGGGCGAGACGCAGCTCACCCCGGAGGAGAAGCTCCTCCGCGCGATCTTCGGCGAGAAGGCGGGCGACGTCCGTGACGCGTCCCTGGTCTGCCCGCCCGGGATCGAGGGCATCGTCGTGGACGTGAAGATCTTCTCGCGCAAGGGCGTGGAGAAGGACGAGCGGGCCCGGCAGATCGAAGACGCCGAGCTCTTCATGATGGAGAAGAACCTCAAGGACGAGATCCGCATCCTCCAGGACGAGCGCGACAAGCGGATCGAGGACCTCCTCACGGGCAAGACGGCCCAGTCCGACCTCGTCAACATCCGGGGCGAGAAGACGATCAAGAAGGGCCAGGAGCTCACCCGCGACGCCCTCCAGAAGCTGCGCCACAGCGACATCCTGAAGCTGCGGGTCAAGGGCGCGGACGACGAGGACGTGGACGGCGAGCTGGCGGAGATCGTGGACAAGACGGAGCGCCAGATCGAGGTGCTCAAGGCCCTGTTCGCGGAGAAGGAGAGCCGTCTCAAGCGGGGCGACGAGCTGCCCCCCGGCGTGATCAAGCTGGTCAAGGTCTTCGTGGCCATGAAGAGGAAGCTCTCCGTGGGCGACAAGATGGCGGGCCGGCACGGCAACAAGGGCGTCATCGCGCGCATCCTGCCCGACGAGGACATGCCGTACCTCCCGGACGGAACGCCGGTCGAGATCGTGCTGAACCCGCTGGGCGTGCCCAGCCGCATGAACGTCGGCCAGATCCTGGAGACGCACCTGGGCTGGGCGGCCAAGGTGCTCGGCCTCCACTTCGCGTCGCCCGTCTTCGACGGCGCCAAGGAGGACGAGATCAAGAAGTACCTCACGCAGGCCAACACGGCCGAGGAGGAGCGCAACCCGCTCCGCCCGAACACCCTGGTCAGCGGCAAGATCACCCTCATCGACGGGATGACCGGCGAGCCCTTCGAGCAGAAGGTGACCGTCGGGTACATCTACATGCTCAAGCTGAGCCATCTCGTCGACGACAAGATCCACGCTCGGTCGATCGGTCCCTACAGCCTCATCACCCAGCAGCCGCTGGGCGGCAAGGCGCAGTTTGGCGGACAGCGGTTCGGGGAGATGGAAGTGTGGGCGCTCGAGGCCTACGGCGCGGCCCACATCCTCCAGGAGCTCCTGACCGCGAAGTCCGACGACGTCTACGGCCGGGCCAAGATCTACGAGGCCATCGTGAAGGGTGACACCGTGTTCACCCCCGGCCTGCCGGAATCCTTCAACGTCCTGATCCGGGAGCTGCAGAGCCTGTGTCTGGACGTTGAGCTCATCAAGACCAAACACTGATGGGAAACGACACCCTGTCGGCGATGGTCTTGATGAGTGGGCACCGCTTCGCGGTGCCGAGAGAATGGGTGGGGTCCCGCGGGGCGGGATCCATTAGGAATTCGCGCCAGGCACACCGTCGCGAATTCCTGAAAGGAACGAGATGAGTCTGATGATGCCGATGCGGCCCAACGTCGATCAGGGCCGCGTTGTGATCGACTTCGACTCGATCAAGATCCGCCTGGCCAGCCCGGAGAAGATCCGCAGCTGGTCCCACGGCGAGGTGACCAAGCCGGAGACGATCAACTACCGCACCTTCAAGCCGGAGAGGGACGGCCTCTTCTGCGCGAAGATCTTCGGGCCGATCACGGACTGGGAGTGCCTCTGCGGCAAGTACAAGCGCATGAAGCACCGGGGCGTGATCTGCGACAAGTGCGGGGTCGAGGTCACCCAGTCCAAGGTGCGCCGCGAGCGCATGGGCCACATCGAGCTGGCCTGCCCGGTCAGCCACGTGTGGTTCTTCAAGGGGCTGCCCAGCCGCATCGGGCACCTCCTCGACATCTCGCTGCGCGACCTGGAGCGCATCCTCTACTTCGAGTCGTACGTGGTCGTGGACCCGGGCGACTGCCCGGAGGTCAAGCGCCAGGAGCTGGTGACGGACGAGCGTTACCGGCAGCTCCGCGAGAAGTTCCCCAAGCTGCGCGCCTCCATGGGCGCGGAGGCCATCAAGGAGCTCCTGCGGCGCGTGGACGTGGACAAGGACGCGGTCGAGCTGCGCGACAAGATGCGCACCGAGACGTCCGTCCAGAAGAAGATCAAATACGCGAAGCGCCTCAAGGTCGTGGAGGCGTTCCGCAAGTCGGGCAACAAGCCGGAGTGGATGATCCTGGACGTCATCCCGGTCATCCCGCCGGAGCTGCGCCCGCTCGTCCCGCTGGACGGGGGCCGCTTCGCCACCTCGGACCTCAACGACCTGTACCGGCGCGTCATCAACCGCAACAACCGCCTGAAGAAGCTCATCGAGCTGCGCGCGCCCGACGTCATCGTGCGCAACGAGAAGCGCATGCTCCAGGAGGCGGTGGACGCGCTCTTCGACAACGGCCGCCGCGGCCGCGTGCTGCGCGGGGCCAACAACCGTCCCCTGAAGTCGCTCTCCGACACCCTCAAGGGCAAGCAGGGCCGGTTCCGTCAGAACCTGCTCGGCAAGCGCGTGGACTACTCGGGCCGCTCCGTCATCGTGGTCGGTCCCGAGCTCAAGCTCCACCAGTGCGGCCTGCCCAAGAAGATGGCGCTGGAGCTGTTCAAGCCCTTCATCTACTCGAAGCTCGAGAAAGAGGGGCTCGTCACCACCATCAAGGCGGCGAAGGAGATGGTGGAGCAGCAGCGTCCCGAGGTCTGGGACTTCCTCGAGGACGTCATCCGCGAGCACCCGGTGCTCCTGAACCGCGCCCCCACGCTGCACCGCCTGGGCATCCAGGCCTTCGAGCCCATCCTGGTCGAGGGCAAGGCCATCAAGATCCACCCCCTCGTCTGCACGGCCTTCAACGCCGACTTCGACGGGGACCAGATGGCCGTGCACGTGCCGCTCTCGCCGGAGGCGCAGATCGAGGCCTCGGTGCTGATGCTTTCGTCCAACAACATCCTGTCCCCGGCCTCGGGACAGCCCATCGCGGTGCCCTCGCAGGACATCGTGCTCGGCTGCTACTACCTCACCAAGGAGAAGAAGGGCACCAAGGGCGAAGGCCGCGCGTTCGCGAGCATGAACGACGTGATCCTGGCCCTGGAGCACGGTGAAGTGGAGACGCTGACCCCGGTACGCCTCATGTACACGGGCGAGCTGATCGACCTCACCACCGTCTACGACGACCAGGACGTGATCCACACCGAAGTCCAGAACGTCAAGAACCAGATCATCAACACGACGGTGGGACGCGTCGTCCTCAACGACCACCTTCCCCAGGGTGTGCCCTACGTCAACGGCATCCTGCGCAAGAAGGGCCTGCAGAACCTCGTGCAGTACTGCTACCTGCGCTGGGGCCTGGAGAAGACCGTCGACATGCTCGACGTCATCAAGGACCTGGGCTTCCGCTACGCCACCCGCGCCGGCATCTCCATCGGCATCGACGACCTGGTCATCCCCGAGGAGAAGGGCAAGATGGTCACGGCCGCGCACAAGGAGGTGCTGGACGTCGAGAAGCAGTACCTCGACGGCGCCATCACCAACGGCGAGCGCTACAACAAGGTCATCGCCATCTGGTCCAACGTCACCGAGAAGGTCGCGGACGCGATGTTCAAGGAGATGGAGAAGACGGACCAGGAGGGCCACGAGTTCAACCCGATCTACATCATGGCCGACTCCGGCGCCCGCGGCTCCAAGCAGCAGATCCGGCAGCTGGCCGGGATGCGCGGCCTCATGGCGCGTCCGTCCGGCGAGATCATCGAGAACCCGATCACCTCGAACTTCCGCGAAGGCCTCACCGTGCTGCAGTACTTCATCTCGACCCACGGCGCCCGCAAGGGCCTCGCGGACACCGCGCTGAAGACGGCGGACTCGGGCTACCTCACGCGGCGCCTGGTGGACGTGAGCCAGGACGTGATCATCTCCGAGCACGACTGCGGCACCGTGGACGGCATCGACATCCGCCCCATCATCGAATCGGGCGAGGTGATCGAGCCCCTGCGCGACCGCATCGTCGGGCGCGTGTCGCTGGAGAACATCAAGGACCCGTTCGGCGGCAGCGTCATCGTGAAGATCAACGACGAGATCACGGAGGACATCGCTTCGGCGATCCAGGCCTCCGGGATCGAGAAGGTGCGCATCCGTTCCGTCTTGACCTGCGAGGCCAAGCGCGGCGTGTGCGCCCTCTGCTACGGCCGCGACCTCGCCACCGGCAAGCTGGTGGAGATGGGCATGGCCGTGGGCGTCATCGCCGCCCAGTCCATCGGCGAGCCGGGCACGCAGCTCACCATGCGCACGTTCCACATCGGCGGAACCGCCAGCCACCACCGCGAGCAGACCACCCTGGAGGCGAAGAACGCCGGGCGCGTGAAGTTCCACAACGTCAACACCGTCAAGAACAAGAAGGGCGACCTGGTGGTCATGAACCGCTCGGGCGCGCTCATCATCCAGGACCAGAAGGGCCGCGAGCGGGAGCGCCACGCCGTCGTCTACGGCGCCCAGCTCAAGGTCAAGGACGGGCAGGACGTCAAGCAGGGACAGCTCCTCGTGGAGTGGGACCCCTACTCGTTCACGATCCTCACCGAAGAGGGCGGACAGGTCAGCTTCCGCGACGTCATCGACGGCCAGACCGTGCACGAGCAGGTGGACGAGAACACCGGGATGTCGGCGTCGGTCATCATGGAGACCTCGGACGAGAAGAAGCAGCCTCGCATCGAGATCCGCGACGAGAAGAGCAAGATGCTGCGCAAGTACCTGCTCCCCTCCGGCGCGCACCTCATGGTCGAGGACGGCGCTCCCGTCACCCCCGGCGACGTGTTGGCCAAGATCCCGCGCGAGACGGCCAAGACGAAGGACATCACGGGCGGTCTGCCCCGCGTGGTCGAGCTGTTCGAGGCCCGGCGTCCCAAGGAGCCGGCCGTCATCACGGAGATCGACGGGGTCGTGAAGTACGGCGACATCGCCAAGCAGCACCGCAAGATCTTCGTGACCTCGGACGAGAACGACCAGCGCGAGTACCAGCTCCCGCGCGGCGCGCACATCAACGTGCAGGAAGCGGAACGGGTCAAGGCGGGCGAGCCGCTGATGGACGGCCCCATCGATCCGCACGACATCCTGCGCGTGCGCGGCGAGAAGGAGCTGCAGCGCTACCTGGTGGACGAGATCCAGGAGGTCTACCGCCTGCAGGGCGTGAACATCAACGACAAGCACATCGAGGTCATCGTCCGGCAGATGATGCGCTGGGTGAAGGTGGAGGACGTGGGGGACAGCGAGTTCCTCATCGACGAGGTGGTGGACAAGTTCCGGTTCATCGCGTCGAACGACGTCCTGTCCAACGCCGGGAAGAAGCCGGCCTCCGGACGTCCCCTCCTGCTGGGGATCACCAAGGCGTCGCTCTCCACTGATTCGTTCATCTCCGCGGCTTCGTTCCAGGAGACGACGCGCGTCCTCACGGAAGCGGCGATCTCGGGCAAGGTCGACTACCTGCGCGGCCTGAAGGAGAACGTGATCATGGGCCGCCTGATCCCGGCGGGTACGGGCATGGAGTTCTACCGCCGGATCAAGATCCCCGAGGAGGTCATCGAGCGGCCGGCCGGGGGCCTGGAAGGCGAATACGTGGCCGAGTACCTGGTCGAGCCGGAGCACATCAAGGAGGGGGCGGAGATCGCGTAGTCCTCCGCCCACTTCGACCGCCGTTCGAGCCGGCAGCGTGAAAGCGCTGCCGGCTTTTTTTGTTGGCCGCCGTATCTCCGAGGCCGTGGCGTGGAATGCCCATTAGTTTGACCACGTCAACCGACGCAAGGAGGGTGTCTATGTCCTTCGTTCACCGCCTCGCCGCCACGGCGCGACTGGCCCTGGTGGGACTGGCCGTGCTGGCCGGCGCCGCTCCGCTTCGAGCGCAGACCACGAGCGCCTCCGTCTCCGGCTCGGTGAGCGACGCGCAGGGAGGCCTGCTGCCCGGCGCCACCGTGACTCTCACCAGCCGCACCCAGGGCAACTCGCTCACGTCCGCGACCGACAGCGAGGGGCGATTCGTGTTCGCCGTCGTCCGCCCCGACACCTACACGCTCCGCGTCACCATGCAGGGCTTCAAGACCCTCGAGCGGACCAACCTGGTGGTGAGCGCGAACGACCGGCTCTCCACGGGCCTCCTGACCATGGGCATCGGGGGCGTCGAGGAGAACGTCACCGTATCGAGCCGCGTGAGCGAGCTGCAGACGACGAGCGGCGAGCGCTCCTTCACGCTGGAGAGCGAGACGATCAAGAACATCGCCAACGACGGGCGCTCCCTCTTCGGCTTCGCCACCCTGGTGCCCGGCGTCCTTCCCCAGGCCGGCAACGGGGGCACCAACATGAGCGGCCCCGCCGATCAGGCGAGCGGGTTCACCGTGAACGGCCAGCGGCCGAACTCCAACAACATGACCGTCGACGGCGTGGCCAACATCGACACCGGCGACAACGGCGGCAACATGGCCACCACCAACATCGACGCCGTCGCCGAGTTCAAGATCCTCACCAACGCCTACCAGGCCGAATACGGCCGCGCGGTGGGCGGCCAGGTGCAGGTGGTCACCAAGAGCGGGACGCAGGCCTTCCACGGCTCCGGATATTGGTACGGCCGCCGCTCCGGCTGGAACGCGAACAGCTGGACCAACAAGCGCAACGGCGCGCCGGCTCCGGTGGGGCAGGGCCAGGTCACCGAGCTGCCGGACTCCTCGCGCAACGACTATGGATACACGCTCGGCGGCCCCATCTACATTCCCGGCACCTTCAATGCGGACAAGAAGAAGCTCTTCTTCTTCTGGAGCCAGGAATACCAGCGCCGCCAGGACCCCGTGGGCGAGCGGCAGAGCCGGGTGCCCACCGCCCTCGAGCGGCGCGGGGACTTCTCCCAGAGCGTCGACAGCGACGGCAACCCGTTCCCCTATATCCGGGACTACCAGACCGGCCTGCCTTGCACCGCCGCCGATACTCGGGGCTGCTTCGCGGACGGCGGCGTCCTCGGCCGCATTCCCCAGAACCGGATCTACCAGCCGGGCCTCAACGCGCTCGGCATCTACCCGGCCCCGAACTTCGCGGGGACGAGCGGCATCAACTACTCCAGCCAGGCCCCCGACAACCGGCCGCGCCGTGAGGACCTCCTGCGGCTGGATTTCCAGGCGACGGACAACTGGCGCTTCACCGGCCGCTACATGAACAAGAAGGACGACCAGGAGCAGGCCTACGGCACGACGTGGGCCGGCGCGGGCAGCAACAACCTCGACGGAATGGAAACGCTGTTCACGACGCCCGGCTCGAACTACATGCTCTCGACCACCGGCATCCTCAGCCCGACGACGTCGGTCGAACTGAGCGTCGGCCGGGCCCATAACTCGCTCGATTTCATCGTGCAGAACGAACAGCTGCGGCGCTCGGCGGCGGGCCTCTCCGGAATGCCCCTGCTCTTCCCGGACGCCGTGCAGGACGACTACATCCCCGATTTCCGATTCAACGGCGGCCGCGCGGGCGGGAATGCCGGCTTCTACCAGACGGACCGGGGGCCGTTCACGAACCAGAACACGACCTGGGACGCGATCGCGAACCTGAGCAAGATCTGGGGATCCCACTCCGCCAAGTTCGGCGTCTACTACCAGAGCAGCTTCAAGCCGCAGAGCGTGTTCGCGAGCTTCAACAGCCAGATCAACTTCATCGACGACGCGAACAACCCGTTCGACACCGGCTTTCCCTACGCCAACGCCGCCACCGGCGTGTTCAACCAGTACACCCAGGCTTCGAAGTACGCCCTCCCCGAATGGCGCTACAAGAACATCGAGTGGTTCCTCCAGGACAACTGGAAGACCACGCGCCGCCTGACCCTGGACTACGGCGTGCGCTTCTACTACATGACGCCGCAGTGGGACACGACCCTGCAGTCGTCCAACTTCCTCCCCGACGAGTTCAACGCGAGCCAGGCCGCCGCCCTCTACCGGCCGGTGTGTATCGGTGCTTCCCCGTGTTCGGGCAACAACCGGCGCGCGATGGACCCCGCGCTCGTCAACTCGGGCGTGTCCCCCACCATGGGGAACACGGTGAGCGATCGGTTCGTCGGCCGCCTGGTGCCAGGCTCGAACCGGTTCAACGGCGCCTTCCAGGCCGGCCAGGGCATCGACGACCGCCTGCAGGGCAACAACGCCTTCCGCGTGTCGCCCCGGTTCGGCTTTGCCTACGACATCACGGGCAAGGGCGAGACGATCGTCCGCGGCGGCGCCGGCGTCTTCTACGACCGGCCCCAGGGCAACATGGTCTTCGACATGGTCGCCAACGCGCCGGGAGTCCTCGTCTCGACCCTGCAGTGGGGCCGGCTCCAGGACCTCGCTTCGGCGACCGGGGACCCGGACCCGACGCTCTCGTTGAACCCGAGCGCGTTCGATTTCAAGCCGCCCAAGATCTACTCCTGGAACGTCGGGTTCCAGCACAAGCTGATCAAGAACATCATCTTCGACGTGGCCTACGTGGGCTCCGAGTCGAAGGACCTGCTCCGCCGGTGGCAGCTCAACGCCGTTCCGCTGGGGGCGAAGTTCCTGCCCCAGAACCAGGATCCGACCCGCGCTCCCAGCGCCATTCCCGGTGCGTCCGCGCTGCCCGACGACCTCCTGCGCCCCTTCCCCGGCTACGGGAACATCCAGATGTGGGACTACAGCTCGAGCGGCAACTACCACGCCATCCAGACCTCGATCAACCGCCGCTTCGACAACGGCGTCATGTTCTCGGCCTTCTACGTCTTCAGCAAGGCCCTGACCCTCGAGAACAACAACGACTTCGCGCAGGGGGGACCGCCGGCCTGCCAGTGCAGCCAGCCGCAGTTCTCGGAGGAAGAGGTCCGGCGGCTCGACTACTCCTACGCCCCCTACGACCGTCCGCACAACGTGGTGCTCAACTTCATCTATCAGACGCCCAAGGTCTCCAGCGGCGTCCTCGGGGTGCTGGCCAACAACTGGCAGATCTCCGGCATCTACCGCTGGTCGAGCGGCGTCCCCTACCCGATCAACTACTCGATTCCGGGGATCACCGCCTCGAACCTCACCGGCAACAACGGCCAGCCCAGCGCGCGCATCGTGGTCTCGGGCGACCCGGGGCCGGGATCGAGCAGCGATCCCTACCGCCAGATCAATACCGCCGCCTTCGCTCCGCCCGCGCCCGGCAGCCATGGTGACGAATCGGCCCGCTTCTTCCTCCACGGCCCGGCCATCAACAACCTCGACCTTTCACTCTCCAAGAGCTTCCCGCTCAAGGGGACGCGGGTGGAGGTGCGCCTCGACGCCTTCAACGCGCTCAACCACACCCAGTTCACGGGCGTCAACAACACGGTGAACTTCGCCAGCATGACCGACCCGACGATCACCAACCTGCCCTACGACGCGGCGGGCAACCTCGTCCGGCCGAACGGCTTCGGGACCATCAACGGGGTCCGTGCTCCCCGGCAGATTCAGCTCGTGACCCGTCTCACGTTCTAGCGTCTCGCGGCCACCACCTGGGTGAGTGGTGGCTGGCTCCAGCGAGCCTCACGGGCCGGCGCTTCTCGAAGCGCCGGCCCTTTTCGTTTCCCGCGCCCACCCTCCGACAATCGACGGCGTTGAGAGCCTCCTCGATCCGCGCACGATTTTTTTATTGTCAGCCCGTATCCTGGGCCCGGTCCCGTGGAATGACAGGATGACACCCCAGGGGTTGCGTGGCCGCGACGGGATCGGAGAGCTGGAGGATGGTCCAGCCGACGCGTCGATTCCAATGGCGGGCGGTGGGTGCCGCCCTGGTCGTGGCTTGGGCCGCGTCCGCTCTCGCCCAGACGGTGGCCGCCACCGTCCGCGGCACCGTCACCGACCCCACCGGAGGCGCCATACCCGCGGCCAAGGCCATCCTCATCAACCTCGACACCGGTGATGAGCGCCGGACGACGACCAACAGCTCCGGGGCCTACGTGTTCGCGGAGGCGCCGGTCGGGACCTACGACCTTTTCATCGAGGCCGACGGCTTCCGCCCGTACGTCCAGCGGGGCGTGCGGCTGGGGGTGGCCGAGCACCGGTCCATCGACGCCCGCCTGCAGACGGGAGACGTCATCGAGACCATCACCGTAGAAGCGCCTCTTGTGTTCGTGGACGGGACGGGCGGCGAAGTCAATGGCGTGGTCACGGGCGAGCAGATGCGCGAGCTGCCTCTCAACGGCCGCAACTTCAGTCACCTCGTACAACTGATGCCGGGGGTGGCCACGCTCGAGGGCACGAGCGCCCAGAACAAGGGGGCCCTGGCTGGCAGCATCGACCTCGCGGTCAGCGGCGGCGGAGTCACGGGCAACCTGTGGCTCATCGACGGTGTCTACAACAACGACACCGGTTCCAATCGAAGCATCATGGTCTACCCCTCGGTGGACGCCATCGCCGAGATGAAGGTCCACCGCAACAGCTACGGGGCGGAGTTCGGGGGCGCGGGCGGGGCCCAGGTCAACGTTGCCACCCGTGGCGGCAGCGACGACTTCCACGGGAGCGCCTTCTACTTCGGCCGGGACGAGGCGCTCGGCGCGGACAACTACTTCCTGCGATCGACGGGCCGGAAGGAGCCGCTCCAGCGGCACGACTTCGGCTGGAACCTCGGCGGCCCGATCCTGAGGGGGAAGCTCCATTTCTTCGCCTCCCAGGAATGGAACCGGGAGCGGCGCGGCGTCTTGCGCTCCGGCCTGGTGCCGACGGCGGAGGAGCGGCGGGGGATCTTCGCTGGACCCCGTAGCCCGGGGTGCACGCCGCCCCGACCCCTGGATCCCCGCACCGGCCGGCCGTTCCCGGGAGACGCGATCCCCGACTCGCGATTGAGCCCGGGTGGACTCCTCCTGCTGCAGCTCTATCCCCTTCCCAACACGGTGCCGGGCGCGGGAGGCTGCACCAACTGGGTCGACTCGCTCCCGACGAGGATCACCTGGCGGCAGGACAACGTCCGCCTCGACTACTCCCTCGACGAGAGGACGCGGCTGATGGTGCGCGCCACGCAGGACGGCTGGGCCAACTCCGCTCCCAACGCGACCAGTGCGAACGGGCTCTGGGGCGACGACCCCTTCCCCGCCGTCGAGTCCGCCTGGAAGCAGCCGGGCCGGTCGATGGTCGCGCAGTTGACTCGCAGCCTCGGCTCCCGAGGAATCAATACCCTGCGCCTCGCCTATTCCGCGAACCGCTTCGACATCACGCCGGAAGGCGAAGATCCCGAGCTGGGAAAGGCGATCAACGCGGCCATACCGCCGCTCTTCCCGCCGGAGGTGAAGCGAGGCGGACCCGACCGGGCGCACGCCGTCTTCTGGGGCGGCCAGGGCTACGGCTCCCTTTCCACGATCGCGCCGTGGCACAACGTGCACGACGTGATGGCGGTGGGCGACGACTATTCGCACTCTTTCGGCCGGCATCTGCTGAAGGTCGGAGGCCTCGTCACCCGCGGTCGCAAGGACGAGGACATCGGTGGCGCCTCCGCCTTCGAGGCGCCGCAGTTCGGGGGCGCCGCCGGCCTCGGGGGCCGGGAAGGCGGCACCACCGGCAACGTGCTCGCCGACTTGCTGCTCGCGGACATGACCTTCACCTTTTCCGAGAACTCGACCGAGCCCCACTCGCGCGTCCGCTGGACGGACTTCGACCTCTACGCCAGCGACTCCTGGCGCATCCACTCCCGCCTGGCCGTCGATCTGGGGCTCCGATACTCACGCCTCTACCAGCCTCACGAGGCCGACGACCACATCTCCGCCTTCGTGCCCGAGGCCTACGATCCGGACCTGCACGGAGACGGGTGCAACGGATTGATGCTGCCGCCGGGCTCGACGGCCTGCCGTGAGGCGGGCTTCGCGGGAGGGACGTCCGCAGCCGGCCGCGGCCTGCTCGACCGCGATCCCCACCTGCTCGCGCCGCGGCTCGGCATTGCCTGGGACGTCTTCGGCACGGGAAGGACGGCCCTGCGCATGGGCATGGGGCGCTTCTTCCAGCGTGAGCGCGTCAATCTGACCCTGGACAAGGCCGGCAACCCGCCGTTCGTGGAGCCCGCGGGCGGCATCCGCGCTCTGGACACCGCGGCCGAGCCCTGCCCGGGATGCATCCAACGGGGGTCCAGGCCGCTGCGAGGCGCGGAGACCGCCAACAACGTGCCCGGCAACTGGCAATGGAACGTGACCCTTCAGCAAGAGCTGTGGCCCAATGCCACCCTCGGGGTCAGCTACGTGGGAAATCGCGGCGTCCACCTGCTCCGCCAGAGCGACATCAACGGGGTACCCTCCGGGGACGCCGACGGCAACGGCGTCGAGGATCGCCTCGACTACGTGCGCCTCGAAGGCGACGACGCGGCCCAAGCCCGGCTTCGCCGCTTCCCGGACTTCGGCGACAACGCCATCCTCTACACGGATCACGGCGGCGACTCCGCGTATCACTCGCTGCAGGCTCAGCTCGTGGCCCGCTTCGGACCCGCCACGCACCTCCAGGCTTCGTACACGCTCTCGCGTTCGCTCGCCTCTTCCGCCCTGGGCGATGCCGGGACCGGATACGGGGCGGGCATGATGGCCGATCGGGAGCAGCCGGAGCGGGACTGGGACCTGGCCGACGTCCACCGGAAGCATCTCTTCAACGCCAGCCTCGTATTGGGCCTGCCGACCTTGGACCGCGGCCCCGGTTGGGTCAGGACGGCGCTGGATGGATGGGGAGTGGCGGCCATCGTCGCCGCCACCTCGGGACGGCCCTACGGCTTCTCGACGCGCGCCTTTCCGGGGTGGGGCGCGGGACCGAGCGGCACCGGGAACTCCCTGGGAGGGGCGACGGTCGACCGGCCCGACGTCACACCGAGCCAGCCGTGCCGCGCGCACCGCGGCGACCGGGAGCAGTGGTTCAATCCCGACGTGGTGACGTGGGAGGGCGTGCCCCTCGGCGCGGGCGGGGCCGGCGGCGACTCCGGCCGCGCCGTCTGCGACGGGCCAGGCTTCTTCCAGGCCGACCTCGCGCTCTACAAGGAGGTGCCGCTGGGCGGATCGATCAAGCTGCAGGTACGGGCCGAAGTCTTCAATCTCTTCGACACCGTCAACTTCCGCTTCGTGAACACCGATGCCACGCCCACGACCTTCACGCTCGACGCGCCCCTGGCCGAGGCCACCCGCATCACGGGGGCCACGCGCTCGCCCGACTTCGGCCGCGCCACCTCCGCGCGGGATCCGCGGCAGGTGCAGCTCGGCGTGAAGCTCACCTTCTGAAGAGGGAAGAGGCCATAATTCCAGCCGAGCCCACACTCGTGCCTCTCAGCGGCGGCGAAGGAGACCTGCTCCGCCGGGCCGGACGCGGCGACGAGGCCGCGTTCCTGACCCTCTATGAGCGCCATCGCACTCCCGTCTTCCGCTTCGCCTGTCGCGTGCTCGGCTCCGCGGCCCAGGCGGAGGACGTCACGCAGGAGTGTTTCCTCTCCGTGCTGCGGCGGCCGGAGGCCTTCCAGGCCGAGCGAGCCTCGCTGCGCACCTACCTCTACGCGATCACCCGTCACCTCTCCTGGCAGCACCTGCGGCGATCGGGCCTGGAAACGACGGTGGAGGAGCTGCCCGAGATCGTCCCCGAAGGCGCGGAGACGGCGGAGCCGCTGCGCCGCATTCTCGACGGGGAAGCGGCGGCGGCGGTGCGGCGTGCCGTAGGACTGCTCTCGCCGCTCCAGCGCGAGGCCATCGTCCTGTTCGAATATCAGGAGATGAGCCTGACCGAGATCGCGATGGTGTGCGACACCGACGTGGGTACGATCAAGGCCCGGCTCCATCGGGCGCGCGAGAGGCTGCGGCGCGAGCTCGCGCCTTTCCTGGCCAGCGTCCCGGCCGCGCGCGCGGTGGCGATCGGGGAGAGGACACGATGACGAAGTATCGGGACGAGTCTGCCGGACGGGACGAGGACCTTCGCGACCTGCTCCGGCAGTGGGATGCGCCGGCCCTGCCCGACGGGCTCGACGAGCGCATGCTCGCGCGTTACCGCCGCCGCCATTCCGCGTGGTGGCGGCGACCGGTCTACGTCCACTTCTCCCTGCCTTTCGCCGCTTCCGTGTTGCTCGTGGCCGCGGGTGCGATCCTGGCCGGACGGTCTCGTCATCCCGCTTCCGAAGGCTCTTCCGCGCCCGCATCGCGGGTGGCGCCGGCCGTGGCCCACGCCGTGGCCGCACCCGCACGCACCAGCCTCGCCGGCTTCCGCCCCATGGCCGAGGTCACCGCTACCGTGGTCACGGTGAGTCCATGATCAAGCCTTCGCCATGGTCCGTAGGCCTGGCGCTGATGGCGGCCTTTGCCGCCGCCGCCCATCCCGTGGGCGCCGGGGCGGGTTTCTCGTCGGCCACGCTGGACAACGGTGCTTCCGTCGGCTTCGCGCTCCTGCGATCGGGCCCCGCCGATCCCACGGACGTGATCGGAGACGCCGCCCTCGCCCGCTCCAACGGCGTGAGCCGGGTCCTGTGGGACCGCGAGACCGGTGCCTATTTCGGCTACCGATTGGAGGTCAAACGCCAGCGGTCGGCGCGGCCGTTCCGGGTGACGGTCAAGCCACTGGATCCCGAAGCGGAGGGGCCGCTGCGCCAACACGTCGCCTGCGCGAGCTGCCCCCCGCCCACCCCCCTCGCCGCCCCTCCGCTGCGCTATCCGGCGCCGCAGCAGCTCGCGGAAGGGGATTCCCTGACCCTCGAGCTGCTCGCGAACCCGACCACCGGCGAGAAGATCCTCGACGTGGTGAAGGTCTCCGCCACGCCGGTGTCCGCGGCCACGATGAAGACGGCCGCGCTCAGGGCCCTCGAGAGCTGGGAAGCGGTCCAGCGCGCCAACGGCCACCTGGCCCAGGGCGGTTATCGGAGCGCGCTTGGAGAGTACCTGCACGCCCTTCCCGCGCAGCGCAACGATCCCGTCATCCACAACAAGCTCGGGATCTGCTACCAGAACCTCAAGGACGCGGCGGGAGCGCGGGCGGCCTACCTGCGCGCCCTCGAGCTGGATCCCCGTTATGCGGAGGCGTGGAACAACCTCGCCACCCTCGAGCAGTCGGCGCGCCGCTTCCGCCAGGCGGTCGAGGCCTACAAGAAGGCGATCTCGGTGAAGCCCGGGGTGGCCAACTTCTGGAAGAACCTGGCCAGCGCCCACTTGTCCCTGGGGGGCGAGGCGGCCGCGTACGAGGCCTACCGCGAGGCTTACCGCCTCGATCCCACGATCCTGGAAAGGCAGCCCCTGGCCGTGGAGGCGGCCGGCGTCGACGCCGCCACGCAAGCCTATTACCTGGCCAAGATCCTGGCCGCCGACGGCCGGAGGGACGCCGCCCTGACCCAGCTGCGCCGGGCCCGCGATGCCGGGTTCCGCGACTTCGCGCGCGTGGAGGCGGACCCCGATTTCCGCGCCGTAGTGGCCGATCCCCGCTTCGATTCGCTCCGCCGACAATGAATCGACCATTCTAGGCGCCCGCGAGGTTGCGGTGAGCCGATCGCACGGCTTCCGTCGCATCGCGGGGAGCGCCCACGATCTTGCGGCCCTGCAGGATCGCTTCGGTGAGCAGCAGTGGCCCCGACCAGCACAGCCAGCTGGCGGCGGCGAGCTGTTCCGGGAGCGTGCCGACCTCCGCCGCGCGGAAGGCCGCCCACAGCAGACGGAACGTCACGAAGGCGAAGGTCACGACGTAGCTGCGCACCATCCACTCCGCGTGCTGCGGGATCTGACGCCGGCGGATGGCGGCCAGGGCCATGCCGGTCGTGACGAGCCAGGCGACGCCGAGCCCCGTGAGCCCCGCGCCGAACACCCATCCCAGGCGCGTGGTGGCGGCCAGGTAGAAGGCGCACGCGGAGCCGAGCGCGACGCTGGCGACGTAGAGGAGGCCGAGCCGCCGGTGAAGGCCGAGGTGTCTGCGTCCGGGCCCGATCCACAATTGAACGGGACCGATGAGCAGAGCGACCGTTCCACAGACGATGTGCACCAGCAGCCCCACCCGCCGCGCCGCTGCGTAACGCGCGGCGTGCACGGCGTCCGGGACGACGTACGGGACGGCGTTCGCCAGGACGAACCAGAGGGCGACCGCCGTGACCGCCAGGAGCACGACCGCACGCCCCCACGCCCAGCCTGCCGAGGGCCGATCCACGCCTTCCACCGGTACCGCTGCACTCATCCCGCCTCCTCCTTGATCCGCGCCAGCGTGCGCTTCCAGGGCGGCGAAAGTCGTTCGGGAGAGGCGGGGATCTCCCTCGGAGATTGCGGGGATGGGCGTTACAATCTCGTCCCGTGCCCAGCGCAAAGGGCGACAAGCCAAACGCCGAGCCGGACTTGCAGGTCGGCCGGTGGTGCGTTCAGCCGTCCCTGAACGAGCTCCGTGACGGACCGACGGTGCGGCACGTCGAGCCCCAGGTGATGGACCTCCTCGTCTTCCTCGCCTCGCGGGATGGCCGCGTCGTCTCCAAGGACGAGATCATCGACGGGGTATGGGAAGGACGGTTCATCGCCGAGGCGACGCTCACGCGGTCGATCGCCGACCTCCGCCGGGCCCTGGGCGACAGCCGCGCGCGGCCGCAGTACATCGAGACCATCGCCAAGCGGGGCTATCGGATCGTGGCAGCGGTCTCGAGAGGGGATGGCGGAGGGGCACCGGGCGAGGACGCCGGCACGGGCGGCGAGGGCGCATCGGCTCCAGTTCCCGAGCCCTGCCTGATCGTGCTGCCGTTCGCGGACCTGGGGCCGGACTCGAGCCCCTATTTCTGCGACGGCCTCACCGACGACATCATCAACGCGCTCACGAGGGTGTCCGGGCTCCGGGTCATCTCGCGCACGTCGGCGTTCGCGGTCCACGCGCGAGGCGCCGACGTCGCCGAGATCGGTCGCGGGCTGGGCGCGACGCACGCGATCGAAGGCAGCGTGCGGCAGGCCGAGGGCCGCCTTCGGGTCACCGCCCAGCTCGTCGACCTGCGCACCCACTGCCACGTGTGGAGCGAGCGCTACGACCGCGCCCTCTCCGACGTCTTCGCCATCCAGGACGAGATCGCCGTCGCCATCGCGCGCCGCCTCCAGCTGACCCTCGACGGCCTCGCCGCGCGCGCGGCGGCGCCCACCACCAGCATGGAGGCCTACGCGCGCCTGCTCGAGGGGCGCCACCACTTCCTGCGCGGCACGCGGGAGGGCATGGACCGCGCGCGGCAGTGCTTCGCCGACGCGATCACGCTCGATCCGCGTTTCGCCGCCGCTCACGACGCGCTCTCCGAGGTGTACTGGTCGCTCGGCTTCTACGGCATGGCCGCGCCCCGGGAGACTTTCAAGCTCGCGTTCTGGGAAAGCCTGCGCGCCCTGGAGATCGACGACCGATCCGGCGCGACGCACGCGCTCCTGGCCATGTTGTGCAAGGAAGTGGACTACGACTGGTCGGAAGTGGACCGGGAGATGGCCCGCGCGCTGGAGCTCGAGCCGCGCTCGCCCGTGGTCCGCTTCCGGCACGCGATCTGCGGCCTGATCTCGCGCGGGCGCGGCGCGGAAGCGGCCCGGGAGCTCGAGCCGGTGGTCCAGAACGACCCGCTCTCGATCGTCACGCGCTGGTGGCTGGCCGCGGCCTATTGGTTCTCGCGCCAGACCGGCCGCGCCCGGGAGCAGGCCCAGCGGATGGCCGAGATCGACGCGCGGCATCCGCTGACGCACATGATCCTCGGCACCTGCCTGCTCACGGAGGGCGACCTCGCCGGCTCGGTGGCCGCCTACGAGAAGGCGGCCGAGCTGGGGGACCGCCTCCCGTGGCTCCTGGGGTGGCTGGGCCTGGCCTGCGGCCGGGCCGGGCAAAAGGACCGCGCGCACGCGCTCCGCGAGGAGCTGCGCGCGGGTTCCGCGAGCGCCTACGTGTCGCCTTTCGCGATCGCGCTCATCTCGATCGGCCTGGACGACACGGACGGCGCGTTCGAGTGGATGGACCGCGCGATCGAGGAGCGCGATCCCTTCGTCATCCCTCTCCTGAGCTACCCCATCCTCGATCCGCTGCGCGCGGATCCCCGGTACCTGTGCCTCCTGGCGAGGATGAACCTCACGGCCCGCGGCCCGGACCGCGCGGGCCCCGAGCGCCTCGGGGAGGGCGCGGCCGCCCTCCTCCGAGCCCACCGCTAGCCCCGAAAGGAATCCCATGCGACGGACATCTGCCGTCCTCATCGGGCTGACGCTCGCCCTGGCCGGATCCGCCCAGGCGCGCGACGTGAAGCCGAAGCCCGCCGCCCGCCCGGTGACCAAGGCCGCCCCCTGCGCCGCCTGCCCCCACGAGCGCCTCCATGCCGTGCTCTGGATGCAGCACTCGGCCGAATACCAAGCGGCCGTGCTGCAGGCCTTCGCGGTGGCCCGCGTCAACCTCGACCGCGCGCTGCAGCAGCCCGAATCGTGGGTCCCGGCCTACCCGTCCGAAAAGCCGGAGGCGACGAGCGGTTACGCGATCATCGTGGACCTGGACGAGACCGTCCTCGAGAACGCGCGCGAGGAGGGCACCCAGGTCGCTCTCGGCCGCCACACGTTCGACCTCGACATCTGGAACGCATGGGTCCGCAAGGCGGAGAGCGGCGCGCTCGCGGGGGCGGCCGATCTGCTCGCCTACGCGGCCTCGCGCGGCGTGCGCACGTATTACGTCACGAACCGCGCCGACGTCGCCGGCCTGCCCTACCTCAAGGAGAACCTGCGGCGCGTCGGATTCCCCGTCCCCGACGACGACGTCCTGCTCGCCAAGGACGCGGCGGGCACGAGCGGCAGCGACAAGGAATCGCGACGGAAGCTCGTGGCCGCGCGCCATCGTGTGTTGCTGATGCTCGGTGACGATCTCGGCGACTTCTTCTCGGTGTCGGGCCTGTCCGAGGAAGCGCGCGCCGAGGCCACCTTGAAGGCGCGGAGCCGATGGGGCTGGCAGTGGATCGTCGTCCCCAACCCCTCCTACGGCTCGTGGGAGCGCGTGTTCTACGCCCCCGGCGACAAGGACGACGTCATCCTCCAGAAGAAGCGGGACGCGCTCCGCTGCATCGAGACGCCGTGTCCCACGCCCGCCCGTTGACCTAGTCGACGACCCGGAGCAGGCCGCCTCCGTTCACGGTGAGCCGGTCCGCGGCTACCCCGCCCGTGAGCGCGCCGTTGACCATGACCGTGCCGCTCGGAGCGGTCACGAAGCCGTGCAGGCTCGCGCCGCCGTTCAGGGTCACCCCGCCCGCGGCCACGTTGACGTCGAGCCACTCGGGATGGGCGGCCGTCCCCATTGACGCGTTCGCGGTCACGCCCGCGGCCATGTTGATCACGACGGGCCCGACGACGGTCAGCCGGCTGCCGCCGTTGAGGACGAGGCCCTGCAGGTTGTAGACCGAGGGCGCGGTCGCCCCGGCTTCGCCCAGCACGAGCGTGCCACTGCCGTTCACGATGAACGTGCCGTAGGTGCCGGCGGGAACGCTGACCGTGCCCGCGCCGCCGTTGAGGGTCAGGTTGCGCAGCGTCGCGAAGCTCCCGACGCTCCCGCCCGGCCC